>Ga0081455_10005358_pt1 | contig 14082 bp, 14 predicted proteins | sample TabmetS3T2R1_FD_70207 | JGI IMG/M metagenome (GOLD analysis project Ga0081455, IMG submission 70207) | Tabebuia heterophylla rhizosphere microbial communities from the University of Puerto Rico - S3T2R1 | ecosystem: Host-associated > Plants > Roots > Rhizosphere ... | reverse complement strand
AAAACAGGCAAAGCAAATACTATGGCTGATTTGCCCCCGCGCCGTCCCGGTGGACCGCGCAAAGCGCATGGTCTCCTGGCACCAGGCACACACAATCCTGACATAGCTCTGACGCGCGATGGACTGGCGCGCGTGAGAGAGCTGCACGCGAGCCGAGGCAATAAGCGCACGGGAGGCGCTGATCAACTGGCGACTGCATTGGACCTCGACACGGCTAACCGTGAGCGCTGGTGAGGGTGACATGCGGTCAGGTCCTCGTGCGAAAGGCTGCGTTCTTCCTGTCGGACGCCCACGGGGGCTGTCCCGCCGCGCAGATGGTTACGCTGCACGCAGGCCGGGCTAGGGCACCCGAACACGGAGCGGCGCGAACTCCCGCGCGACGGCTCTGTAACAGCGGCCGCAGATACTATAGCTGATCGGGAACGGCAGCGGGGGCTGCACCCGGTGCCAGCCGATATGCTGCTGGCACCAGGCACAGACGACCTGGAGCGAGGCCAGGACAGGGCCTGCGTCCCCGCGCGGCTGGGGGTCATACGCCGTAGGCGCCTTGTGGTCCACCGTTGTTCTCCTGTCCCTCTGGTCAACGACAGCACGACACCACCACGCCCCCGCCCCTACTCAACCAGTCCTCGGATACGGCGCACGCTCGCGCACTGCCTGCGCTCGGCGCGAAGGAGCGCTCGGCGCAGAGAGAGAGACGGGTGCCCAGGGCGGCTCGAGCAGGATCAGCTCGGCAGTGTGCTGGAGACTCGGAAAATTCGTGTGCATGAACGACATACTATAACCGCCGAGGATCTCACGTCAAGAAAAATTTGGAACCTTCCTAGAAGGTTTCAACTGATAGAAGGCAGAGAAAGAGAAGGTATGACAAACTTCCTTAAAAAAAAGGAGGTAACATGCGATCCACAGGTACCTCCGGATCATTCCTCGCAAAAGAGTGCAGGATCTGATAACGGGATATCTGTAGCGCTTCGCCAGCAGTGCCCGGCACGCAGTAGCCGGGCTACTGCACCCCACACCCCAGCCGCCACGCCGCCGCCGCACCCCCCACCCCTTCCAAACGGTCCAGAATGTTCTAAGAGGCTCCTGACCATCTCGAGTCGCGCCGGAGGTGTGCCAATCATCTTTCTTCCCATGTCAAGTGTTTTCACAAGAATGAGGCTCAGGCCTGCCTCCTGGGGGCTGGTCTGGAGCATCGTCTTCCTGGCGGCCAGCCTGGTGACCCTGGTGCTGCTGTTCTAACCCGGCCTCACCTCCTCCCCTCGCCACCTCTTCCCCCGCGCCTGCCAGCGGGTATGGCACATCTGAGCCATAGGGCCCCTGGCGGCGTGCACCATGCCCCGGCCCTCACACGTAGGTACGTTCGTCCACGGCAAAATGGGCGCCTCAGTCGATGTGCCCGGCGTCTCCCGGGGGGTATCTTTTCTATGGACGTTGCAGTGAGCGTGGCGCCGCTCAGGGGTTTTTGTCTAGATGAAGGAGACAACCGATGATGACAAAGATGTACGACCGCATCCTGCGGCACTTGGACAACGAAGCTGGGGCGACGGCGGTGGAGTACGGCATGATGGTGGCGCTGATTGCGGCGGTGATTGTGACGATCGTCGCGACGCTGGGCACGCAAGTGAATACGGCGTTCACGACCGTCTCGAATGCCCTCTAACAGACGCACCCCCCACGCGGTGCTGGGGGGGCTTCGCTCCGAGGCGGTGTCGGCCCTGCTGACACCGCCGGGAGAGGGGCAACGGGGAAGAATGTGTGGCTTCGATCACCGCGTCGGCCACTTGTGGCATCTCAGAATGATGTTAACATCCTCGAAACCTCTGTCCTCTGGTGTGCGGTATTTGTACCTTTGCAAGAGGCCTATTTGGTGAAAACCTCATAATTCGTGATTATATTATGGCAAAGAAATATATAAATAGGGTACAAATTTTACATGACTCAATGAGAACAAGGCTGTCCTCGGCCCTGTGGTATTTGTACCTCACCCCGAGGCCGCTGGGGTGGCCGACGCCATGATCCAAGCCGAATGTGTTATGTAGCCGAGGCAGATTCCGACCTCACCCGCCCCATGGTGAGCGAGGTCCAGGCCACCGTGAGTACATGATGAACTTCCAGGAGTCGTCGGGAACATACTGTTCCACGACACGCAGTTCAGCCTGCCTCAAGTATCCAGAGAAAAAGCCGATAATGTTACTAATACGGCACTATATGTATACACGTACCCCCTGAGGCTACCGGCAAGAGGCTGCGCGAGCAGAAACAAGGATATGTTGACCCACAAAGGGTAAGACAGGTGCATTATGCAAAGACACCGGGGATTCATTTTTTTGGGCCTGGCGGCATGTATGGCTCTACTGGTCAGTGTTCTGCTCTATAAGCGGTTAGAACAGCAGCAAATTGTGCTCCCGCCTGAAGTGTCCAAAGTTGTCGCAGCGTCGAACGAAATGGTTGCCGTGGCGGCTACTGATTTGTTTTGGGGCACGAAGTTAACACCCGAGATGATGCGGCTCGTGCCGCTGCCGCCCAGTAGCCTTCCACAGGGCTATTTCCCTTCCGTTGAGAGCTTAACTGGGAGGGTGTTGCTTATCAATGTCACCGCTAACGAGCCCATCTTAGAAACCAAGCTGGCCCCCATTGACGTAACGAGAGGCGGTGTGGCCGCAGTAACGCAGGCTGAAAAGCGCGCCATGGCCATCAAGGTAGATAACATTGTCGGTGTGGCCGGTTTCATTAATCCGGGCAACCGGGTGGATGTTTTGGTGACCTTACAGAAAGACTCGCCAACCACCAAAACTGTGCTCCAGAACGTTCTGGTCCTTGCTATCGGTACCGAGATCGAAAGGAAGGGAGACGAGTCCAAACCAACCCAAGTGCCGGTGGTGACGGTGGAAGTCACCCTAGAGGAAGGCGAAAAACTCGCCTTGGCCGCCAATGAAGGCAAGCTGCAGTTGGCGCTGAGAAATCACCTCAATATGAACCCAGTTCTGACATCAGGGGCGACTGTGCCCTCGCTGCTGGACTCATATCGTCTCAAGGAGAAGCCCGCTCCTCAGCCTGTGAAGCAGGAGAAGCCCGTACCCAAGAAAAAGAGCGACATTCCGTCGCCAGTGGTGCCGGCTGTGCCGCCCACACAGGTGGAAGTGATCAAGGGAAGTACAGTGACTACCTTAACCTTTAACAAAGGATAGGAAAAAAAGTGAGCACGCTGCGACGAAAAACCGCCTTGATGCTTCTGGTCTATGCCCTGCCGCTACTCTTTTCCCCCATGGGGAGGGCACAAGACTCCCCCAAGATTGCTGTTGATACCCAGACGCCGCAGCGGCTCAGTCTGATGATGGGAAAATCTATTGTTATCAATAGCCCTACGCGCGTCAAGCGCGTCTCTGTGGCGGCTCCTGAGATTGCTGATCCCGTGGTGATCTCTCCCCACCAAATTTATCTAACGGGCAAAGCGATTGGCACAACGAATCTGACCTTATGGAGCGACCAAGAGCGCGTTGATGCTGTCTTCAATGTAGATGTATCGCCCGACCTCTCCCAGCTGAAAGAAAAGCTGCAGACCATTCTCCCCGGAGAAAACATCCGGGTGAGCGCTAGCCATGATGCGCTCACCCTGTCGGGTGAGGTATCCAGTCCAGACAAGCTCTCCAACGCCTTGGCGATTGCTGAAGCTGTTATGCCGAAAAAAGTCATCAACCTCATGCAAGTCGCTGGCGTACATCAGGTCATGTTAGAAGTGCGTGTCGCCGAGATGTCGCGGTCACTCACCAGGAGGTTAGGCTTCAACTTTGCGGCCATTGGGAGTAGTGCCTTTGGGCTGAGTCTGCTCAATGGATTGACTGCCCTCGCTACAAACGCCCCGAGGGCCCTTGATGCGAGTCCTGCTATTAATAGCATTTTCGGCTTTCAGGCAGGGGACGTCAGTGTCACGGGGTTCGTTGATGCGCTGAAGGAAAATGGTCTCATCAAGGTTTTAGCGGAGCCAACGCTGGTGACCGTCAGTGGCCAGGAGGCGAGCTTCCTAGCAGGTGGTGAGTTTCCCATACCAGTTGCGCAGCGGATTGATACCATTACGGTCGAATTCAAACCGTTTGGTGTCGGACTGCGTTTTACACCCACCGTCTTCAGCGACAAAAAAATCAGTATGCGAGTCTCTCCTGAAGTGTCTGACTTGGATTTTACCAATGCCGTAACTTTATCCGGTTTTGTCATTCCGTCCTTGAACGTCAGACGGGCGTCGACCGTTATTGAACTCGGGGACGGCCAGAGCTTTGCCATTGCTGGCTTGCTCAATGAGAATGTGCGTGAAACGGTCGCCAAGTTTCCGCTCTTGGGCGATATTCCCATCCTGGGCGCCTTATTCCGCAGCAGCAATTTCCAGAAAAGAGAGACAGAGCTGGTCATTATTGTGACTCCGCATCTGGTCAAACCGTTAGACCCGCGCAAACAGACGCTCCCCACCGACCAGTTTATCGAGCCCAATGACTTTGAGTTCTATCTGCTGGGGCGAGTAGAAGGGCAAGGCAAGGTGTCAGGGAAATTGGACGGCAAGTTTGGTTATCTCGTCCCCTAGGAGAAGAGCCATGCAACAGACGAGTCGGAATGTTCTCGTGTCCGTGGGTCTCGTAACCTTACTGCTGACGGGTTGTGCAGCACCAACCGCGGTGGAGATAGATTACGGAACGTCGATCAATTTGGTCAAAACGCATCAGCGCCTGCATCCTGACGCTGACCAGAATCTGCAGCCAGTGGAAGGCTTTGATGGGCAGGCGGCCCGGTACACGCTTGATCGCTACCGGGAAGGGTTTAAGCAACCGCCACCGCGGCCAACCTTTGTGATTCCCGTGGGGGACATCAAGTAAAGGAAGGGTATGAAGCGGACGAGTGAAGCTGGGGTGGCAGCCGTAGAGTTCGCCATTCTGTTGCCGATTCTGATGGTCATTGTGTTTGGCATCATCGAATTCAGCCTGGCCCTTTACAATAGGGAGGTCATTACCAATGCCAGCCGCGAAGGCGCGCGTGCCGGCATTGTCCAGGCCGTTCCTCGACCAACGATCACGAACATCCAGAGTGTCGTCAACACATACTTGACGAATGCGCTCTCTACTGCCGGTGCCGCCACGGTAACCGTCCCTTCTGGGAGCTGCGCTGCGTTTGGTAACGATCTCACGGTCAGAGTCGATTTCCCATACAGTTTCCAGGTGCTACCGGGTCTTATCGGGGGCTTGGTTGGTGATATTACCCTCAGTGCCATAACCACCATGAGGTGTGAGTAACAGGAGAGACTCTGGATGGCTGTGTGGAAGAGATTATGTGAGAGGCGGGGGGCAGTGGCCATCATGATCGGGGTGGCAATGGTGGTGTTTTTGGCCCTGACTGCCCTGGCAATCGATATCGGCTTTGGCCTAGTGACCAAGAATGAACTCCATAATGTGGCCGATGCGGCTGCTTTAGCTGGTACCAGGCAGTTGGGCAAGATTTATGAGGCGCTCTCTGTCGATGCGCAACAGACGTATGTCCTCAACACCACGGATCGCACCGCTATTGTGACCGTAGTACAGACTGTCGCCGGGCAAAACCACGCAGCAGGGGTTGCTATTAGTATTGATGCTGCTGATATCCGCATCGGTCAGTGGAATGCCACGAGCCGTACGCTGACAGTGACTAATAACCAGCCCGATGCGGTAGAGGTCACAGCCCGCCGGGACGCTACGGCGAATGGTCCCATTGCAACGTTCTTTGCCAGGATTATGGGCATCAATTCCCTCAATGTGACCTCCATATCTCAGCGGGTAGGCGGAGCATGGACTGGCGTAGAGCAACCTACTGCAGCGTTAACGGGTGTAGGCCAGGTTGCTCCTGGGGTAGTGGATGTTCCGGTAGGCATCTCGAAGGAATGGTTTGAGAACAAGGCGGTATTTTGTGGCCAGCCCATCCGCTTCTCTCCAACAAATAGCCCGGAAGGCTGTGCTGGTTGGCATACATTCTTTGATAATGCGAATGCCAACAACTTGCGAAATATTATCGATGGTCTCAACAACGGTTCCTATACGAGCCCAGGAGCGACCGCCGGAGAAACGCAATTTAATTTTACTGGTGGTCAAGTGGCGAACGCCTTTACGAATTTCAAAAACCTGTATGATGCCAAGAAAGATCCAGTCACTGGTGAGTGGGAGACATTCGTGGTGGTCTACGATCGTGATGATTGCTCCAATCCCAACCAAGCCATCACGATTGTGGGTTTTGCGAAGGTGACGATTACTGCGGTTTGTAACCCGCCCGGGAATCCATGTCCGCCGCCGCCCATAGTGCCTGACCCGGTGACCAATGGAGAAAAGAGAATTCAGGGCAAAGTAGAGTGCGATATAGTTGAACAGAACACGCGCGGCGGTGGTGCCAATTATGGCGTCAAGGGGAGCATCCCGGGGCTAGTGAAATAACGGAGGAAACGGACTATGACAGGCAAGGGCATCACCGTTAGTCTGGATATCAAAGACGAATCACTCAGGGGCGCCTTTGAAGCGGTCTTGGCAGCCCAGGGAATATTTCGGCTCCATAACTCCGAAGAGCCGGGATTTCCACATCTCTGCATTCTGGAAATGGATCAAGATCCCCTCAAGACGTTTGCCCTCATCCGCTCTATCCTCAGTACGACACGCACCACAGAAATCTTTGTAACTTCTCCCCGCATGGAGCCAGCGATCTTGCTTGAGGCTTTGAGGACGGGGGTGAAAGAGTTTATTCCTCAGCCCTTGGACCGAGATGAGTTTGAGCAGGCGCTTAAGCGCTGCCTGGAGCGGCACCAGCAGGACAAACCCGCACAGGTGAAACTGGGCAAGCTGTTCAACATCATGGGCAGTAAAGGTGGAGTAGGCACCACCACTATCGCCGTCAATCTGGCCATAAGCCTCCAGGAGGCCAACGACAAACGCTCGGTCGTCTTGGTGGATTTGAACCCGCACTTTGGTGACGCTGCCCTCTTTTTGGACCTCGAACCGGCTCACACCTTCAGTGATATCGCGAAAAACATGGCGCGGTTGGACACGACTTTTTTGATGAGCGTGCTTTCCAAGCACCCCTCGGGACTCTACCTGTTGCCGTCTGTGCAAGTCGTGGAAGAGATGGGCCTGTTAACACCGGAAAGCGTTCAGAAGACGCTCGAACTTTTGCAGGCGTCGTTTGACTATGTGGTCGTCGATAGCGGGCACACGCTCGATGATATTACGCTCGCGCCTCTGAGACTCAAGCCAGATCTCTTCCTTGTGTCGACGCTGACCCTCCCTGCTATGCGGAATACAAGAAGATTGCTCGATATCTTCACCCATTGTGGCTACGCGGCAGGACAGATCAACATTATTGTGAACCGCTATAAGTCAAAGAATAAAGAACTCTCATTGCATGACGCTGAAGATGTCTTGCAACAGAAAGCTTTCTGGCTATTGCCTAATGACTATTTTGCAGCAGTCGAAGCAATAAATAAGGGAAAACCGATATCTTCTACGGCAAGAAAAGCTGAGATAACCAGAAGTTTTAAAAACTTGGCCTCAGTACTTGCAAATGATAAAGATATAAAAAGTTCATTTTTTCGTAAAATTTTTAAATAAATCAAGATAAAGGCTATGTAAATGACATGGTTCACTAATCAAGCAAAGAAGAATGACAATACCTCTCCTGTATCTACTGTTGTTACTAAGATAGACTTGCAGAAATATTCATATGGGAATGAATATCAGGAAATAAAGGGTAAGCTGCATGACAAGCTGCTTGAGGTGCTTGACCTCTCCCTTTTGGACTCTCTCGATCAGCAGGTGCTACGGCAAGAGATCAGCAAAATGGTCGAAGAGATATTAAAAAATGAAACAGCACTATTGAATCTTCGCGAAAAAGAGCAATTAATCAAGGAAGTGCAGGATGAGGTGCTCGGTCTGGGCCCCTTAGAGCCTTTCCTGCACGACCCGACCGTTTCTGATGTTCTCGTCAATACGCACAAGCAGATCTATGTCGAGCGCTTCGGCAAACTGGAGTCTACGGCGGCGCGTTTCAAAGACGAGGCACATTTGCGGAAGATTATCGATAGGATTGTTTCGGCTGTTGGGCGCAGGATTGATGAATCGTCTCCCATGGTGGATGCCAGGCTTGCCGATGGATCCCGAGTCAATGCCATCATTCCCCCGCTGGCTCTCGATGGTCCGATTCTCTCTATCAGGCGGTTTGCTGTCGACCCGCTGAAATTACAAGATCTCGTGGCGTTAAAGACGGTCACACCCGAAATGGGCGAATTGTTGCAAGGAATTGTGCGTGCGCGGCTCAATGTCTTGATCGTCGGCGGTACGGGCAGTGGCAAAACCACTATGTTAAATGTCCTTTCGGGATTTATTCCGGCGACAGAACGCATCATCACTATTGAAGATTCTGCCGAACTCCAGCTGCAGCAAGAGCATGTAGTGCGGTTGGAAACTCGGCCACCCAACATCGAAGGGAAAGGGCAGATCACCCAGCGTGATCTGGTCAGAAATAGCTTGCGTATGCGTCCAGATCGCATCGTCGTGGGCGAAGTGCGCGGGGAAGAGGCGTTGGATATGCTGCAGGCGATGAATACCGGGCACGATGGCTCGCTAACGACCATCCACGCCAATAGTCCCCGAGATGCCTTGGTCAGGATTGAGTCTATGGTGGCGATGACCGGGTTCGATATCCCATCGAGGTTTCTGCGGCATTACATCAGCTCTGCCATCAATGTCATTGTCCACACCACACGTCTCGCCGACGGCAGTCGCAAGTTGGTCAGCTTGCAGGAGATTAGCGGTATGGAGGGCGATGTCATTACCCTGCAGGAAATCTTCACCTTCGAACAAACGGGGCTGGATTCTGATGGCTCGGTAAAGGGAAAATTTCGGGCCACCGGGATCCGACCACGGTTCATGGAACGTTTCAAAGCCCTAGGAATCTCCTGCCCTTCTGACATGCTCGATCCGTACAAAGTATACGAGATCTAGGGCTCCTAGGAGATACAATGAATCTACTCATTGGTATGGCCACATTTATCACTATTGTGCTGTTCATCGAAGGCGGCTATGTTGCCTTCTCGGCACTTTACAATCCCGAGCGGAAGAGAATGCGCAGACGCCTTCGCACTCTAGCTGTCCGCAACCAGGATAGCGCACCCGTCGATGTTACCCGCAAGAGGGTGTTGAGTGAGATCCCCTGGCTCAACGCTATCTTCATACGTATCTCCCTGATGCAGTCTATAGGGCGACTGCTGGAGCAGGCCAATAGCTCCTATAAGGTAGGGCCATTCCTTCTCCTGTCTCTGATGCTGGGCTGTGTAGGATGGTTATTGGGGTTACTAATACTAAAAGATGCCCCCTTGACTCTCGCCGGAGCAATAGGTTTAGGGGTGATGCCTTTGATGTATATCTATTACCAGAAGCGACAGCGCATGCGACAATTCGAGCGCCAACTTCCTGAGGCTCTGGATTTAGTGGCACGAGCTTTAAAGGCCGGGCATACCTTGCTGGTGGGCATGAAGATGGTGAGCGACGAATTTCCAGACCCCATCGGTATAGAATTTGATCGCACTGTTGATGAAATCAACTTCGGTGCCAGCGTCACCGAGGCGTTGACGAATCTCGCCGGCCGGGTCGATTGCGCAGACCTGCGGTACTTTGTCACATCAGTGGTTGTACAGAGAGAAACGGGAGGGAATCTGGCTGACATTCTCGAAAAGACGAGCCATCTCATTCGGCAGCGGTTCGAACTGCATGGCCGTATCCGGGTCTTATCAGCGGAAGGCCGTCTCTCTGCCATTGTCCTGGCGGCTCTCCCCCTTTTTGTTGGACTGACTCTGTACTTTTCGAGTCGGGCTTATCTCATGGTCCTGTTTACTGACCCTACAGGGAAGAGGCTGCTGCTCATCGCGGGGGGCACCATGGCCGTCGGGATGCTGGTGATGCGGAAAATGGTCAACATCAGAGTATAAGGGACGACAGCCATGGCGCTTCCAGTCGACAATCCGGTACAACTTCTGCCCGCTATCCCTCTCCTTCCCTCGCAATTACATCTGCTCATTGCCGCATTCGTGTGTCTGATGCTCCTGCTGACGATAGCCGGTGTCTCCTCGGTCCTTAGACACCGAAAGACCAACAAGGACTACAAACGACGCATGGCGGGCAGATGGGCAGCGGACAACTCGGCAGACGTCCCAGGACGTGCCTCAACCGCCAAGAAGCAGGTGTTCCGGTTCCTGACAGTCTTGGGTAAGTCGACCAAACCGCGCAATGAAGAAGAGCTTTCTATAATTCGGCGGACACTTGTGCAGGCGGGATACAGGGGAGCCGAGGCTCCGCTCATCTTTTTTGGCATCAAGCTCTTCTTGGCCGGTATACTGCCGATTGGCTTTGCTATGCTGCGTACTCCTGCCATGATACTACTCCCTGCTCAGTATACCTTGTTCTTCTTTGTGTTCTCGGCTGTGGGAGGTTTTTATCTCCCCAACGTCTGGGTCCAGATGAAAATTCGCAGCCGGCGCGAACAGCTATTGCTCGGCTTTCCTGAGGCCCTGGATCTGATGGTCGTGTGTGTGGAAGCCGGACTGGGATTGGATGCTGCCATGCAGCGAGTAGGGACAGAGATGAAATTGAGCAATCCGGTGTTGAGCGAGGAGTTTAAACTCCTCGACCTCGGACTACGAGCCGGACAAACCCGCCAGCAAGCCTTGCGGAATTTGAGCCTGCGCACTGGCCTGGAAGACATCGAGAATTTTACTGCTCTGTTGGTGCAAACCGATAAATTCGGCACGAATATCGCCCAGGCCCTACGGGTACACGCTGATTCTATGCGCACAACGCGGCGCTTGCGGGCCGAAGAGCTTGCCGCCAAGTTGCCGGTCAAGCTCTTGTTCCCCCTCGTTTTCTTTATCTTTCCGAGTCTGTTTGTGGTCATTATGGGACCAGGCATTATCCAGATTGCCAGAATCCTGCTCCCTTCGCTGGGCGGGAAATGAACGCCGGGTTCCCGCACAAACCGGGTACGTGGTCTCTACAGCTTTCAACAAGAAAGGATGGTCACAGATGCATGCGAAATTCTCCCCTGTTTGTCTCCTCTTCGTGGGTATCTTCGCGTTCTGGGGTAGTGGCTGTGCTACCCACAACGGCTCGCAGGACACCCTGCAAATCAGGGAATACCACAAAGCCCTGGAGCGACAAAAGATGAGCGCACAGCTCGAGAACGAGGCGCTCAAAAAACTCCCTGAGATGACGACTGGCGACTATGAGGTTGCGGGAGATAACTACTTGCAGCAGGGCAACTTGACTATGGCCTTTGTGCAATATGATAAGGCGTTGCGTTTTGCCCCCACACAAGAACGGGTCCGTTACAAAAGAGGCCTTTTATTCTTAAAAAAGGGGTTAGTCAAAGAGGCCCTGGAAGATTTTCAAGCGGTAGTACAGAAGAATGCCAATTATGCTTTGGCTTACGAAGGTCTGGGGCAGGCGTTCCTCAAAATGGACAAGTTCGACGACGCTGAAAAGAATTTCCGGCATGCCGTCTCATTAAATAACGATCTTTGGCAATCGCATAATTTCTTGGGAATCATTTGTGATCGACAAAGGCGGTTTGCCGAGGCTGTTGCTGAATATACGACTGCAATTTCTCTCAGGTCAGATCAAGGATACGTATTCAATAACCTGGGGATGTCTTATTACCAAAATGGCGAGTATGAGCAAGCAGTCCTGGCCTTCAGAAACGCACTCAAAACTGACGTCCCTCAGGAAAGAGTTTATAACAACCTCGGATTGGCTCTTGGCAAGCTACAAAGATATCCAGAGGCATTAGAGGCATTTACCAAAGCAGGCGATAAAGCAAAAGCTTATAACAACTTAGGGGCAGTATATTTAGCACAAGAGAGATATCAAGAAGCGCTGGCGGCATTTGAAAAGGCAATTGATTTAAACCCTAGCTACTATAAAGAATCCAACGATAATTTACACATAGCACAACAGGCTCTGTCAGATCGCCAGACAAATATCTCTTCCCTTGCCCCCACCTTAGAGGGAAAAAAGACGGAGGGCATGCGGTGAGACCAATATTGCCTGAGGGCACGGTGTACAGCAACGCACCGGTTCAAGGAACACAATCTTTGGAAAGCTCTAAACATACAGTGGGCGGTGCGCCCGCCGCCCCTGTGGCACATAAAGTACTTCCGGGCGCACGGCTCGTCGATTTCTTGTGCCAGAGTTTGACGGCCGCGTTTTTCCTCCTCGTGATTCGCGCGAAGGGCAATGAACTCGTCTCTTTCTTCAGCCGGACCAAGGGCGACCAGGACGATTTTAGCGGCCTAGCCTTCGGCGCCTCGGTCGGCTCCCGTGTTGCAGTAATCCTTTTTCTGGTGCTGGTAGTCATCTTGTGCGTCGTGCGAGACAGGCCGCTCATGAAAGCCAAGGGCCTGCTGCCGAGAATGATGGCTATCATGGGTTCATTCCTGATATCGGTGGTTCCACTCTTTCCCAGGGTCGAGCTGGGGCTGCTTCATACCGTTATGGCGACGCTGTTCGTGCTGCTCGGCACGGCCCTGTCCATCATCGTGCTAGCCCAACTCGGCCGCTCGTTCAGCATTATGGCCGAAGCGCGTAGGTTGGTGACGAGTGGGCCTTACGCGGTTGTGCGCCATCCACTGTATTTGGCCGAAGAGATTGCGGTCATCGGGACAGTGTTACAGTTCCTCTCCCCCTATACTCTGGTGATCTGTGCGGTGCACCTCGGGATACAAATCCAGCGGATGAAGAACGAGGAAGCGGTGTTGCGCGACGCGTTCCCGGAGTACGAGGCATATCAGGCCAAGACTGCTAGATTGATTCCCGCGATCTATTAACCAATGGTGTTAGTATCTTACAAACTAAGCTCGGCTATTGAGAGGGGCACGAAGCCAGACGCATTGGGCTGTAGGTTATGCTACTGGACCAACACATTGAAGGCCGCCATGGTCTGACCATGGCGGTGAGCAGCCCACTTCAGAATCATCTGAGGAGTATATGGCCATATTACTAAGCCCTGAGTACATTATGGCGTTTGTGCTCGGAACCATGCTAGGGAGTTTTGCCAATGTCTGCATCCACTGGCTTCCCTGTCGGCAATCCCTGGTTTTTCCGGGATCGTCTTATTTGCAGTGTCAGCAAGGGCTGCGTCCCGGGCACAAGATTCCCTTACTGAGTTATGTGTGGCTAGGCAGGCGTTGCGCCTATTGTCAGCGTCCCATTGCCTGGCGTTATCTGCTGGTGGAGTTCTTGGGGGGCGTGCTATACGTATTCCTCTATCATCAGTTTGGCTTCTCAGTACAGAGTGTGGTCTTGACCCTGCTGGTAACCGTCTTGCTGATTGTCTCCGGCATTGATCTGGCGCATCAAATTGTGCCTGATGCCATCACTCTCCCCGGCATGCTGATCGGAGTCGGTACCAGCGCTCTGCTGACCCCTGTAGGACTGAGTAATGCCCTGCTTGGCCTCTGTCTTGGCGGGAGCTTGTTTTTGCTTATTGCAGTACTCAGCCGTGGCGGGATGGGAGGTGGAGACATCAAGCTCATCGCCATGATTGGTGCCTTTCTCGGATGGCAAGCAGTGCTCGTTACCATTTTTATGGCGGCCATGCTTAGTGCAGTCGTGGGGCTCAGTCTTATACTGCTGAAACAAAAAGGCCGGAAAGATCCCATTCCCTTCGCGCCATTTCTTGCCTTCGGCGCTTTTGTGGCAATGCTATGGGGCTCCGATCTTATGTTGGGGGTTTTTGCATAAGACATGAGGATTCGTGCGATCCGTTGGTTGAAAGAGAACTTTGATTATCCAAGCGTAAGGTTCAAACCCCCGCCTTCAGGCGGGCAGATTTCATCACCGCTATCCCGAACCGCTACCATAGCCCTCCACATCCTGCAACAGTGAAGGAGCTATGGACTCTCGCTATGGCCGTCAGACGGTTTACAACATCGAGTCGCACTGCGTACGGGTCATCAAGTACCGCTACAAGGTGCTCACCGGAGATGTGGCCCTGCGTATACGAGAGATGGTGCGGCAGACCTGCGAACTCTTCGAG
>Ga0081455_10005357_pt1 | contig 14083 bp, 13 predicted proteins | sample TabmetS3T2R1_FD_70207 | JGI IMG/M metagenome (GOLD analysis project Ga0081455, IMG submission 70207) | Tabebuia heterophylla rhizosphere microbial communities from the University of Puerto Rico - S3T2R1 | ecosystem: Host-associated > Plants > Roots > Rhizosphere ... | reverse complement strand
TGGTCCTCATATCCTTCTTTTTGCGGCAGGTTGGCTGGGCCCTGGACGGCGCACCTAACCGAACCCCCAACGTTCAAATACTCGCGATATTGCGACGGTGAGCCTCATATAGGAGGGTGGGTTATGCCTGCAAGGACCGAACGCAAGCTTAAGGCCTGAAAAGCCTGATGTTTGAAAGAATGTGTCAGCCCGGGCGGGGCCCGGGCCGGCACCTGGAGCCGCGTTAAGAAGTCGGCAAGGCCGCTCATTGCCCGCGCCATGGAGGCGTTGCGCATTGGCCCGCCGCCGCGCTCCGAGGGGGAGCGGTATTTGGCCGCTGGAAGCGCCCCAAAAACAGCCCGGAGACGGGGCAGAAACCCGTAAAAAAGCCGATATATCGGAACGTAACGGGGGAACGGACGCCCACCCTGCCCTGTTGCAGGGACGTCAAAACCGCTAAAAGCGGGCCGACTGGAACGACCCCGTCGTTCCCGCAAGGCCCGAAAGATTCCATTCGAGATTCCACGCGCTGCATCGTCCGGCCGCTGAACGGCCTCCATGCAAACCCGGTAGATCCTCCATGACGCCCCTTCGATATGTTGCTGCGGTTGCCCTGATCGTTGCCGCCAATTCCTTTGTCTTCTCTTCCGCGTTTGCCGCCGACCCGGTCTTCCCGCCGGGCGCCAGGGTCGGCATGACGCCGCTGGTCGGCCTCAACAAGGCGAGAGCGTTCATCGGATTCGAGACCGAGGACCAGGGCGTCAAGGTCCTGATCGCGGACCTGCCGGCCGAGGCCTATGGCGAGGTCGCCAATGCCTTCAAGGCCAACCCGGGCGGCGCCGGCGGCATCAAGCCGGAGAGCATCGAGACATCAGCAGGCCTTGGCTACTACACGGTCGAAAACGGCAAGGATGGCGCAACCAATGTGCGCCGCTATTCGATGATCCTGCCCGGCCCGACCTTCTCCGGCTATGTCGCCGTTCAGGTGCCGGAGAACGCCTCGAAGATCTATACCGACGATGCCATCCGCCAGATGTTCGCGTCCGCCACGATTCGCAACGAAGTGCCGGTCGAGGAGCAGCTTGGCCTGATGCCGTTCAAGATGAGCGAGCTCTCGAGCTTCAAGAACATCCGCACGCTGGCGCCGGGCGCCGCCCTCATTCTCTCCGACAGCGACGAAAAGAAGGGCTTTGAGATCGCGCCCTTCATGATCATCGGCCTGATCGGCTCGACGGCGGCCTCGCCCGACGATCGCGGCCGCTTTGCCCAGCAGATCGCGACCACCATTCCCGGCGTTCGCGACGGGCGGATCACGATGTCCGAGCCGGTCCGCATCGATGGCCAGCCCGGCTACGAGACGCGGATCGACGCCGTCAGCGGCAAGGACAATACGCCTGTCACCATCGTGCAATGGCTGCGGTTTGGCTCCCAGACCTCGATGCGCATCATCGGCTCCTCGCCACGCGACGACTGGACCAAGGCGTTTCCGCGCTTCCGCGCCGTGCGCGACGGGATTCATCCGCGGGGCTGATCGCGAAATTTGCGGCCCACGCCGCAATTTCGAGCTTTCGTTCGTACACACATGGAACTAGCCTTCTCCCCTGTCGGGTTCGCAAACAGGGGAGACGCGCTATGCTTTCTCGCAGACTGGTTCTGACAGGTATCGGCGCGACATCGGTCGCTGCCCTCGCACCAGGAGCAATCATGGCCGCACCGATCAAGCCGGATAACGCTTCGGCGCTCATCGTCATCGACGTGCAAAACTGCTTCCTTCCCGGCGGGAGCCTCGCGGTCAAGGACGGCGACCAGGTCGTGCCCATCATCAACCGCATCGCCAAGGGCTTTGCCAATGTGGTGATGACGCAGGACTGGCACACCGCGGACCACGTCTCCTTCGCGACATCGCATTCCGGCAAGAAGCCGTTCGAGACGGTCGATCTTCCCTACGGCAAGCAGGTGCTGTGGCCGGATCATTGCGTGCAGGGCACCGAGGGCGCGTCGCTGTCGAAGGATCTCGCAATCCCGCATGCCGGGCTCGTGATCCGCAAGGGCTTCAACAAGAACGTCGACAGCTATTCGGCCTTCACCGAGGCCGACGGCAAGACCTCGACGGGGCTCGCGGCTTATCTGAAGGCGCGCAAGGTGAAACGGGTGTTCCTCGCCGGCCTCGCCACCGACTACTGCGTGGCGTGGAGCGCGCTCGACGCGCGCAAGGCCGGCTTCGAAACCTATGTGATCGAGGACGCCTGCCGCGGCATCGACCTCCAGGGGTCGCTCGCCAAGGCCTGGGCCGACATGACCAAGGCCGGCGTCAAGCGCATCAAGTCGGACGATATCGCCGCGTAGCTTCGTAAGACAGGCGACTCTCTCAGACCCTCATCCTGAGGAGCCGCGCTTGCGGCGTCTCGAAGGATGAAGGCTCCAGTCGGGCCACATGGTTCGAGACGGCGCTTGCGCGCCTCCTCACCATGAGGGTCTATCGCTTACGCCGCGCTGTTCGGCTCATTGTTCGCCGGCGCGGCCTTGGCACCGCCCTTGGAAACGCCGACGAGGGCCGGGCGCAGGATGCGTTCGCCGATCATGAAGCCGGCCTGCACGACCTGGACCACCGTCCCCGATGGCACCGACGGATCGGGCACTTCGTACATCGCCTGCTGGAAATTCGGATCGAACTTCTCGCCGGACGGGTCGAACTTCTTGACGCCGTTCTTCTCCAGCGTGTTGAGCAGCGAGCGTTCGGTCAGCTCGACGCCTTCGATGAAGGCCTTGATGCCGGGATCGGCGGTCTCTTTCACATCGGCCGGGATCGCATCGAGCGCGCGCTGCAGATTGTCGGCGATTTCGAGAATGTCGCGGGCGAAGCCGGTGATGCCATAGGCACGCGCGTCAGCGACTTCCTTGGCGGTGCGCTTGCGCAGGTTTTCCATCTCCGCCAGCGTGCGCAGCATCTTGTCGCGCGCTTCGGTCGCCTCCTTGACCAACAGCTCCATCGATCCTTCCTCGGGATCGTCGGGCATGATGTAGGGCTTTGAGACCACGGGCTCGCCCGTCTCTGCCGGGTTTGCCGTGTTGTCATTCGGCCGCTTGGGATCGGTCATAAGGCTGCCTTCTCAAAAAACGCGTCTGGCTCAATGGGGATTTGCTGCCCGCGATATCGTGCTTTAGCGGCCGAAAATCAAGCGCAACCAGCCCGGATTAGGGTCGATTCATGACTGATCAGCCGCCCAGCATCCGGCTGACGATCCGGGCGGCGTAGTCTACCGTCGGAATCACCCGTGCATAATTGAGCCGGGTCGGCCCGATCACGCCGAGAACGCCGACGATACGGCCCGACGCGTCGCCATAGGGCGCGATGATGGTGGAGGAACCGGACAGCGAAAACAGCTTGTTCTCCGACCCGATGAAGATTCTGACGCCCTCGGCACGCTCGGCGCGCCCCAGGAGGTCGATGACGCCGCGCTTGGTCTCGAGATCATCGAACAGCGACTTGACGCGTTCGAGATCTTCCAGTGCGTGCAGGTCTTCCAGGAGATTGGCGTGGCCGCGCACGATCAGTTGGCGCTCCTCGTGTTCGCCACCGGACCAGCTTGCAATGCCCGCCTCGATCACCTTCTGCGTCAGTTGATCGAGCTCGACGCGGCTCTGCGCCATCGCGTTTTCAAGCTCAAGGCGCGCTTCAGCCAGCGTGCGGCCGCGAATCCGCGCATTGAGGAAGTTGCTCGCTTCGGTCAGCGCCGAGGAAGGGACGCCGGGCGGCAGCGCCAGCACGCGGTTTTCGACCTGCCCGTCTTCGCCGACCAGCACGACCAGCGCGCGCTCCGGCTCGAGCCGCACGAATTCGATGTGCTTTAGCCGCGAATTGGATTTCGCCGTCAGCACCACGGCCGCCGCCCGCGTCAGGCCGGACAGCCGCGTCAGCGCCTCGCCGAGCGCGGCCTCGACCGATTGCGCGCGGCCGACGGAAGCAAGCTGGTTCTGGATCGATTCCCGCTCCGGCCCGGTGAGATCGCCGACCTGCATCAAGGCGTCGACGAAGAAGCGCAGGCCGAGTTCGGTCGGCAGCCGGCCCGCCGACGTATGCGGCGCGTAGATCAGGCCGAGCGCTTCGAGGTCCGACATCACGTTGCGGACCGAGGCCGGCGACAGCGGTACCGCGATCAGGCGGGAAATGTTGCGCGAGCCGACGGGTTCGCCGGTGGCGAGATAACTTTCGACGATTTGACGAAAAATGTCGCGCGACCGCTCGTTGAGCTGAGCCAGCCCGGCATGCGGCGCGATCAGTCCAATCGGATCGTGGTGGGCCACTAACTCTTCCTCCCAGCGCCCCTAATTTGTCCATCCGGCGGGCCGATGACAAGCGCGCTTTGTTCATGGCGTTTTCAGGCAGAATGGCCGTCATTCGCATGAAGAATGCGCGTCAAAACGTCATGAAATTGCAGGCAAAAGCCCTTGCCGCTGCCCGTTCCCCCTCCTACAAGCACCGCAACCGAATTTTAGCCTCGATTTCGAAAGGATTTCCCATGCGGCCAAGCCGCCGTGCGCCCGATCAGTTGCGCCCCGTGTCGCTGGAACGCGGCGTGGTCAAATACGCCGAAGGTTCCTGCATGGTAAAATTCGGCGACACCCATGTGCTGGTCACCGCGACGCTGGAAGAACGGCTGCCGCCCTGGCTGAAGGGTCAGGGCCGCGGCTGGGTCACGGCCGAATACGGCATGCTGCCGCGCGCAACCCTGGAGCGCACCCGCCGCGAGGCTGCTGCCGGCAAGCAGGGCGGCCGCACGGTGGAAATCCAGCGGCTGATCGGCCGCTCCCTGCGCGCAGCCGTCGACCTTGAAGCGCTCGGCGAGCGCCAGATCACGGTCGACTGCGACGTGATCCAGGCCGATGGCGGCACCCGCACCGCCTCGATCACCGGCGCCTGGGTGGCGCTGGCCGACTGCATCGGCTGGATGAAGAGCCGGAACATGCTGAAAACGAACGTTTTGCGCGACAATGTCGCCGCGATCTCCTGCGGCATCTATCAGGGCACGCCGGTGCTCGATCTCGATTATGCCGAGGATTCCGAGGCCGAGACCGACGCCAATTTCGTCATGACCGGCGATGGCCGCATCATCGAGGTGCAGGGCACCGCCGAAAAGACGCCGTTCTCGCAGGACGAGTTCCTGGCGCTGATGGAACTGGCGCGCAAGGGTGTCGCGCGCCTGGTGGACCTGCAGAAGCTGGCTGTCGCGTAATTCACAAGGGGTCATCATAAGACTTGGGTGGCCGGGACAAGCCCGGCCATGACGGATACAAATACCCATGGCTCAGCACCGTCGAATCACCGGCCAGCTCGTGATCGCGACCCACAATCCCGGCAAGCTCGCCGAGATGCGGGAATTGCTGGCGCCGCATGGCGTCGAGGCGGTCTCCGCGGGCGAGCTTGGTCTCGATGAGCCCGAGGAAACCGGCAAGACGTTCCGCGCCAATGCCGCGATCAAGGCGATCGCGGCGGCAAACGCCGCCCAATTGCCCGCCTTTGCCGATGATTCCGGCCTGGTGGTCGATGCCCTCGATGGCGCGCCCGGGATCTACTCGGCGCGCTGGGCCGGCGAAGGCAAGGATTTCCTGGCGGCGATGACCCGGATCGAGCGCCTGCTGCAGGAGCGCGGCGCGACCACGCCGGACCAGCGCAAGGCCCACTTCGTCTCCGCATTGTGCGTCGCCTGGCCCGACGGCCATGTCGAGGAGGTCGAGGCACGGGTCGATGGAACCCTGGCCTGGCCCCCGCGCGGCACCGCCGGTTTCGGCTATGATCCGGCCTTCCTGCCCGATGGGCATGCCAGGACCTTTGGCGAGATGACCTCGATCGAAAAGCACGGCCTGCCGCCGCTCGGCCTCGGCCTGTCGCACCGGGCGCGTGCCTTCGTCAAACTGGCGGAGATCTGTCTTGGCTAGCCGCGAGCGACCACGCCTCAAGGAGGCCTTCGGCGTCTACGTGCACTGGCCGTTCTGCCTGTCGAAATGCCCCTATTGCGATTTCAACAGCCATGTCCGCCATGCGCCGATCGACGAGCAGCGCTTCGCGCGTGCCTTCGCCCGCGAGATCGAGACCACGGCGGAGCGTGCGCCAGACAAAACCGTCACCTCGATCTTTCTCGGCGGCGGCACGCCGTCGCTGATGCAGCCGCAGACCGTAGGCGCGATCCTGGACGCGATCGGCAAACACTGGCGCGTCGCCGGCAATGTCGAGGTCACACTCGAGGCCAATCCCACCAGCGTCGAGGCGACACGGTTTCGCGGCTACCGCGCAGCTGGCGTCAACCGCGTCTCGCTCGGCGTGCAGGCGCTCGACGACGCCTCGCTCAAAGCGCTGGGACGGCTGCACACCGCGCGCGAGGCGCTCGATGCCGTCGCGATTGCCCGCACTGCGTTCGACCGTTACTCGTTCGACCTGATCTACGCCCGTCCCGACCAGACGCCGCAGATGTGGACGGATGAGTTGAAGCTAGCGATTTCGGAAGCCGCCGAGCATCTCTCGCTCTACCAGCTCACCATCGAGGAAGGCACGCCGTTCTTCGGCCTGCATGCCGCGGGCAAACTGAAGACGCCGGACGAGGCGCTGGCGCGCGTGCTCTACGACGTCACGCAGGACGTCTGCGCTGCGCATGGACTGCCGGCCTACGAAATTTCCAATCACGCGCGCGAAGGCGCGGAGTGCCAGCACAATCTGGTCTACTGGCGCGGCGACGAATATGCCGGCATCGGACCGGGCGCGCATGGCCGCCTCGACATCGACGGCATCAGGCACGCGACCGCGACCGAGAAGCGGCCGGAGGCCTGGCTGATGCGCGTCGAGGCCAAGGGGCACGGCGTCGTCACCGACGATGACCTGAACAGCGAAGAACGCGCCGACGAATATCTGCTGATGGGATTGCGCCTTGCAGAAGGCATCGACCCCAAACGCTATGCGGCCTTGTCCGGCCGCGCGCTCGATCCGGGCCGCATCGCCATCTTGCGCGAGGAAGGCGCGATATCCGTCGACGCCGATGGCAGGCTGCGGGTGACGAAGGACGGTTTTCCAGTGCTCGACGCCGTTGTCGCGGACCTCGCGGCGTAGCGAGAACCGTAGCCCGGATGAAGCGCAGCGCAATCCGGGTATAGCGTATCCGTTTGCAACACCGTCCCGGGTTACGCTTCGCTTCACCCGGGCTACGCGAACGTTCATCAAGGTTTGATAAGCCAACACGCGGGGATTGCGCGCAGTGCATGCCCATTTGTGCTAGATCAGTTTCGCCCCGCCTCTTTCTGAATGACGATCGTGAACGACCGGACCATCCCCCCGCCGATCCATGATCCCGAACTTGACCGTCGCGTCAAAGACGCCGGCGCCAGCAAGACCGTCTACGCCCTCGTCACGCCCGAGACCGAGGCGGCAAAAAACTTCATACTTGGAAATACGGCCGACGCCGCCCGCCGCCACCATCTCGAACAATTTCGCGATGCCTGGACCGGCAAGCAGTACGCCTCCCATGAAGCCTTTCTCGAGCGCTGGATGGCGTGGTCATCGCCTGTCATCGCGATCGACGCGGCCGACTTCTCCTGGCGTTATCCGACCGCCGGCGGCAGCGAGGCGCTGTTTCACGTCATCACCGCCTATGGCAACCGCGCCCGCGTCGAGCGCTTCAATCCGGAAGTGCATGTCTTTGCCGGCGAGTATGAAGGCTACAAGGCCTATGCCGAAGCATGCGGCATCGCCGTGGTCGAACATCCACGCGCCGACTGGCAGGCCGTCGGCCGCAACTTGCCTGTGACCGCACTGTTCTGCCTGAGCCAACCGTCCGCCATCGACGGCAATGTGTGGCGCGAGGCCAACGACTTCCTCGCTTTGCTCGCTGCTGGCGCAAAAGAGCCGCGCGTGCTGCTCGACGTCACCTATGTCGGCTCCATCGCCGAACAACCCGCCGCGCGAATTGCCGCCGACAGCCCGTCCGTGCAGGCACTCGCCTTCAGCCTGTCGAAGCCCTTCGGGGTTTACTACGACCGCATCGGCGGCGTGCTGTGCCGTGCGGCGATGCCGAGCCTGTTCGGCAATCAATGGTTCAAGAACCTGACCTCGCTGCAACTCGGCCAGGCGCTGCTCGATCGCCACGACGTGTTCGATCTGCCGCGCCGCTACAAATCCGTTCAGCATGAGGCCGCGGCGCGCGTCGGCCGCCGCCTCGGTCTGATGCTGTCACCCTGCGACGTCAACGTGCTGGCACAGGCGGACGCCAGCGCGACCACCGACCGCCCCCTCGCCGCCTTCCTGCGCCGGCCGGCCGGCGATCCCGACGCACCGCTCAGGCTGTGCCTGACACCAACCATGGCCGAGATGATCGGCACGGCCGGACCGATCGCGAATCCGGGAGCCGCGCCATGAAGAACGCGATCATCCTGACGAGCCGTGAGGAAATTCACCGCCACGTGCACGGGCTGTGGCGCAGCGCGCCGATCCGCGCCTCGCATGCCGAGCGCGGATTCATTCACGACATCATCGAGCAGTTCGCGAATCTGCCGCGGCTGTTCTGCGATACGACCGACGACCGGCTGGAGCGCGCGCATTTCTGCTCATGGTGGGGCGTCACCATGAATCGCGCTTACGACAATCCGGCGATCGAGGATCTCTATCGCCTGCACGAGATGTTCCACGCGGCCTTCATGCCCTATTTCCCGGGCATCGGTTTCGACGCCTTCCACCGCAAGATGGAAGACAATGAGCTGAAGGCCAGCGTCTGTTCGGAGATTCGCGTCTATTTCGAACTGCCGCATTTGCGCGAAACCGCCTTCCCTCATCCGATCTACGCTGATCGCTATCTGTCCGATCCTGCGATGCAGACGCTCTGGCGCGAGAACAAGCCGGTCGCGATCGAAACGCTGCAGGAAGCGCGGCGCGACGTGATGTTTTCAAAACCCGAGCATGAGATGGATCTGACGGAGCGCTGGATCCGCCGCTTCGCACTGCAGAACCGGCAATGGTCGACCTGCTGGTACGATCGCTACGGCGAGATCGAGCAGCACATGTTCGCGTTTCAGATTCGATCGCTGCAGGGCGATCGCTCGGGCGCCATCGCCGAACATGCCGCATGGATCGAGGCACAGGCGGCGCAGGATGCCGACGATCACATCCCCTATCGCCAGGAAGCAGCGCTGTTCGCCAACATCTACTGGAGCAACCGGCGGCGCTACGAAGCCGAATTCGCGAAGGCGACGAAAGGGCGTAGCCCGGATGAAGCGCAGCGCAATCCGGGGTAAGGAGAGAATCCCGGATTTCGCTTCGCTTCATCCGGGCTACGAAAAAAATTACGCTCCAAAGCTCTTCGGCGAACCGGCGACCGGCGTGCTGCCGCTGCTGGCGACCTTCATCACCGCAAGGCCACGCTCGTTGGTGCCGTCGGAGCGGAAGCGAAACAGCCCGTCGGTACCGGCAAAGCCGGACGGGTTGGTCAGCGTCTCCGGCGCGAAGCGTTGACCGCCCTGTTTCGACAGTGCGGCGACCAGCGCCACCGCGTCATAGGCGAGCGTTGCGGTGCGCACGGGATCGCTGGCGTATTTGGCGCGGTAGCGGCCGGCGAAGGCGCGGAAACCCGACGGATCGGGCGCGGCATAGAGCCCGCCCTGCAGCGGCGGACTGGTATAGACCCGCGGGTTGTCCCAGAGCCCGGTGCCGAGCAACTGGATATTGCGCAGATTCGCGCCCGCCGCGGTCAACGCATCCGCCGACGCCACGACGGATTCGCCGTCATCGGCGATGAACAGCGCGTCCGCCGAGCCCAGCGACTGCGCCACGGTGCGCGCCGCCCCGGCGCGATCGGCGGCGTATTTCTCGAAGGCGACGATGCGGCCCTTGCGGCCGACCGCCTGCTTGAAGGCTGCCTCCACCACATTGCCGTAGGCATTGTCCGGCAGCAGCGCTGCGAAGGATTTCTTCCCGATGCTGGCGGAATAATCGACGATCCGGTTGACGTCTGATTCGGGCAGGAAGCTCAAGAGATAAACGCCGCGCCCGGCGACGCTCGAATCGGTCGAGAACGCGATCACCGGAACGCCCTTCGCGCGCGTCAGTTGCGCGGTCGCCGGCACCGAAGCCGCGAACAGCGGGCCGAGAATGATTTCCGCGCCCTCGCCGAGCGCCTGCTGGGTGACCTGCTGGGCAGTTTGCGGGACGCCGCCGTCATCCTTGATCAGGAGCTGGATGTTCGGATTCTGGAATTCCGCCAGCGCCATTTCGGCCGCGTTCTTCATCGATTGCGCGGCGACGCCGGCATTGCCGGCGGCCGACAGCGGCAGGATCAGACCGACCTTGACCTGGCCGGCGCCGATCGCGACCGGCTGTTGCTGCGGGCCCGGGGGTCCCTCGGGCGCGGACGGGCCGAACGGGTTGGAAATCGGACTGTTGCCGGCGCAGGCGCCGAGCAGCGGCGCGCCGAGAATCAGACCGAGTGCGGTCCGCCGGGTCGGTCCAAACGGACGAATATCCGGGGATCCAGGCTTGCGAATGAGAGGGCCTACCATCTTGTCTCTTCTCTTGACCGACCGCCGTCGGTCAGGACCTCCACCCCAAAACGCGAAGGTAGATTCAGCATATTGTCTGCGAATAGTTAACTAAAACAAAAGGATTACACCCCGCGCGGCGCATGGCCGTTGCCGAAAACATCGACTTGCCCCGGCCCCACCGCGATATGGCGCCGGGCTCGCGGGCGCTCTAGAATTGCCATTATGCGCGCAAGACCCAGTTCCACCTACGGCCCAGACACCGAACCGGGTTCGGTCAACAGAACATTTTTGATTGGCGGCCACATCCTGAATGCGCCGAAGCCGGTTTCCGGCCTCTATCTGGTGGCAACCCCGATCGGCAATCTCGGCGACATTACCTTGCGCGCGCTGGAGACCCTGGCCGGCGTCGACATCATCGCCTGCGAGGACACCCGCATCACCCGTCGCCTGATCGAGCGCTATGCGATTTCAGCAGAGCTCAAGCCGTATCACGAGCACAACGCGGCGATGGCGCGGCCGAAGATCCTGGAGCGGCTGGCGCAGGGTGCGTCCATCGCGCTGGTATCGGATGCCGGCACGCCGCTGATTTCGGATCCCGGCTTCAAGCTGGTGCGCGAGGTCTCGGCCGCCGGCCACGCCGTGATCGCCGTGCCCGGCGCGTCCTCGGTGCTGACAGCGCTGTCGGTCGCGGCGCTCCCCACCGACCGGTTCTTCTTCGAAGGATTTTTGCCGGCCAAGCAGGTCTCGCGGCGGACCCGGCTCACGGAGCTTTCCCGGATCGACGCCACGCTGGTGATGTTTGAATCCGGCAACCGCGTGCAGGAGACGCTCGCCGACCTCGCGGAAATCATGGCCGGCCGCGACGCCGCGATCTGCCGCGAACTCACCAAACTGCATGAGGAGATTACGCGCGCGCCGATATCGGAATTGGCGAAAGCTGCCGACAGGCTGGAAACCCGCGGCGAGTTCGTGCTCATCGTCGGTCCGCCGCGCAAGGACGCCGATGTCATGACCCAGCACGACCTCGACGATCTCCTGCGCGCCTCGCTGGCGCGCGAAAGCGTCAAGGATAGCGTCGCGCATGCGGTCGAGCTTTCGGGGCGGCCGCGCCGCGAGGTCTATGCCCGCGCGCTGGAGCTCGCAAAAGAAGTCAGGGGCGACGATGGCGAAGACTGACGGCATTCCGCCCGATGCAGCCGCCAGGCTTGCCGCGCCCGAGCGGGTCGCCGCCTTCCGCACCGGGCTTTCGGCCGAAAGCCGCGCCGCGGCCTATCTGATGGCCAAGGGCTACCGCATCCTCGCCAAGCGCTTCCGCACCCCCTATGGCGAGATCGACCTGGTGGCAAGGAAGCGCAATCTGGTCGCCTTCATCGAGGTCAAGGCCCGCGCCACCCTCGATGACGCCGCCTATGCGGTGACCCCACGCCAGCAGGCGCGCATCGTCAATGCCGCGCAAGCCTGGCTGATGGCGCATCCCGAGTATGCCGAATTCGAGCTACGATTTGACGCCGTCCTGATTGCGCCGCGCCGTCTGCCGCGCCATCTGTTAGCGGCATTCGACGCCAGCGTTTAAGATTTCCCTCCAGAGACCCGGACCTTCCCTATGAAACTGAATGTCGCCGTCCAGATGGACCCCATCGCGCGTATCAACATCCGCGGCGATTCGACCTTTGCCCTGATGCTGGAAGCGCAAAAGCGCGGCCATGGGCTTTTCTATTTCACGCCGGATCAGCTGTCGCTGCGCGGCGAGGAGCTGGTGGCTCCGGTGCAGGGTGTGACCGTGCGCGACGAGGCCGGCAATCATTTCACGCTCGATGAGCCCAAGCGTCAGCCGCTGAACGCCTTCGACGTCATCCTGTTGCGGCAGGAGCCGCCGTTCGACATCGCCTACATCACCTCGACGCATTTGCTGGAACGAATCCATCCCAGGACGCTGGTCGTGAACGATCCCGCCAGCGTGCGCAACGCGCCGGAAAAGATGTTCGTGCTGAACTTTCCGCAACTGATGCCGCCGACGCTGATCTCGCGCGACCTCGACGAAATCAATTCGTTCCGCAATGAACACGGCGCGGTCGTCATGAAGCCGCTGCACGGCCATGGCGGCGCGGCGGTGTTCCGCGTGATGCCGCAGGACATGAATTTCGGCTCGCTGTTCGACATGTTCTCGGTCACCTTCCGCGAGCCCTGGGTGATCCAGCGCTTCCTGCCCGAGGTGAAGCACGGCGACAAGCGCATCATCCTGGTCGATGGCGAGTTCGCCGGCGCCGTCAACCGCGTGCCGGCGCCCGACGACCTCCGCTCCAACATGGTGCGCGGCGGCGCCGCGCAGGCGACCGATCTCTCACCGCGCGAGCGCGAGATCTGCGATACGCTCGGCCCGGCGCTGCGCGAGCGCGGGTTGTTGTTCGTCGGCATCGACGTGATCGACGGCAACCTCACCGAGATCAACGTGACGTGCCCGACCGGCATCCGCGCCATCCAGCGCCTCAACGGTCCTGATGTCGCGGCAATGATCTGGGATACCATCGAGAAGAAGCGCGCTGCGAAATAATTTTCCCGCGCGACCGCCGATCAGCTCATTCCCAGCGCCCCCGTCCGCTCTCTGACTTGGGCCGGATGAATCGCGCGCTCTGGCCAGTCGAATGGAACCGGCCCTGTTCTGCTGTGAAGCGGCTTGCCATGCGTTCCCATCTTCTACCATCATGCGGCCATTGTTTGGGCAAGACTGCAGAGAGCGCTGGGGCATGGTCGACCGGCCACCTTCGGATGACATTGGACGGCAAAAGGAAACGCCAATGAATTCCACACCACCTCCGAAAGAAACGGAAACTTCCGGTGCACCGATCGCGGGCCCCGATGAACGGCTTGCGCACGCCCACGACGAGATCAAGCGCGCGGATGAACAGCTCACACGTCTGACTGAGCAGCTTGCGAGAATGGAACGCGATGCCGCGCCTTCGGCCCGGCCCGCCCCGCAACCGAATTCGGCTGAGCCTGCGAAGCCATTGCCCGCGGTCCGACCTGTCCCGCCATCGCCATCAGGAAAGCCCTCGCTCCAGATCGTTTTCGGCTTGGCCGTGGCGGCGTGCATCGTTGTCGCCGGCCTGGTTTGGCAATTGTCCTATGACGACGCGGCGCGGTTGGCCCCTCAGCTCGCTTCATCGCCATCATCCCCGCCCGAAAATCCGCCGCTATCCCCGCAGCCCACGGCATCCCTCGTTCAGGTGGCCGCAGCGGAGCCTGCACCGCTACAAGCCTCATCACCGCCGGCATCTCCCCCGCAGGCACCAACCCTGGCCCAGGCCGCACCAGCCCAGGAGGCCTCGCCACCAACCGCCGCGGCCGTTCCCGACCAGACACAGCTCTTGCAAACCATCGCGCGCGACCTTGCGAATCTGGAGCGCAACATCGAGCAGCTCAAGACGAACCAGCAACAGATAGTCAGCGACAATGCAAAAGCCATTGGCGAGCTCAAGGCGAGCCAGGAAGAGATGAAACGCGCGCTCGCGAAGGTTTCCGAGCCGAGCCCGCCTAGGGTATCAGCGCCTGCGACGCAGCCGGCTCCGAGCGTACGCAGGCCGGAGCGCTC
>Ga0081455_10005356_pt1 | contig 14084 bp, 11 predicted proteins | sample TabmetS3T2R1_FD_70207 | JGI IMG/M metagenome (GOLD analysis project Ga0081455, IMG submission 70207) | Tabebuia heterophylla rhizosphere microbial communities from the University of Puerto Rico - S3T2R1 | ecosystem: Host-associated > Plants > Roots > Rhizosphere ... | reverse complement strand
GGGTAACGGTGCCATCGAGAAGATCGGCTGGGAAGGCGGCTACGGCAAGTTCATCAAGATCCGTCACGCCAACGGCTACGCCACCGGCTATGGCCACATGTCCGCGTTCGCGCGCAATATGGCGGAAGGCGCCAAGGTCCGCCAAGGCCAGATCGTCGGCTATGTCGGCTCGACCGGTCTTTCGACCGGCGCGCACCTGCACTACGAGATCATGATCAACGGTCGCCACGTCGACCCGATGAAGATCAAGCTGCCCCGCGGCCGGGTGCTGGAAGGCCAGCAACTGGCCACTTTCGAGCACGAACGCGATCGCCTGGACAACATGATGAAACGTCCAGCACCGCCCGGACGCCCGGCACCGCGGATGGCCCAGAGCCAGCAGCAAAGCCAGCCATAGGCCTGCTCAAGACGCCTGCGGGGCTCGGTTCTGTCCTCTAACCGCTACCTGACCTTGAGATCGGGCTGTGACTTGCTCGCCTCCGCGAGCCGCGCCACAAGGTCCTTTGGCGTCGTATAGATGCGTGCGACGATCTCCTGCATCTCCCCTCCGCCTGCAGGATTGATCTCCAAGGTCTGCTTGGCGGCATCCGCGAGCAGATCCTTGTCCTTCATGACCTCATCAAATGCGCGCCGGAGCGCTGCGACACGGTCGGCCGGGACGCCATCGGCGACGAAATAGGGCCGGCCGAGCTCGAACGCGGTGAACTGCAGCTCGAGCAGCTTCTTCTGCTCACTCGTTTCGGCCAAATCCAGGATCAGCGGCACGCCGGGCATCTCCGGATGCTTGCGCAGGCCAAGCTGGAACAGGATGCTGAGCTCGCCCGTCTCTATCCACTCCTTGTAATGCGGCTTGAGGCTCGTCCAGGTAAACGTGCCGCGGCCATCGACCTCGCCGCGCATCATCGCGAGATTCATCTCGCTGCCGCCCGGAAAGCCGGCGATCACCTTGAGCTTGAAACCCAGAACATTGCGCAGGATGTAAGGAACGGTGACGCTTTCGGTGCCGATGCCGGTGCCGGCGACGATCAGCTCCTTGGTCTTCAAGTCCTGCCAGGTCTTCACGCCGGAGCGGCGCGTCGCCACTGCCACGCTGGTGTCTGCGTTGGCGCTGCCGATCCATTGCAGCTTGACCGGGTCGAACTTGGCGTGAGAGGCGTCGCCGAGCAGCGGCTCGAACGGAATGCCGCGCTGCGGTGCGCCCAGGTGGAGCCCGTCCTTCGGGCTGACGTTGGCGACGAAGTTGGTCATGACCAAGCCGCCACCACCCGGCATGTTCTTCACGATCACCTGCGGCTGACCCGGGATGTAGCGGCCGATATGCTTGGCAACCAGCCGAGCGTTGAGGTCATAGCCGCCGCCGGGCGACAGCCCGACATAGAACGTCAGTTGCTTGTCCTTGTAGAACTCGGCCGGCGACTGGGCGACCGCGGGACTTGCAGCCATTGCGGCGAGAGCAAAAACCAGAACGGCAAAGCGATTGGGGTGCTGGCGCATGAGGGTCTCCTTCATGCGCATGGTACGCTTGCTCCGGTCGCCCGGCATGGGTTCAAAATGCCGCGGTCGGCACATAGCAGGCGTAGCACCTTGCGTCCGCCACTCACGCCGCCGCAGCGAGCTTGCCGTTGAACGTGAGCCCCTGCTTGCCGGCCGAGATCACCACCCGGTCACCGTCTTTCACATGGCCGGCGAGGATCTGCTCGGCGAGCGGGTCCTGCACCGCCTTCTGGATCACCCGCTTGAGCGGCCGCGCGCCATAGGCCGGGTCCCAGCCCTTCTCGGCCAGCCACTCGCGCGCCGAAGGCTCGAGCACGATCGTGATCTTGCGATCTTCCAGCAGCTTGCTCAACCGCGCGATCTGAATATCGACGATCTTGCCCATCTCGTTACGCTTGAGGCGGTGGAACAGGATGATCTCATCGACCCGGTTGAGGAATTCGGGCCGGAAGCTTGCGCGCACCACGGCCATCACCTGGTCCTTGACCGCATCGGTGTCCTCGCCTTCGGGCTGCTCCACCAGGAACTGCGAGCCGAGGTTCGAGGTCATCACGATCAGCGTGTTGCGGAAGTCCACGGTGTGGCCCTGCCCGTCGGTCAGGCGACCATCGTCGAGCACCTGCAGGAGCACGTTGAACACGTCGGGATGCGCCTTCTCGATCTCGTCGAACAGAACGACCTGGTAGGGCCGCCGTCGCACCGCCTCGGTGAGGGCGCCGCCTTCCTCGTAGCCGACGTAGCCGGGCGGCGCGCCGATGAGCCGCGCAACCGCGTGCTTCTCCATGTATTCCGACATGTCGATGCGAATGAGCGCCGATTCGTCGTCGAACAGGAATTCGGCGAGCGCCTTGGTCAGCTCGGTCTTGCCGACACCGGTCGGGCCCAGGAACATGAACGAGCCGATCGGCCGGTGCGGATCCTGCAGGCCGGCGCGGGCGCGCCGCACCGCGGTCGACACCGCCTTCACGGCCTCCGCCTGGCCGATGACGCGCTTGGCGATCTGCTGCTCCATGCGCAGCAGTTTTTCCTTCTCGCCTTCCAGCATCTTGTCGACCGGAACGCCGGTCCAGCGCGAGACCACCTGCGCCACGTGATTGGCGGTGACCGCCTCCTCCACCATGGCGCCGCGGCCGTCGGTGGCCTCGATGCTCTTGAGCTTCTTCTCCAGCTCTGGAATCCGCCCATAGGCGAGCTCGCCGGCGCGCTGGTACTCGCCCTTGCGCTGCGCATTGGCGAGCTCCACCCGCAGATGATCGAGCTCGGCCTTGAGCTTCTGCGCGCCCGAGAGCTTCTCCTTCTCCGATTTCCAGCGCGCGGTGAGATCGGCCGATTGCTTCTCGAGCGAGAGCAGCTCCTTCTCGAGATTCTTCAGGCGCTGCTTCGAGCCCGAATCGCTCTCCTTCTTGAGCGCCTCCTGCTCGATCTTGAGCCGCACGATCTCGCGGTCGATCGAATCGAGCTCCTCTGGCTTTGAATCGACCTGCATCTTGAGCCGCGCCGCGGCCTCGTCGACCAGGTCGATCGCCTTGTCGGGCAGGAACCGATCCGTGATATAGCGATGTGAAAGCGTCGTAGCGGCGACGAGCGCGCTGTCGGTGATGCGCACGCCGTGATGCTGCTCGTACTTGTCCTTGAGGCCGCGCAGGATCGAGATCGTGTCCTCGACCGTCGGCTCGTCGACGAATACCGGCTGGAAGCGCCGGGCGAGCGCCGCGTCCTTCTCGACGTGCTTCTTGTATTCGTCGAGCGTGGTCGCGCCGATGCAATGCAGCTCGCCACGCGCGAGCGCCGGCTTGAGGAGATTGGAGGCGTCCATCGCGCCGTCGGCCTTGCCCGCGCCCACGATGGTATGCATCTCGTCAATGAACAGGATATAGGCGCCGGCAGCCGCGGTGACCTCCTGCAGCACGCCCTTGAGCCGCTCCTCGAACTCGCCGCGATACTTGGCGCCCGCGATCATCGCGCCCATATCGAGCGCGAGCAGCTTCTTGTCCTGCAGGCTCTCGGGCACGTCACCATTGACGATCCGCTGCGCAAGCCCTTCCACGATCGCGGTCTTGCCGACGCCCGGCTCGCCGATCAGCACCGGATTGTTTTTGGTACGGCGCGACAGCACCTGAATGGTCCGGCGGATCTCCTCGTCGCGGCCGATCACCGGGTCGACCTTGCCGTCGCGCGCCGCCTGGGTGAGATCGCGTGCGTATTTCTTCAGCGCATCATAGGCATTCTCGGCCGACGACGTGTCGGCGGTGCGCCCCTTCCGCAGCGCCTCAATCGCGGCATTGAGATTCTGTGGGGTGACCCCGGCGCGGGCGAGAATTCGGCCCGCGTCGCTGTCCTTCTCGAGCGTGAGCGCGAGCAGGAGCCGCTCGACGGTGACATAGCTATCGCCGGACTTTTCGGCGATCTTCTCGGCCTGATCGAACACCCGCGCCAGCGCGGGGTCGAGATAGACCTGCCCGGCGCCGCCGCCCGAAACCTTGGGCCGCTTCGCCAGCGCCGCCTCGACCGCAGCGAACGCCTCACGCGAACGGCCACCCGAACGATCAATCAGGCCCGCCGCGAGCCCTTCGGGGTCGTCGAGCAGAACTTTCAGCAGGTGATCGGGGGCAAATTGCTGGTGGCCCTCCCGCAGGGCCAAAGACTGCGCAGACTGAACGAAACCGCGGGCGCGGTCCGTCAATTTCTCGACATTCATATCTCACTCCCTCAGCCTGCTCCGAGCGCCCTGTCGGCACGCATGGAGCATCCTTCACAGACATGTAGGAGCGGTCCCCTGGCCACGGAAGGGCCAAGAAAGGCTTGAGATGTCGAAATTCCGAAACATGCTTGACGGGGCACTGCTATATGCAATCGCCGAGCGTCGGCTTGGCTGGTTGCGAGCGGTTCCGATTCGACCGCTAGCGAAACTTGGCCGCGATCGGCGCGTTGCGGCAGAGCACCTCGACGTTGTAGGCAGCCTGCGGGTGATTCATCAGGTTGCCGTAAGGAACACCGCCCACCTTGACGTTGGGCGAGGACAGCTGCAGCAGCCGCGTGCAGTTCTTCTTCTGTCGGGCGCACTGGTTGTTGTACGCCATGAGCGAGCGGGTGCCCCGCTCCAAGGCCACGAAACCGAAGTTGAATTCATCCGGACCGGGCCTCGCGTCCTTCTCGACGAAGCGATCGTGCGCCATACCCATGTTGTGGCCGATCTCGTGAACGGCGCTGAAATTCTGCAGGGCGCACTGGTAATCGCTCACCGAGAAGGCGTGCTCGGGGCGGAGCACGTCGTTGAACCAGCCTATGCCACAGCCGTCGTTCGGCTTGGTCTTGATCAGCATATGCACGATGTCGGCCTTGTGGGTATCGCGCAGCGCGTGGATAGGCCGGAACACGCTGTCGCGCCGATCGGAGAGGCGATCGAGATCCTTCTCCATGGTTTCGGTCTCGACGTAATCGACCTCCTGCGCGTGGGCGAGCTCCATGGTCACGGAGAAATTGCCGCCCAGCCGGCTCGCGCCGAATGCGGTTCGCAGTTGCTGCATCAGCAGTTCGATGTCGGCACGAATATTGGGCGCGCCAGCCGCTACCGCCTTGGTGTAGAGGAACATGATTCGGATCGGGCCGAAGGTTTTCGGCTGCTGGCCGGGGGCCGGCTTGACGTCGCACGCCACGGTATCGGCGGCCGCGCGCTGGGGCGACGGCTCGGACGGAACCTTGGGCGCGATCTCGTCAGGCAGGTTCTCGGTCTTGATCTCGACCACCGCATGGGTGGCGCCGACACCAACCGGCTGGATGCGATAGCGCGCTGATTCGAGATCGACCTCACCGGTCACCTGGCCGTTCTCGACCACGAGATTGCAGCGCGCGCCCTCGCCGCCCCCCACTGCTGTGCCGGCAAAAACCGTCATGGCCTGTGGCCGCGCCACCGGCCGCAACAGGCAGGTCACGGATTTGCCGTCCGGCAGGGCGATCTCGAGGCGACGCGGCGACGCGGCTCTGGTTTGGAGGCTGCTGGTGCCGGCGAGCGAAAGCTGAACGCGCGCGATGGCACCGGCGGTCCCAGGCCGCATCCCCAAGGTCTCGCCGTTCACGGCCCCAGGATTCACGGCTCCCCGGGGAGCCGCGCCAAATAGCTGCATCGTTCCGGGCGATTTCTTCTGGGCCGTCGGCTCACTCTTCTGGGCCGTCGCCTCCGTAGCGCCGTCGGCTATGACTAAAGCGAGCGCTACCTGCAGGCCACGTACCCTCAGCATCGTTCAGACCCATTCGGTTGATGTCACTCAATCGGATGTCAGCTGCTGTCACGGGGGCCGGAAGGCCGCTCAGCGCGGGGTGCGCTTGGGCTCGTTCTCATTGGGAAGGGCGGCAGTCTTGACCTCGACCACCGCATGCGCCGAGCCGCTGCCAAGCGGCTGGATGCGATAGCGCCCGGTTCGAAGCTCAAGCTCACCGACAACCTGCCCATTGTCGACGACAAGATTGCAGCGCTCACCCGGGGCGCCGCCCTCGGGCGCGCCGGTGAGGAGCATGATGCCGCCCGGCCGCGCTTGCGACCGCAACGTGCAGGTGACCGAGTTGCCGCCCGGCAGCGCGATCTGCACTTGCTGCGATGCGCTACTGGTAAGCCCGCGCAATTTGCTCTGGGCATCGACCGAAAGCGAAAAATAGGCAATCTCGCCAACCGTCTCCGGCCGCATGCCCCGAATTTCTCCTTGCGGAGTCTCGATCGGGGCAGCGCCGAACAAGCTCATCGTGGGGCGTCCTTGCGCCATGGCCTCACCCATACCGCTGGCCGCCGTCAACAAGAGCAGAATCTGCAAGATGCGCACGGAACTGTCCTTGAATTGGCAAACTCGTTCGACGCGCTGCATAATAGGTGGCGCAAAACGGCAAGTCATTGCCCGGCAGAATTAAATCGTGGTCATGTCGAGTTCCCCGAAAGTTAACGCGATCTACCGCTATCCGGTGAAAGGCCTTTCGCCTGAGCCACTTGGCCACACGCTACTGACGCCGGGCGAGACGGTGCCGGGCGACCGCCTCTATGCAATCGAGAACGGGCCTTCAGGTTTCGATCCCCAGGCGCCGCGCCATCAGCCGAAAACGCGCTATCTGATGCTGATGCGCAACGAGCGGCTAGCGACCCTGCGCACCCGCTTCGATCACGCGACCCACACGCTCAGTGTCGACTCGGACGGGCGCGCGGCCGCGCGCGGTGACTTGCGCACGCCCGAGGGCCGCCAAGGCATCGAATCATTTTTCGCGCAGTTCTGCGCCGATGAGCTGCGCGGGCCACCGAAGGTGTTGCATGCGCCGGGGCACAGCTTTTCCGATGTCGCGCGCAAGGTAGTCTCGATCATCAATCTTGCTTCAGTCGCTGCGCTCGAGAGCGCTGTGGGAGTGCCAGTGCACCCATTGCGCTTCCGCGGTAACGTCTATGTCGATGGCTGGCCGGCCTGGCACGAGTTCGACCTGCTCGGCAAAGAGATCACCATCGGCAACGGCGCGCGGCTCAAGATCGTCAAACGGATCGTGCGGTGCGCGGCCACCAATGTCGACCCCGACACCGGCGCGCGCGACCTTGCCATACCAGAGACGCTGATGCGCAGCTTCGGGCACGCCGATTGCGGCGTGTATGGCGAGGTCATCGAGGCCGGCGAGATCGCAGTCGGGAATGAGCTGCGCGGCTAGGGCGCGTATTGATCAAGCCGGCCGAGCGGAGGTGGCGCCTCAAACCACCCGATAGGCGCATTCTTGCCTCTCTTCCCGATGATGGTCAGGTTCCCGTTATTGGAGAAATTGCATGCGCTGCATCGGTGTCCTGGCACTCGCTCTTTTTCTGGGCTTGGCGAGCGCGGCCGTTGGCCAACCGGCGAGCTCCAGCGTCGAACTACTATCGGCCGACACTTCCCTCATAACGGCGAGCGGCGCCACATTTACGGCGCCGTCGGGCTGGCGTGTCACGTCAACCCCGAGCAAGCAGGTCCTTCAGCCGCCCGAGGCGGATTCGCACCTGGCTCTGGTCGACGTTCGAGCCGAGAATGCCGCCGCCGCAGTTGCCGCCGGCTGGGCAAGCTACCGTCCCGGTGCAAACCGACCGCTGCGAATCACGACGCCGCAGACGGCCCAGAATGGCTGGGACGAGCGGCACGTCTTCAACTATGAGACCTCGCCCAATGAGCGGGCGGTGGTCTACGCATTGGCTTGGCGAGCCGGCCAGGATTGGACCGTCGCGATCGTCGAAGCATCCCGCTCGACTTTTGAGAAACGCATCGCGGCCTTTTCGCTGACGATCGGCAGCTTGCGCCCGAAGGGATACCAGCGCGAGATGTTCAGCGGGAGGAAAGCCCGGCCATTGGACGCCGAGCGCATCGCCCTGCTCAAGGATTTCGTCCAGGACGTCATGCAACAGCTCGGCATCCCTGGTGTTGGCCTCAGCCTCATCGACGGCGGCAAGGTTGCCTTTGAGGGTGGTCTTGGGGTGAAGACACTGGGCAGACCGGACCCGGTGGACGCTGACACGCTTTTTCCGGCCGCCTCCAACACCAAGGCGGTGACGACCTTGCTCCTGGCCGAGCTCGTCGACGAGAAAAAGTTGCGCTGGGACCAGCCGGTGACGGAGGTCTATCCGGGCTTCAAACTGGGAGACGCCGAGACCACGCGGCAGGTGCTGGTGAAACATCTGGTGTGCGCATGCACTGGCATGCCCCGCCAGGACTTCGAGTGGCTGTTCAACTACGCAACGGCAACGCCTGCGTCGTCGCTCGCCTACATGGCCGCCATGCAGCCGACCAGCCGCTTCGGAGAGGTCTACCAATACAGCAACGTCATGGCTGCAGCCGCTGGCTATGTCGGCGCCTATGTTGTCCGCCCCAATGAGGAGCTTGGCGCCGCCTATGACGAAGCCATGCGCTCGAAGGTGTTCGGCCCGCTCGGAATGACGCGCACGACCTTCGATTTCGCGACCGCCATGAAAGGCAACTTTGCAAGCCCGCACGGCGATGACGTTGACGGCAAAACGCTTACGGCCCGCATGGACAATAACTATGCGGTTGTCCCGCTGCGTCCGTCTGGTGGGATGTGGACCAGCGTGCGCGACCTGTCAAAATATCTGCAGATGGAGCTGGCACTCGGGGCGCTGCCGAGCGGGACACGCCTGGTCTCGAGCGAAAGCCTGCTGGAGCGGCGCAAGGCGCAGATTCCGGTAGGCGAGGATGTGGCCTACGGGATGGGACTCATCATCAATACGCAGTACGGCATCCCGGTCGTGCATCACGGCGGCAGCCTGTTTGGCTACAAGAGCGATATGATATTCCTGCCCGATCACGGCGTCGGGGCCGTGGTGCTCACAAACGCCGACACCGGCGGTTTCCTGACCGGTCTGTTGCGACGGCGGCTCCTCGAAGTGTTGTTCGACGGAAAACCAGAGGCGGCCGAGCAGGCCAAGGTGGCGCTCGCGCAGCGAACCGCCAACATCGCCAAGAACCGCGAGCGACTGGTCGTGCCAGCGGATGCCGCGGAGGTCGGCAAGCTCGCTGCTTCCTACGTCTCACCCGCGCTCGGCGCACTGCGCATCCGTGCCCACGATGGTGCGACGATCTTCGATTTTGGGAACTGGCGCAGCGCGGTCGCCTCGCGCCGGAATGACGACGGAACAACGTCCTTCATCTCAATCGACCCCACGATCGGCGGTTTCAATTTCGTGGTCGGCGAGAGGAACGGGAAGCGGGCTTTGATCGTCCGCGATGCTCAACACGAATATGCTTTTGTCGAGGCGGTGTCTCCGTGATCCGGAGCGCAGTCCTCCGGTGAAACAGCCTGCCGATTTCCGAATCGGCAGCGTCCTCAAGCGCACCGGTTTGGTGTTTGCCCGGAACTTCTTCGCCCTCGCGGGAATCGCCGGAATTGCGGTTCTGCCAGGACTTATCGTTCCCGCGCGGGACGGCTACGCACCCATCCACCTCGGGCTGCCCGCGTGGGCGGCGATCTCCGTATATGTGACCAGCATCCTTCTCGGCCAATCCATCATGTGTTTCGTCGCTTTTCAGCGCATGCGCGGACGGCCGATCAGCTTGAGTGAGGGCATCAAGGCCGCATTGCGCCGTGCTTTGCTGCTTGTCGGAACGACCCTCTTTATCCTTATGACGATCGGAATTCTGCAATCGCGCTCGGAATCCTATGTGGCCGGGGTAGTTGCCGGCGTCATTTTCCTGTCCATCTGGGTCATGGCGCTGCCCGTTTGCGTCATCGAGGGGCTCGGCCCGCTTCGCAGCTTCGGCCGAAGCTGGGTCCTGACCAAAGGTCATCGCGGGAAGATGCTCATCCTCGTGTTGCTCGCATTCGCAGCCTTAGTGGGATTGCTGGAGACGATGCGCTTCGTCGTACGCGCAATCCTTTCATTCGGCCCGTCCGGGCTCATCGGCCCTATTGCCCGCATCGACCAGTTGACCTGGACAGCGCTTTGGACGGTTTTCTTCGCCATCCTCCTGTCTGTGTCCTATCATGAGCTGCGTGCTGCCAAGGAAGGCGACCGGCTCGTCGAGGTCTTCGAATGAAGCTCCTTGCTCGAAGGCCGTCGCAAAGGACAATCGCCCATGCGGACAATGGCTGTGCTGTTTGCGCTCACTGCGCTGTCGACCACACCAAGCGCTGCCGATCCGGCGCTCGACGCGCTGGTCGCCGCCTACCCGGACCATCTCGCGCGCTACGAGGGCAACGACCTGATCTGGAAGGATGGCACCCGCATGCCGATCGCGGACGGGCGCACCGACAAGACGTTTCAGGAGCTTCTCGATCAGCCCGACATCAAGGACCAGTTTGCCTTTCGCTATCCGCTCGGCCCCGACGTGGAGCAGCCGGCAGTCAACCGGGACCCCGGCCGCATCCGCTTCGAGCCGTTCTTTCTCAAGATGTACGGCGACTGCCGCAAGGGCGAGGTCGCGAAGCGACTCAAACCGGTGGCTTGGTTGGCCAAACATGGCGGAGGCCGCTTGAGCGTCACCACCGTCAACAATGTCGATGAGCGGCTCGCAGCCGTCGCAAAGGATTTGGCTACCCTGCCAGCGGAGATGACAAGATACCTCGTCCCCTCAGCCGGCGCCTACAATTGCCGTGTCATCCGCAACACCTCGCGCCTGTCGGTGCACGCCTTCGCAGCAGCGATCGACATCAACAACAAAGAGGCCGACTACTGGCAATTCCTGAAAGACCGCAGCGGCGCGTTCGCGTGGCGGAACCGCGTGCCGGGCGTCATCGGCGAAATCTTCGAGCGCCACGGGTTCATCTGGGGTGCCAAATGGTTCCACGTCGACAGCATGCACTTTGAGTACCGGCCGGAACTGATCACGTTATCGAGACGGGGCTGGCCGGAACGAGAAGGCGGGCATTGAATTATTAGGGTGACAACCTATGTCCAGCGCATAGGCGAGCCGGGCGATCCCCATCCCCCCCGATGCCCCCCTCGCCCGGCAAGAGCCTGCGGGAGCCCCAGGCGGCAGCAAGCCGTCCTGGGGTTCTCAGTTTTTTCACGGACCTGTGAACTTGTGGCGCGCCGTAAGTTTTGTGGCGCTGCAACCCACCGCTATGGCGTCGCAATGTGACAGCGCTCAATCGGCCCTACCGCTTTGCCGACTCAGCAGAAATACAGCCTGTTCGCCCATCAGGTTCCAGAACCACCACGGCGCATTGAAGCGCAGCGCACGCCCCCAGGCATTGAGCGCTACCGCCCTTTCGATCCTGGCGCCGGCGACGTCACAAAGATGGCGGAAGTCCTTGATCGTGCAGAAATGGATGTTGGGCGTATCCCACCAGCTGTAGGGGAGATTGTCGGTCTGCGGCATATGGCCCGCAATGCCGACCTGCAGGCGGATCTTCCAGTGTCCGAAATTCGGGAAGGACACAATTGCGTGACGACCGATGCGGAGCATGTGTTCCAGCACGAGCCGAGGCTGGCGTGTCGCCTGCAAGGTCTGCGACAGAATGACGTAGTCGAAGGCGTCGTCCGGATAGTCGGCGAGGTCGGTGTCGGCGTCGCCCTGGATCACCGCCAGCCCCTTGGCGACGCCCTCGTTCACGCCCTCGCGCGAGAGCTCGATGCCGCGCCCATCGACGGCGCGCGTTTCGGCGAGCAGCCGTAGCAATTCCCCGTCACCGCAGCCGACATCGAGCACGCGCGCGCCGCGCTCGACCATCTCGGCGACCAGGAGCAGGTCAACGCGCGCGCCGCCCGGCACGCGCGCAGCCTCCGCCATCGTCAGGTCCTGCTTGAGCCGCTTGAGCATGGGTGATCTGCGATCCTTCTGATCTATCCGCTCAACGGTGTGCGATTTCGAGGCCGCGGGCCTTGGCAGCGCCTTCCAGAAAGCCGCGCACAATCGCGAACAGCTCCGGCTCGTCAAGCAGGAAGGCGTCATGCCCCTTGTCGGTGGCGATCTCGGCGAAGGAGACGCGCGCCCGGCCGGCATTGAGCGCATGCACGATGGCACGCGAATCCGAGGTCGGGAACAGCCAGTCCGACGTGAACGAGGTCACGCAGAAACGGGTCGGCGTATCCTTGAAGGCGTTGGCGAGCACGCCGTCGAAGTCGGCGGCAATGTCGAAATAGTCCATCGCGCGCGTGAGATAGAGATACGAATTGGCGTCGAAGCGCTCGACGAAGGTAATGCCCTGGTGGCGCAGATAGCTCTCCACTTGGAAATCGGCGTCGAACGAGAACGTTGGATTGTCGCGGTCCTGAAAACGGCGGCCGAATTTGCGGTGCAGCGCCGCATCCGAGAGGTATGTGATGTGCGCACCCATGCGGGCGACCGCGAGCCCGCGGCGGGGGTTGGTGCCTTCGGCGAAGTAGCGGCCCTGTCGCCAGTCGGGGTCGGCCATCACGGCCTGACGGCCGACCTCATGGAAGGCGATGTTCTGTGCCGAGTGGCGCGTCGCCGCCGCGATGGGCAATGCGGCGAACACGCGCTGCGGATAGCTCACCGCCCATTGCAGCACCTGCATGCCGCCGAGCGAGCCGCCGGCAACCGCAAACAGCGTGGCGATGCCGAGATGGTCGAGCAGCATGGCCTGCGCGCGCACCATGTCGCGCACCGTGATGACCGGAAAATCGAGGCCCCAGGGCTTGCCAGTCTTGGGATTGATGGAGGCAGGCCCGGAGCTCCCCATGCAGCCGCCGATCACGTTGGCGCAGACAACGAAGTAGCGCTCGGTATCGATCGGCCGGCCCGGCCCCACCATCGTCTCCCACCAGCCGGGCTTCTGCGTGACCGGATGAATGTTGGCGACGTGCTGATCACCGGTCAGCGCGTGGCAGACCAGCACCGCGTTGGAGCGCTCGGCGTTGAGCGTTCCGTAGGTCTGATAGGCGATCTGGAACGGGCTGAGATCGACGCCGGCATCGAGCTTGAGCGGCTTGTCAGCGCCGAAGCGCACGACCAGCGAATGCGGAGCGTCCGCTTCGCGGGCGCGGTCCGCCGGTTCAAGCGCAGCGCTGGTCTCAACCATGGTCATCTGTTCCAGCGTAACACAAAGCTCTGTCAAAAGGCTTGCGGCCGAGGGGGTTAGTTAAGCCGCTCCCACTTAACAATGTTTTCTTTGCTTTGCCACCCTGCCGCCCGTATCAATGCGGCACATTAAGAGTATTACCCATGGCCAAGACGCCCCATTCGCAAGCGCCCTCGCTCGCCGACCTGCGCCACGAGATCGACCGCATCGACGAAGCGATGCATCGGCTCCTGATGGAGCGCGGCGAAATCATCGACCGTCTCATTTCGGTGAAGAAGACGCAGGAGACCGGCTCGGCCTTCCGGCCCGCACGCGAAGCCGGCATGATGCGCCGTCTGGTCGAACGTCATCGCGGCATCCTGCCGCTCGACACCGTCGAAGGCATCTGGCGCGTCATCATCTCGACATTCACCTTCGTCCAAGCACCCTATTCGGTTCACGCTGATCTCTCGGCCGGCGACGCGCTGATGCGCGATTCGGCGCGCTTCCATTTCGGCTTCACGGCGCCGTTCGTTGCCCATATGGGTGCATCCGCGGTGGTCGCGGCGGTCTCCGACTCGCAGGGCGATCTTGGCCTCGTGCCCGCCTTCGCGGTCGCGGGTGCCTGGTGGAACGCACTCGAATTCGACACCGCCCCCAAGATCATCGCACGGCTGCCGTTCGTCGAGCGGCCCGATCATCCGGCCGCGCTGCCGGTGTTCGTCATCTCCCGTGCGGCCGCCGATGCCATGGTGCGCGAGATCGAGGTCTGGAGCGTGCGGGTCGCCGGCTGGAGCACGACCGCCGCCCAGGCGATCGGCTCGATCGCCGAGGTGATCGCGGTCCCTGACCGGGCTTTTGACGGCGCCGCCCTCCTGATCTCCGTCCCGCAGCCCGACGGCATCGAGCCGGTGACCAAGGCGCTGGTCAAGGCCGGCGCCTCGGTGCGCGCGACGGCCCTCGTCGGCAGCCACGCGACCCGCTATAGGGTCTCCGGCAGCGAGTAGCGCGGGTCTCGGTTATGCGGATCGTGGCACGACCGAGCCGCAGATGCGGCCGGCTCCCTCTCCCATTGGGAGAGGGGTGGGGTGAGGGGTTTATAACTCTCGAGAGGTCTTCCCCCCCCC
>Ga0081455_10005355_pt1 | contig 14089 bp, 10 predicted proteins | sample TabmetS3T2R1_FD_70207 | JGI IMG/M metagenome (GOLD analysis project Ga0081455, IMG submission 70207) | Tabebuia heterophylla rhizosphere microbial communities from the University of Puerto Rico - S3T2R1 | ecosystem: Host-associated > Plants > Roots > Rhizosphere ... | reverse complement strand
GAGCGGCACCAGGGCGTCGCCGAAGCGCCGGATGCCGCTCTTGTCGCCGAGCGCCTCGTCGATCGCCTGTCCGAGGGTGATCGCGACGTCCTCAACGGTGTGGTGGGCGTCGACGTGGGTGTCGCCCTTGGCCCGGACGGTCAGGTCGAACAACGCATGCCGGGCCAGCGACTCGAGCATGTGGTCGTAGAACCCGACGCCGGTCGAGATGTCGGCGATGCCGGCACCGTCGAGGTCGAGTTCGACCGTGACGCTCGACTCCGACGTCGTACGCTCGCGCCGACTGCTGCGGCCTTGCTGGGTCACCGGCGGACCACCTCTCGCAGAGCATCCAGGAACTCGTTCATCTCTTCCGGCCGGCCGATCGAGACCCGAAGCCAGCCCGGCGGTCCAGTCTCGCGGATCAGCACGCCGCGGTCGAGCAGACCCTGCCAGACCGCATGCCGGTCCTCGAACGTGCCGAACAGCACGAAGTTGGCGTCGGAGTCGCTCGCCCGAAGGCCCAGGCGCCGGAGCTCCGTCACCAGGTCGTCGCGCTGGGCGCGCAGCTTGTCGACGGCGCCGAGCAACTCGTCGGCGTGCCGCAACGCGACTCGAGCGACCTCCTGGCTCAGCGCCGACAGGTGGTACGGCAGCCGGACAATCCGGACCGCGTCGACGACGGCCGGGTCGGCCGCCAGGTAGCCGAGCCGACCGCCGGCCAGCGCGAACGCCTTGCTCATCGTCCGGGTCACGACGAGCCGGGGCCGGCCGGGCAGCAAGCGCAACGCGCTCGGCGTCTCGGGATGGCGGAACTCCGCGTACGCCTCGTCGACCACGACCAGGCCGGGCGCGGCGTCGTGGACGGACTCGATCTGCTCTAGCGGCAGCGCAGTGCCGGTCGGGTTGTTCGGCGACGCCAGCAGCACGACCGAAGGCTGCTCGGCGGCGATCAACGCCATGGCCGCGTCGAGCTCGAGGGTGAAGTCGTCGGCCCGGCGGCCGGTGACCCACCGGGTGTGGGTGTCGCGCGCGTATTCGGGATACATGGAGTAGGTCGGCGCGAACGACAGCGCGGTCCGGCCGGGGCCGCCGAACGCCTGGAGTAGTTGCAGCATGATCTCGTTGGAGCCGTTGGCCGCCCAGACCTGCGAAGCCGACAGACCATGACCGAGGTAGGCCGCGAGATCGGACCGCAGAGCGGCCGCCTCCCGGTCGGGATAGCGGTTCAGCCCGGCCGCGACCCGCCCCGCTGCACCGGCGATGTCGGCGACGACCAGGTCGCTCGGCGGGTACGGGTTCTCGTTGGTGTTCAGGCGCACTGGCACGTCGAGCTGCGGCGCACCGTAGGGCTCGAGGCCACGCAGCTCGTCCCGCAGCGGCAACTCGCTGTCGCTCACGCGTCCTCCTCGCTACGGTCGTCGATCACGTGAGGGCTCGCGGCGTTGAACGGCTCGCTCGCTGTCGTTCACGAGTCCCCGTCGATCCGGACCCGGATGGCCGCGCCGTGGGCCGGCAGGTCCTCCGCCTCGGCCAGTGCGACGACGTCGTCGCGGGACGCGCGCAGCGCCGCCTCGGACCAGGTGACGACCTGCACCGTCTTGGTGAACGACCGGACCGACAGGCCCGACGAGTGGCAGGCGCAGGCGGCCGTGGGCAGCACATGGTTGGAGCCGGCGCAGTAGTCGCCCAGCGAGACCGGCGCCCAGGGCCCGACGAAGATCGCTCCCGCATTGCGTACCCGCATCGCGAGCGACTCGGCGTCGCGGGTGTGGATCTCGAGATGCTCCGGTGCATAGGCGTCGACGACCTCCAGGCCCTGCTCCATGTCGTCGACGAGGACGACCGCCGACTGCTGGCCGGACAGCGCAGCCGCGATCCGGTCCCGGTGCTTGGCGGCGGGCACCTGCCGATCGAGCTCGGCCGTGACGCGATCGGCGAGCACCTGGCTGTCGGTGACGAGCACGCTCGCCGACTGCGGACCGTGCTCGGCCTGGCTGATCAGGTCGGCGGCGACTCCCGCCGGGTCGGCGTCGGCGTCGGCCAGGATCGCGATCTCGGTCGGCCCGGCCTCGGAGTCGATCCCGATCCGGCCCTTGAGCAGTCGCTTGGCGGCGACGACGTAGCTGTTGCCGGGCCCGGCGACCAGATCGACCGGCCGGCAGGCCCCGGCACCCCACGCGTACATCGCGATCGCCTGGGCGCCGCCGACCGCGTAGACCTCGTCGAGTCCGAGGAGGGCGCAGGCCGCCAGGATCGTGGGATGCGGCCAGGCGCCGTGCTCGCGTTGCGGTGAGCTGGTGACCGCGATCGAGGGCACGCCGGCGACCTGGGCGGGTACGGCGTTCATCACGACGCTCGAGACGAGCGGTGCCAGACCGCCCGGCACGTACAGTCCGACCCGGCCCATCGGCACGATGCGGCGTCGCACGGTGCCGCCCGGAACGACCTCGGTGACGACATCAGAGTCGAGCTCGGCCTCGCAGGTGCGACGCAGCCGCGCGATGGCCTCCTCCAGACCGCGCCGGACGTCGGCATCGAGCCGATCCAGCGCCTCGGTCAGCAGCTCAGGCGGCACGACCACGTCGGTCTGGTCGACTCCGTCGTAACGCCGGCCGGCGTCGAGTACGGCGGGCAGGCCCCGATCGCGTACGTCGTCGCACACCGCGCGTACCGTCTCGACGAGCTCGTCGAGGTCGCCGTCGGCACGCGGCACGAGTGTCCCGACCGCGAGATTGTCGCGGCCGGCGGCCCGAAGATCGAGGTGGCGAATCACGCGCTCAGTCTACGAACCGGGCATCTCGCCCGGGCGCCATGTCCGACTGGGGAACAGCCGCCGGCCAGTACCGTCGAGTGCGTGGCCTCGACGTTGCGGATCCTCCCGCTGGACAGCGTCCTGTTCCCGGGGATGCGGCTGACCGTCCACGTGATGGAGCCACGACTGCGCGAGATGGTCCGCCAGCTGGCCAAGTCCGCCAAGCCCACGGACCGACGGCTTGGCGTCGTCGCGATCCGCGAGGGCTACCAGATCGGCCGCCGGCACGGTCGCCAGTCCGCCCACCGGGTCGGCTGCGAGGCGCTCATGACGCAGGCGAAGGAACGCCCCGACGGCAGCTGGGACATCTCGCTGATGGGAGGACGCCGGGTACGGGTGGAGGAGCTCGTCTCGAAGAGCCGGACCAACGCCGTCGCCGCGGTGACCTACCCACCCGAGATCGAGGGACCGACCGATCCGGAGACGGTGGCGAGGGCTCTCGAGGCCTTCGAGGCCTATCGCAACGCGATCGCCGGCCAAGGCGGGCCGCAGGTGCCGCTCGACGACCTGCCGACCGAACCGCTCCAGCTGTCGTACGCACTGTCGACCGCGACCACACTTCCGCTGCGGGAGCGTCAGGTACTCCTCGAGGCACCGCATGCCGTCGCCCGGCTCCGGCGGCTCACCCTGATGCTCCGGGTCGAGCTGTCGGCGATCCAGGCCGTTGCGAGTCTGCCGGCGACCCGGCTGGCTCGCACCGGCTGGTCGCCGAACTAGCTAGTCGAAGACCACCCGCATCGTGAGGCGTTGGCCGTCATCGACCTGGGTCAGGCTCGCGCCCATGGCGCGCATCGGCTCGATCGTCTCCAGAGCCTCGTCGTCGGGGTCGTCGTTGGCCATCGCGTCGGCGAGCCGGTCGAAGTCGAGGAAGAACGCGACGCTGGACTCCGACGCATCCGGCACGGCGGTGTCGAAGCCGTCGGCCGACGCCAGGTCACCGCCGTCGGCCAGCATCTGGGCGTATTCCTCGTTGCTCGCGACGACCAGTCCGTCGTCGCTCTCCTGGGTGATCAGCTCCGGCAGCCCCGCGGCAGTGAGGGCGACGTTGACTCGATCGACGACGTCCTGGACGGCCGCCTGGTCGGTGGTCATCCGGGCGCCGAAGTAGAAGTCGCTCGGATCCTGCGAGTCAAGGTCCCCCTCGGTCAGACCGTTGCTGTCCACCGCCACGGTGAGGTTGTCGCCGAGGATCGTACGCAGGTCGTCCGGCAACTGCAGACCGGTCTCCTGCTGCACGTCGTTGAGCATCTCCGGGTAGGCACCGGGGCCGCCGAAGTTCTCGACCATCCCCTGCAGGTTCGGCCAGTAGTCGTCGACGAGCTTGCCGCCACCCGAGGCGGACATCGCCATCAGGGTGCTGTCCGGTAGCTCGCCGATCGGGTTGTCGACGTCAGCCGCGATGTCGCCGTCGGTCGTGGCCTGCGTGACGTACTCGATGTGATCCGAGCCGGCCCGGACCGCACCGAAGACGGTGTGGACCTGCTCGGCGGCGGCCGCGGCGCCCTCGAAGCCCCCCATCGACGAAGCCGTGTCGCGCAGACCGTCGACGTCGGACCAGAACGAGATGACGCCTTCGCCGTCCAGCGCATCCATGTCGGACTGGAACTGCGCGGCGTCGGACAACGGGCTCGACTCCGCGCCGTCGACGATCTCGGACAGGGTGTCTGCCTCCTCCGCGATCAGCATGTAGTCGCCCACGAACGCGACGTTGTCGCCTTCGGCGGCGGCCGGGCTTGGGGCGGACGAGCTGAGCACCGTGCTGGCGCCGCCCGAGGCGATGTCGACCTGGGTCGCGATCGGGGCCGTATCGAACGCGGACGTGCCGAGGCCGCACTTCTCGATGGCGGCCACCGCATCCTCCGCGGCCTGCTGGTCGCTCACCTGGATCGCGGCCACGGAGACGACCTGGTCGTCGACCGGGACGACGCCGAGCCCGGCTCGGTCGCCGATCCACGGCTCGACGTCATCCTCGTAGGACAGGCCGCAGTCGGAGCCTTCGACCATCGTCTCGAACATCAGCTTGCGCAGATCCTCGGTGTCGCTGCTGATCCCGGTCGCTTCCTCGAACTCGGGGACCTTGCGCAGCAACCGGATCGCATTGACCTTCTGACTGGCCGATGGGTCCAGGTCGATCCGCAGGTAGCCCAGGGTGTTGCTCGGGAGTGCCTCCGCGGGCTGGGGGCCACCACCGTTGAGGTACTGGTAGGCGGCGAACGCGCTACCGCCGACCAGAATCGCCAACACGGCCGCGACGGCTCCGAGAACGACACCCCTGCGTCGACGGCGGGGCGGCTGCGGGCCGCCGGACTCTACCCACTCGGGCGGGGTCCAGCCGGGCGGCGGTCCACCAGGGGGCGGGCCGCCCGGATACCCACCAGGAGGCGGGCCGCCCGGATACCCACCAGGTGGCGGTCCACCGGGATACCCACCGCCGGGTGGAGGTGCACCGGGATATCCGCCGCCAGGTGGCGGGCCGGCAGGGCCCGGCGGCATCGGGCCAGGGGGAGGTCCCCCAGGCGGCGGACCGGGCTGCGCAGGCCCCGGCGGACCCCACTCGCCCCCAGACGGTGGTTGGTTAGACACGAGGTTCCCCTTCTGCCGTGAATCGTCACGGCCTTCGATGTGGCGATTCCACGGGAGGTTCCGCCGCCACGCGAGCCGGACGATGCTCCAGACTCTAACTGAGACCAGGGTCTTTCCCGCCCGGCGTCGAACCGGTCTCGGACGGTGCGGAGCCGCCGTAGGGCGGAGGCAGAGGCGGGCGGGAGAACAGCAGAACGGCGGCGACGAAACCCCCCAGAGCGCCGACCGGCCAGGCGAGCAGCAAACCTCTGGCATGGACGTCGAGCTGCTCAGGTAGGAGGTCGCCGACCGAGGCCCCGGAGAGCAGACTGGCCGGGTCCTCGGGTCCGAGGAAGATGCCGAGCCGCCACGCGATGACGGCGCCGATCCCGGCCGCGACCGCACACGCGACGGCCTGCGGCCAGCCCACGCGGTGCCAGCGCCAGCCGGTCAGCAAGCCGAGTGGAAACGCGAGCGCGAGGCCGATCAGCGCGAACGTCACATCGACCCCGAACTGACGACCGGCCTCCTCCTCGCCCATGATGGCGGTCGCCCGGACCACCTCGAAGGCCGGCGGATCGGCGAACTCCGACCACAGCCAGCCGCCCACGACCCCCGCCACGAGGAACAGCGCACCGGTGATCAGGACCACGCGCACCACGAGAGCGGTCGGCGGACCGTCGAGGTCGGCCGACCAGGCGGCCTGCCGGGCCTGCTGCCAAGACAGCGGTCGGGACGACGAGGACTGGCCGCCGGCGGGGTCTATATCGTGCACGCCTTCCCTTCCCTTGATGAGAAGAGCCTACGTGCGCGAGCCGAGACAGGCCGGGCCCAGCAGCGCCTTCAGGTCGGCCATCAGGGCCGGAGTCGCGGCCACCCGGAGCCGCTCGTCGAGGCGGAGCAGCTTGGTCGATCCTGGCGTGGTGAGCCGCAGATGCACCTCAGAGGCGCCCGGATGGGTGGCCAGGATCTCCTTGAGCTGGTCGACGACAGGAGGCGTGCAGCGGCTCGCCGCCAGCGAGATGACAAGCGGTCCACCGACGTCGCGCGCCTGGTCGATCGGGCTGAGCTCCGACGTACTGATGTCCGGTGCGTCGTCGTCGCCGCGACGCAGCCGGCCCTTGGCCAGCACGAGCGTGTCCTCCACGAGAAGCGTGGCCGCGGTCTGGTAGGTCGACGGGAACACCAGCAGGTCGACGCTCCCCTCCAGATCCTCCAGCGTGGCGATCGCCCAGGTGTCGCCCTTGCGGGTGATCTTGCGCTGAACCGCAGTGATGAGCCCGGCGACCGCGACCGGTGAGTTGTCCGGTCGGGACTCGTCTGCGATCAGGGTCCCGATCGTGCAGTCGCTCACTGCGGCGAGTACGTGCTCGAGGCCGAGCAGCGGGTGGCTGGACACGTAGAGACCGAGCATCTCGCGCTCGAAGCCGAGCAGGGTCTGTTTGTCCCACTCGTCGAGGTCGGGGACTTGGACCGCCAGGGCACCGAAAACGTCGTCGTCCAGGCCGCCGAACAGGGACTCCTGGCCCATCGCCTCGTTGCGCTTGACGTCGACGTGCTGGTCGACGGCCGCCTCGTGGACGGCGACCAGGGCACGGCGGCAATGGCCGAGCGAGTCGAAGGCGCCAGCCTTGATCAGCGATTCGATGACCCGCTTGTTGCAGACCGTCACCGGGACCTTCTCCATGAAGTCGCTGAAGTCGGTGAACTTGCCCTGCTCGCCACGGGCCGCCACGATGCCGGCGACCACGTTGTCGCCGACGTTGCGCACCGCCGAGAGGCCGAACCGGATGTCGGAGCCGACCGGAGTGAACGTCGATTCGGACTCGTTGACGTCGGGCGGCAGGACCTGGATGCCCATGCGGCGGCACTCGTTGAGGTAGACCGCCATCTTGTCCTTGTCGTCCTTGACCGACGTGAGCACAGCGGCCATGTATTCGGCCGGGTAGTTGGCCTTCAGGTAGGCGGTCCAGTAGGACACCTGTGCGTAGGCCGCCGCGTGCGCCTTGCCGAATCCGTAGTCGGCGAAGGGCATCAGGGCATCCCAGACGGCCTTGATCGCATCGCGGGAGAAGCCCCGCTCGACCATTCCGGCCTCGAACGGGCCGTACTCCGCGTCGAGCACTTCCTTCTTCTTCTTGCCCATCGCGCGACGCAGCATGTCGGCGCGTCCGAGGGTGTAGCCCGCGAGCAGCCGGGCGACCTCGATCACGTCCTCCTGGTAGACGATCAGGCCGTAGTTGTCGGCCAGCACCGGCTCGAGCGCCTCGGCCACCTCCGGATGCGGATAGGTGACCGCCTGGCTGCCGCTTCGACGCAGCGCGTAGTTGGTGTGCGAGTTGATGCCCATCGGCCCGGGCCGGTAGAGCGCGATCGTCGCCATGATGTCCTGGATCCGCTTCGGCCGCATCTGGCGCAGCAGCTGCCGGGTGCCGGACCCGTCCAGCTGGAAGACCCCGAGCGTGTCGCCGCGGCTGAGGAGCTCGTAGGCCGCGGGGTCGGTCGGGTCGGCGCCGAGGGCGTCCAGGTCGAGGCCGACGTCGCGGTTGAGCTTGACGTTTTGCACCGCGTCGCCCAGGACGGTGAGGTTGCGCAGGCCCAGGAAGTCCATCTTGACCAGCCCGAGCATCTCGCACGTCGGGTAGTCGAACTGGGTGATGATCGCGCCGTCCTGATCGCGCTTCATGATCGGGATGATGTCGAGCAGCGGCTCCGACGCCATGATCACGCCGGCGGCGTGGACCCCCCACTGCCGCTTCAGGCCTTCCAGACCCTTGGCGGTGTCGACGACCTTGCGGACGTCCTGGTCGGACTCGTAGAGCGCCCTGAACTCGCCGCCCTCGTGGTAGCGAGCGTGCTCGGAGTCGAACACCTTGGACAGCGGCACGTCCTTGCCCATCACCGGCGGCGGCATCGCCTTGGTGATCCGCTCCCCCAGCGCGAACGGATAGCCCAACACGCGGGACGAGTCCTTCACCGCCTGCTTGGCCTTGATCGTGCCGTACGTGACGATCTGAGCGACCCGGTCCGAGCCGTACTTCTCGGTGACGTAACGGATCACCTCGCCGCGCCGGCGCTCGTCGAAGTCCACGTCGAAGTCCGGCATGGACTTCCGCTCGGGATTCAGGAACCGCTCGAAGGTGAGTTTGTATTCGAGCGGGTCGAGGTCGGTGATCCGCAGGGCGTACGCACACATCGAGCCGGCGCCGGAGCCGCGGACACCGGTCCGGATCCCGCGATCCTTGGCCCACTGCATGAAGTCCGCGACGACCAGGAAGTAACCGGGGTATCCCTTGCCGAGGATCACCTCGACCTCGAAGTCGGCGCGGGACCGGGCCGCGTCGGAGATGCCGTCGGGGTAGCGCTCGAGCAGCCCCTTCTCCACCTCTTTGACGAACCACGACGTCTCGTCCTCCCCGGGCGGGACGGGATAGCGCGGCATGTAGCGCCCCTCGCCCTCGGTGAACTCGACGTTGCACCGCTCGGCGACGAACAGCGTGTTGTCGCAGGCCTCGCGCAGGTCGAACTTGTCGTCCCAGAGCGCCCGCATCTCCTGCGGCGACTTGAGATAGAAGTCGGTGGCTTCGAACTTGAACCGGTTGGGGTCGGCCAGGGTCTTGCCGGACTGGACGCACAGCAGTGCCGCGTGCGCGTCGGCGTCACCGGCATGGGTGTAGTGCAGGTCGTTGGTCGCCAGCAGCGGCAGGTCGAGGTCGCGACCGAGGCGGAGCAGCCCGTCGCGGACCCGGCGCTCGACGTCGAGCCCGTGGTCCATCAGTTCGAGATAGAAGTTGCCGGGGCCGAAGATGTCGCGGAACTCGGCGGCGGCCGCCCGCGCCTTGGTGTAGTCACCGATCCGCAGCCAGGTCTGGACCTCTCCACCCGGGCAGCCGGTCGTGCCGATCAGGCCGTCGGCGTATTCATGGAGCAACTCGCGATCGACGCGCGGCTTGTAGAAGAAGCCCTCCGTGCTGGCCCGGCTGGACATCCGGAACAGGTTGTGCATGCCCGCCGTCGACTCGGCGAGCACGGTCATGTGGGTGAAGGCACCGCCGCCCGACACGTCGTCCTCGCCGCCCTCGGCCCAGCGCACCCGCTTGCGCTCGGACCGATGCGTGCCGGGCGTGACGTAGAGCTCCGAGCCGATGATCGGCTTGACCCCCGCCGCGCGGGCCTTGGAGTAGAAGTCGTAGGCCCCGAAAACGTTGCCGTGGTCGGTCATCGCGAGGGCCGGCATGCCGATCTCGGCGGTCTTGGCGAACAGCTCACCAAGCCGGGCGGCACCGTCGAGCATGGAGTACTCAGTGTGAACGTGCAGGTGCACGAATGAGTCGGTGCTCGACATGGGGGTGAGGGCCTCCTCGACGGGGTGCTCGCTCGCGATCGAACCGAGCCTACGCGACAAAATCTGGCACTCGGGTCCGACACTCGCGGCTCTCCCGGACCGCCCGCGGCGGCGTCCCGAAGGGCGGTCAGTCCTCGTCTCGGAGTACGGAGAGGGCGTGGGCCAGATCGTCCGGATAGTCCGATCGGAAGGTCACCTCATGACCGGTCCCCGGATGGACGAACCCCAGTCCGACCGCGTGCAGCCACTGGCGGGACAGGCCGAGGCGGTCCGCCAGCGTCGGATCGGCGCCGTAGGTGAGATCGCCCACGCACGGATGGTGCACGGCGCTCATGTGCACCCGGATCTGGTGGGTACGCCCGGTCTCCAGGTGGATCTCCAGCAGGCTGGCGAACCGATGCGCCTCGATCGTCTCGTAGTGAGTGACGCTCGGCCGCCCGGAGGCCGTGACGGCCCACTTGTAGTCATGCTTGGGATGCCGGCCGACCGGCGCGTCGATCGTGCCGGCCAGGGGGTCGGGATGACCCTGGACGAGGGCGTGGTAGGTCTTGTCGACCCGGCGATCCCGAAACGCCTGTTTGAGGGCGGAGTAGGCCCGCTCGGACTTCGCAACGACCATGAGTCCGCTGGTGCCTACGTCCAGCCGGTGCACGATGCCCTGCCGCTCGGCCGCCCCTGACGTCGCGACGACGATGCCCTGCGCGGCGAGGTGCCCGAGCACGGTCGGACCGGTCCACCCCGGGCTGGGATGGGCGGCGACGCCGATCGGTTTGTCGACCACGACGAGGTCGGGATCGTCGTGGACGATCCGCAGCTCGTCCACCTTCTCGGGTCGCACCGCGGGCGCCGTGGGAGCGTCCGGGATCGTGAGATCGAGCCAGGCGCCGGCCGTGACCCGGTCCGACTTCGCCGGCTGGACCCCGTCGATCCGCACGTCGCCGTTCTCGACCAGCGCCGCCGCCCTCGTACGCGACAGGCCGAGCAGCCGGGCCAGCGCCGTGTCGACCCGCTCCCCGGCCAGTCCCTCCGGGATCGGCAGCGTGCGCTGCTCGGTCATGACTCGGCGACGCGCTCGCGGCGGCCTTCCGGGCCGATTCCGCGTAGCGACTGGACGACCACCAAGACGGCCGCCGACGTGATGCAGATGTCGGCGACGTTGAAGATCGGCCAGTTGGGCAACTCGAGGAAGTCGACGACGTGTCCCCGTAGCACCCCCGGCGCCCGGAAGATCCGGTCGGTCAGGTTGCCCATCGCACCGGCGAGCAGCAGGCCGAGAGCCACCGCCCAGACCGGGTCGCGCAGCCGGGTCGCCATCCGGATCACGACGATCACGACGACCAGCGCCACCAGGCTCAGCACGATCGTGAGCCCGGTCGCCAGGCCGAACGCGGCACCGGCGTTAGTGGTGTAGGTGAAGTTCAGGACGCCGGGGATGACCTCGACCGGCTCCCGATCGCGCAAGGTCGCGACCGCGATGATCTTCGTGACGACGTCGATGACATAGGCGACGGCACAGACCATCGCGAATAGGCGGATGTGTCGGCCGTTGGGCGCCGAGTCCGGGCCCTGCTCAGCCGACTCGTCGCCATCGCTGGTTGTCAGCGGCGTTCCTCGCGCTGCTTGCATGTCATGCACAGTGTGGCACGCGGGAAAACCATCAGCCGACGCTTCCCGATCGGGTTGCCGCAGGACTCGCAGATCCCGTACGTGCGGTCCTCCAGCCGCTCCAGCGCCCGCTCGGTCTGGATCAGCATGTCGCGGGTGTTGTTGGCCAGCGACATCTCGGCGTCCCGCTCCAGTGATGTCGAGCCGACATCGGCCTGGTCGTTGCCCGCGCCTTCGCCACCGGCACGCAAGAGGTCCTGGATCCCCTGCTCCACCGAGGAGACCTCGGCCCGGAACCGGTCCCGATCGGCCTCGAGCTGCCCCCTCACCTCGGCGACCTCCTTGGCGGTCCACGGCCGCTCCTCGGGCAGCACCACCAGGCGGCCACGGCTGGGACCGCGGCTGGAGTCCTTCTTGGCGGCCGGCTTCTTGGCCGGGGCCTTCTTCGTGGGTGCCTTCTTGGCCGCCGGCTTCTTGGCCGGGGCCTTCTTCGCGGGTGCCTTCTTGGCCGTGGGCTTCTTGGCGGCCGGCTTCTTGGCCGGGGCCTTCTTCGCGGGTGCCTTCTTGGCCGTGGGCTTCTTGGCGGCTGTCTTCCTGGCGACGGTCTTCTTCGCCAGCGCCTTCTTCTTCGCGTTCTTGGCCGGAGCGAGCTTGGTGACCTTCTTGGTCGCGGTCTTCTTCGCCACTGTCTTCTTGGCCGCCTTCTTGGCGGTCGTCTTCTTCGCGGTCTTGGCCGACTTGGTCGGGGCAGACCGCTTCGTAGCCGCGTGCTTGGCGGCTGCCTTTTTCGAGCTGCTCTTCAGCTGCGCCACTGGTCGGCCCTCCACCTTGCGGCGACCACGGGGGTCACCGTGTGCAGTGCCGGAAGGATAGGGATACCGCAGCGCTGCTTCAAGCTCACGCGCCGCCGAGGCCGTGCCCGACCCGTCCGCTCATCACCGATTTTCCCGGAGGATGTGCAATCGTTCCACCACGGCGGACGGATCATCGGTGTGGATAGCGACCAGTTTGTCGCGACTGCGCGGGCCGACGTCCAGGCTCACGTCGCGGGCCGGCAATCCCAGTGCCTCGGCGACGAGTGCCAGCGCCGCGCGGCTCGCGCGACCGTCGACGGCGCGCTCGCGTACCCGCACCTGCAGGGCCGGCTCACCGGGTCGTGGATACGACCCGCCGACACCGGGGCGGGACGAGCCCGGCGTCACGCGGAGCCAGGTGCGGACCACCGCCACAACGCACTCCTTCATCCGGTCCGGGTCGAGATAAGTCAGTGTGCCGGACAGGTCCCGGTCTTCTACACTGGTGAGGCCGCACGGCGACGATGGGACGAGTACTCGCGTCCACTGCTTCGAGCGACCCGGAGATGGTGTGAGCCGGGAGGTATGCCGCGAGGAAGATCAGCCCGGAGCCGCTGGCAGAACGGCCGCCACGACCCTGGGGCGGCTCAGTAGACCCAGCCGCGGCACGCCACGAGAGGGCCGGTCATCTGCCGGCCAAGGAGGGTGGTACCGCGGTCGGCGCAAACCCGCGCCGCTCGTCCCTCCGGCAGACCTGTCACAGGAGCTGACGGAGACGAGATGACCGACCGCGATCCGAGCGCAGCCGACGCACCTGGCTACCGGCCCGTGCGCCCGCAGGTGGACCTGCCGGCGATGGAGCGCGACATCCTCAAGTTCTGGCGCGACCACAAGACCTTCGACCGCTCACTCGAGCGGACCGCCACGGGCCGGACCTGGACGTTCTACGAAGGACCTCCCACGGCCAACGGGCTGCCCGGCGTCCACCACGTCGAGGCCCGGGTCTTCAAGGACCTCTTCCCCCGGTTCAAGACGATGCAGGGCTACCGGGTCGACCGTAAGGGCGGCTGGGACTGCCAGGGCCTGCACGTCGAGGTCGGGGTCGAGAAGGAGCTAGGCCTGTCCGGCCACGCCGACATCGAGAAGTACGGCATCGCCGAGTTCAACGCCAAATGCCGTGAATCGGTGTTCCGCCACGTCGATCTCTTCGAGCAGATGACCGAGCGGATGGGCTTTTGGATCGACCTGTCCCAGGCCTATCGCACGATGGACGCCGACTACATCGACAGCGTTTGGTGGTCGCTCAAGCAGGTCTTCGACAAGGGATGGCTGGTCGAGGACTACCGGATCACGCCGTATTGTCCGCGCTGCGGCACGAGCCTGTCCGACCACGAGCTCGGCCAGCCGGGCGGCTACGAGACGGTCGCCGACCCGTCGGTCTTCGTTCGATTCCCGCTCACTTCGGGTCCACTCGCCGGCCGGGCCGCCCTGCTGACCTGGACCACGACCCCCTGGACCCTGGTGTCCAACGCCTTGGTCGCGGTCCATCCGGACGTCGACTACGTCGCCGCGACCGACGGCGCCGAGACCGTCGTCGTCGCCGAACCGTTGATGGCCGGCGTGCTCGGCGAGGGCTGGACCGTCACGGAGCGATTCACCGGTCGCGACATGCTGGGCTGGTCGTACTCCCGGCCGTTCGAGCTGGTCGACTGGCCGTCTGACCGCGGTCACTTCGTGGTCAACGAGGACTACGTCAGCATCACCGACGGCACCGGGCTGGTCCACATGTCGCCCGCCTACGGCGAGGAGGACTTCCAGGCCTGCCGCGCCAACGACGTGCCGATGGTCAACCCGATCGATCTCCAGGGCCACTTCCTTCCCGACATCGACCTGGTCGGCGGCGAGTTCTTCAAGCACGCCGACCGCCACCTGGTGCCCGATCTCGAGCGCCGCGGGCTGCTGTTCCGCCACGAGACGTACGAGCACAAC
>Ga0081455_10005354_pt1 | contig 14089 bp, 16 predicted proteins | sample TabmetS3T2R1_FD_70207 | JGI IMG/M metagenome (GOLD analysis project Ga0081455, IMG submission 70207) | Tabebuia heterophylla rhizosphere microbial communities from the University of Puerto Rico - S3T2R1 | ecosystem: Host-associated > Plants > Roots > Rhizosphere ... | reverse complement strand
CGACGTTTCAATTTGAAAGCACACAATCTACAGCACTTTGCCCGGATTGAGAATCCCGTTCGGGTCGAGCATGCGCTTCAAGCCGCGCATCAGCTCGAGGGCGACCGGATCCTTCACCTTGGTCAACGATTCCCGCTTGAGCTTGCCGATGCCGTGTTCTGCCGAGATGGAGCCGTTGTACCTGAGCACGATCTTGTTGACGGCATCGTTCACTTCGGCCCAACGGCCAAGGAATTGTGCGGTGTCGCCCCCAACCGGTTGGCTTACATTGAAGTGGACATTGCCGTCGCCGAGATGACCGAAAGGGACGGGACGGCAGCCCGGTATGATGGCCTTCGCCGCGGCGCTCGCTTCTTCGAGGAATTGCGGCACCGATGCCACCGGGACGGATACGTCGGCCTTGATCGATCCACCTTCGGGCTTTTGCGCCTCCGGCAGGATGTGCCGCAAATGCCAGAAGGCCTTGGCCTGGTCGAGGCTCGCGGCAATTGTTGCGTCCTCGACGAGCCCCTGCGCGCTGCCTTCCGCAAGCCATTGCTCCACGCTTTCGCGCAGGCCCTCGCCATGTTGCGATGACGCTTCCATCAGCACGTACCAAGGATGCCTGCCGGCAAGCGGATCGCGCGCGCCGTGGGCATGCTTGAGCGCAAATTCGATCACGTCGCGGACGATCAATTCGAAACTTGTCACGGTGCCGCCGACGCGGGTCTGCGCCAGGTTGAGCAACTTCACCGCAGCGGCGGGAGAAGGAACAGCGACAAAAGCCGTTTCCACCGCGCGGGGACGCGGGAACAGCTTGACCACGGCGGCGGTGATGATGCCGAGAGTACCTTCGGCGCCAATGAAAATATGGCGCAGGTCGTAGCCGGTATTGTTCTTCTTGAGCTTCGACAGCAGGTTCATGACCTGGCCATCGGCAAGAACTACTTCGAGCCCGAGCACGAGATCGCGTGCAATGCCGTAGGCCACGGCGCCCGTTCCGCCCGCATTGGTGGAAAGATTTCCGCCGATGGTGCAGCTGCCCTCGGCGCCAAGAGAAAGTGGAAACAGCCGGTCAGCGGCAGCGGCCGCCTCTTGCGCGTTTGCCAGGACGACGCCGGCCTCGCAGGTCATGGTGTTCGATGCCGGGTCGACTTCGCGGATCTTGTCGAGCCGCGTGAGCGAGAGGATCAATTCGCCATCGAACGGGATTTGTCCGCCGACCAGGCCCGTATTGCCACCCTGCGGCACCAGCGGCGTCCGGGTCTCGTTTGCAAGTTTGAGGATCGACTGGACCTCGGCAACCGAACCGGGCCGCAGCAGCATCGATGTGTGGCCGTGATAGAGGCCGCGGCCTTCGATCAGGAAAGGCTCGAGACTGGCCGGATCGGTGATGGCGTATTTCTCGCCAACGATGGCCGCGAAGCGCGGCAGCAGCTCTGGCGAAGGCGCGCGGCGAAGCTGTTCGTTCATCTCATGACCGTCTCGGGGCCGCGGCGCGCTTGAGGCGATCGTTGATCGCCTCGCCAAGGCCCTCGTGCGGTACCTTCATTACCGCGATGCGCCGCGCACCGGAAGCGTCGAGCGCGCGCAGGTGCGAGAAAAGATTGGCCGCTGCCTCGATCAGGTCACCGCGCGGCGACAGGTTCAGCGCGATACCCGAGAAAGCGGGGGCATGCCCGAAGGCAAGCAGCGCTTCCCCGGTCTGGGCGGTGTCGGCATCAAGACGCAGGGCCGCCCTCGGCGCATAATGCGACGTTAGCATTCCCGGTGCGACAGGTGCATCGTCGATGGCGGACGCGGTCGCGAGCGTGCTTCCGAGCGCGCGCACGATTGCGTTGCGCGGAATGCCACCCGGTCGCAACAAAGTGGGCTGCCCTGTGCACGACACGATTGTCGATTCAACACCCACTGCGCAGGGACCGGCGTCGATGATCAGATCGATGCGCCCACGCAGGTCGGCGAGAACGTGCGTAGCGCTGGTCGGTGACACATGGCCCGAGCGATTTGCCGACGGCGCGACCACTGCGCCTTTGAACGCTTTCAGAAGTTCGCGTGCGACCGGATGCGCGGGCACTCGCAATCCGACGGTGTCGAGGCCGGCGAGGGCGAGATCGGCGATGTCGCAATCCGGCTGCTTCGCCAAGACCAGCGTCAGCGGCCCGGGCCAGAATGCGGCCGCCAGCTTTTCCGCGGCGGGGGTGAAAATGCCGATGCGACGCGCATAGCCGATATCGGCGACATGCGCGATCAATGGATTGAAGGAGGGACGTCCCTTAGCCGCGTAAAGCCGCGCGACCGCTGCGCCATTGCCGGCATCGGCGCCGAGCCCATAGACGGTCTCGGTCGGAAAGGCGACCAGGCCACCGGCGGAGAGGCAACGCGAGGCCGCCTCGATAGCGTCCTGATCAGCCTTCAAAATCCGTGTTCCGAGCTCGGCGGTCATCGCCTCTCTCAAGCTTGCGTTTAAGGACGCCGGGGTTATAAGACCGGCCTTCAGTCGGAGTGTAGCGCAGTCTGGTAGCGCACCACGTTCGGGACGTGGGGGTCGCAGGTTCAAATCCTGCCACTCCGACCACTCGCTTCACTAAGCGGTTCAAGCGTTTAGTGAACTTCCTGAACCTTCGCAAGAACATCAAAAACCGTCGCTTCGCCCGCGAGTTGGTGACGCAGGAGCTGGGGACCTTGGCCCTGGTCAAGCGCGGCGTGCGCGTACTCACGGCCAATGGCGACGACCTTACGGGCAGCGCCGATCCGTCGCGCAAGATGATGCGCCAGATCGCTGGAGCTTTTAGCGAATATGAAAAGGCGCGGCTCGTTGCAAAGCTGCGCGCTGCTCGGGAGCGCAAACGCGCGGCAACTGGAAAATGCGAGGGCCGCAAGAGCCACGCCGAGTTGAACCCCGAGCTTGTGCGTGAAGCGCGCTTGCGCCGCCGATTACCCAAGGGCGGACAGCGTTCATTGCGCGATGTCTCGGCGGAGCTGGCGCGCTTGGGCCATCTAAACGCCACGGGTCGCGCTTTCTCGGCATCGTCAATCAAATCGATGATTGAAAACTAATCGCGTGCGGTTGCCGAATAACTCGACCCCAGGGGGGCTTCACTATTGGACCCTTTAAGCCTTTGGATAAAAATTCGTCAATGCAAGTGAATAGATACCGGTACGGCCTCCAGTTTTTTATTTATGCCAGCCTGCTTCGCTTTAAAATTTTTTGGCCGCCTGCATAGTTTTTAAGTCCGGCCTACACTCCGCCGTATCGACAGTCACGGGAGCCAATGCATGACCACCCGACGCGCCGCCTGCAGCTGCGGCCAGCTTCATCTTACGATCGAGGGCGAACCAGCGCGCATATCCATGTGCCACTGCCTCGAGTGCCAGCGTCGCACCGGCGCTGTGATCAGAAACCAAGCGCGCTTCCGCCGCGAACAGGTCACCTTCGCCGGTGAAGCTAGAGCGTGGGCCCGCAAAGCCGAAAGCGGCAACACATTGACCTTTCATTTCTGTCCGGTGTGCGGTTCAACAGTCTACTGGGAAGGCGAAGGCTTTCCTGGGTATGTCGCCGTGGCTATCGGCGGCTTCGCCGACCCGAATTTCCCCGCGCCGACCATCGCGGTGTGGGAGGAGACGCGCCACGCTTGGGTTTCATTGCCGCCTGACACGCCGCCAAAGCGCGTGCCGAAGCAGGGATGACAAAACAACGAGCTTCTTCAGGGCCGTCATAAGCGTGTCCGCTTTGCGCCCCGAAAGCGGACACGTGCGGTGCAATAGACCATGTCTGCTATGGGCCAATGGCGGACATTGCAGTCAATAAGGGCGCCTACCGTTGCGGCGAGCTGTCGAGAAAGGAAAGTACAGTCGTCGCGCCACGCGAGGTCATCTGCATCTGCGTGTTTTCGGGCGCAAACAGGATCGCGCCAAGGGAAACGCCGCCTAAAAATACTGCAACAAATGCCAAGCCCAATGCACTGCCGTGTCCTGGGCGGTCCGCACCAATTCCCCACAGTTGCTTGTCTAAGAGTTCCTGGTCACGCTGGTTCATCTTTACAAATCTTTTCGCCATCGCGGGAACCGGCCAACCGTCCCGCTTCCGCGCTCCGCAGCTCGGTTTATCATTTCAGCGAAACGGCGACGGACCTGTTCATCAAAGGTTTTTTCAATGCTGTCAGCGCCCACAATTTCATCATGCACCAGCGCATCAAACTGGTGTTTCAGCAAGTTCCATTCAGTGGGCGTCGACACCTTTCTCGTCTCCACCTGACGTACGTGTTTGATAACGAACAGAGTGAACGGGCGTTCATCTTCGAGTTATGCAAATTACTGCTACGCGCATTGGTTCCATTGCGGAACACTCAACCCTCAAAGCATTACTTGCACTGCCGATCCGGGCGTCCATGTTCGCTTTGGGTGGACATCACGGCCGTTGTGCCATCTATGGCGCTGCGAGTGTGGGTGTCCGGAAACGTCTGCGCTTCGTGTCTCCTCACGGTTACATGAAGGGCAAAGAAAAATTTGGATTTCGTATTTGGTGCCGTGATCCGGATGTGGGCCGCGCCGAATTAAGTGCATTGGCTTACCGCAGGACGGACAAACCGGCCTATCGTCGGCACCAAAATCACGTGGTTGTTTATTCGACATATGGGGTGCGTCCCCAGGGACGCTTTAAAGAGTATATTCCTAGAATGTCGCGCCCGCGATGGACTTCGAATACTTAGTTAATCCGCCGCCTATCGAAATTGCACAATTACCGTTTCACCGTAAGCGCAGTTCGTGCATTCAAATGTTCGCTCGTCGTATCCGTCTTCATCGCAGGGTTCAATCTGCGAAAGAAACATGATCATCCCGCACTTGGGGCATCGCCGTTTTCCCATCGGCGCTTCGGTCGGATCGAATTTATGTGGCTGCGGCATGGCAAGCTCCCTGTGTGATACAGGCGGGAGCACAACCGGTCTCTCAGTCACCGACGCCTCTAGTCTCGGCCGGTGATGTTTGACGTTATTTCGTGATCGGAAGACTTGTCGGTCTGTTTTCCGACTTACTGATCCGTTGTTACCGATAATTTTGCCGCTTCCGCACCGCAGTGAGAGCGGTAAGAGGATCCGGATGATAACGGCTCACGCCAGGGCCGACTACAAGGTCCGCTTTACCCGTGAACGCAGACATAAGGCTGTGCGAAGGACATGTCCGCTCTAAGGTTGGACCAAGGTCCAACCGCAGGGCTTGTTACTTACCAAAGGTAAGTGGCAGCCAAAATTGCTGCACAAATTACGATGATGGCAAATAAGCCAAACACTACGCCGCGAGCATCGACTTGTTGCATTAAATCACGTTGCGGTTTTCATCGCCGCGTTTCCTAAACACGTCATCAAAAAGCATCTTGTGATGCTTAGCCAAAAAACTGCTGATTGTTGCCAACGTAGGAATGGCCCGTGACCGTACTCAAACAATGTCCGCTAAGGCGCACACAGAATACGTTGCGCCGCGAACGTCAGAGAAGAGCCGGATACGTCAGAATTCCATCAGGCTCCTGTTTGACACTCTCAGTCATTTCTGCGCGCTCGACCCGGTCAGCGCCCATTATGTGAAACACGATCTCACCGGCGGCAATGAGGTAGTCTGCGATGACGCGACGGTGGCATTGCCACCAGACCGCTTCGGCGCACATTATTGCACTGGGACTTTGATGCCCGAGACAGCGCAGCCTATCGAGGCCAGCACGGAATTGTTCCGTCATCGCATAGTCGGCGTAATTATGAAAACTTTGGTTCTGCCAAAACGCATTCACTGCGGGCGAGACATCGCGCTTGTGTCTACGGCGGCCGCCGAGAGCTGCGAGGTGCTCATACCCGATCTGAAAATCCGCCAACGTTGCCGGAAGTACCTCGCGATTGAACTGGGGATTTCTCCGTGAGCGCGGAATAGTACGAACATCAACGAGGAGACGAACCCCAACCGATTGCAACAACCCCACAAACTCCTCGATGGACCGTATGGAATGACCAATCGTATAAAAAGCTGCCGACATGCACTTCTCTCATCGTCGACGCTCTCCGCTGACCATTCAATAATCAAATCAACCTTTTTGTCAGCGTGGCAAGCCAAGTCAGGACGGGAAAAGGAGTAAAGACCTGGAGCAGAACGGCGGCGACCAAGATCACGGCCACGTAGCTTATCATCCCGCGCAGGATGCGTTGCGCTAGCGGAGGGTAAGGTGGTTTGTTGTCGGCGGGCCAGGCAAATGTCTCTTCCCATTTTTCCTGCGGAATATTCACCGGCCTAATTCTCTCGAACGGCACCCACGCACGGTAAGCCGCAATGCCGCGCTCCCGCGCGATGGCGTTTCTCAAGCCAAACGCATTACTCCACCCCACAAAATCAACAACGGCTCTGATCGTTACACTCACAAAGAACAGGATCAGCAAACAGGCGAGGTAGACATACCCAATCCAGAAGCTTGATGTGAGCCATGATTTGGTGAAGGACTTCAAGTTGAATATCGCCGAAAGCACTCCCACTGTAGTTTCGACGAGTTTGTCCAAGCCACTGAAAATCTGGCCGAGCGCCGATTTGTCATCGGCGGCCTGCAGCAGAAGTATCACGGCGACCACGACGGCGAGTTGAAACAGGGGAAATCTCACTATGCTCCGAATAGGAGCCGCGAGCAGCTTGATCATGCCCATGGTCTGTTGCGAGGCTATCGGTTGTCGGTGAGGCTCAACTCATTCGAAAACGACGGAGCTACGCAGCAGCATTTGCGCAGCGTTTTACGGCCTTTCTAAATTGCCGCTGGTAAGCTTGCCGAGAGGGCCATTTCTGCGCAGCAAATTTCTTCTTCTGCGCCAAAGTAGCTTGCGATCTTTAGTACCAGCGTCCGCGGCCGTACCAGCCGCCACCAAACAGCAGAATGAGGACCAAAACAACGATGAGAAGCGTGGTAGTGTCCATGTGTACCTCCGCGTTGGGTAGTTCGCGCGCGCCGTACGATACACTCCAACTTCAATCAACGTTCAGGACCGCCATCGTGTTCCATCATATAGTGAAAGGTTTCCTACCCAGCTCTCCGGCGCACGCAATTTCCGCATTTTCAACCAATTCCGCTCCCCCGAAAAGCGGACATCGAAAAATAGTAAGAGCTTAGGTCCTCAGAAAAACTAGATCACTGCTTAAATCAGCGTTCCAATCAGCCGCAACAGCTCTTGCTTTTCTGGCCTATTGTCAACGGCAAGAAGAAAAGCTCCGATCTCAATATCAGCGGGCTGACCGCCTGAGGCAAGGTTGGGCTCGTGCCTAACGAACACCCGACCGGTCTCGGTGCTGCGGGCAAGGAGCCACCTATCCCCGTTGGGGGCACTGCGATAAATCTCTCTGAACTGGATCGTCATGCCAACGTCCCTGCTTCTATGCATATAGGATGGGAAGGCGAAGCGCGAAACCCGAGGCTCAAATGCCAATTTAGCTAAGCGCCATATGGGGTAGGCTTCACCAATGGTCAGACGAGTAACCGACAAAGGCACCGTGTATCACGAGCCGCCGTACACCTGGGAAGAAGAGAGAGATCTACCGGCGCATCGGCGGGGGCCCGATCGCTGTTCTGCGGAGTTCTCCTTCGCCGCGCCGCAAACACCGCAGCCGCCCAAAAAGGATAAATAAGCCTGCAAGCTGTTAACGCGCCGCTGGTGGTTTAGAGGCCGCGCGTGTCGCCATTTCCATCACACTGGCGTCACACTGGCGGTGACTTTCGTGAGCAACAGCGAATTTTAATTGCGAGGGAAAGGGTGATCTGACTTAATTGTCGCCGCAGAACGGCACGGTCTTATTGGAGTTTTCGCGAAGGGCGCTTCGGGCCCGAAATCCTGGTGTACGACCGTCCCTGCAGCGCACCACGTTCGGGACGTGGGGGTCGCAGGTTCACATCCTGCCACTCCGACCACTAGCTTCACTAAGCGGTTCAAGCGTTTAGTGAACTTCCTGAAGCTTCGCAAGAACATCAAGCAGTCCCGCTGGCACACTTGTGGCACAGCGAGATTTAGTGCCGACGGTGCGACGGCGGGAAAGCGATGGCATATCGGGTGCGCCGCAAAAGCCGCGGGGCTCAGTCACACGTTCGTTCCAACGCAGCACCGTCTTAGCCCTAAAGTTACGTTCGAACGGACACCGGACTCTATCGAGGGTTTTCCTTGGGTACCCGATATGTTTCGTGGCAGCCGTCGCATGCATACGCAACGGCTCGGAATTGTTTGCGCAATGCATCTCCGTCGGTCTGGCTGATTGTCGATAACTTCTCGGCCTCCATCTGTAATTTCTTGGCCTTCTCGCTAAAGTCGTCCCATTGCTGCCAAACCACCGGCTTCGCCGCCGTCGGAAATTGTGTGCTCCCGGGGGGAAATTGCGATGTGAGTTTTGCCGACGCATCCTTGATGGCACGCGCGTCAGCTGCGATGCGATCGAGTTCTTTATTGGCTCGAAGCCGTTTGCTTATCGCAAGCAAACGCTCCCCCATGTCTGTCATCGATTCCATGCGTTCGCGTACAACGCCTGTTGCGTGCTCGTGGCCCTTGTGTGCGAGGGCAGCAGTCCATGACAGCGCCATTGCGAACGCGGCGATCAAAATGAACTGTGTCATTCGATCTTCAACCTTACAAAAGCCATTGCACTGGTCGGATCGCCATAAAACGGCTTCAGCCCGTCCGGCACTCCATAAAAGCTGACCAGCCCGCCAATCCCGAACTTCGCGTGATCGGTTCGGAAAAAGTCATAGATCCCTCCAACTGTGAGCTTGTTGACGGTGAAAATCGGAGCGGGCTCAACATCGAGCAGTTCATTCTCCTGAACGCGTTCGGCGCGAGCGAACAGGGTATACCGCTTTTGGAAGATTGCCGCTGTTTCGAGGATGAAGCCATCGAGCGTGTCCCCCGGCTTCATCATTTTCCGCCCCCAAGCGATCATTGTGCTCCAGATGTTGTCGTTGCCGAAAGGTTGCGTGTAGATCGCCGACATCGTGAAGCGGTCCTCGTTCTTGTCGGGCTCCAGTTGCTCGGGCGATTTCAGGTGTCCCCACGAGACTTGGAAGCTCAATTCCCGAATTGGGTTCCATGAAATACGGGCCGAATAGCTGTCGAGCTTTGGGGCTTCGATGTCGTAGCGGTGCTGATCTGGCTCCCGGCCTCGAAAGGCGGATGCTTCGAGCTTCCACGTATCCAAAACGACACCGGCGGTGAGCACCCCAAACGTGATGTGGGTGCTATCCAGCCAGTGATGCGTGATCGGCGCTTCGGGAATATCCATGCCGCTCGTCCGGTGCATGAAGGCCGACGGGCCAAGGGCGGGCTCCCCCGGCAGACCTGCATAGACGTAGACGCTCGAGTTCTTGTTGAACGCGTAACTGTAGGTCGTCGCAAGCTCCATGAAGAGTTCATGTGGATGCTGCCGGTCGATTAGATGAGACTGGCCATCCGCCGTTTCACCGGTCGCAAACAACAGGGGGTAGCCGTTTTTGCCCATGAAGGGATCGGGCGAGAGCATCGCTCGCAAGCCCCAAGTCCCTTCTCCCACCGGACGCTGAGCCATCGCCATGAACATTCCGTTCAGGAATGTTTTGTCTGCGCCGCGCGGTCCTCCTTGGTGGTCGTAAACGACGTTGAACAGCGCGTGGTACATCGTCTGCCAGTCCCCAAACGTGGCGTGCACCCCGAAATGGGGCGTCGTATCCGGCAGCCAGCTTGTACCCGAACCTTCCCGCTGGATCGGGTAGGGGCCGAGGAAACCGCGCATCCTATGTTGGTCACCATGTGTCCCAGTGCCTTGATGTGTCCCGTCGTGGGGCATTGGCCGTGAATGGCCAGCGTGCTTTTGATGTTCGTCAGCCGCACGCTTCCTTTTTGGCGCCGGCCTATGGCCGCCGTGTTTTGCATGCTCGCTGGAAACACTTTTCTTCTTTGTGCCTTCCACGCGCCTGTGGTCGTGAGTTCGGCTGCGCTGGCGTTCAGTCTCTTCCAACTCTTTCAAGATGTCTTGCGCTTGCCCTGTGGACGGGCAGACCCAACAGAGCGCAACGAGACTCATGGCGGCCAGGAAGCCGCGCAAAATGGAATGCGTAAGCATGGAAGCCCCTCATCGAAAGGACCTTGGGCCGCAATGCGGCAATGAATGCGTCCGATCAGAGAGGCTTGGGTATTCCGGGTTCGGTCGGTACGGCACGCGCGACAAGCGCGTCTTCGGGCGTAAACAGGACGTCGCGAGGTCCTGAGAGCAAGAGAGTGGCGACAGGTGCAGCCGGTATCAGAGTGGCGCCAAGGCAGGCCGAGCAGCACCTCTTGCAGAGATCGTTATCCTGATGATGCTGCTCTCCGGGCGTGGCGTGGGGGCAGTCTTCGTCATCAGGGTCGACAGACAAATCGGCGTAGTTCTGCACAACGTGAACTTCGTGTGACGCGCTTGCATGAGACGCAGACGTCCGGGCGTGCGACAAAACAGGTATACTTGCGGCTAATGAGACCGCTAGGAGCAGCGCCAGAAGTTTCTTCAAGGCGTGCCGCATTGTCCGTCCCCGGATCGGCATCCTAGCTGGCTGTCTCTGGCACGCAACAGGAATGAGACGCTGGTCTGAATACCTGGCTTTGACCGGATGCCCAGCGCTTAGAACGACCCAATCCGGCCGATAAGTTTCATCTTATTATCGCTGGCCGGATCCGGCGCCACCACAATGACTTCTCCTTCCCGCGGGTGGATGCTGAGCATTGCCATAATGTTTTGGCCGTGGGTGACCACCACCATCGTGCCCGGCCCACGCCACGCGCTGATTGTCGCACGCGCACCAGCGGTCAGTGTGTCGCGCATGGCGTTCAATACGAAGGCATTGTTGAACGTGGGTGCAACTTCAACCTGACCGATATTCATTAACTCGGCGGTCTGCTTGCAGCGGCACCACTCGGAGCTGACAATCTTGCCGACCTTTACCCGCTGCGTGCGAAAGCGTTCGCCGAGAGCGCGCGCGTCCGCGCGGCCTTGTTCACTCAAGTTGCGTTGGGTCGCGCAATCATCGAGCTTGTAGTTGGCCGGGTCGCCGGCCGGACCCGGCGCCGACGCATGGCGGATCAACGCAACATAGCCGTCGGCGCGCAGCGCGTCCCAAGCAGCACTCTCGTCGGCGGCATTGGCTGCGCCACCTGCCAGCATAAACGCGACGAAAAGCACGAACTGGATCGCGTGGACCATGGGGGTATTCTAGCCGCAATCGCGAGGGGAGTCGCAGGTTCAAATTCTGCCGGTCCGACCATTCGCTTTATCAAACGGTTCAAGCGTTTGGTGAACTTCCTGAAGCTTCGCAAGAACATCAAACAGCTGCCACACGAGCCCAAGGCACAGCTAGGAGCACCGCATCTGCGGCCTCTGTGGACAGAACTGGAAGGCTTTCGACAGCGAAAAGACAGCGCGCACGTTATTCACGTCGTTCGCCGTTGTGCCCGCGTGAACAGGCACGGCGAATCCGATGCCGGCTTGCCACTGATCGGCCAGAAAGAACCGAATGCCTGCGCCCACTGATGCGAGAGACAAAATCTGTCCGTTATTGTTGAAGCTCCAGACAGCCCCTTTGTCGAAAAATCCGTAGAGCTGGTAACGCTTTAAAATGGGGTTTGAAACGGATTGATCAAAACGCAGTTCCGCGTAGCCGTAGATGCCGCTGTCCCCGCTGTAGAAGCCCGGCCCATAAGCCGCGTCGCCAAGATAGAACTGCTGGGATATCAGCAGCGGCCCGCCGGCCCACTGGCCGTTCACATAGGCCTTCACCGACCACACGTCTGAGAACTGCTGCAAGCGCGTGAACGAGAAATTGAGCAGCGAGAAACTTCCCGACGCACCATCGCGCGACAGGAGGTCGTCGTCCTTTCCTGAGGCGCCGAATATCGTTAGGCCTTGTCGTACCGTGGCGCTCAGATAATTCCACCCGCCAAAGCTATCCTGCAATCTGTAGTCCGCAGTGAGGCTGACGTAGCGCAGGCGATCCTTGTAGATCATGCCCGTGATGTCGTGCTCGGAATTGTCACTGAAGCCGAATACTCCTGTCAGCCATAACGACGACTTGCGCGTTTCCAGCGGAACCAGGCTGCCTCTCACCTCAAAGGTCTTTGTAATCGAGTGGTTGTCGACTTGCTGCCGGATATCGCCCGGAGCGACATTGCTGTATAGCGCGTTGAAGCCGAGCCGGGCTCCGTCAGTTCCAACTGGCGCGTCATAGGACAACCGCCCATAGGCGAACTCGCGCAATTCGAAGGGTGTTGAAGATGCGCTCAGGTTGAGGTTGTCGCCTCGGAAAAAATACGAATTGAAGCCCGCCGTCGCAAAAGCTTCGTAGGGTCCCACGGCGGCGGCGCCCTGATTGTCGATTCCCACCGCGGAGAAAATTTGCCAGGTCTTTACCGAAACAATGAGACGGAATTTTCCGGAGGTTCGGCCGATTTCCTCAATCGCGGTATCGGTAACACGCACGCCCGGTGTATCGTTCACCAACAACAACTGCCGCTCCAGCGTCTTCAGCTGCGAAGGCCGCTCGCCAAGGACGCGCTCAAGCACCGGCCGAATCCAGAACCGGTCGACGTCATCTCCTTTCAAAGCCAGCTCAGCAATGTAGCCTTCTATTACTTTTACGCGGATGTGCCCGTTCTTGATGTCCTGCGGGGGGATGATTGCGCGGGTGAGCGAGTAGCCTGCGACCCGGTAGATGTCGGTCATCGCGCCGTCGAGGAAACGATGCTCGTTTCGCCGAATTCGGTAATTGCGCTTCCCGAACATCAGGAAGACGGACTTTCGACGACCATCATCGAGCAGGCAGGCTCTGTCCTCATCCAGGCGGAAAAGCGCAACGTCAGGCACTTCCGGGTCGAGACGCCCTATCTTGCTGCAGTCGTCAAGGGAACCCAATTCCGCGTCAGCGTGAATGCTGTCGGCAGCACAGTCGAGGTAATCGAAGGCCGCGTCGAGGTGGCCGACTTCAAGAGCGGCCAGTTCGCACTCGTGCATCCGGGTCAGGCAGCGAAAGTCGCTGCATCCGGACGAGGCGGTCTTATCTTGAGCGGCTCGGGCAAGCTCAGCCCAATCGAAAAGGGAACGCCGCGCCAGTCCCCGTTCGAGCGCGTCCGCGTGCCGACCCTGCTCCTGCTCGGGGAGCGCTCCTACGTCCCGTACGACCATCTCCTGGACGCCCACCGCGCCGCGCTCGGCGATCTGCTCGAGGTCGTCGTCGTGCCGGGTGGGCACACGGTGCTCTGGGACTCGTTCGACGAGACCGCCGCGGCGATCGCCGCCTTCGTCGCCTGACCGAACCGGTCCCGGCTTCTCCGCGAACCAGGGTCGCTTGCCAAATCGCGCGCGGTTTGGAGGAACCGACGACGAAGGAGATGACGATGGAGACCACGATCGGTAGCACCCGGGCGGCCTTCCTGTCCCGCGGCGCGAAGGGCGGCCTGGCCCTCGTCGCCGGAGGCTCGCTCCTCGCTCTCGCCGAAGGCGGTCCGGCGTTCGGCGCCGCCGGCGCGGACTCGGACATCGCGAAGCTCGCCGCGACGGCCGAGCTGCTCGCCATCGACTTCTACAAGCGTGCGATCGCCTCGAAGAAGTTCAAGGGCGACGAGCTCGAGTACATGGGCGCAGCTCTCGGCAACGAGCAGGCGCACTACCAGGCGCTGGCCGGTGTCATCGGCAAGTCCGCGCCGAAGGGCCTGCGCTTCAAGTACCCGCGCGGGTCGTTCGGCTCCGCCAAGTCGATCGGCGGGCTCGGCCAGGCGCTCGAGACGGCGTTCGTCGGCGCATACATGGGCGCCGTCATCGCGCTCAAGTCGAACGAGCTCAAGGGCGTCGCCGCGCAGATCGGCGCGAACGAGTCGCGCCACCTCTCGGTCCTGACGAACATCGCGGCCGGCCGGATCGTCCCGGCGCCGGCGCTGCCTCAGGTCTTCACCGCGGCGCAGGCGACGAAGGCCGTCACGCCGTTCCTGGCGTAGCCGAAGGCTTCCCCTCAGAGCGCGAGGGCACGCAGTGGGCAGCCTTGCGGCGGCTGCGCCCGCGGCGTCTCGGCTCGCACGGTCGACGGGGCTCGCCGGACAGGTGAGCCCCGGCG
>Ga0081455_10005353_pt1 | contig 14091 bp, 13 predicted proteins | sample TabmetS3T2R1_FD_70207 | JGI IMG/M metagenome (GOLD analysis project Ga0081455, IMG submission 70207) | Tabebuia heterophylla rhizosphere microbial communities from the University of Puerto Rico - S3T2R1 | ecosystem: Host-associated > Plants > Roots > Rhizosphere ... | reverse complement strand
GAGGTCGCGCTGCGATCGCTTGAGGAATATCTCGTGCGCGACGCTGATGATCTAATTTTGCTCTTTACCCCTCCCTTCGACAAAACCGCCGCCGATCTTGGCTATATCAAGGGTTATCCTCCCGGTGTACGGGAAAACGGGGGCCAATACACGCATGCCGCTACCTGGGTGGCCATGGCTTTTGCCCGGCAGGGCGATGGCGATAAAGCTGTCCGACTCTTACGAATGCTGAACCCCGTCGAGCACGCCCGGGATGAGAAAGATTGCGACCGATACAAGGTCGAGCCTTATGTCATTCCAGGCGATGTCTATTCGTTAGTCGGCCAGGTTGGACGCGGTGGTTGGACTTGGTACACTGGCGCGGCAGCTTGGACTTATCGCGTCTGGCTTGAAGAAATCCTAGGATTCCAGCGCCGCGGCGAAACCCTCACGCTCAACCCAGTCATACCGAAGGATTGGCCTGGTTTTCGTCTGCGATACCGTTTCCACAACACCATTTATCGCATCGCGGTAGAGAATCCTGACCACTGTTCTCAAGGTGTTACCCTCGTAGAATTGGATGGAGCTTTGGCGGCCGACAAGATTGTGAGGTTACGTAACGATCGCCTTCCTCACGAGGTGCGTGTTGTCTTGGGAAACAAACCGGTGTGAAAATCGATCTTATGCAGGGTTCTTAATTCACGATTCGAACGGGAGCGGATGCCTGGACAACTCAGAAACTTTCCCGAGCAGACTTGCACTCCATGCCGTGATAAAATCACATGTTCTCGATCTCAGTTCGAAGCTCCTCCTTTGTTCTACCCAATCTCTTTTGGAGGCGACCGAGCAGTTCGTCCTCTTTGCCCTCGGCAAACGTCAGATCGTCGTCAGTCAGCTGACCGTATTTCTGTTTAAGTTTACCCTTAACTTCGTTCCAACTCCCCTTCATTTGTAGATTCATAACATAAAGAATTCGTGTATCAGACAGCGGTCGGTCCTACTACGATTTTCAACCTCAATATGGCTGTAATTAAATAGAAACGCGCCTTGCTGCCCGCCCCTTGACGGAACAGAAAGGCGCGTCGGAGACGAACGAAACTAAATTAAATTAATCTTCGTCTAGGATCACGCGATCCACCATCATAGCGTCGCCAGACCCAGTGTAATGGACTCGGACGGGAACACCGACTTTAACTCTTGTTCTCACCACGTCTTCATCCAGCACTTTACCGCTGCGTGTCACATAAGTAACGGTTTTGCCGAAGCGATAATGCCTAGGCCCGCTGGTTTCTTTAAGCACGATCGCGCTGCCAGGAGTGTACTCTGTTATCGTCCCGCTGGCGTCCGTCGTGGTCGTTGTAGTGGTAGTCTCTGAAACCTGTCCCCACGCAAACGAAGCTACAAACGCCAAAGCAATGCTCAGTACTAGTTTTTTCATATTTTTCCTCTTGTTATTTGAATTGCGGCAGGCCGGTATTCGCCCTCGTTTTCATCTAAATTCGAGAGATTCAAAGGGCTTACCGCTACACCCAATTCGGATTCGCGCTGAGTCGCGGACGTTTGTACAAGGTGGTTTTCCCTTGAAGGTTGCCTTAGCACAACGGACGGTCTTAGCCTGAATTTAATGAACTTCTGGATTGGTACCTCGGGATTTCAGTATTCGGAGTGGAAAGGGAATTTTTATCCCGAAGATTTGGCCACGGCGAAAATGCTTTCATTTTATGCCGAACGATTCCCCGCCACCGAGATCAATTACACCTTTCATCGCATTCCGGCACAGAAAACGACCGAAAATTGGAAGGCGCAGACACCGGAACGATTTCGTTTTGCGCTGAAAGCGCCACAGAAGATCACGCATTGGTCAAAATTGCATGGTTGCGTGGACACGCTGGAGTATTTTGTGAAGGTCGCAGGCGGCCTGGGCGAACGACTCGGTCCAGTTTTATTTCAATTACCGCCGAACTTTAAAAAAGACGCAGACGTGTTGAGCTCCTTTCTGCGCGAGCTTCCCTCGATGCGCGCTGCGTTCGAATTCCGTCACGAGTCTTGGTTCGATGACACAATTTTTGATCTGCTCCGCTCACGGAATATCGCTCTCTGCATTGCCGATACAGACGCAATTGCGACGCCGAAGACGATCACAGCAGATTACGGCTATGTTCGACTCCGCCGCGAAGATTACACCGATGAGGACGTGAAACGCTGGTCCGAATTTGTGCGCGAACAGAACACAAAGTGGAGTGACGCCTTCGTGTTTTTCAAACACGAGGAGAGCGGCATTGGACCGAAGCTCGCCGGGCGGATGATCGAGTTGCTCGGTGAATCTTGAAGACTAACGCCCTATCAGGATGAAGATTCCTGCTACCAGTGCCACCGCACCAGCGATGAAGCCGATCCCCATTCCGGTAAGTGTCACGATTCCAACCAGGATTAGATAGATCGCGAGCAGAAGCATTCCGATGTTTTTGGTAATCATGTCGCAAGTATTTGAAATATCGCCTTCGGCTGGCAATTCAAAAGTCGTACCGCTGGCATCCCTGTCGCTCCTACAGTGTTTTGAGGTACTCGATCAGGTCGCGCTTTTCCTCCGGGGATAGTTCGGTTCCATAATCATGACCGGAGTTCGAGTTGCCGCTTGCGCTCGCTTCGAGGACGTAGGCGCCTTCGTCTGTGTAACCCATCGCGGTCTCATCGAATACCCGCGACCCGCGATGGAAGCGCGCCTCGCGTTGCTGCGGCAGCGTGAGCAAATCCTGCATCGTGCGGACCGAGCCGTTGTGTAAGTATGGTGAACGCGCCCATACGCCGCGTAGGGTCGCAGCGAAATATTTTCCAGTGCTGCGCACTCCCGCTTCCTTGGGCGGCTGATAACCCTCGGCTTCCAGTTCTGCCAGAAATGTATTGAAACCGTCGGCCAGCTTTTGCGTGAACATCTCCGCGCGATGCGGATCAGTTCCGATCTCAGCTACGGAATACAAGCGTTTGTCGCTCTCCGACCCGCCGTGACAGGAATTGCAATTGGATGCAAACAGCGGCGCGCCGCGTCGTGCCGCCGCTTGATCGATCGCGAACGGATAGCGCGGCGGCCGGATTTTTTCTGTAAGATCCGTCTGCCGCTTCACCATCTCGAACTGCAGATCAGCGCGTTTACCATGCAACGGTGCGCCGAGCCCGAGGGATGCGAGTAGATTGCGTGCAATCGGTGATTTGGTATTGCCATCCCAATGCACCCACGTCCGCTTTTCAACATTCCACACCAGGCCGAACTTAATCGGTGAGTACGGCTGTGGCAGATTTAGCAGCCCTGCGGCTAGAAGTCCAAACGCATCGTTGGGCCCGGGTCCGGAAGAGGGCGGTGCTTTGTCTGGCGGTTGGTCGGGAACGTGCAGCGCTGCTCGGATATTGTGGAAAAGCTTCGGCATAGCTTGAGTATAGGCCACAAGATCGATGTCGGGCGCGAATGACTGCGACAGCTCGGCGTTGTCGATCTTGTGCAATTCGCCAGAGGACACTCCTTTCGCGCCAAACGGGTCATCTTTCATGGTGGCGACAATATTTTGTTCCTGATTTTGCCACACGATATCGAAGGTCTTGGGGTCGGCGGTAAGGTAAGTGCCGAGAAATTTTTTCATGTTCGCAGGGTCAGAAGTCCTAAACGTAGCCGCGAGAATGGACCCGAAAAATTCTTCGACATCGAAATGACTTGTCACGCCAAGAATATGAATTGGCTCGTTAGCGGATTTCGATGTGATCTGTGCGAAATGACACGAAGCGCAATTGATGCCGACGGCAGGCAACCCGCCGAGATGCTTGACGTTTGCCCGACTAAGGCCGATCGGCCAGCCAAATTCAGGGTCCGGGATTAAACCAAGATGCGTAAGATCGTTTGTGGAGAACAGGTCTGGATAAATTTTGATGAATGTGGAAGGACACTTTCTGGAATCACTTCGGCGCTCATCGAGCCGTGCAGAAAGAACTCCATGCCTTTCGCTGACCAAGTGGGGACTTGTTCCGCGCCTGTCCGTGTAGACGAATCTTGTTCCGTCGCGTCTATGCAAACTGCCTTGCCAGAAAAACCACGGTTGGAATGGCCAACCCGCATGCTTGCGCAGCAGGCGCAACGCGTTTCAACAATCGTTTTCTCACACTGCTGATGCGGCAGTCGCTATCTGCCTGCGACGCGAATGACGACGGCAGAAATGTCTTTTGCATCGACAAAGGCATCAAAGTATTCAGCGCCAGTAACAGGGGAAATATGAACGATGTTATCGCTGGCTTGCGCGATCTTGCCTGCAATTTTTTCTCCAGATTTCAAGTGAAGCTCCACACTTTTCCCGGCGCTGCCCTGAAGCAGACTGAGCACAGTTGCATTTGGTTGCAGACCGGCTTTTTCCTGAGCCAGCAAACTGGAACAGGTGAGTACTGCAATTATTGCGAGAACTGAATGATGTTTCATGCTCAGGGCTTTTGCCGCACAGGATTCAGGTTGGCGAGCAAATAATCTTTGATAAGGAGCGCCGCTCTCCAGTACGTGGAACCAGTCAGCTTCCGCAGCTGCATGGACGGCGTTTCCGGATTTTGAATTGGCAGGCGAAGCGCCCGCTTTACAGTGCTGCATGGTTTCCGTCGCCGAAAATCTTGAACGCGTCCGCGAGCAAATCGCGCGCGCAGCGGCGAAATCCGGCCGGTCAATCAATGATGTTGAGTTGGTCGCGATCACCAAAATGCATCCAGTCGAGAAAGTGCGTGAGGCGATTGGGGCCGGGCAAACTTTGTTCGGCGAGAGTCGCGTGCAGGAAGCGCGCACAAAAATCACGGAGCTGCCCTCGAGTCTTCGCTGGCATTTTGTCGGGCATCTCCAAAAAAACAAGATTCGTCACGCCCTGCCATTATTTGAAATGATTCACAGCGCCGACACGCTAGAGTTTGCACAAGAAATGAATCGGATCGCGCAGGAGGAGGGTTTGCATCCGCGCGTCTTGATCGAGATCAACGTGGCCGGTGAAGGAAGTAAGTTCGGATTCAAGCCCGACAAGCTAGGTCAGCAAATGGAAACGCTTTTGGCGTTGCCGCGATTGTCGATCGAGGGCCTTATGTGCATTCCGCCGCTGGCCGAGGAAGCCGAAGGCGCCAGGAGACATTTTGTGCAGTTGCGCGAACTGCGTGATTCGCTCGAGAACGAATGCAACGTGAAGCTGCCGCAGCTTTCGATGGGAATGACAAATGATTTTTCCATCGCGGTCGAGGAAGGCGCGACGCTGGTGCGCGTCGGCACGGCGATTTTCGGAGAGCGAAAAGCAAAGAAGGCCGATCTGTAGATGGCTTCCGCGGCTTGAAAGCCACCGTTCCTTGAAAACAATCCGGAAAAATGCGACTTGAGCCGACCAACATTCAACAAATCGGCGACGAATTGGCTATTGCATGGAGCGATGGCACGGAATCGTTTCTGAAGCTCGAACCGTTGCGGCGCGCCTGCCCATGCGCCGCCTGCGGCGGTGAACCCGACGTGCTGGGGAATGTTGCGCGTCCTCATGTAAGCTACAGTGACAAAAGCTTTGAGCTTGTCGGATTCGATCTGGTGGGCGGATATGCGCTACAGCCCCGCTGGGCCGACGGACATAACACTGGGATTTATAGTTTTACCTATCTCCGCCGCGTTGCGCAGCATCTTGGCTGAAACTCTCGATCATTGCGTCCGCTTCTCCTTATGTGGAGCGGTCATCTTGACTATGCCCCGAAGGCCGAGACGAATGGTCGCAGAGAAAACAAACTTGCTGCCGATCAAAATCCGCTGCTCATTAAGGGGACTTGGATTCGGGTCTAAGGCGATCGCAGTGATCTGTGGCCGCGGTTCACTTTTCGGAATTAACAGAGCGCCGTTAGAGGTTCGGAATTGTCACTCGCAATAGACTTGTGTTGGGAGCGAGTGGTCTGACTTGCCGGTCTTCCAGATGGGCTGGGACAATAAAAATTTCTCCCGGCGCAAATCTGGCCGTGGCGCAGCTGAGATTTCCGGTCAGACAACAAATGATCGCGAATTTTCCGAGCGGGGCTGTTTCGCGGTCCTCAGTAAGACTCCATTTTTGGATTTCGCCCAGGCGGTGGCTGATTAGCAATTCGCCTTCCGATTGAATTAGCTTTGGCCGGACGTCGTCGAAATCGATGCATTGAATCGCCTGCTCAATGTGCAACTCTCGCGGATTCCCGTTTGTGGGATCGGTGCGATTCCAATCGAAGATTCGGTACGTCGTGTCGCTGTTTTGCTGGATTTCGATTAACAAACTGCCGGCGCCCCCGGCATGAACACGGCCGGCCGGGAGCAAGACCGCGTCGCCTTGGTGAACAGCAATCGTTTGAAGGCAATCGATCACGGTTCCGTCGCGTAGCCGCTCCTTGAACCTCTCCCGTGTGATCGGCTCACGAAATCCAAGGAAAAACTCGGCCTCCGGATTCGCGTTGGCCACGTACCAAAACTCGCTCTTTGCTTCGCCTCCCAGCATGCCGGCAACATTTTCAGGCGGATGCACCTGCAGTGACAGCTGATGCTGCGTATCGAGAATCTTGATGAACAACGGAAAACGTGGAGCATCGGTAACGTTTCCAAAGAGTGTCTTCCGGTGTTGGGTCCATAATTCGTGCAAAGTTCTTCCACGTAGCTGCCCGGCGGCTACGACGCTCTGAGCTTCTGGACGATCGACGATTTCCCACGATTCGCCGATACGCTTCTGCGGCGGAAGCTTTTTGTGAAACTCGGATTCGAGGCGCCGCCCCCCCCACATTCGCTCCATGAAAATAGGTTCGAAGATCAAGGGAGTAGTGATTTCGGTGTGCGACATGTGGCGCAAACGTCCAATGTCCAACCCGCCTCCGCAAGGCTACTCCGTGGCAGACGTCCGACTGCAATTCTCAATGCAGAACCATGACGCCGAAGCCCTTCTGACATTGGACGTTCCGTGTTCGATGTTGGATGTTCCGCGTTTTCGTGCTGATCTCTGATTCAGGCATCTGACCTCTGGATGAAATCTTTCTTCAAATACTGGCTGCCCTTGCTGGTTTGGCTTGGCGTGATCTTTGTCGGTTCGCCCAGCGGCATGTCCGGTGAGGATACGTCGCGATACATTGTTCCCTTCTTGCTCTGGTTGAAGCCGGGTATGTCGCCAAACGCAATTTGGATAATTCTGTTCATTGCTCGGAAATGCGCGCACGTGATTGAATATGCGGTTCTAGCTCTGCTGCTAGCGCGAGCCCTTCGCAGCGTTCCAACTCTCCGCACAAGGACGTCTATGGTCTTTGGCACAGTTCTGCTGGGTTGCGCACTGTTTGGCGCAAGCGACGAATTCCACCAAACGTTCGTCAAATCGCGTACGCCGTCAGTTCGCGACGTGCTTCTGGATATTGGAGGAGCGCTCCTCGGAATATTGATTGGAGCGAGCTTGGCATGCCGTCATTCAAAAAAATTCCGAACCGGCGCCTACAACTCATCTGTTGATGCGCAATTGTAACGCCCGCATGACAGACGAACTCCATAGGCGGCTTCACCGGCAACGGCGCAACGGATCGGTGCTCCCCAAACTGCGTTTATTTGGTGTGGCGGCCTGTCTTACCATGTATTCGCTAACGGCTTCGACGCTGCGAGCCTCTCCCCAACAAACTCCAGCTGACATCAATTCAAGGCAGGTTTCACCGCAGCCCATTATCACAGCAAAACCGGAGCGAGTAACGCTCAGTAATGGAACTGGCAGCACCAGAATTGCATGGAATACCGGGAACGGGTCGATGGGTTTTGTCTTTGTGACTGAAGAAGGAGGAAAACCGGTTCTTTTTGCAAAGAGTTCGCGAGGTAGCCGGGTCGCTGCATGGATCAAAGAGCACACCTATGTCTTTGAATTATATGGCGACGATCAGCGGCAGAGATTGCTCGCTAAAGTAACTGTTTCCGGGTCTGTCGAGAGCGTATCTCCTCGGCACCCGGTCTCATGGCAAGTCGTCAGCCACTGGGCGCTAATCATTGGATTGGCAGCGATTTTGTACTTTACAGTTTATCTCAGTTCCACTGGAGCCGTGCGAACGGCATTTCCGGCCGAGCCGACTACGTCGCCTCGGCCGCTCCACGTGGCAAGAAACCTTTTTCTTGGGATAGCCGCCTTCATTTACGTCGACGGCGCGATCTTTCATAGCGGATTATATGTTTCGATCTTGGCTCCAAGTTCGTACGCGGGACGCATAGCAAAAATTACGCAAGCCGAAAGAGAGCGCGCTTCGTCAAGTCTGAAAGAGGTGCTGGTTCTCGGTGATTCACGCATAGCCGAGGGATTCTCCGCGACACTGGCAAATGAGCTTGGTTCTTCAGTTGGAATCAAGTTTGTTAGTCTCGCCGAACCGGCTGCATCTGCTAACACATGGTATTACATGGTTCGGGACGTGGATCCCAGGGCGCGTCGCTACTCGGCGATCATCATTCCCTACGGCCTTGGTTATGAACCGAATAGCGCGGACCCGCTGCGAATTTCCATGACAGCTCCGCTACTTCGATATGGAGACCTTTTCCATTTCGCCTCTGGTTTTCAACGATGGTCTGGCCGGTTCAGGGCGTTCGTAGCATGCATACTGCGAGGCTCGGCGTATCAGGACGATGTAGTTGATTTTATTTCGCATCCTGTGGAGCGAATAAGAAGCATTCAACAGGCAAACAAAACGCATCCGGGATCCGAGTACAAAGGACGGGATTACGATCTTGTAGGGACTTCCTACGACGCGACTACAGGACAGGTAACGTTCGCCCCAAAGCTAACAGAAACGCAGAGACAGATCTTCCGGAAAAGCTTGATTCAACCATCGCAATCAGACACGGAATACTCGCTCAAACTACAACGCGATTGGATTCCGCGAATCATGAGTCGCTATTCGAATGGCCCAACAGCGATTGTGCTTGCGCCGCTTCCTCGCGGTCCATTTCTGGAGCTTGGTGGATTTGCGAAGGGATATGAATCTGTTCTCCCAAGCTCTCTCATTCAGAGCACGAGTTTTTCGCTGCCCGGACATACCTTCGCTTTTTTGGAAAAGCCTGAATACTACTTTGACGCTTTCCATCTTAACGCGAAAGGCCGGCGGAAATTCACGGAGAGGTTGGTATCGGAACTACTCGAGCGCCTTCGGCCAGGTGATTGGAAAACGGAGGACCAGTCTGGGTCTCAACTGCCTGTGAATGGAACGCGAGCGATGGATGAGACGAAGTAGGTCTGTGGCCTAACGACTATTGTATGTTATTTAATAGTTTCCAGTATTGGATTTTCTTCTTTGTTGTGGCGGTGCTGTTCTACAGCCTGCCCTTTCGCTTCGGAAAAATTCTCCTGCTACTGGCAAGCTATGTCTTCTACATGTGGTGGGACCCGCGATTCATCGTGCTGATCCTGACTTCTACGGTCGTGGATTACTACCTGGGGATCTTTCTGGAGACTGCAACCGGGCGTCGCAGGAAATTTCTGCTGGTCGTTAGTCTGGTCGTTAACCTCGGGATACTTGGGTTCTTTAAATATTATGATTTCTTCGCGGGGTCGTTAGCCTCATTGCTTCGGATTTCTCCGTCGTCGGTGGTGTTGCAAATTGTGCTTCCCGTCGGCGTTAGCTTCTACACCTTTGCCAGTCTCTCCTATACCTTCGACGTCTATTGGGGGAAGATGAAGGCTGTCAGAAACCCGATCGATTACGCGCTGTTCATTGCTTTTTTCCCTCACTTGATTGCCGGTCCGATCATTCGGGCCCGGCAATTCATATCTCAGATCTGGTCATGGCGAACGCCCGCCGCAGTTGTGATTCAGAGTGGAATCATCCTCGTCGTGGCAGGTTTGATAAAGAAGATGGTCTTTGCGGATAGGTTCGCTGTGGTTTCCGATCTGTACTTCAACGATCCAATGGCGCATCCAGGTTGGCTGGCTGCGTGGTCGGGTTGCCTCGCCTTTTTCATGCAGGTCTTCTTCGATTTTTCTGGTTACACCGACATCGCCCGTGGTTGCGCCAAGCTCCTCGGGTTCGAGTTTCCCCTTAACTTCGCGCGCCCATTCCTGGCCAGGAACCCTCCTGATCTGTGGCAAAGATGGCACATAACGCTCTCCACGTGGGTGCGTGACTATGTGTTCATGCCGTTCAGCCGGGGCAGAAAGGGGCGGCTGATCTTATATCGCAACATGTTTGTTGTGATGGTGCTCGTTGGCCTGTGGCACGGAGCGAACTGGACCTTTGTAGCGTGGGGCGCCTATCATGGTCTTTTGTTAATCGGGTATCGTCTTTTCGACCGGGCGACAGTGGGGACAGCGATCGACAAAGTCATGAAAAAGCGCTGGTTTGTGCCGTTTAGCGTCGGAGCAATGTTCGCTGCCTTTGTGTTTAGCGCGGCTTTCTTTCGCCCGAAGACTCTGCAAGCCAGCGGGCACGTGTTAAGCGCGCTGCTCGGGTTTCAGCATGTAACTGGCGAGTTCCTACTGACAACGGGTACGATCGTGCTCATCTTCATCTCGCTGTTTTTGGCTGTTGCCCAGGAACGCAGCCAGTTCATCGATCGGCTGGCGTTGCAACCGGCGCGCGTTCAAATCCCGGCATACGTTCTGGCGTTTCTCGCATTAGAACTGTTTCCCGCTACCGGTCCGGTGCCGTTTGTTTATTTCCAATTTTGAGCTTCCGCCTGGGTGACGCGGGGACTGCAACGTCCGAAATGGGATCCTATTCGACCAACGCGACGTCCTGGATCGGCACCAAACCGCTGGTTAATCGCTTGACTGCGTCCAATTGAAAATCAAATCAGTTTCCGCCCCGCCGTGGTTGCCGTTGCCGACAGCCCAGACCGCTTCGTCACGACCCGAGATCGCCCACAAACGGACCATAGATCCACAGGCGGAGTGGGAATCGCGCGCCACCGTAGGCGCTCTCGGCGTCGCCGACTCAGACTGGCACGTTAAACTCGCAAATCGAAAAATGAAAATGGGCCTGACTGGGCTCGAACCAGTGACCCTGCGCTTATCAAGCGCATGCTCTAACCAACTGAGCTACAGGCCCGTGCGGCGGCTTCGCCGCCAAATTTTAGATTTCAATTTCAGATTGCTGATTTTATCGCGTGGGGAGATTACTTAATTCGGCAATCGCAAATCGCAAATCGAAAATGCGCGGCTTGCGAAGTCGTGCGCGGTGCTCCGGATCTAGGCGCTGAAACATGTTGGTTCTCGCCACTGCTTCGGCGCGACAGCCCGAAGACTTTTCCGGCTGGAGGCGATGCCAGTTCCAGATCCAACACGCGAATTCGAACATGTTGTCGGGCGACCTCCTAGTCTCATCGAAAAATAGGATTCGCTGTGCACTTCTACAAGGAAACGTAACAACCTTGTTACCGAGTTCTTCTTGCGAAGAGGTCAGGTACTCCCAACCCTGTCTGCCTAATATGAAACTGACTCTTGCTTTCGCTACTCTTACCTGCGTCGCGCTTTCGCCTCTCCAGGCGCAAAGTACACCTCCAGCCGATATCACTATCACCGGAGAAAGTGCCGGCAACGATTTTGGATGGCGAGCTGCTCCTGCCGGCGATGTTAATGGTGACGGCATTCAAGATTTGATCGTTGGTGCGCCGTCGTACGATGGCATCGCGGGTTTTGCCGGACGCGCCTATCTTTTTTACGGGCCATTCAACGGCGATATCAATGCTGCTGATGCCGACGCAATCATTTCAGCCGAAGTGTTCGGCGACAATCTCGGTTTCTCGGTGGCCTCCGCCGGCGACGTGAACAACGATGGCTTTGACGACATTATCGTGGGCGCGCGAAGCAACGATGCCAATGGAATCCAGTCGGGACGAGTCTATCTATTTTACGGACCGATCAGTGGTTCGCTGGCTGATACCGACGCTGACGCCATCATTTCGGGAGCAGCCTTCGATGAAGTTGGACGCTCCGTTGCCGGCGTGGGCGACCTGAATGGGGACGGCTTTGATGACATCCTTATCGGGACCGACATCGCAGGAGGATCGTTCCAAGGCCAGGCCTTTCTTTTTAATGGACCTCTGTCGGGGGAGCGCGACGCCTCCAGCGCCGATGCCATTATCACGGGAAGTTTTTCTAACGAGTCTTTTGGTGCATGGGTGGCGTCCGCGGGTGATGTAAACAACGATGGCGTAGACGATATCATCGTCGGAGCGCCGCGGTTCCCGCTCAACGGCGCTGGTACCGGGCGAGCTTATATCTTCTATGGGCCCGTTGCTGGCTCAATGATCGCGACCGATGCCGATGTCATTATTTTTGGAGAGCAAATCAATGATGGTTTTGGAGGTTCGGTCGCGTCAGCAGGTGATGTCAATGGCGATGGCATTGATGACATCATTGTTGGTGCAGACCAACTATTCAATGAAGGGACTGGCAAAGCCTACGTTTTTCATGGACCGCTTGCCGGTAGCATCCAGGCAGCCAATGCCAATGCCATTTTAGTTGGCGAGGTCGCTCAAGATTTGTTTGGTGTTTCGGTTTCTGGAACTGGTGACTTCAACGGGGATGGTTTTGATGACATCCTCGTCGGCGCTTGGGACAACGGGGCCGGAGGAGGTCGGTCTGGACGGGCCTATGCTTTCTTTGGTCCACTTACAGGCACTATCGCAGCGGCTGACGCCGATTTTATTGTCACGGGCCAGGCGAGCGATCAGCTCGGGCTTTCCGTCACCGGTATGGATCTCAACGGAGATGGGCTAGGCGACCTCATTGTCGGTGCGCCACAGTTCTCCGATCAAGATCCAGGATACACCGCAATCTACTTTGGTAGCAGAGAAGAAGCATCGCGGATAAGGCTTAAACCCCGCAATCCTCCCATCGTCATACCGCCGGAGGGCGGGAGTTTCCGTTACGATGTCGATGTTATCAACGAAAGTAGCGCGAGCCGCACAATCGATATTTGGGTGGTACTCAACGGTCCCGGTTTGCAACGAACTGTGGTGTCGTTGTCACGCACTCTTGCGCCAGGCGCGAGATTTCACCGCACCTTTACTCAGACGATCCCCGGCCGTGCCTCAGCAGGGACATATACTGTTGTCGGAAATGCCGGCACCTTTCCTACGCCGGAGACGAGCGATCAATTCAATTTCGAGAAGCTCTGAGCGGTAGGAATTACCGAATTGCTCGGCGCGATTCCACCCCTCCTCACCGACGCCAGGGTCAACCTCGCCGGCAGCACCGCCCACGACCTCTGGGCCTGCGGCGATCAGGCCTTTGCCGGCCAGGCCGATTTCCTCGCCCGATGGCAAAAGGGCGTCCTGCAAGTGCGCGACCTCGGCGGCCCGCGCAAAATCTCGCTCGACGGCGCGAGTCCGGCGCTCAAGGCGGCGATCGAGAAAGCCCGCGTCGTCAGCGCCGACTTCACCGCCTGGGTGAAAGCCGAGGCGCCCAAGCGCCAGGGCCCCTCCGGCGTCGGCAAAGCCGCCATCTGGGCTCAGGCATCGTCCCCGCTCTCGATCATCGACGGCGAATTCCACGAAGGTTTGGAGTGACGGCCAAAGCTGCCCGTCCGAATTGTCAAGATTTGAACCCTGACCCCAATCCTTTGACCCCCCCGGTCGATCTTAACGCTGACGGCGTCCCAATTCCGCCAACCGCTGGGGGTGCTGGTCTGTGCCCAGTCCCCCTGCAACAAGTATCCTGCCGTCTTGGAGCAACGTCATTGTGTGATAATAATGTGGGGTGTTGAGGCTCCCGGTGGCAGTCCAAATCCCACTCATCGGATCGTACAATTCCGCGCTCGCCAAACCGCAGAGGTAACCGCACGACCCCCCCGCAACAAGGACCATTCCGTTTTGGAGGAACGTCGCCGTGTGCAGATAACGCGCGGTGTTGAGGCTACCTGTAGTAGTCCAGGTCCCGCTCATCGGGTCGTACAGTTCGGCGCTCGCCAAAATGCCGTCGTTGTTAACTCCCCCTGCAACAAGGACCTTTCCGTTTCGAAGCAACGTCGCTGTGAGGTCGTGGCGTCTGGTGTTGAGGCTCCCTGTGGCAGTCCAGGTCCCGTTCGCCGGATCGTACAGTTCCGCGCTAGCGGTACTATCAAAGGCAGTAACAGCCCCCCCTGCAACAAGGACCATCCCGTTTTGGA
>Ga0081455_10005352_pt1 | contig 14094 bp, 15 predicted proteins | sample TabmetS3T2R1_FD_70207 | JGI IMG/M metagenome (GOLD analysis project Ga0081455, IMG submission 70207) | Tabebuia heterophylla rhizosphere microbial communities from the University of Puerto Rico - S3T2R1 | ecosystem: Host-associated > Plants > Roots > Rhizosphere ... | reverse complement strand
ACCGGCGTGCTTCCGTTCACGCCGATCGCGCAGTACCAGGCCCGGGTCGCCGTCGAAGACATGTTCGGAGGGAACGGTGCAGAGGCGGACTACTCGTCGCTGCCGACGACGATCTTCACCGACCCGGAGCTCTCGTCGGTGGGGCTCACCGAGCAGGAAGCGCGCGATCAGGGCCACGACGTCGAAACGGCCGTCCATCCGATCAAGTACGTGCAGCGAGCGGCCTACACGGACACGAGGCGCGGCCTCTACAAGCTCGTCTGGGATCGCGCCTCGCGACGGGTACTCGGTATCCATGTCGTCTGCCGCAACGCCGGCGACATCGTCCAGGGCTTCGGCGTCGCAATGAGGCTGGGCGCGACCGTCGACGATCTAGCGCGGGCCCATCACGCCTTCCCGACGTGGGCTGAAGGCGTCAAGGCGGCGGCCGAACAGGCTACGGCCGAGCGGGCTGCCGACCCAGTGTGACCTCGAAGCTGCGCTTCTCCGTGCCGCGATAGGCCTCGATCGTGAGCTTGTCCCCGGGCTTCTTTGCCGAGATGACGTCACGCAGGTCCTCACCGCTTGCCACCTGCCTGCCGTCGACGGCGACGAGGATGTCCCCGCCGAGCAGATAGCTCTCGCCGGAAACGACGACCTCGTTCGTCCCGGCGCGGAGACCGGCCTTGTCGGCGGCGCTCGATTCGTACACGCGCACGACCATGAGCCCTCGCTTCACCGGGAGCTCGAACAGCCGTGAGACCTCCGTGTCGACCGGTTGCACTCCGATGCCGAGGAAGGCGTGCTCGACCTTGCCGCGCTCGATCAGCTGGGAGGCCACGTCTCGCACGGTGTTGATCGGTACCGCGAAGCCGATGCCGACGTTGCCCCGCGCGCCCGTGTTGCCCGTCGCGATCGCCGAGTTCACTCCGACGACATCGCCCCTGGCGTCGATCAGCGGGCCTCCGGAATTGCCGCTGTTGATCGCGGCATCCGTCTGGATGACATCGTCGATCGTGAAGTCGTTCGGCGCGGTCAGCGGACGGTGAAGCGCGCTCACGATCCCCGCCGTGACGCTTCGCTCGAGCCCGAATGGGTTTCCGATCGCGACGACGGAATCGCCGACCCGCACCCGGTCGGAGTCACCCAAATCGAGCGGGGTCAGGGCGCCCGCGTCGACGTTCACCTCGAGCACGGCGAGGTCGGTCGAAGGGTCGGTGCCGACGACCCGCGCCCCGACGCTGTCGCGGTTCGAGAAGCTGACCTCGACCGACTGCGCTCCGTCGACCACGTGGAAGTTGGTGACGATGTGCCCTGCCTTGTCGATCACGAACCCGGAGCCGAGCGCCTTCTGCCGTCGCTGCTGCGGGAACCCGAGCGCGTTGAAGAACGGGTCGGTGTCGACCCGCCGGACGGTGGTGGTCGCGATCTGCACCACTCCGGGACCGCTCCGCTCGTAGATGTCGCCGACGCTCAACCGCCGGTTCTCGGCAAAGGCCACCGGCGCCGACGGCTGCACGGACTCAACCGTGTTGATGACGCTTGGTGAGTCGTCCAGAATGCCCAGGACCTCAGCACCCGCGAGCGCAGCCCCACCGCCCAAGCCTGCCGCGATGAGCAGCGGGGCTGCGCGTCTCAGTCCGCGGGGAGGTCTCAGCACATGCTTCCTTGTACCAAGCTGCAGATTGCAGCCGGGTTAGGGAGCGTTGAGCCTGCGTTAAGGACTGTTGAGGGTCACGCCTGCGCCGGACCTGCTCGCAGTCGCCGGCTCTGCACGCTTCTTGCGGAAAAAGCTGTGGCCGCGATCGCCGCCGTCGCCACTGCGACGAAGGCCACACCGCCCGGGAGCCGCGTCAGTACTTCCATCAGCGCTCCGACCACCCCGGCGCACGGGATCGTCAGCACCCAGGCGAGCAGGATGTTGCCCGCCACGCCCCAGCGGACGGCCGAGAGCCTCGTTGTCGCCCCCGCGCCGAGCACCGAGCCGCTGATCACCTGCGTGGTCGAGACCGGGAAGCCTCGGTGCGCGGTAATCCAGAGGATGCTGGCGCAGGCTGTCTGAGCGGCGAAGCCCTGCGGTGGATCGATCTTCGCAATGCGCGTCCCGAGCGTCTTGATGATCCGCCAGCCGCCGGCGTAGGTTCCGAGGCCCATTGCCGCAGCGGAGCACACGATTACCCAGGTCGGCGGCCGTTCGAAGTCCGGCGAGAGATGGCCCGATGCAACCAACGCCAGCGAGATGATCCCCATCGTCTTCTGGGCGTCGTTCGTTCCGTGCGTGAAAGCCACGAAGCCCCCCGAGACGAGCTGGAGCCGCCGGAAGATCCTGTTCACGAGGCCGGGAGCGCGTCGGCGGATGAGCCAGAGGACGACCACCATCAGCGCCGCGGCGACGACGATCCCGAGGAACGGCGCGACGAGCGACGGGATCAGCACCTTGTTCTTGAGGCCGTCCCACTTGACGACGCCCCAGCCCTCCGCCGCGACCGCGGACCCGATGATCCCGCCGATCAATGCGTGGCTCGAGCTCGACGGGAGCCCGAAGTACCACGTGATCAGGTTCCAGGTGATCGCGCCGACGAGACCGGCGAGGACGATCTTCAGCGTGATGACTTCCTGGTTGACGATGCCCTTGGCGATCGTCGCGGCCACGGCGAACGAGACGAACGCACCGAGGAAGTTGAGGACCGCGGCGCTCAGGACGGCAAGCCGCGGAGAGAGCGCTCGAGTGGAGACGGACGTGGCGATCGAGTTCGCCGTGTCGTGGAAGCCGTTCGTGAAGTCGAAGAAGAGTGCGACCGCGACGACGGCGAAGAGGGTGAAGTTCACAGGTTCTTGACGACGATGTTTCCGACGACGTCGGCCGCCGTCTCAGAGGCGTCGATCGCGTCCTCGAGCGCCTCGAAGATGTCCTTCCAGCGGATGATCATCACCGGGTCGACGTGCGAGTTCTCGAAGAGCTGCGCCATCGCGTCGCGAACGATCCGGTCACCCTCGTCTTCGAGCCGCTTCACCTCGACGAGGTAGCGCTCCGCGTTGCGGAGGCCGCGCAGCTCGGCGAGCGCCTTGGCCAGGTTCTCGACGGCGGCGACGAGCACGCGGCACTGCTCGAGCGACTGCTCCATCGGCCGGTCGACCTTGTAGAGCCCAAGCAGGTCTGAGGCGTTCTCGATGTAGTCGACGACGTCGTCGATCTCCTTCGCGAGCTGGTAGATGTCCTCGCGGTCGAACGGCGTGATGTACTGAGTGTTGAGGAGCTCGATGATCTGCCGGGTCAGGTCGTCGCCCTTGTTCTCGAGCCGCTTCACTTCCTGCTGCTTGATCTCGCGCGCGGGCCAAGCCCGGAAGCGTGAGGCCGCGAGCCGCGCCGTCTCCAGCGCGTTTTCTCCGGCGGCTGTGAAGAGGTCGTAGAACTCGGTGGTCCGTGGGACCAGCGAGAGCTTCATCTGCCGTCTGTTCCCGTCATTGTCGTGCGGAAACTAACCGAGTGGGCGGGCGCCGCCCGAGGCTTCTTCCTTGTGCGACGCGTCGGTGAACTCGCGGAACTCGCCCGTCACGAGATAGGCGGTCTGCTCCCCGATGTCGACGGCGTGATCCCCGATGCGCTCGAGGCAGCGGGAGACGACGATCATGCGGAGCCCCCACTCCCTCAGCGCCGTATCCGTCCCAAGCTCGAGCACGTAGCTGACCACGCGGCGGTTCGCGCGATCGATCAGCTCGTCCAGGTCGACGAGGCTCTCCGCGCCGGCCAGGTCCCGGCGGGCGAACGAGTCCATCGCGACGCGGATCATCTCCTCTGCCCGCGTGCCCATCTCTTCGAAGGCCTCGACGAGCGGCTCGTCGGGCTTCAGCGTGTGCGTGAGCTTCGTCATCTTGGAGATCGTCACGCAGAGATCGGCCATGCGCTCGAGGCTCAGGTTCGTGTGCAGAACGGCGAGCACGAGCCGCAGGTCGACCGCGACAGGCGTCTGCCGGGCGAGTAGCTGCTCGATGCCCGTGCTGATCTCGAGGTAGCGCGTGTCGACCTCGTCGTCGAACGCGATCACCTCGTCGGCCAGCTCTGCATCCTGCTGCTGAAGCGCGTTGATGGCCCCGCGAAGTGACCGAAGGACGAGGTCGCTCTCCTCCTGGAGGTTGGCCTCGAGCCGGTCGAGCTCTTCCTGGAAGCTGAGCCTCACCCGACCCAGGATACTTGCGGCCTCTGCCGGGCGTCTCTCAGTTTTCTAACTGGTGAACAGGCAGCGAATGGTGAGCCCTTCGCCCGGGCCGCCGCTGGCCTCGACCCTGCCGCCCGCGGCTCCAACGATGTGCTTCACGACGGCGAGCCCGAGACCAGTGCTTCCCGGGCCGCGGACACGACCGGCGCGATAGAAGCGCTCGAAGAGCCTCGGCAGGTCCTTTGCAGCAACGCCCGCGCCGTCATCCGCCGCCCTAAGCTCCCCCGAGCGCACGGTCACGGTCAGCGTCGCGCCCGGCCCTGCATAGCGGATTGCATTCTTGGCGAGGTTCTCGACGACGACCCGCAGCATGCGCGGCCGCAACGGCAGCTCTGCGTCCACCTCGCCCTCTGCCTGCAACTCGACGCCTGCGCGGTCGGCAGGCTCGCGCAGGCCGTGCAGCACTTCCTCGACCACCGGTAGAGCCCTCGTGGCTCCGAGTGCGACGACGACACGGCCGCTCTCGAGCTCGCTGAGGAAGAGCACGTCGTCGACCAGCTCGGTGATCTGCTCGACCTCGATGTGGGCCTGCTCGATGAGCGGCGTCGGATTCTCGCCGGGAAGCGACGCGGTCTCGAGCAGCGCGAGCAGGCGCGCGAGCGGCGTCCGGAGCTCGTGCGAGACCGCCGCGGTGAACCCGGCCCGGAGCTCCTGGTAGTCAGCCGGCTCCCCCGGAGGATCGATGTAGACGATCGTCTCGCGGCGGCCGTTCACGTCGTAGCTCACTCGAATCGGTTTTCGAAGCCCGTCTCCGAGGACGGCGGCCGGGACGCGGTGGCCGTCGGCGATTCCGTCGAGCTCCCGCGCGCGCCGGCTCGCTGCAATGACGCGCTCTCCCGCGTCGAGAATGACGAGCAGCTCGGGGCTCTCCTCGACGAGCGCCTTGGCGCGTGCCGCCTCCGTGCGCAGCGCCTCGAGCTCCCCGCGGTCGCGGTTCCGCGCAAAGGGCAACTTCATACTCTGACCGAGTATGGCGAAGGTTTTGATCGTCGAAGACGACGAGGTCATCGCCGAGGGCATGGCCCGCCACCTCGCCGCGGCCGGCTTCGACCCGATCCGGGTGAACAACGGCACCACAGGGCTCGCGCGACTTCGGTACGAACTGCCAGACGTCTGCGTCGTCGATCTCATGCTGCCGGGCACCGACGGCTGGAACCTGATCGAGAGTGCCCGTCGCGAAGGAATCGGAACGCCGATCGTGGTCGTGTCGGCACGCGGAACCGAGCACGACCGCATTCACGCGCTGGACATCGGCGCGGACGACTTCCTCGTCAAGCCTTTCTCGATGAAAGAGCTGGTGGCGCGTGTTCAGGCGAACTCACGGCGCGGCACCCGGCCGGAGCGCGAGCAGCGCGGCGAGGCGATCGAGATCGAAGAGCTGCGCATCGACCCGAACGAAGTTCAGGCGTATGTCCACGGCGAGGACGCTGGACTGACGCCGACCGAGTTTCGGCTGCTCTATGCCCTGGCCCTAGAGGGCGGGAGGGTCGTGAGCCGCGACGAGCTGCTCCAGCGCATCTGGGGGCGGCGGGAGACGCACCGTGACCGGACGGTCGATGTCTTCGTCCGCAAGCTGCGCGAGAAGATCGACAAGCGCGCCCGCGACCACTCCTTCATCCAGACGCGCTACGGCGTCGGGTACAAGCTCGAACCGCAGCCGAAGTAGCCCTTCACCAGATCGTCACCAGGCGTTCACAGCGTGGATGCCCATTGGGTGCGACGCCGGACCTAGCCTGCGCAGCGAATGCAGACAACGGTGTGAAGGGGAGGAAAATGAGCTCCAGGAGAAGCGCAATCGCCGTCGCGCTGGCGGCGCTCGTCGGCGCCGCCGTCGCGGTTGCAGCGGGCGCGCGCAGCCAGGGGACGATCACCGGAGCGGGAGCGACGTTCCCGCAGCCGCTCATCGCGGTCTGGCAGCAGCAGTACAAGCGCGACCAGGTCAACTACAACGGCATCGGCAGCGGCGGCGGGATCGCCGCGATCACCAACCGCACGGTCGACTTCGGCGCAAGTGACGCTCCGCTGACGCCGGATCAGTTCGCGGCGTGCAAAGGCTGCGTCCAGATTCCCTGGGTGCTCTCGGCCACGGCGGTCATGTACAACCTCGACGGGGTCAAGAACGCCCTGCACATGAACGGCCGGCTCGTCGCCGACATCTACCTCGGCCGGGTCACGGACTGGAACGACGCCCGCATCAAGCGGCTCAACCCCGGCGTCAATCTCCCCGACAAGAAGATCACCCCCGTCTACCGGAGCGACGGGAGCGGGACGACGTACAACTTCACCGACTACCTCACGGCCGTCAGCCCGAACTTCAAGAGCAAGGTCGGCGGGCCGAGCACGACGGTCAACTGGCCGACCGGCGTCGGCGCTCGCGGCAGCTCGGGCGTTGCCGGCGTGGTCACGCGGACCGAAGGCGCGGTCGGTTACGCCGACATCGCCTACGCCCTGAAGAACCACATCAAGTTCGCGGCCGTTCAGAACAAGTCCGGCAAGTGGGCGACACCCGGTCTGCGGAGCATCAAGGCGGCCGCCTCGGCCGACAAGAAGTTCACCTCGACCAACGAGCTCTCGATCGTGAACCCGCCCCGCGGCAAGAAGTACCAGCGGGCCTACCCGATCTGCACGTACTCGTACGTCATCGTGCCCATGCAGACGAGCAAGGCAGCGCAGCTGAAATCCTTCATCAACTGGGCCGTCACGACCGGGCAGCAGTACGGGCCGAAGCTGATCTTCCAGCCCGTACCGCCCTACGTCGTCGCCCGGGCGAAGGCGCAGCTGAGGCGGGTCCACTCCTAGGCCCTGTGGCCACAGTCGCGCGATCGATTCCCGACCCCGCCGCCCTCAGGCGGCGGGGTCGTCTCAACGCCGGCGATGCCCTCCTGTACGGGATCACGCTGGCCGCGGCCCTTTCTGCGCTCGTTCTCCTGATCCTGATCGCCCGCGAGATCGTTGCCGACGCCTGGCCGGCCATGAAGGAGTTCGGCTTCGGGTTCCTGACCTCGCGGACGTGGGAGCCCACGGCGGACGTCTACGGAGCCGCGACGTTCCTGTTCGGCACCGCCCTGACCTCGTTCGCCGCATTGCTCCTCGCAGCACCGATCTCGATCGCGATCGCGCTCTTCCTCACCGAGCTGGCGCCGCGCTGGTTGCGGGGACCGGTGGGTGCTCTCGTCGAGATGCTCGCGTCCGTTCCGAGCGTGGTTCTCGGCCTCTGGGGCATCCTTGTGATGGGCCCCTGGATCGTCGACCACGTCGGCCCGTTCCTCCATCGTATGCTCGGCTGGACACCGTTCTTCAAGACCGAACCCGCGGCCGGCCCGAGCATCCTCTCGGCGATCCTCATCCTCACGATCATGATGGTCCCGATCATCTCGAGCATCTGCCGCGAGCTCTTCCTGAACGTGCCGCGAGACCTGAAAGAGGGCGCGTTGGCCCTCGGCGCGACTCGCTGGGAACTCGTTCGGGGTGTGATCTTCCCGTACGCCCGGGCCGGAATCGCCGCCGCGATGATCCTCGGTCTGGGACGCGCCGTCGGCGAGGCGATCGCGGTCACGCAGGTGATCGGCAACAACGAGGCGATCACGTGGAACCTGTTCGACCCGGGTGACACGCTGGCAAGCCGCATAGCCAGTCTCTACCAGGGCGCGACCACGAAGCTGCAGGTCTCTTCGCTCGTCTACCTCGCCGTCATCCTGCTCGCGTTCTCGCTCGTGGTGAACTTGCTCGCGCGAGTGATCGTGCACCGCGTCGGCCAACGGCACGCGAACGCATGAGCGATACCGCGCTGACCACACGGACGTTGACGAGCGAGCACCGCACGCGCCGTCGCATCGTGAACTGGGTCATGGAGGGCCTCGCGACGGTTGCGGCGCTCGCAGCGGTCGCGCTGCTCGTGATAGTCGTCGGATCCGTCGCCAAACGCGGCGCCGGTGCGCTCGACGTCGACTTCTTCACCAAGACGCCGTCGTTCCTGGGCGGCTTCGGCGATCAGCGCTCCGGCATCGCGAACGCGATCGTCGGAACCTTCTTGATCGTCGGGCTGGCGGTGCTCATGGCGCTGCCCGTCGGCGTTCTCGCCGCGATCTACCTGAACGAGTTCGCGCCCAAGCGCGTGTCCTCTGCGATGACGGTCGCCTTCGATGTCCTGAACGGCGTCCCCGCCATCGTGATCGGGATCTTCGTGTTCGTCTTCATCGTCGCCGGTCATGGGCAGGCAGGGATCAAGGGCGCCTTCGCGCTCGCGATCCTGATGCTGCCGCTCGTCACGCGGTCGACCCAGGAGGTGCTCGCTCTCGTCCCCGATGCCATGCGCGAAGCCAGCCTGGCGCTCGGCGCGCCGCGGTGGCGAACGACCTTGAACGTCGTCCTCCCGATGGCGGTCGGCGGCATCATCACCGGCGCCACGCTCGCAACGGCGCGGGTCGCCGGCGAGACGGCCCCCCTCCTCTTCACCACCTCGCTTGCGGCCAACACTGTTTCGTGGAATCCGACCGAGCCGCTCGCGTCGATTCCGATGTTCATCTTCACCTCCGCCGAGCAGGCCGATCCCTCGCTCCAGGAGCAGGCGTGGGGCGCGGCGCTCGTGCTCATCACGTTCGTGCTCATCGCGAGCATCGTCGCGCGAACCTTCGGCCTCCGGAGCCGACGGCGATTGACAGGAGGCCGGTGACGACGATGCAGCACATTGAGGTCGCCGAGCCGGCGTCGTCGGCCGCAGTCCGCCGCGAAACGGTCTTCCGCATCGAAAACCTCAGCGCCTATTACGGCAAGGCCGCGGCGATCCGCGATGTCTCCTTCGACATCTACGGAAAGACCATCACCGCGATCATCGGCCCGTCCGGCTGTGGCAAGAGCACCTTCATCCGCTGCCTGAACCGGATGAACGACGTGGTTCCGAGCTTCCGGAGCGACGGCAAGATCCTCTTCCACGAGGTCGACCTCCAGGGCAAGGACGTCGATCCGGTCTCGGTTCGCCGCCGCATCGGGATGGTCTTCCAGCGGCCCAACCCGTTTCCCAAGTCGATCTTCGACAACGTCGCGTACGGGCTCCGCATCCTCGGCATGAAGGACAACCTCGAGGGCCGCGTCGAGCACGCCCTCAAGCGTGCGGCGCTCTGGGACGAAGTCAGCGATCGGCTCAAAGACAGCGCGCTCGCGCTCTCGGGCGGTCAGCAGCAGCGGCTCTGCATCGCTCGGGCGATCGCGATCGAGCCCGACGTGATTCTGCTGGACGAGCCGGCCTCGGCCCTCGATCCCATCGCCACGGCGAGCATCGAGGACCTCATGCACGAGCTGAAAGAGGACTACACGATCGTGATCGTCACGCACAACATGCAGCAGGCGGCGCGCGTGGCGAACATGACCGCGTTCTTCAGCATCAGCGGCGGCGAAGACGGCTCTCGGCACGGCGTTCTCGTCGAGTACGACGACACCGAGAAGATCTTCACGAACCCGTCCGAGAAGCGAACCGAGGATTACGTCACCGGCCGCTTCGGCTGAGCTCACACGTTGATTCAAGGTTAAGAAGCGGAGAAGCGCTTTTCCGGAGAAGCGCTTCTGGTGCACAATTTTGCTCCCCCATGCTCGTCGCGCTCGTCGCTCATCACCGAACCCCCACGAACGAGGCACTCGCGGCGAGCCGCTGCGACGTCCAGGTGCTGCCGCCGGCCGAGGCGCTTAGGGCTCTTACGCAGGGAGATATTGCGATCGGCCGCCTCGACGTCGCGGCCGCGCTCGACGGTATCGAGAATGGTCTCTGGGAGCTCGCGCGCCTCCAAGGCGCGGGCGTCAGTGTCCTGAACGGGCCAGGACCGCTCGTTGCCGCGCACGACAAACTGGCAACGGCGCGGAGTCTTACGTCCGCCGGGGTGCCTCACCCGCGCACGGTCCACGTGACCGACCCCGACTCGCTCATCCCGCTCTCCCCACCTCTCGTCGTCAAGCCGCGCTTCGGAAGCTGGGGCAAGGACGTCGTGCTCTGCGAGGACCTCGACTCGCTGCATCGCTGTCTCGCCCATGACTCGAATCGCGGATGGTTCCGCACGCACGGGGCGATCGTCCAGGAGCTCGTCCCGCCGCTCGGCCACGACCTCCGGATCGTCGTCGCCGGGAGCTCCGTCGTCGGCGCAGTACGCCGGGTCGCCCGGCCGGGCGAGTGGCGGACGAACGTGGCGCTCGGGGCAAGGCGCCAGCCGGTGTTGCCACCGCCAGAGGCCTGCGCCCTCGCGATCTCCGCGGCAAGAGCGATCGACGCGGATCTCGTCGGCGTCGATCTCCTGCCCACGCCCGACGGAGGTCACGTGGTCCTCGAGCTCAACGGCGCCGTCGAGTTCAATGAGCAGTACGCGCTCGACGACGGAGACGTCTTCGAGCGAACGCTTTCGGCGGTGCTGCCGGCGCCTGAGGCCGCCGTCGTCGTCGCTTAGCCGTTCACCGGTCTGTTACCACTCGTTCACCGACCCTCCACCCCTTCGCGCATGCGCGGGAGTGAAGATTTGGGCAATGGCGAAGGTCCTGATCGTCGAAGACGACGAGGTGATCGCCAAGGGCATGGCGAGCCACCTCGCGACGGCCGGCTTCGACCCGCACTGGGTCTCGAACGGACAGACAGGGCTTGCCCGCCTTCGCTTCGAGCAACCCGACGTCTGTGTGGTCGACCTGATGCTCCCTCAGCTCGACGGCTGGAAGCTGATCGAGAATGCGCGCGCCGAGGGCATCGGCACGCCGGTCGTTGTCGTCAGCGCTAGGGGCAGCGAGGAGGACCGCGTCCACACGCTCGAGCTGGGCGCCGACGACTATCTCGTCAAGCCGTTCTCGATGCGGGAGCTCGTGGCGCGGGTTCGGGCGGCGGCTCGACGCGGCGTCCGTGACCAGCTGGCCAAGCGGGGCGATGTCATCGAGCTGGAGGAGTTGCGGGTCGATCCCGTGAGCGTGCAGGCGTACCTCGACGGGCAAAGCGCCGAGCTCACGCTGACCGAGTTCCGGCTCCTCTACGCACTCGCCGCGGAAAGCCCGCGGGTCGTCACCCGCGACGAGCTGCTCCAAAGGATCTGGGGCCGTCGGCTGACCCGCCGCGATCGCACAGTGGACGTCTTCGTCCGCAAGCTGCGGGAGAAGATCGACGCCCGGTCGCCACGGCATGCTTTCCTGCATACGCGGTACGGCGTGGGCTACAAACTCGAGCCGCAGCTCAAGTAGCGTCGACCGGCTTCTCGCCGTCGTAGTAGTCGACGTGGCTCGAGCGGCGGACGATCACGTGGTCGGAGCGCTCCCCGGACCAGACGCCGATCTTGTCGGAGTCGGGATAGACGACGACGGCAGGGTGGGTCTTCGTGGAGAACATCAGCACCCTGATCGTGTCGTCGGTCCGGTTCGTCACCTTGTGCGCGCCCTCGGCGCCGGGCGGAAAGCAGACGATGTCCCCGGGCTCGAGCTCTGACTCGCCCGCCGGCTGCCGGAGTATCGGGCGACCCTCCAGCACGAACAGCCACTCCTCTTCCGGGTACTCGTAGTGGTACGGGCAGATGCTCTGTCCTGGGGGAAGCTCGTAGAGGGAAGCGCCGAGCTTCGAAGCGCCGATCGACGGGCCGAAGCGAGCCATACCGGCTCGGTAACCCTCCGGATCGCTGTCGTCGTACTCCGGCTCGAGCGCGTTCAGGTTGACTCGATCCATCGTCCGAGACCTTACTCGGCCGTTTGTCCACAGCTGTGGAAAACGCTCTGGGCACACGTTCACCGCCTGGTCTCCGGTTGTAGTGATAAGACACGCGTCGGTGCGCGGCCGGGTCGGCATCTTTGCGGCGGCCGGCGCGGCGATCGCCGCCGCGCTGCTGTTGGCCATCCTGGGGGTCGGCGAGGTCGAGGGAGCACTGACCGATTGGCAGGCGTTCTGGCTCGGGCTCGTGCAGGGCGCGACCGAGCTCCTGCCCATCTCCTCCTCGGGACACCTGATCCTCGTGCCGTGGCTCTTCGACTGGCGCTACCTCGAGGAGCACGACCAGTTCAACCAGACCTTCGACGTCGCGCTCCATCTCGGGACGCTGATTGCGGTCGCGGGTTACTTCTGGCGGGACCTCCTGCGCTTCATCGCGGCGTGGTTCCGATCAGTCCGGCGTCGGTCGATCGTCGGTGGCGACGAGCGCATCGCCTGGTTCCTCTTCGTCGCGACGATCCCGGCGGTGATCATCGGCGGCGCAGGAGAGAGCTTCATCGCCAACCACCTCGGCGAGCCCTGGCAGATCGCGATTCTGCTCGCGGTGTTCGCGATCGTTCTCTGGATCGCCGACCAGAGCCCGACTCGCCGCCACATGGAAGCGCTGCGGACGCGCGACGCCGTCATCATCGGAACGGCGCAGGCGTTGGCGCTCGCCCCCGGAGTCTCGCGCTCCGGGATCACGATCTCGGCCGGCCGGTTTCTCGGGCTCGACCGCGACGCGGCGGCGCGCGTCTCCTTCCTGCTGCTCGTGCCGATCACGCTCGGGGCCGTCATCTTCAAGGGAACCACCGACGTACTCCTCGGCAACCTGCCTGCAGGCTGGGAGGGTCCCTTCGTCGTCGGCGTGTTGGCCGCTGCCGGCAGCGGCCTCGTTGCGATCGTCTTCCTACTGCGATTCGTCCAGCGTCACACCTACACGCCGTTTGTGATCTATCGGCTGATAACAGCCGGGATCGTGCTGCTGATCATCGCGAGCGGCTGGCGCGCCGCCACCTTCTAGAAGACGAGGTAGACGACCTCGCCGACGAGGGCCGGCTTCTCGGAATCCTTGATCTCGATCTCCACGCCCACGCGGTAGAGGACGCCCTCGCCGCGCCGCTCGCTGTCCCGGAGCGTCGCTTTCAGGCGCACCTGCGAGTTGACGGGCACGGGCGCCGTGAAGCGGATCTTCTCCGTGCCGTAATTGATGCCCATCCGGGCGTCAGTGACGTTCAGCACCTGCGAGACGAAGTACGGGAGCATCGAGAGGCTCAAGTAGCCGTGGGCGACGGTCGTTCCGAAGGGGCCCTGCGTGGCCATGTCCGGATCGACGTGGATCCACTGATGGTCGTGCGTGGCCTCGGCGAAGAGGTCGATCTGATTCTGGTCGATCGTCTCCCACTCGGTCGTCCCGAGCTCGCGTTCCTCCGAGCTCTCGAGCTCGGCCAGAGTCAGCCTGGTCGTCACGCGGTGGCCTCCTCGAGGATCCGCGAGCGCAGCGCTTTTCGATCGACCTTGCCCACCGGCGTGAGGGGCAAGGACGGAACGAGGTGCACCTCGCGCGGGTACTTGTAGCCGCCGATGCGCTCCTTGCAGAAGCCGATCAGCGCGTCGGCGCCGATCTCCTGCCCCGAGCGGACCTCGACGAACGCGACGACCTCTTCGCCGTGGACGTCGTCCGGCCGGCCGACGACCCCGGCCGCCGCGACGGCCGGGTGCTCCAGCAGCGCCTCCTCGACGTCCCGTGGAAAGACGTTGAAGCCGCCGCGGATGATCAGGTCCTTCTTGCGGTCGACAACGTAGATGTACCCGTCTTCGTCGAGCCGGCCCAGGTCGCCGGTGTAGAGCCAGTCGTCCCTGATCGTCTCCGCCGTCAGCTCCGGCGCGCCCCAGTACCCGAGCATGACCGAGCGCGAGCGGACGCAGATCTCGCCGACGTCGTCGTCGCCGTCGATGCGCACGTCCACGCCGGGGGCCGCCTTGCCGACGGAGCCGAGGCGAGCCTGCCCCGGTGGCGTCGACGAGACGAGCGCCGCCGTCTCCGTCAGGCCGTAGCCCTCGCGAATCTCGACCTGCGGCAGCCGACGCAGCACTTCCTCGGCCGTCTCCGGCGGGAGCGGCGCGCCGCCAGAAACGATGTAGCGGAGCTCAGAGAGGTCGTATTCCTCGAGCGGCAGTGCCAGAAGCAGTTGGAGCATCGAC
>Ga0081455_10005351_pt1 | contig 14099 bp, 11 predicted proteins | sample TabmetS3T2R1_FD_70207 | JGI IMG/M metagenome (GOLD analysis project Ga0081455, IMG submission 70207) | Tabebuia heterophylla rhizosphere microbial communities from the University of Puerto Rico - S3T2R1 | ecosystem: Host-associated > Plants > Roots > Rhizosphere ... | reverse complement strand
CAGCCGCGTCCACGTGGGCGCGGGTCGCGGAGGTCGGCGCTGCAGCCGCGTCCACGTGGGCGCGGGTCGCGGAGGTCGGCGCTGCAGCCGCGTCCACGTGGGCACGCGCCGGACCGGTTGCGGTGTTGGGCGCGTCGTGGGCGCGGGTCGCGGAGGTCGGCGCTGCAGCCGCGTCCACGTGGGCGCGGGTCGCGGAGGTCGGCGCTGCAGTCGCGTCCACGTGGGCGCGGGTCGCGGAGGTCGGCGCTGCAGCCGCGTCCACGTGGGCGCGGGTCGCGGAGGTCGGCGCTGCAGCCGCGTCCACGTGGGCGCGGGTCGCGGAGGGCGGCGCTGCAGCCGCGTCCACGTGGGCGCGGGTCGCGGAGGTCGGCGCTGCAGCCGCGTCCACGTGGGCGCGGGTCGCGGAGGTCGGCGCTGCAGCCGCGTCCAGGTGGGCGCGGAGGGTCGGATCCGGCGCAGGGTTGGACGCATCCACAGGGGCGGGGCGTGCGGAGCGTGTAGTAGGCTCTGATCGCTGGGTCGTGCTCGTACGACGCGCCGAGCTGTGGAGCCGTTGTACGATGAGGTTGTCTGCTGTCCCAGAGATTGCAATGAGCCCAGCGTGGTGTGCCTGGTGACAGCTTGAGCAGCAGAGCACGATATTCGAGGCTTCGTGCCCACCGCCGTCGGCGCGGTGGACCACGTGATGGAGCTCGAGTCCGCGCGCGGACCGGCAGCCGTCGATGCGGCAGCGGCCGCCGTCGCGCCGCCAGACGAAGCGCTCGATGCTGGGCGGGATGTCCTGGTAGGCGCGCTCGGGTGCAGAGCCATCGATCGACCCGATGTGCTGGGCGTCGCAGAGGCCGCGCTCCACGACGCTAGGGTCGACTGGAATCTGCGCGCCCGAGCCTTCCTGCCAGCCTTGCTGGCATCGGCGGCAGAGGGTGAGCGCGATCTGGAACTTGGCGCGGCCGGTGGGCTCGGTGGCGGCGCCGCCGTCGAGGATCGCGCTGCAGAGTGTGGTGACGAGCGCGTCATCGGAGAGGTTCTCGCGGCGTTCGTCGTTGAGGACGGTGCGGGTCTGGCGAAGAAGGGCGTAGGTTTCGGCGTTGAGCTCGAAGCGCACGATGTGCGGGCGCGCCTTGGGATCCGGTGGATCGTCGGGGTTATCGCCCGGGCGATGGTCGGCGACGCTGTCTTCGATCTGGCGAAGGTTCTTGCCGGTAGCGTCAGCGATCCACTTGGCTTCGGTGCTCGGCGTCGCGACGCGGGTGAGCTCGCGGACCGCAGAGAATGTGAGGGTATCGTCGGCGAGTGCGGCGGAGAGCAGTGGCAGGCTGCCGAGGCGCGGGCGACGCGGAGGCGCTCCTGGGCGGTGCGCGGTGCGTAGCCCAGGATACGCTCGAGGTAGTCGAGGGCCGAGACCAGTCCGAGCGGGCGCCAGATCTGGAGCTTGTCGGCCTCCCGCAGCCAGTACATCTCCTCGGCGTCGAGGGCGGCACGGCTATGGCGGATGTCCTGGAGGGCGCGGTCGACGGTGCGCCAGTCCAACAGGGGTACGCGCTGCGCGGGTTCGTGCTGCGCGGGCTCGTGCTGCGCGGCTTCGTGCGGCGCGGCTTCGTGCTGCGCGGGTTCGTGCTGCGCGGCTTCGTGCTGCGCGGCTTCGTGCTGCGCGGGTTCGTGGTGCGCCGCTTCGTGTGGCGGAGCGGGCGCCCACGTGTACGCGGTTCCGGTTTCCGAGAGCACCTCGTCGATCTCTTCGCGTAGCATTGCGAATCTCCTGCTTTTGCGATTCGCTTGTAGCACACGAGTTTTCGGAGCTATGGAATGCGCGAAGAGCGATGTTCTGGAGTCGTGCTCGAGAAATAGAAGGTGAGAGCCGAATCGGCGCGCACAGCGCATTCTGGCGAGCTCTGATGAAGATCAAGAGAGGGTCTGGGAAGCTCGTCAAGTAGACGTGTACGGACGCGTCAAGCGAAAACGACATTGTGCCGACGAATGCCTAGCTTCGGCGCGGTCGCGCTCGCCGCTGGGACCATCCACGGAGCGCCGCTCTCGATGCGACGAACATTGGATTCGCAGCTCAACGCGGCGGCTCCAGGCGTAGTGCCACCGCAGCAGTCGAGGCCTCGTGACACACGGGTACCGCTGCCCAACCCGAGCGCGCGCATCAGATGAGCCGGACCTTGCTTGTTTCTGCGGCCGGCCGCGACGAGGTTGGTGTGCGAGGCGCCGAGGAGCAGCTCGCGCTGTGCGAGCCGGATCACCTGCGGCGGCTGGATCAGCCTCTGCGCTACGGGTTCGCCGACCGCTCGAGCGCGCGCAAGGGCCTCGAGGTCGCCGCCGGCGTGGCGATCGCCGACCGGCTGGGCTCGATCCGCCAGACCGCCGGGCCGCCGATCGGCCGCCACGGCTACATGACGATCGTCTGGCTCGGCTCGCGCTGGCTCCAGCTCGAGCAGGCCACCGCCTCGGCCGTCCCCTTCACCCAGTACCGGCTGCTGCACGACTTCGGCTGGGAGGAGTCGGGCAAGAACGCCCGCCAGGCCCTCAAGCGCACCCTGCTCAACCTCCAGGAGGCGCGCTGGGAGGGCGAGGTCAACGACACCGCCAGCGGCCGCAAGACCCACGAGGACCACTTCGGCATCATCGACCGGGTGCTCTGGCCGGTGGTCCAGGACGGCCGCCTCGAGCGCCTGGGCTACATCTTCCTGGGCAGCTGGTTCCTCGAGCAGCTGCGCCACGAGGCCGGCGTCTACATCGACTGGGACGTCCTGCGCGACCTCCCCCCCATCGCCCGCAAGCTCTACGGCCTGCTCGAGAACGACCGCTTCGAGGACGGCGATGACGGCGAGGAATGGCAGGCCTACTGGCTGGGCCCGCCCTTCTTCGCCAGCGTCGGCTCCACCTGCGCCCGCGAGCGCGACAACGTGGCGGCGGTGGCGCGCGCCTGCGAGGCGATCGCCAGCCACCCCGGCACCGGCTACCGCTTCAGCCGCGAGCGGGTCGCGGTCGACGGCGCGTGGGCCCACCAGCTGGTGGTCTGGCGCCCGGCCGGGCGCGCCGGCCGGCGGGTGGGCGCCGGCATCGGCCTGCGCGCGGGGATCGCGGTCGCCGCCGTCTACGGAGCGCGCCAGGTCTACTTCCTGGGCATCGACGAGGGCGGCAGGATCACGCTGTACCGCGGCCTGCCCTACGAGCTGCCGCTCGACCTCAACCTCTACAACGAGGTCTACTCGGTGCCGGTCCAGGCCGCGTCGTTGCCCGAGGACCGCCGTGACAGCCTCACCGACCACGAGCTCCGCTCGCGCGACGACGCCGACTCGCTGGTCGAGGACCTGGAGTCGGCTGCGGTCGCGCCGCTCCCGGCGCCACCCGAGGGCGGTGCCGACGCGGCGACTCAGCCGAACCAAAGGCCGCCGAAGGGCGGCGGCGGCTCGGGCGCCGGCCAGCGCTCCCGCGACCGGCAGCGTCAGGGCGGCGGCGACCAAAAACCATGAGCGCCCGAAACCGCGAGCTGCTGGCGTTGGTTCCGGTGGCTGTTCTGCTGATCGCGGGATTCACCGCGGTCTTCATCACCCGGTCGGATGAGATCGGGGACCTGAGCCTGATCTACGGCGGCTACTTCTTCGCCCTCTGCCTCGCCGCGCACCTGTTCCTGCGCGTCCGACTCCCCTACGCGGACCCGTACCTGTTTCCGCTCTGCGCGCTGCTGGCGGCGATCGGGCTCGTCGTGATCTTCCGGATCAAGGACGACCTGGCGTTCGACCAGGCGTCGGTGTTCGTGCTCGGGCTGGCGCTCTTCTGCCTCACGATCCTCTTGCTGCGCGACTACCACGTCCTCGAGCGCTACCGCTACCTGATCGCGATCGCGGGGATCGTGCTCCTGCTCGGGCCGTTCATCACGCGCAACGAGGTCAACGGCGCCTACCTCAGCGTCGACATCGGGCCGATCTCCTTCCAGCCGGCCGAGCTGGCGAAGATCTGCATCGTCATCTTCCTCGCCAGCTATTTGGCCGAGAAGCGCGAGATGCTCTCGGTCGCGGCCCGGCGAATAGCGGGCCTGACGATCCCGCCCCTGAAGCATTTCGGGCCCCTGCTCGTGGTCTGGGGCGCGGCGATGCTGATGCTGGTCTTCATTCGCGACCTGGGCAGCTCGCTGATGTTCTTCGGCGCCTTCCTCGCGTTGCTCTACGTCGCGACCGGCCGCCTGTCATACGTGCTGGCCGGGCTGGTGCTGTTCGCGGTCGGCGCCCTGGTGCTCGGCAGCAACATCGCCCACGTCCAGGACCGCTTCGACATCTGGCTCGACCCGTTCGCCCGCAACGCGCCGGAGGGCGCCGGTCAGGTCCGCCAGTCCCTGTTCGCGCAGGCCGACGGCGGGCTCTTCGGCCAGGGCCTCGGTGAGTCGCTGCTCAAGTTGCCGGGCCCATTCGCCCCCGACTGCCAGCAGCCGTTCCCCGAGTGCGGCAGCATCCTCCCCGCCCCGCACACCGACTTCATCTTCGCCGTGATCACGATGGAGCTCGGGCTGTTCGGCGCGTGCGGGGTGATCCTGATCTACGCCCTGATCGCCGCGCGCGGCTTCAAGACCGCGGTGATGGCGCCCGACGGCTTCTCGAAGCTGCTGGCGGCCGGGCTGACCGCGATCTTCGTCCTCCAGGCGTTCGTGATCATCGGCGGCGTCACCAAGGTCATCCCGCTGACCGGGGTCACCCTGCCCTTCGTCTCCTTCGGCGGCAGCTCGATCGTCGCCAACATGATTCTGCTCGCCCTGCTCCTGCTCGTCTCCGACCGCGCGCGCCGTCCGCCCCCGGAGCGGCGTGAGCCCGAGGTCCGCGGCATCGAGGGGATGCCGGTTTGAACAGGCCGATCGTTCGCATCTACGTGCTCGTGCTGCTGTTGCTGGCGACGCTCGTGTACTTCACCTCGAAGTGGGCCGTCTTCGACGCCGAGGAGCTCGAGGCGAACCGCGACAACCGCCGCCCGCTGATCGAGGAGCAGCAGATCCCTCGCGGCTCGATCGCCACCGCCGACGGCGTCCTGGTCGCCGAGAGCCTGCCGGAGGGTGGCGGCCGCAACCCGGTCTACGTCCGCCGGTACCCCCAGGGCTCGCTGTTCGGCAATCCGGTCGGCTACAGCTACGTGGAGGTCGAGCGGACGGGGATCGAGCTCTCGGAGAACGACCTGTTGATCGGCGAGGAGAACGAGTTCGCGACGATCATCGACCAGCTTCGCGACCAGCAGCCGGAGGGCGCCAACATCACGCTCACGCTCGACTCCGAGGCTCAGCGGATCGCGACCGAGGGCCTGCAGTCGGCGATCAGCGTCCCTGGCACCGGGGCGGCACTGGTGGCGATCGAGCCCGCCACGGGGGCGGTGCGCGCGATGGCCTCGATCCCGGGCTTCGACCCGAACGAGGTCCAGAACCCCGAGAACTTCAAGGCCCTGACCGGCGACGAGTCGGCGCCACTGCTCAACCGCCCGACGCAGAGCACGTATCCGCCCGGGTCGACGATGAAGGTCGTCACCGCGGCGGCGGCACTCGACTCGGGGGAGTTCGAGCCCTCGACCGTGCTCAACGCCGACTCGCCGAAGGAGATCAGCGGCGTGGAGCTGCAGAACTCGGGTGGGCAGAGCTTCGGCGACATCGACATGACCACCGCGCTCACGAACTCGGTCAACACCTATTGGGCCCAGGTCGGCGAGCAGCTCGGCGCCGACACGATGGTCACCTACATGGAGCGGTTCGGGTTCTACTCCGACCCGGAGCTCGACTACCCGTCGGACCAAATGGCGCCGAGCGGCGTCTACAACTCCGACGGCGATCTCGTGCGCGAGGGGTTCGACGTCGGCCGCGTGGCCATCGGACAAGGCGGCGCCGAGGGACAGCTGCTGGCCACGGCGACGCAGATGGCGGAGGTCGCGGCCGCGATCGGCAATGGCGGCGTGTTGATGAAGCCGACCTTCCTCCAGGAGGCCAAGGATCCGGACGGGCGCACGATCGAGGAGCTCGGTGGAGGCGACGAGCAGGACCGCGTGATCTCCGAGGAGTCGGCGGCGCAGCTCAGCGAGATGATGACCAACGTCACCAGGGAGGGCACTGCGGCCGGGCTCAGCGTCGCCGGCGTCGAGTTCGCCGGCAAGACCGGGACCGCGGAGATCGACCTCGAGGGGACCAACCAGCCCTGGTTCATCATGTTCGCGCCGACCCAGGACCCTCAGATCGCGGTCGCGGCGACGGTCGAGCGCTGCCAGGGCTGCTTCGGCGGCGAGGTGGCCGGGCCAATCGCCACCCAGGTCGCCGAATCGCTCCTCGACTAGATGAGGCTCGAGCAGGGACAGCGGGTCGGCGACCGCTACCGGCTGGAGCGGCGCCTCGGCAGCGGGGGGATGGCGGACGTCTGGCTCGCGCGCGACGAGATGCTCAACCGCCTCGTGGCGGTGAAGTTCCTGCATGAGCGCTTCGCGCAGGACGCGCAGTTCGTCGAGCGCTTTCGCCGCGAGGCCGAGGCCGCCGCCGGCCTCCAGCACGCGAACGTTGTGGGCGTCTTCGACCGCGGCGTCGCGGACGGCCGCCACTGGATCGCGATGGAGTACGTCGAGGGCGCGGCGCTCAAGGACCTGATCGCCCGTGGGCTGTCCGTCGGGGAGGCGGTGGAGATCATCCGCCAGATCCTCGCGGGGGCGAGGTTCGCGCACGCGCGGGGCATCGTCCACCGTGACCTCAAGCCCCAGAACGTGCTCGTCGACGGCGAGGGACGCGCGCGGGTGACCGACTTCGGAATCGCGCGCGCCGGCGCCTCCGAGATCACCGCCACGGGCTCCGTGCTCGGCACCGCCCAGTATCTGTCGCCCGAGCAGGCGCAGGGCCTCGACGTGACCGCGACGTCCGACATCTACTCGGTCGGCGTGATGCTTTACGAGGCGCTCACCGGCCGCGTGCCCTTCGATGCCGACACCCCGGTCGCGGTCGCGCTCAAGCAGGTCTCCGAGCAACCCAGGCCCCCTTCGGAGCTCAATCCCCAGGTGCCCCCGGCGCTCGACGCGGTTGTGCTGCGCGCCCTCGCCAAGGACCCCGCGAACCGGTTCCAGTCGGCGGACGAGTTCATACGGGCGCTCGACGCGGCGGAGGCCGACCCCTCGGGCGGCTCGCTCGGCGACACCGCCGCGTACGCGCCCGCTGCCGCCGGCGCCCTCGCCGGCGCCGCGATGGGCGCCGATGTTGCCGCTGCGGGCGCCCCCGACGGGGCGGTCGCGCCGAGCGAGGGCGCTCGAGGCGGCTGGATCACACGGCGCCGAGTCGCGGTGCTGGCGGCCATCGTGCTGCTCGGTGGCGGCGTCGCCGCATGGGCGCTGACCCGGCCCGAGCAGGTGAACGTGCCCGCGGTGATCGAGCAGCCGAGCGACGAGGCGCGGGAGCTGCTCGAGCGTCGCGGCTTCGACGTCTCGGTGGCCACGGTCTCCAACTGCGCCCCGGAGGACACCGTGGTCGAGCAGGACCCGCCGGCCGGCTCGGAGGCCGAGGAAGGGTCGCGCGTGACCCTTACCGTGAGCCTCGGACTGAGCGTCAGGGTGCCGCCGACGCGTGACCTGCCGCTGGCCGAGGCGCGCAGGCGCCTTCAGCGGGTTGACCTGTTGGTCGAGACCCGCGAGCAGCCATCGCGGGACATCCGCGCCGGGCGGGTGATCCAGAGCATGCCGGCGGGCGGCGAGGAGGCCGACTGCCAGTCGACCGTCACCCTGATCGTCTCGAAGGGTCCGAACCTGGTCACGCTCCCCGACGTTCTCGGGGACTCGCAGGAGGTGGCCGAGGCCGAGCTCGAGCGGCGTGGCTTCATCGTCGACGTGGACACCCGCAACGCCGACGAGCCCGAGGGTACCGTCATCGGCCAGGATCCAGGCCCTGGGTCGGAGCTGCTGCGGGGCGACGCGGTGACGATCATCGTTTCGACCGGGGCGGGTTCGGTGCTCGTGCCCAGTGTCGAGGGTCAGCCGCGCGACGCTGCCACGGCCACGCTCACCGGACGGGGCCTCGACGTGAACATCGTCGAGCAGGGGACCGAGGACGAGGGGGAGGACGACCGGGTGCTCGATCAGGCGCCGGACGCGGGGACGCGGGTGCGCCAGGGCGACACGGTCACGATCTTCGTCGCCGTCTTCGAGCCCCCGGTCGAGGTCGCGCCGCCGGGCGACGCGACGACCGAGGACACTGTCACACCGTGAAGGTCGCGGTGATCTCCGGCGGGCGCTCCTCGGAGCACGACATCTCGCTGCAGTCCGGCGCCTCGGTCGCCGCCGGGCTGCGCGAGGCGGGCCACGACGTCATCGAGGTGCTGATCGACCGTGAGGGCCGCTGGCTCGCCGGCGGGGAGGAGGTCGAGCTCCGCGCCGCGGCCGGGCTGCTCGGTTGCGACGTCGCCTTTCCGGTGCTTCACGGCCCCTTCGGCGAGGACGGGACGGTCCAGGGGATGCTCGAGTGCCTCGACGTCGCCTATGCGGGCCCCAGCGTGCTCGCGGCGGCGGTGGCGATGGACAAGCTGACCTGCAAGCGCCTGCTCGCTTTCGGCGGCCTGCCCCAGGTCGAGTTCGCCGAGGTCGGCGAGGACGGCTGGCGCGAGCACGTGGCCGCGATGCCGAGGCCACTCTGGGTGAAGCCTTCGCGCCTCGGCTCCAGCGTCGGCATCACGCGGGTCTCCAATCCCGAGCGGGAGCTCGACCAGGCGGTGGAGACGGCGCGCGCCCACGACCCGCGTGTGATCGTCGAGGCTGACGCGGAGGCCCGCGAGGTCGAGTGCTCGGTCATCGGCAACGCCGGCATCGGCGACGACGAGAGCATCGAGACGTCGGTGCCCGGGGCGATCGTCACCAAGGTTTCCGACTGGTACGACTTCGAGGCCAAGTACGCCGAGGGCGGGATGGAGCTGATCGTGCCGGCGCCGCTCGACGACCCGACCGTCGCCCGCGTCCGCGAGCTCGCCGAGCTGGTCTTCGTCGCGATCGGCGGCACCGGGCTCGCGCGCTGCGACTTCTTCGTTCGGGACGACGGCGAGGTGCTCGTGAACGAGATCAACACGATCCCGGGGTTCACCGCGACGAGCGTCTTCGGGAAGCTGTTCGAGGCCAGCGGCGTCCCCTACGCCGAGCTCTGCGACCGCCTCGTTCGGCTCGGGGCCGACCGCCACCGCCGCGAGCGGGATTACCGGTTCTGAGCGGAGCCGCGCGCCCCTAGCTGACCAGCTCGATGTCGGAAACCTCTGGCCGGAACCGGTCCTCGTCGGAGGCCGAGGCGAGCTTCGTGAACCAGAGCAGGAAGAACCGACTCGGCTCGGGGACCTCCAGCGGTGCCTGACTCTCCGTGTCGGCGTTCGTGATCGTGCCGATCGGGCCGGTCCACCCGTCGAGCGTCTCGGGTGGCCCCGACGCCGCCGAGTAGATCTCGGCGTCCCACCCGCCGACGGGAGAGCGGACGATCATGGTCGTCGGCGTGACGGGCTCCTCCGCCTCGACGTACAGCCCGACTCCGTCCTTGAGGCCTCCGAAGAGCTCGGTGTCGTAGTGCTCCCCCACCCACTGGGTGCCGCTCTGGTTGCCGTCGATCGCGAAGTCCGTTTCCTCGGGAAGCTCGCCGTCGCCGCCGATCGGGTCGAAGTCGACGGCCGACGCCAGCTCGATCGGCTCACCGGTCACGTCCGTGCCACCGCCGCCGTTGCCGCGCTCGCGACTCTCGCCGGTCAGCCCGGCGATCAGCAGCGCGGCGGCGGTCCCCGCCAGGACGAGCAGGATGCCTGCGACCGAGACCCGGCGCGAGGTCAGGATCCGCCGGTGGCGGGGCGGCACCGAGTCGAGGACGGTCGTCGCCTCGCCGGTCGCGCGCCCCGCGCGCGCGATCTCGACCTCGAGCGCGCTCTCGAGATCGGTCAGCATCGCGTTCATGTCCGGGTAGCGCTTGTCGGGCTTCTTCTCGGTGGCGCGCTCGACCACGGCCGCCAGTGCCGACGACACCTCGGGGCGCTTGGCCTGCACGTCGGGCATGCGCTCGTTGACGTGCTTCATCGCCACGCCGACGAGGTTCTCCGCCCGGAACGGGACCTCTCCGGTGAGCATCTCGTAGGTGAGCACGCCGAGCGAGTAGATGTCCGAGCGCGCGTCGACCCCGTGTCCCATCGCCTGCTCGGGAGAGACGTAGTCGGTCGTCCCGAGTACCCGCCCGGTCGCCGTGAGGCCGTCCTGCTCGAGCTCGCGCGCGATCCCGAAGTCCGTCACCTTCGCCCGTCCCTCGGAATCGATCAGGACGTTCTGCGGCTTGACATCACGATGCACGAGCCGGCGCGCGTGAGCGGCCTGCAGGCCGCGGCCGACTTCGATCGCGTACGCGGCGGCCTCGTCTAGGGGCAGCTTGCCGAGCCGCTCGATGCGCTCCTTGAGCGTCTCGCCGTCGCAGTACTCGAAGACGATGTAGGGGCGGCCGCCGTCCTCGCCGGCATCGATGACCGCCACCACGTTGGGGTGCGAGACCTGGGCCACGGCCCGCGCCTCGCGCCGGAAGCGCTCGATCTGGTCCGGCTGGTCGGAGATCTCGCGGTGCAGCACCTTCGCCGCGACCCAGCGCTCCAGCGTCTCGTCGCGGGCCAGATAGACGGTCGACATCCCGCCGCTGCCCAGCTTCTGCTCGAGCCGGTACCGCTCCGAGAGCACCGTCCCGGTCAGCGCGCCCGGCATCCCTGTCGTCGCCTCGCTCACGTCACTGCTTTTTACTCTCGCACACGCCCCGCGCCGCGCAAGGCCCCGACTGCATGATGGACCGTCAAGCCTTACTACGACGCCGAGCCCGGCTGCTCCTTCCCTACCCGGTATGTCAGGCTGTAGCGCGCGCCCGCGATCAGGGGGTCGCGGCGGTCGTATCAACCACGGGAGGAACGATGAACGGAGCACGGATGCCCACTGCAGTCATCGCGATCGTCGCGGCGGGGTTGCTCGCCGCGGGATGCGGCGGCGACGAGATCGACACCGGGCAGATGGAGCAGGACCTCGTGGGACAGCTCTCGCTCGACGCCGGAGTCGATCCGGCCGAGGTGTCGGTCGAGTGCCCGGAGGGCGAGGAGGCCGAAGAGGGCAACGAGTTCCAGTGCACGCTGACGGCGCCGAACGGCGACGAGGTCGCAGTCGACGTCACGATCACAGACGGAGGCGACAGCTTCGAGGCGGTGGTGCCGCCGCAGCAGTTCGAGTAGCGACGCGCGTCCCGCTAGGGGGCGTTCTCGAGGCTGCGGATGAGCTCGACGAGCTCGGGCGCGGCCTTGTGGGGCGCCCCGGCGTCGAACGGCGGGTCCGGGTCGTACTCGATCCCGAGCTGGATCGCCTTCGCGACGTCGTCGCCGGCGACCCGTGCCGCGAGCGTCAGGGCCATGTCGATGCCGGAGGAGACCCCCGCGGCGGTGACGACCTTGCCGTCCTCGACCACCCGCGCGTCCACGGGCTCGGCGCCGTACGCGCGGAGCGCCTCACGATAGACCCAGTGGCTGGTGGCGCGCTTGCCCTCGAGCAGGCCGGCGGCGCCGAGCACCAGCGAGCCGGTGCAGACCGACGTCGTCCAGGCCGACGTCTCGTGCGCGGAGCGCAGCCAGTCGAGCACCTCGTCGTCGCCGAGCAGCGGCCGGTTGCCCTCGCCACCCGGCACGAGCACGATCTCGGGGTCGGGAAGGTCGGCGAGCCCGAGGTCCGCGCTGAGCGCGAGGGCGCCCGTATCGGTGCGCTTCGCGCCGGGCTCCTTGGCGACGAACCGCAGGTCCGCGTTCGGAAGGCGCGAGAGGACCTCGTAGGGGCCGACGGCGTCCAGCGCCGTGAGCTGGTCGAAGATCAGGATCGCGATTCGCATGCAGACATGTTGACCGTTCTGCGGCCGATCGTCTAGCGCTCGACGAGGCCCGCGCGCGGGGTGACGGTCCCGATGCGCCGGGCACCGGGATGCCGGCGCGCGAGCAGGTCCCGCGCTGTCAACGCGTCGGGCTCGCGGACCACGCAGCAGAAGCCGCAGCCCATGTTGAAGACCTCGTACAGCTCCGCCGGCTCCACCGGCCCGCGCTCGGCGATCAGCCTGAAGACGTCCGGCACCGGTAGCGGGTCGTCGATCAGGTATCCGACCGGCGCCTCCAGCCGGAGCAGGTTCAGGAACCCCTCGCCGGTGATGTGCGCCAGCCCGCGGACGTCGACCGCGGACGCCAGCAGCTCGCGCACCGCGCGCACGTAGATCACCGTCGGCTCCAGCAGCAGCTCGCCCACCGTGGTGTCGCCGACCCGCTCGTCCAGGTCGGGGAGCACTCGCCGCGCCAGGCTCAGCCCGTTCGAGTGGATGCCGCTCGAGGGGATGCCGATCAGCGCGTCGCCGGGCGCGACGCGCGCGCCGGTCACGATCGCGTCGAGGTCGACCAGGCCGACGCAGAACCCGACCAGGTCGAAGCCGCTGGGCGAGGGATGGCCGCGGATCAGGTCCGGCAGCACCGCCAGCTCGCCGCCCGGGATCTCGATCTGCGCCTGCTCGGCGCCCTCCTTCAGCCCGATGCCGATCTGCTCGAGCATGTCGGGGTCCGCGTGCTCGACCGCGATGTAGTCGAGCAGGGCGATCGGGTCGGCGCCGACGCAGATCACGTCGTTCGCGTTCATGCCGATCAGGTCGAGGCCGATCGTGTCGAAGCGGCCGAGCTGCTCGCAGACGATCACCTTCGAGCCCACGCTGTCGGTCGACAGGGCCAGGCCGCGCTTCTCGTCCAGCGCCAGCACGTTCGCGTAGTGGCCCGAGCCGAGCGCCGCGCGGCCGGGGCGTCCGGTCGCGATCGTGCCGAGCACCTCGACCAGGGCCCGGACGGCGCTGCCCGACTGGGTCTGGTCGACGCCAGCGCGCGCGTAGGCGGATTCGCTCACGCGCTCATTCAAGCGGAGCGCTCGGCGGGGCGTCCTACCGCCCGTGCGAAGCGGCGGCGCCGGCCGGACGACGGGCGCTCGCTCGCCGGGCGGCGCCGCAGCGCCAGCGCGACGGCGTCGTCGCTCAGCCCGCCCGACCAGCCGGCCACCTCGTCGTGCACCGCCTGGCTGAGCCGTTCGGGATCAAGTGAGCCCGCGAGCCGCGCGACCAGGTCCGCGAAGCGGGCCGGGCCGTAGGCCTCGCCGCCGCGGCGCGCCTCGGCCTACCGAACGGCCTTCATCACCTCGCCATCGCGACCCGTGACCTGAAGGCGCAGCTCGAGTTCTTCACCGACGTCATCGGTCTCGAGCTGGTCGCGCTCTACTGGATGCACGGCGTGGAGGGCGCCCAGCACGGGTTCGTCAAGCTCAACGACTCCAGCTACATCGCCTTCGTCCAGATGCCGGCGATCGCCGACATCGAGACCGAGGTCGGCGTCACCCACGCCGGCAGCGGCGCCGGCACGTCGGCACCGGGCACGATGCAGCACGTCGCCTTCAACGTCGACTCGCTCGACGACCTGCTGGCGCTGCGTGACCGCATCCGCAGCCGCGGCATCAACGTGTTCGGCCCGCTCGACCACGGGCTGTGCCACTCGATCTACTTCGCCGGCCCCGAGCACCTCACGCTCGAGATCGCCACGTCGGCGGCGCCGATCGACGACCGGGCGTGGATCGACCCCGAGGTCGTCGCTCTGTGCGGCATCGACGACGACGAGCTGGCGGCGATGCGGGCGCCGGCCGACTACGAGGACGAGGGCGGCCGGGTGCCCAACCCACCGATCGACTGGTCCAAGCCGCACATGGTGATGGGCGAGCGGGCGGCGTACGAGAAGCTGATGGCGATGCCCGACGAGCTGGTCACGGCGAGGCTGTCGCAGAACGTGCCGCCGGTGCGGGTCGAGGAGCAAGCAGCGCTGCAGACGACCAGCTGACCACGCGCCGGACCGTGGCCGCACCGACGACCGAGCTCCCACCCGACCCACCGACCGGCGGCGAGCGCACGACGCTGGAGACGTTCCTCGACTACTACCGCGCCGTCACGGTCCGCAAGGCCGAGGGGATCTCCGACGAGCAGGCCCGCCAGGCGCTGTGCCCGCCGAGCGAGCTGACGATCATCGGCATCGTCCGCCACCTCGCCGACGTCGAGCGCAACTGGT
>Ga0081455_10005350_pt1 | contig 14099 bp, 11 predicted proteins | sample TabmetS3T2R1_FD_70207 | JGI IMG/M metagenome (GOLD analysis project Ga0081455, IMG submission 70207) | Tabebuia heterophylla rhizosphere microbial communities from the University of Puerto Rico - S3T2R1 | ecosystem: Host-associated > Plants > Roots > Rhizosphere ... | reverse complement strand
CCCGGGGGATTTCACGTCCGCTTATCCTCCACCCCTGAGCGTGGCCGTACACTCCTCGTTACCTGGTCGCAGAGGGGGTGGTGTTCCGGAACACTCACCCAGAACCCACGCGAAGCAGGGCGCTTTTCGAGCTCGACGGCGAGGCCGCCTTGGAGATGTCGCAAAGCGTGGCGGGGATGTGTCCCTGACCTTTGAGTGCTCTTGTTACCCACGCATCCCCGCTCCCCTCACTTCGGAGCGCAGATGAGAAGACCAAGAAGAAGCGGCAAACGCTCACCCCCCAACGGACCGCCGCGAGGCGGAGCCGCTGTTCGTGTTTGGCGCCCATCCTTCGAGACGCAGGCTCCCCCTGCTCCTCAGGACGAGGTCGTAGTTTTAGGCAGGCTCTATTCTCGACTTACTCCGTCCTCATCCTGAGGTGCCCGCGCAGCGGGCCTCGAAGGATGGGCCACACGCTCAGAATATTCGGGTGAAGCCGATTTCAACCTGGTCGCGCTCGTAGCGATAAAGCGGGATGTTGCTCAGCTGATTGATGTGCACGTAGGAAAGCTGAGGGGTGAAGCCGTAATACGAAATTCTGCGATTGAGAATGCCGGCCCGCAAGAGAACGGCCGTATCGTTCCTCTTCACGCCGAAGGCAGCCAGCGGCTCGTCATAGTCCGACCACACGAAGCCCGGCGTCGCATAGATGGAGAATCCATGCGGCAGGTCCTGGTAATAGGAGGCGCTGAGCCAATAGCTCCAATTGGCGTAAGGCGCGAGCCGCGCCTCCTGCCGCGACACGCCGCCCTGCAACTGAACGATGGTCGAGGGCGTGATTTCATAGGCGAGCGTCGAGTCCAGTCCCAGCACCGGCCCGTTCTGGTCGGGAACATAGGTGTAGGTGACGGACTGCCCGGAAAATCCCATGAGCAGGTCGAGCTTCCGGGAAAGGTTGTGCTCGGCTTCGATGCGTCCGCCGACGCCTTCGGCGTAGGTCGTGTTGCCGTACCAGCGCTGAAACCAGGTGGACAAAACGCTGATGTCCCAACGCGGCAGCAGGAGCTGCGGACCTGCATAGGCGGACACGGTCATGTCGTCGAACTGGCCGCCACCGTATTCCGCGCGATTGACGTTCCCGCCCAAGCGCATCTTCGAGCGATTGGTGATGAGCGGCGACCACTCCCCGCCCAGGCTGAGCCTGACGCCGACGCCGCTCGTTCCGCGCGCGTCCGACGACAGCTCGAAGGGCAGGCCGTAGATGGTGACCTGGCGGACGCTCGTGCCGCCGTTCACGTTGGTGTCGGGCGCCAGCGCGAGGGACGCGGAATATTGCCAGCGCCGCAGCCTTTTGATGGCGCCCAAATAATGGTCGATGTTCTCCTTGACGGCGCCGGGAACCCTGCCGGCGCGCGCAAAGCGGAATTGACGCTGCGAGTTCTCGTAGTCCTTCTTGAGAAAAAATGCGCGCGCCAGCTCCAGCCGCACGCGCTCCGCTTTCGGCTCTCTGTCGAGGATGCGACGGAAATCCTTGATGGCTTCGTCGTACTTCTTCTGCTGAACGGCAATCATGCCAAGCAGAAACAGGACCTGGTTGTTGCCCGGGTCCTGAATGAGCTCGATTCCGAGCAGCAATTTCGCGCGGTCGAGATGTCCGGCCTGCATCAATTTTGCGGCGGTCTCGACCGTCGAGGGTGCCTGTTGCGCGATGTTCGGCTGCGCAGCGGGCAGCGGCAGCCCGGCGAAGGACGCGATGAGACAGCTACAGACAACGACACGCCAGATACGCAGCGATGTGACCATTCAGCGCCACCCCCCGTGGCGTCGCGTATCGAGATGTTACTTCCGCGCGCCTACCGTGCCGATCGCGGACCCCGTGCCGTCATTGTTGCTGAGCGTCCACACGGCGCCGAGCTCTTCGGCGTTTGGCCCGTAGAAGCCGCCGTTGATGGCGCCGGTCGCAGAAGCTTTGAGCGCGTACGCATTGTTTGCGGGCGCGGAAGTGGCCGCGGTCGCGCCGCTGAAGGTGCTTGTTCCCGACGCGATGTTCGCCGCGACGGAGACGTTGTTCCAGGCCGCTGTCTGGGCACCGGAATCGACTTTCATGTTTGTGAATGCGCCGTTGACAGAGCCTGTCGCGAAATTCGCGGTGAGCGAGACATCCCCGGAAACGTCGGTCCCCGAGATACCTCCGCCCAGCGGGATAAAGACCCCGCCGACCACACCGCCTGTGTTTGAATAAGTCGCTGTGCCTATTGTTGGCATTGCGGTGACGGGTGTCTGGTAGCCATACGCAAACGCGCCCACAGTATCTGGTACGAGCAAAGCGCCTTTTGTACTGGCCCACTGCCCGAATGCGGTGTAACTCAACCCGTAGGTTTGAATGTGCAAAATGTCATAAGTATTTTGGACCGGCCCGTTGAACGTGGTGACGTCAGACGTCGAGCTGTTGGCGAGATCGCCCGGGATTGTTCGAGTCGTGTCGATATTGGCAGAGGGAACAGCCAAGTTGTATTGCGTTATGTATTGGCAGCCGGCGCCACAAGTGGTCGAGCCGATGACTGTCATAGTCGCACTGGCGCTTGTTGAGGTTGGCGCGGCTAAGAAGCCCGAACTCGAAAACACCAATGTCGTTTGCGTCAGCGGAAAGGCGCCGATTGCATAAGTGCCGCTACTTTTGTCGAATGTCGGCCCGCCCGCTGTCGCCACCTGGAAGGCCGCCGCCGATGTGCCAACGCTCGGAGCTGCGGGCGAACCCACAGCAAAAGGTGTTTGTCTTCCACCGAATGTGCCAAACGCGGAAACAGAGCCATCCCCAAGAGTCCAAACAGCTCCGACGTCCTCGGCATGCGGACCGTAAAAGCCTCCCGAGATCGTGCCTGTCGCGTTGCTCTTCAGCGCAAATGCAGTTGAGGGCGCGCTGCTCGAGCTTGTCGTGCCTGAGAAGCTGCTTGCGCCTGCGTCCAGCGTTGCTTTCGCGGAAATATCATTCCATGGCGTGGCTGAGCCATTCGCGTCGATAGCCGCCATATTCGTGAGGCGGCCGTCGATCGATCCGCTCGAGAAGTTCGCCGTGAGATTGGCGTTGCCTAAGACAACTGCTTTGCCGCTGGAGGTGAAGACCAATCCCTGTACGTTGGCGACACCGCCGTAAGTCGCGCTGCCCGTTTTGGGCATGGCGTTGGCAGGAGTTTGATATCCCGCAATAAAGGCGGCCACCCTGTTAGTGGGGTTATCGAACCAAAAGCCCGCGAGGAGAAACTCCCAGACTGCAGCGCCCAAATCTGTGGGATTCTCGCCCATCACGCCGGCTTGCGCTGCTGCCTTGTCGATTCCAGCGCCGGGTACTCGGAGCTGGAACCAGCTCGAAGAGGGCCCCCAGGTCAGTGTTCCGCCGCCGTCATTGGCCGCTGTATCGATGGTGACCGATGACCCCTTAACGACCAGGACGGATTGTTTCAACGGATAGGCTGTTCCGAAAATCGGCAGGGGCCTGTCGAAGAAATTTGGGGCGCTCGCGTTGGCCACCTGTGCGGTTGCCGGGGATGTGCCGCTGGTGCCGCGCGCCGCCGTCGCGATCGTAGAGGTCGGCGAGCCCCCCGTCCCAGTTCCTGTTCCTCCTCCCGCACTGGCAGTTGGAGCTGGCGAGCTTCCACCGCCTCCACCACCGCCGCAGGAGGTGAGCGCCCAGGCGCCGGCCATCAGGACGACAAGAGAGAGACTCCTTGAACCACGGTTTGCCACTTTATTCGCCCCCCGAACAAGTGCTCGCCACCCCCCAAGGGCAGCCGATTCCATCTGCTTTCAACGACCACTCAAACTGTGACAGAGGTGTGACGCGGATGTGACACTCGCTGGGCCCGCGGTTTTGAGCTGCTCTGAACGAATCAGTGACCCATGTTGGTCATTCTTTGGGCACAGCTTAGGGAAGCTAACGGTTGATTGCTATGGCCATTCGGGCACTGTTTTGCCTGGTAGCGAGATTATTGTGGGATTCATCGGGATGGTTGCGCCCGGCTGGGTGACCTATCCGTAATGGCCCATCCTTCGAGGCTCGGCTTTGCCGAGCGCCTCAGGATGAGGACTGTGGGCGGGTAAAAAACGGAGCCCAGTCCAAACTCGACCTCATCCTGAGGTGCCCGCGAAGCGGGCCTCGAAGGATGGCCCCGGTCTCCCTTGCGTGAAATGGGCGATTCAGCTAACAGACTGGGAACCACCTCCGGCCAATACTATCTCTACCGTGAGGCTGGGCCGCGGGCAAAGCCCACGGCGTTAGAGGTTCCGGTTGGCGATATGAGCACGACGGCGCACATCCGTTTCGACGGCACCACGGCCTTCCAGGCCGCGACGGCGCTTGTGCTGGAGGTCCTTCTCCTTAGCGGCCCCTGGGTGCCGACTAGCCTCTGAGGATCGAGAGGCGGGCACGCAGGGGTTCCATGAACGCCGCACCGCTTTCCGAGACAGATAGAGAAGGACCAGGAGTTCCATGACGCAGACCGACGAGAATCGTGTCTTCATATTCGACACGACGCTGCGCGACGGCGAGCAATCGCCCGGCGCTTCCATGACGCTCGAAGAGAAGCTGACCATTGCGGGGCTGCTCGAGGAGATGGGCGTCGACATCATCGAGGCCGGTTTCCCTATAGCCTCCAACGGCGATTTCGAATCCGTGCTCGAGATTTCCAAGGTCATCAAGCAGGCGGTCGTGTGCGGGCTCGCGCGCGCCGGTGCGAAAGACATCGACCGCGCGGCCGAAGCGCTCAAGCCCGCCGCACGGGCGCGCATCCACACCTTCATCTCGACGAGCCCCGTGCATATGAAGCACAAGCTCCAGATGGAGGCCGAGGACGTCTTGAAGGCGGTCGTCTCGAGTGTCACGCGTGCGCGCAATCTGGTCGACGACGTCGAGTGGTCGCCCGAGGACGCGACGCGCACGGATCACGATTTCCTGTGCCGCTGCGTCGAGGCGGCGATCAAATCGGGCGCGCGCACGGTGAACATCCCGGACACCGTGGGCTACACGGTGCCCACGGAGTATGCCGCGCTCATCAGCATGCTGAAGAACCGCGTTCCCAATATCGACAAGGCCGTGATCTCGGTTCATTGTCATAACGACTTGGGCTTGGGAGTCGCAAACTCGCTCGCCGGCGTCATGGCGGGTGCGCGCCAGGTCGAATGCACGGTCAACGGCATCGGGGAGCGGGCGGGCAATTCGGCGATGGAAGAGATCGTGCTGGCCTTGCGCGTGCGGGGCGACGTGATGCCGTATCACACCGGCGTGAAGACCGAGATGATCGCGCGTGCATCGCGGCTCGTGTCGAGTGCGACCGGCTTTCCCGTCCAGTACAACAAGGCGATCGTCGGCAAGAACGCTTTCGCCCATGAAAGCGGCATCCATCAGGACGGAATGCTCAAGAACAACCAGACCTACGAGATCATGCGGCCCGAGGATGTCGGCGTGAAGGAGACGTCGCTCGTCATGGGCAAGCATTCCGGCCGTCACGCCTTCAAGGACAAGCTCCAGATCCTGGGCTACACCCTGGGCGCCAACGCGTTCGAGGATGCCTTCCGCCGCTTCAAGGATCTGGCCGACAAGAAGAAGCACATCTTCGACGAGGACATCGAAGCGCTCGTCGACGATGAGATGATGAACGCGAGGGAGCGCATCCGCGTCGTCCGGCTGAAGGTCATCGCAGGAACCACGGGGCCGCAAACGGCGGAGCTCGAGCTGGATATCGACGGCGTGTCGAAGTCGACGGTCGCCACGGGCGACGGGCCGGTCGACGCGCTGTTCAATGCCATCAAGGCGCTGGTGCCGCATCAGGCGACGCTGCAGCTCTATCAGGTGCATGCGGTGACCGAGGGCACCGACGCCCAGGCCGAGGTCAGCGTTCGCTTGGAAGAGGCGGGCAAGACCGTCACCGGGCGCGGCGCGGACACCGACACCATGGTGGCGTCGGCCCGGGCCTATGTCAGCGCGCTCAACCGTCTGGTGCTGAAGCGCACGCGCACGGTGCCCGAGGCGTTTTCGGACGCTCCGGCGACCCGCGGCGCCGCCGCCGGACCCTGATTGGACCGGGAGACTTCAAAAAGGCGCGGGCGATCGCGCCGGTGCGATCGCCCGTCACGCCTCGTTAACCATCATTCTGGCATACTCCGGCGCAATAAATCCGCACCTCGATAGGGCACCAACTCACATGGCGTTCGGAAGTCTCTTCGGCCTTCTCTCCGCAGACATGGCCATCGACCTGGGCACCGCAAACACCCTTGTTTACGTCAAGGGGCGCGGCATCGTTCTGAACGAGCCGTCCGTCGTGGCGCTCATCAACAAGGGGGGCAAAAAGGTCGTCTATGCCGTGGGCAACGACGCCAAGATGATGCTGGGCCGCACGCCCGGCGACATCGAGGCCATCCGGCCCATGCGCGACGGCGTGATTGCCGATTTCGAGGTCGCGGAGGAAATGATCAAGCATTTCATCCGCAAGGTTCATAACCGCCGGTCCTTCGTGTCGCCGCAAATCGTGGTGTGCGTGCCGTCGGGCTCGACCGCGGTCGAGCGGCGCGCGATCCAGGAATCGGCGCTGTCGGCGGGTGCCCGTCGCGTGCTTCTCATCGAGGAGCCGATGGCGGCCGCGATCGGCGCGGGCCTGCCGGTCCAGGAGCCGACCGGTTCCATGGTCGTCGACATCGGCGGCGGTACGACGGAGGTCGCCGTTCTGTCGCTCGGCGGCATCGTCTATTCGCGCTCGGTGCGCGTCGGCGGCGACAAGATGGACGAAGCGATCATCGCCTATATCCGCCGCCACCATAATCTCCTGATCGGTGAAGCGAGCGCGGAGCGAATCAAGAAGGAAATCGGCTCGGCCTGTCCGCCGCCCAACGGCGCCACCGGCCGCACGCTGGAAATCAAAGGCCGCGACCTGATGAACGGTGTGCCGAAAGAAATTACAATCGGTCAGCGTCAGATCGCTGATTCGCTGGCGGAGCCCGTGGGCGCGATTGTCGAAGCGGTCAAGGTTGCGCTCGAAGCGACCCCGCCCGAGCTTGCCGCCGACATCGTCGACAAGGGCATCGTTCTGACCGGCGGCGGCGCGCTGCTGAACGGCCTCGATCAAGTTCTGCGCGAGGACACGGGCCTGCCTGTCTCAATCGCGGACGAGCCGCTGTCCTGCGTGGCGCTCGGCACCGGCAAGGCGCTGGAAAACATGAAATCCATGCGCAACGTTTTATCTGTGGCGTTCTGAACTATATAATTGGCGGACGCCGAGGGGTCGCCTTCTGGGCCTTGTGGCATAGGCCGGAGTTGACGAGGACGGACTCCAGTGAGGGAGCAACCAAGGCGGGCCGGCCAGGCCACTTTACCCTCCCGAACGCCATCGCCGCGCGTTGCGATTTTCGTGCTCGCCGTGACCGGCTTCGGCCTGCTCATGATCGGCCGGACCGACCCGGCCGTGTTCGAAGGCCTTCGCCAACAGGTTCTCGAAACGCTGACGCCGGTGCTCGAAGCCGCGGGCGGCCCGGTCCGCAAGGTGCGCGGTTGGAGCCATGGCGTGGCTGAGCGCAATGCGGCCTTTGAAGAGAACCAGCGGCTCAAAAAAGAGATTGAGCAGCTCAGGGCGGAAGCCGCCGAGGCGCGGAACAACGCCAATCTCGTCGAGCGTTACCGCGCGCTGCTCAACATTCAAATCGATCCCAAGATCGACTATGTGACCGCACGCATCGTGGGCGACACGGGCGGGCCGTTCATGCGCACCTTCGTCGCCAACACCGGCGCCAAGGACGGCGTGATGGTGGGGCAGGGCGTGGTCGACGCGAACGGTCTCGTCGGCCGCATCGTGACGGTGGGCCAGACGTCGTCGCGCATCTTGCTCGTCACCGACGTGAAGAGCCGCATTCCCGTTCTCCTGCGGCCGAGCAACATTCACGCGATGCTCATCGGCGACAACTCCTCGGAGCCGACGCTCGACTATGTCCCGAACGGTGCGACGGCGCAGCCCGGCGAGCAGGTCGTGACGTCGGGGCGCGGCGGGCTTCTGCCGCCCAATATTCCGATCGGCCGCGTCATGCCGACAAAGGACGGCGGCGACCTCATCCGTATCGAGTTGGCGTCCGAGCTCAATACCCTCGACTTCGTGCGCGTGATGCGCTTCTCCGAGCCGATCGACCTCGAAGATACCGGCGACGTGCCGGCGGCGGTCATCCCGTCGCCCATGGCGCAGAACCCCCAAGGACAGTCTCCAGCAACTCATGCGGCCGAGAAGACGGTGCAGGAGCGCGCCGCTGTCGCGCTGACGGCGCCGCCACTTCCGGCGCCCGCTCCGCCTGCAGCTGGAGCCCCGCAGGGCGCGCCAGCCGAGTCGATCGAAGATGGCGAGGACCGTGCAGTGGATACTCTGACCGAGCCCGAGCAGCCCGCGCCGCGGCCCGCCCCGAATGGTTGAGGTCAGTGTTTGTTGTTCACGCGGGCCTCATCCTGAGGAGCCTGCGCAGCAGGTGCCTCGAAGGATGTGGGGCATGAGTTTACTCTGATGGCCGCAAGCACGATTACACGCCCTGGACGCTACATTTGGCCGATCGCGCCGGCGTTGTGCGTTCTCGTCGGCATTCTTCTGTCGTTGCTGCCCTATGGCCTTGACGGCTGGCTCGTCTCGCCGGCCTTCGCGCTCATTCCGCTCTATTACTGGGCCATCAACCGGCCCAATCTTCTGCCGGTCTGGCTCGTGTTTGCGCTCGGCCTGGTTCAAGACCTGGCTTCGGGCGGGCCGCTCGGCATTTGGGCGGTCGTGTTTCTCGCGATGTATTCGCTGACGCTGTCCCAGCGCGACGGGCTCGCGAGCTTGAGGCTCAGGCTCGCCTGGCCCGTGTTCGGCGGGCTCACGCTCGCCGGTGAGCTGACCGGATGGTTCGCGGGCAGCATCTATCACGCCGGCTTCATCTCGGCCGGGCCTGTGCTCTCACAAACGCTCACGACGATGCTCGTCTTGCCGCTGTTCGTGCCCGTTCTGATTTTTCTCGAGCGCGAGATGAGCGCAGCTTTGAGGCAGCATTAGAACGATGGCTTGGCGCGACAACACACGCTACGCAATCTTCACCCGGCGCGCCGCCGTGCTGTCGGGCGTGACCTCGCTCATGTTCGGCGGCCTTCTCCTGCGCATGTTCCACCTTCAGGTGTCGCGCTCCCAGGAGTTCGCCAAGCTCTCGGACGAGAACCGGATCAATGTGCGTCTGCTGGCGCCGCCGCGCGGACGAATTCTCGATCGCTTCGGCGTGCCGCTCGCGACAAACCGGCAGAACTTCCGCCTCCATATTGTGCCGGAGCAGGCCGGCGCCAATTGGGAGGCCGTGCTCGATCACGTCATCGAGCTGGTGCCGCGCGTGGGCGAGGACAAGGCGCGCATCCTGAAAGAGATCAAGCGCAATCGCCGCTTCATTCCGGTGACGATCGCCGAGAACGTGACCTGGGACGAATTCGCTGCGGTCAACATCCGTGCGCCCGAGCTGCCCGGCGTCATTCCCGATGTCGGCGACACGCGCGACTATCCCTACGATCAAGAGCTGTCTCATGTGCTGGGCTATGTCGCCAAGGTGGCCGAGGGCGATCTGGACGGCGATCCGCTGCTGCGCCTGCCGGGCTTCCGCATCGGCAAGAGCGGTGTCGAACGCACCGTCGATCTTCCGCTGCGCGGCAAGGCCGGCAAAAGCAATGTCGAGGTCAACGCCTACGGCCGCGAGATCATGGAGCTGTCGCGCCACGAGGGCACGCCGGGCGACGATGTTCTGCTCACGCTCGACATGGATGTTCAGACCTTTGCGTCGCGGCGTGTCGAAGGGCAGAGCGCCGCCGTCGTCGTGCTCGACATCATGACGGGTGATGTGCTTGCGCTCGTGTCCGCGCCCGGCTTCGATCCCAACTCCTTCAATATCGGTCTGTCCGGTCCCGAATGGCGCGGGTTGGTCGAGAATCCCTACAAGCCTCTGCTCAACAAGGCGATCGCCGGTCTCTATCCGCCGGGCTCGACCTTCAAGCCGGTGACGGCGATCGCCGGCCTCGAAGCGGGCGTGCTCGATCCCCATGAGCATATTCATTGCAGCGGTCAGACCTTCCTTGGCAATCACGCCTTCCATTGCTGGAAGAAGGGCGGCCACGGGTCGATGGACCTTCATCTCGGCATGAAGAACTCCTGCGACATCTATTTCTACGAAATGGCGCGGCGCACCGGCATCGACCGGATCGCCGATGTCGCGAGGCGCTTGGGGCTTGGCTCCGATTACGGCTTCGAGCTTGCGAACACCAAGGCGGGCAACGTGCCGACGGCGGGCTGGAAACTCGCCATGACGGGCCAGCCCTGGCAGGGCGGCGAGACGCTCATCACCGGCATCGGGCAGGGCTATCTGCTGACGTCGCCGCTGCAGCTCGCGGTGATGGCGGCGCGTCTGGCAAACGGGGGAAAAGCGATCAAGCCCCATCTTCTGCGATCGGTCGGCCCGCGTCTCATCACGCCGCCGGAAGACAAGCCGCTCGAGATCGATCCCAAGCATCTCGAGCTCGTACGCGACGGAATGAACGCGGTGAGCAACGAGCCGGGCGGCACCGCCTATATGTCGCGCATCTCCGATCTCGGCAATCTGACGCTCGCGGGCAAGACCGGCTCGGCGCAGGTCCGGCGCATCTCCAAGGCGGAGCGCGACGTCGGCGTGAAGAAGAACGAGGACCTTCCCTGGGAGCAGCGCGATCACGCGCTCTTCATCGCCTTCGCGCCGGTGATCGCGCCACGCTATTCGATCGGCATGATTGTCGAGCATGGCGGCTCGGGTTCGAAGGCGGCGGCGCCCATCGCGCGCGATATCATGCGCGAGGTGCTGATCCGCGATCCGGCGAGCCGGACGCCGCTCGCGCCGATCGCCGAGTCCGGCTCTCCTCAGAAATCCGCGCGAGGCTGATCATGCCGCCAAGCTTTTCAGGCTCTCGTCTCTTCGGCGGCCCCGTGTTGGGCAAGCTGCGCGATTTCAATTGGGGCTTTCTGTTCCTGATCACCGTGATCTCGTGCATCGGCTTTGCCGCGCTCTATTCGGTTGCCGACAACGCGCAGGGCCAGCCCGGCTCAGTCGATCCGTGGGCGGAGAAACAGATCGTGCGGTTCGGCATCGGTCTCGTCGTGCTCGCGGTGGTCGCCGTGATCGATCTCAGAATCTGGATGGCGCTCGCCTATCCCGCTTATGCGCTCGCGCTCGTCCTTCTCGTCGCCGTCGAGTTCTTCGGCCATGTCGGCATGGGCGCCCAGCGCTGGATCAATCTGGGCTTCATGGTCATCCAGCCCTCCGAGCTCATGAAGATCTCGATGGTGCTGGCGCTGGCGCGTTATTTCCACGGCATCAAGGGCGAGCAGGTCTCGCACATCATGTATCTCATTCCGCCCGCGATCATGGTGCTGATTCCGGTCGGTCTCACCGCCATCCAGCCGGATCTCGGCACCGCGATGCTGCTCGTCATGGGCAGCTTCATTATCTTCTTTTTCGCAGGTCTGTCCTGGCGGATCATCATCGTGGGGCTCGGTCTCGGGCTTGCGGCGATTCCCGTCGCCTGGCAGTTCCTGCACGATTATCAGCGCGACCGCGTGCTCACCTTCCTCGATCCGTCGCGCGATCCCTTGGGCGCCGGCTATCACAGCATCCAGTCCAAGATCGCGCTGGGCTCCGGCGGTCTCTTCGGCAAGGGCTTCCTGATGGGCACGCAGAGCCATCTGAACTTCCTGCCGGAAAAGCAGACCGATTTCGTGTTCACGGCCTTTGCCGAGGAGTTCGGCTTCATTGGCGCGTTCAGTCTTCTGGCGCTCTATCTCACCGCCCTGGGCTTCGGCCTTTCGATCGCGCTCAGCTGCCGCAACCAGTTCGGGCGGCTCACCGCAACGGGCGTGCTCGCGACCTTCCTTCTCTACATCCTCATCAATACGTCGATGGTGATGGGGCTCGTGCCCGTGGTGGGCGTGCCGCTGCCGCTCGTCTCTTATGGCGGCACGGCAATGATGACGCTGATGTTCGGCTTCGGCCTCGTCATGTGCGTCCATCTCCACCGCGACCAGGAGATTCCGCGCTACCGCGGCGTGGTGCTGTAGGGAGCCGCAAGGCTCTGGCAGGCGGGCGGGCAGGGCGCCTCGCCTCAGGCTGGACAAGGGGGCCTCCCCTTGCTATAGCCCCCTCCTTCCCAAGGCTTAAGGGCCCCCGGGGGCGCATAGCTCAGTTGGTAGAGCAGCTGACTCTTAATCAGCGGGTCCCAGGTTCGAGTCCTGGTGCGCCCACCATTCGCAACACGAATCCGGCCGCCACCAAATAAAAGAGTGGTGGAGATTTGCGGCTTCGCTCGTTGAGCTGGCCGCACCGCCTGCGAATATTGGGGCCGAAAGCGCCATCTTCATTTGTGCGCCCGGCAGGTGCCGCCCGCTGCGTTGCCAGCTCCCTGGAGAGCGTCCACAATAGTCGAGAAGCATCATAATGGTGGGGAGGTCTCGATGATCAAAGTGGTGTTCTGCCTACGACGGCGACCGGACCTGACACGCGAGCAATTTTTCAAGCACTGGAACACAAGACACGCGGAGCTTTCGCTCAAGAACCGCAAGGCCATGGGCTGGAAGCGCTATGTGCAAAATCTCACGATCTCCACGGCCATCAGCAAAGCGGCCAACGACATTCGCGGCGGCCTGCCGGAATTTGACGGCGTCGCGGAGGCGTGGTTCGACGATCTTGCTTCTTTCGAACGGGTTGGCGAGGCGAGCGATGGCTCGGCCATGGAGGAGATGTTCAAGGACGAGAGCAACTTCATTGATCTCAAGAACTCGACGTTCTTTCTCGTCGAGGAGCACGAGATTGGGTGACTGCCGAGCTTCAACGCGGCGCGGGTTGCGCATCTCCCAGATAGGAAAATCGACCGGCTTCGACGAAGCCTGAGGTGTCCTGCATCTCTTCGCGTGTTGCGACGAGACCGTCGCGACACGCCTCTACGCTCGGATGCGAGAAATCGGCGAAGGCATCGATCGGGATAACCCCTTTCGACCAGGATATGACTTCTTCGACAACGTTCTGCTCATATTTTGTAATTGCGGTTTGAGCGCGCAGCGCGATGCCCGCGTGGCGTGCCCAGTAGGCCGAGGCTTTTTCCGGCGTGAGGCTCGGCTTCCAGCGAATTGCGCAGACGGTGGTGATCCCGGGACGCACGCCGTTCGGGCCCGCCTCCGCGATGCGTGGATCAAGCTGGAGGCGTGGCGTGACATGGTAGCTCGCGTAACGCAGATTGCGCTGCGCGAGATGACGTTCGAGCGGCAGCATCTCTCGACGAAAATCTTCTGCGGAGCTGAACCAGCTCTCGATCAGCGCGTCCAGTTTTCCGAAATTGGGATCGAGCGCGGCGACGGCAGCATCGAACGGCGTGCCGGGCGAGGGGCGGGCCAGACGATAGACGCAGCCGCGCAGCGTCCGCGTCTCCGCAGCGATACGAGGGACATAGTCAGTCGCGACCCATTGCTGCAGGGCCTCGACGCCGCCGGCGGGCGCTTCGATGAACGTGGCGAATTTCACTGCGATCCTCCGCGATCTTGACCCCCGGCGACGCGCGCGCTCGAACGCTAGCCTGACTTGCTGTCCTTCAGCAGACCGACAAGCGGGTTCGGCGTCGGCGGCGCGATCCGCCGCAGCGTATTGGTGTCGCGGTGATCGAACGGAGGCGTTTCGCCACGCAGCGCGAGATCCGTGCGCGTCACATAGCTCCAGCTGCCGTCGTCGTTGAAGGTGATGTCGATGCGATAATAGTCCGTGCGAAACGCCTTATCGAGAAAAGGGGTCGAGCAGATTCCGAATTTGGAATCGCCGCGCCGTGCCTCCACCGAAATCGTTTTGTCGTCCGGCCCTGCCGTTCCGCCCGCAAGCGCCACTTGGCCGCGCGGAATGGTGAGGGTCTGCATGATGAGCCCGGTGGCCGGCTCCCACAGCCAATACCCAACCTGATCATGGAACGTGATGGCTTCTTCGGGCGTGTTGATGTGGATGTGATAGCGCAGCCCATAGAGAAGTTGAGGACCGTTGGTCTGCGGGTCGATCGGGTCCATTCGGATGTGCTCTCGAAACACCCG
>Ga0081455_10005349_pt1 | contig 14101 bp, 7 predicted proteins | sample TabmetS3T2R1_FD_70207 | JGI IMG/M metagenome (GOLD analysis project Ga0081455, IMG submission 70207) | Tabebuia heterophylla rhizosphere microbial communities from the University of Puerto Rico - S3T2R1 | ecosystem: Host-associated > Plants > Roots > Rhizosphere ... | reverse complement strand
CTGGCCGAGTCAGGGTTCGAGCCGATGCGCCGGACATGTCGCTTCATGCTGACCGAAGAGGCGCACCACATGTTTATCGGCGAGACTGGCATTGAGCGCGTCATCAAACGAACGGCGCAGTTGATGAAGGAGAGCAGGAACGGCGAAGCGCGCGAACTGGGAGCCATTTCTCTCGACGCTATCCAGAAGTACATCAACTTATGGTACACCTACTCGCTCGACCTCTTCGGCGGCGAGATCAGTTCGAATTCCGCGGACTTCTTCGCGGCGGGGCTTAAGGGACGCTACCGCGAACAGGAGCTGTACGAGGATCACATTGCGATAGAAGGCGTCGTGAACATCGAGGTAGTTGAAGGCAATGAGATAAGGAATCGGGAGGCGCCGCTGCGCAACGCGCTCAACGAAGTGTTGCGCGGCGAATATACGAAAGACGGCGAGCGCGCCCTGGCGCGCTGGAATAAGGTTCTCGAAGAGGAAGGCCTGGCGGAAAGACTCTATCTGCCCAGCGCGCGCTTTTATCGGCGAGTCGGCGAGTACGCCGGGCATTATTTCGACATTCACGGCAATTTGATTTCGCAGGACGAATTCGAAGATCGCGCGCCCGAGTGGCTCCCGACCTCGCAGGATCGCGAAGAAGTCGGCGTCCTGATGACGCGCGTCACTGAACGCGGAAAGATCGCCAACTGGATCGCCCCGCCGAAGGCCGGAATCAACCGCAAGCCATTTGACTTCGAGTACGTGCGATTGTAATGCGCCGAGTAGCCGGATCGATCTGAGTTGAGTAGGAAAAATCTGATTTAGCCCCGCTGGAAATCTGCTGGGTTGATTTTGCGCTATTAAGCTAATAATCCAAATTTCAAAGGAGCTACCACTATGACCAGCAGAGCAGTTTTTTTACTGGCAGTGTTTGTGGCGATGTCCTTAGGCCCTCTCGCCTTGGGGCAGACCACGACCGCGACCCTGTCCGGCGCGATCCGGGACTCCTCCGGCGCAGTCATTGCTGAGGCGAAGATCAGCGTGACGAATATCAACACGGGAGCGACGCGCGAAACAGCCTCTGACGGCGAAGGCCGCTACAACCTCACCAACCTGGGCCCCGGACAGTACGAGGTTCGAGCCGAACGCGCCGGGTTCAGGACGGCGCAAAGCGCCGTGACTCTTACCATCGGAGGCGCGTCGATCTTGGACCTGACCTTGCAGATCGGAAACGTGAGCGAGGTTGTCGAGGTCAAGCAGGAAGAGCCACTGATCGAAACCACACAGGCTGAAGTGAGCCGCGTCGTCAACGAACAGGCGATCGAATCGCTCCCTATCATTGGGCGCAACTTCGTGGATTTCGCCAAACTCTCCAGCGGGGTGGCGCCGGGCCGCGAGAACACGGGAGGCGGCGCCTTCAAAGAGCCTGACACCGGCGTGGGGTCGGCGGCGGCGCCACGTTTGACATTCGGCGGCCAATCCGAATTGAGCACGCTGATCCTGGTGGACGGTGTGGACAACATCCAGACCTTTACCGGATTGCCACGCGTCACACCGTCGCAGGAAGCGGTGCAGGAATTTCGTGTCCTGAACTCCACCTTCCGGTCCGAATATGGCCGCGCCCTGGGCGGGTTCGTAAACATCGTGACCAAATCCGGCGGGAACCGCTACAACGGTTCGGCCTACTTTTTCGGGATGAACGACGCGCTCAACGCCAGGCCGATCCTGACCGGGCCGAATCCCGCGCTGCGGCAAAACCAGTACGGCGCGACGATTGGTGGCCCGCTCAAGAAGGACAAGGTCTTCTTCTTCGGCAATTATGAAGGACAGCGTCGCGACGAATCGAACAAGTTCTCGAGCGTGATCCTGAACAATCTGGACGCCATCAACGCCACCAAGGCGTTCTTCGGTCTGACGCGAGAGGTCAACGACCTGCTCCGTTCGAACGACTATGACGGCTTCCTGACTAAGCTGGATTACAAACTTACCAACAACAACGATCTCTCGTTCCGCTATAACCTGCTGAATTCGACGACCGAGGGATTTCTTGGCGGCGGGGGGCGAGCTTCACCGGCTTCGACGACGGCGAGGAACAACAGGATCTTCGATCAGTCTCTGGTTGTCAGCGAGACCGCGCTGCTGAGAAAGAATGTGGTCAACGAATTCCGTGTCCAAGTGGCGCGCCGGAGCTTCGATTTCCCTTCAGTCCTCAAGGAGCCAGACCTCGAGGTCTCCAACCTGCTCATCACCGGCAAGAGCACTTCCGACGTGGACTTCTATCGCGAGTCGCGCCTTCAGGCCTCTGACAACATCAGCGTCGGCGCCGGAGGGCACGCGCTGAAGTTCGGAGCCGATTTCAACAAAGTTAGCGACCTCGCCAAGTGGGACCTCTTCTTTCCCGCGCGAGTGATCTTCGCGAGCCTGGGCGGACCGGGCGTGGCCGGGCCGACCTTCTTGAACCAAACTCCTGTGGTCTTCTGGTTTCCGCTGGTGAACGGTGAGACGACGCGCCCGGCGCTGAGTGTCCCCTTCGCCCAGGACGTTCCCGACAGCATCGAGCCACTGACCAACACCCGCATCGACCATAATTCTTACGGCTTCTTCGTCCAGGACGAGTGGAGGGCGACTCAGAAGCTGGCGCTCACCCTCGGGCTTCGTTACGACTTCGCAACTTATCCGTCGGCGTTCGTGACGCGCAACGATCTGAATAATTTTCAGCCGCGCATCGGGCTGGCCTATTCTCCGAGCTCCCGCACGGTCGTGCGCGCCGGCTTCGGGATCTTCAATGATCGCCTCTTCACCAGCGTCGGACAGTCGTTGGTGGCGACCGAATGGCTCAACGCCGGCGACCTGCCGAACGCTCAGGTCCTATTCCCCGGAATCCAGCCAGTGCGGGCCCGCTTCATTCAACCCACTATTGGTCAACCCGTGGGAGGAATCCCAGCCACACCCGTCACGTGTCGTCCAGGAGGGCCGACGATAATGACGACGAGCGCGCCGCAGCGCGCCACCTGTCTCTTCACTTCCACCGGACAAACGCCGGCGCCGCCGGTAGCGGGCGGCGTAGTCTATCCCGGCTTCAGATTCAATAAGGACGGGAGGGTGCGAGCGCCCTTCTCCGAGCAAGCCAGTCTGGAGATTTCGCGTGAGTTGGGTGGAGGTTTCGCGGTGACTGTCGGTTATCTTTACGTGCATGGACTGAAGCTCGCGGCGACCAGCGGCATGCTCAATGGGATCCAGACCGGGACGACTCCCTTCGGAAAACCCGTCTTCGCCCGGGCGGCTGGTGGACGGAGATTCCAGGAACTCGGCGATTTCTTTGTGGTCGACGACATCGGTCTTTCGATTTATCACGGCGGGTCGTTCGAAATCGAGAAGCGATTCTCACGCGGATTTAGCATTCACAGCAGCTACACCTTCTCCAAGACCATCACCAACTCGGATTCGGTGGCCAACCTAGCGGACTTCCCTGAAGGTCCCAGCATCGGCCCGGAGCGCGCAATGTCGCGGCAAAGCGCGCCACACCGTTACACGCTGACTTTCGTCAGCAAAATACCGTCGGGCGTGAAGGTTCTGCGCGACTTCAAGTTCAGTTCGCTTCTGAGCGCCCAGAGCGGCAGGCGCTACAACGTCTTCGCCGGCTCGGACGCGAACGGCGACGGCAACCCGCTCTCCGATCGCCCAGGCCGCCTGGGACGGAACACGCTCGAAGGTCCCGGTTTCGCCACTTTCGACATGCGAGTCGCGCGAGAGCTCCGCATCAACGAGCGCGTCAGCGCCGAGTTCAGCTTCGACCTTTTCAACCTCTTCAACCGAACAAACATCACGGACCTGAACACCGTTTATGGAGGGATAGATCCGAGCCTGGCTCCCAATCCGATCCTGGGATTCGGCACGCCCCGCGACGCGGCGAATCCTTTCCAAGTTCAATATGGCCTGAAACTCCGCTTCTGATCGAGATGGAGCATTGATCGAAAGGAGCGTACGGTTGTGATAGAGCGCGCCTCGCAGATTGAGACAGAAGCTTTGGCGCTCAAAGGGGAGGGCCTCAGCTACCTGTGGCTCCCCCTTTCTTTCAGAACCGCACTCTATCGGGAAAAAATGTCTGAATCCCCCCAGGATTAGATTTGCGGATTGCGCTTACTCCTAAAATAGCATATAAATCTACTCATTTAAGCCATACATGAGCAAAAAGTGTGCTTACATGAGCAAGAAATATGCTCACCGACCGGAAGCGTGTCGACTGGCGCCTGGAGGGGTGATTTCCGGCGAGAGATACCACGTACAACTTCAAATTTTTAAGCGGCTTTGGGGATGATTTGAGTCGAGAGGCAAGCTTGTTTTGCACATATATAGTTCGATCGTCGAACTATATATCGTCCGCATCGCCTGGGCGCCCACGGGGCCTCCTAGGAATTCGGAATGAATGAACCTGAAATTCCGTATTTCCCACCCATGAGGATGGAGGTTAAGCGTCCCAGAGGTTTCAATGTGCTTATTCGGTAGGGTCCTGCTTTTGCAAGAGCAGCAGGTGGCAGATATTGTTCGACACTCAAACTATATCTGTTTCCGCCTCGACAATCTTTTGACAGGGATGTCCTTCCTATTCAGGGATCTCCCCATTCAAGGATCTCTCTATTCAGGGATCTCCCCATTCAGAGATCTCAATTATGCGAGAGTGATCTTTAACAGCCAGCTTATAGGAGGAAACCATGAAGACATTAAGAAAAGGCTTGTTCATCACGACCTGCTTGCTTTTGATCTGTCACATAACGAATGCCCAGGAGACGCGCAGTTCGATTCTGGGTACCGTGACCGATTCGACAGGGGCGGTCATTACCGGCGCGACGATAGTCATTGCCAATACCGAGACCAACGCAACCACCACCCTGAGAACCAATGATAAGGGGTATTTCGAGGCGCCTTATCAGTTGGCGGGCGTCTATGCCATCAGGGCAACCGCGCCGGGATTCAAACAATACGTCCGTGAGGGATTCGTATTGGCCGTGGGTACGCGCGCCGTTGCGAATATCACGCTGGAGGTGGGCAGGACCAACGAAGCGGTTACGGTCACGGCGGACGCTCCGCTGCTGGACACGACGACACCCGGCGGCTCAACGACCTTCAGTAATCAGGAGATTATGGATTTGCCGCTACAGAACAACCTCGCCCTGCTCCTGGCGCGCACTGCGCCCGGGATTCAGTCGACGGCGGACGCGGCTTATCTGGGGCCGCATTCGAATCTCACCGCCTCCATGATGGGTTCGAACGGCGGCGTCGGCGGCAATGAATTCTCGCTGGACGGCGTTCCCAATGCGGCCTCGAGTTCGATCGGCATTCGTCGCGTGGCCGCATTGCCCTATGTGGACACTGTCAAGGAGATGAAGGTCGAGTCGTCGCCCTTCGACGCGTCAAAAGGCCAGACCGGCGCGAACATCAGTATCGTCACCAACAGCGGAACCAACGCCTATCATGGGGCGGCCACCTGGCAGCACTGGCAGCAACGATGGAACGCCACTCCGACCACGATCAATCTGGCGTATTGGAGCCCGATCAAAGCCGCCGAGGCGCGCGGCGACACGGCGACGGCGGAACGATTGAGGCAGAATGAGCGCCAGTTGCCCGGCCGCTCGAACAACTGGGGAGCGTCTCTCGGCGGGCCTGTGCGCGTTCCCTGGCTTTATAACGGCAAGGATCGCCTCTTCTTCTTTTTCAGTTATAACGGACTGAAAGAAGCCAAGACCGAGATTCCGAGCGGCGTCCGATTTACGGTACCGACGCTCAAACAACGGCAGGGCGATTTCTCCGAGCTGCTCGCAATAGATCCCCAGCGCTATCAGATTTACGATCCGCGCACTGCGCGAAATGTAACAGGCGGACTGTGCGGCAAAAATAATGATGGCACTGACCGTACCTGTGTGGTGCGGGATCCGTTTCCCAACAACCAGGCGCCTATTCTCAATCCGATGTATAAGCACTATCTGCCGTTGATTCCTCTACCGAACAACGTTCCCGGAATTGTCGATGCCGACGGCCTGAACAATTACCTGGCCTCCGGAACGCCATACAACTGGGATTACAAATCCTGGGGGACCCGCATTGACTACGCCATCTCGCCGAAACACAAGGTCTTCGGGCGTTACAGTTACAACACCTTCCTCGAGGATCGAAATGACTGGACGTATGAATCGAAGCGCGGCCTGCATCAAAACGGTTTGGACCGCACCAACCATGCGATCACGCTGGATCACGTCTTCACTATCGGCCCGACAACCATCCTGAATACGGCGATCGCCCTCAACCGCTACCGCGAAGGGAACGTGCAGAACGAGGTGCAAAAAAGCTTCGGACCGGATTCGGTCGGATTGCCGAGCTATCTGGCCGAGCGGGCGGGCGACTTCAAACACCTGCCGGTGCTTGATTTCAGCGCCAATGCGGCGATAGGCCAATTGAACTCCTACTCCGATTTCAGTCGCGCCTATCCCGGTATGGGCCATTTCAGCACCGGCACGATTCGCGGCGAACTGACCAAAATTCATGCCAACCACTCCACGCGCATCGGCTACGATTTGCGCGAGCGTCTTCGGCAGCTCTACAACCCCGGTAATACTTCCGGCTCCATCCAGCCCCGTAACACCTATTTGCGACAGACCAACATCACGAGCACCAACGGAGTGGGATTGTTGGGGTTGGAATGGGCCGCATTTATGCTGGGAGTTCCCGGGAATTCGGTCACCGTGACACGCAACGACAGTTATTATCTGACCGATAGGTTTTACGGCTTTTACGCGCAGGATGACTGGCGCGTTTCGCCGCGGTTGACGATCAACGCCGGGTTGCGCGTCGAACGAGAGGCCGGTTTTCACGAGCGTTTTAACCGCGCGCTCGTCAACTTCGATCCTAACGCAGAATTGCCCATCGCGACGGCGGCGCAGGCGGCCTATGCCAGGGCGGCAATCCCCGAACTGCCTGCCGATCAATTCGTCGTCAAGGGCGGGTCGGTTTATCTCGGTCAAAAAGGTTTCGACGCGTCGCACCTGAGCGAGAATATGTTTATGCCGCGCTTCGGGATAGTCTACTCGTTGAACAACAAAACCGTGGTCCGCGGCGGCTATGGACTGTTTTACGATACCAACAACGTATTGAACAACGAACTCAGTCAGTTCGGGTACAGTCGCGACACGGCCACACCGGTTTCGAACAATAACGGTTTGACCTTTACCTCTTCCAATCTGACTTCGGCGGAATGCCTGGCCTCCATCGCCAATTGCACGACCATCTTCTCCGATCCTTTCCCGGCGGGGGCCGACGGCGCCCGGTTCAACGCTCCGACCGGAAATGCCCTGGGAACGATGGCCGGCGCCGGAACATTATTCAACTACATTCCGCTCGACTGGAAACACGCGCGTCAGCAGCATTGGCGTTTCAGCCTCCAGCGGGAGCTGTCGACGAGCATGGTCTTAGAGGCCGCCTATGTCGGATCATATGCCGACAGAATTTCGGTCAGTAAGCGGATTGACGCGCTGCCCGAACAATACTGGGCGACGGGGTTGATCCGGAACAACAGGGTGACGGACAATCTGAACTCACAGGCGCCCAACCCGTTCTACATCGGCAATTTCGCGGAGCTTAAAACCTCGAACCCGCTGTTGTATCAATATATGAACAGCAACGCGCTCTTCACCGGGACGACCAGATCCAAGAACTCGCTGCTGCGCCCCTTCGGGCATGTGAACAGTTCAAACAACTCGCGCGCGCCGCTGGGCAAAGCCGAGTTTCACAGCCTGGAATTCTCGCTCACCAAGCGGTTCTCCAAAGGGATGCAGTATTCGGCTTCCTACGTGCGCATCTGGAATAAGGAGGCCGTCACTCTCGATAATGAGTTCGACGAGGCGCCGGCCTGGCGTGAGGGTAACAACTCCCGCCCGCACACGGTGAGATTTAACGGCGTGTGGGACTTGCCAGTGGGCAAGGGGCGGCAATTTCTCTCGAAATCAAAACTCGCGAACATCTTTTTAGGCGGTTGGCGGACCGGGGCGATCTACAATTTTCGGAGCGGATCGGCCCTGGATCTTGGGAACTGGTTCTTCTACGGAAGCGACCTGCGCGCGCTAGTCAATTCGGGCGATAATCAGACTAACGACGCCTGGTTCAATTGGAAATTGCTGCCCGGCGCGTCGCGCGATTACACTTCAGCCAACCGTTCGGCATATGAGGCGCGGATCCGGCAAATCGTGCCGCAGTCGGTCCTGACGGAGATGGGAAATAGCTGCGGCCCATTGAATAACCAGACCTGTACCTACGCGAATGTGACGCCGACCAATTTCCAGCCGAACAACTTTCATGTCCGCGTCTTCCCGCAGCGGTTGAATTTCCTGCGCAGACCGATCGCGAACCAGATCGATTTGAACATTGCGCGTACCATCTCGGTGACGGAAAAACTGAAAATGAGCTTCCGCGCCGATTTCATCAACGCGCTGAATCACGTGAATTGGCAGGGGCCGGAAACCAACATTACCAGCTCGAATTTCGGTAAAATCCCCGACCAGGCCAACACCCCGCGCTGGATTCAATTCCAATTGAGGCTCACGTTCTAAGAACGTATGAAAAGCGCCCTGGGCGCCCACGCGTCCTCGCGTGTACACCCAGCGGCGCTCTAATAGGTGATACGGCGCGCCTCCATTTGCACAACGCGGGCGGTGAGCGCCTCGGCCAACTGCTTCGAGTGCGGCTTCAGGCGCCTTCGCTTTATGTGGAGCAGTCGCGATCGCGCCCTGAGAGCCGGTCGAGGCCGGCAGTCTGTTTGAGGATAGATTAGCAAGCTGAATTCGAAGATCGAGCGACTCAGTGTCTCCCGACCTTGCAGGATCGAGAAGAGGTCCACAACCTGATGACGCCCGGCGCCGAACGCGGAAAGATCGCCAACTGGATCGCCCCGCCGAAGACCGGAATCAACCGCAAGCCTTTCGACTTCGAGTTCGTGCGCTTGTAATACGCCGAGGGGCTGCTATGGCTCCTAAAATGAACTTTGTGTGATTTTGATGACCTTACTTGAATAGTTGCGGCGCAAATTCCGTAAGGTAATTGCGCCAGTTAATCCAGGTATGCCCGCCCGCAGTTTCTTGATAAACGGGGTTGAAGCCGTGTTTTTTCAACAGGTCGAGCGTGCCTTTGGTTGTGCCAAGCAGGAAGTCTTCCTTGCCCGTGGCGAACCAGAGCATTTTCAGGCCTTTTTTCAAATTTGCGTCATCGAGTTTGGCCTGATGCTGCGAGATCCAGGCTTCGCCCGTCGGGGTGATTGCCGGAATTGCGTCTGGCGCGGGCCGCGGAGCGCCGGGTTGCGGTGCGCGCATAAAGGCGCTGAGCAAACCGGAACTGTAAACGCCGATGTAGGCGAACTTTTCCAGATTCGGCAACGCGATGTTCAGCGTTTGGGCGCCGCCCATTGAAAGCCCCGCAATCGCGCGGCTGTTGCGATCTGTCAGAACGCGATAATTCTTTTCGATATAAGGCATGATGTCCGTGACGAAATCCTGCGCGAACTCATCGGGCGGCGGCGCTCCGCCACTGCTGGGCGCAGGTGGCGGCGTGAAACGCGCGTTCTGGCGTGTATGTCCGGCGGGCATCACGATCACCATAGGTTTGGCTTTGCCGACGGAGATCAGGTTGTCAATGATGAACCCGGCGCGCCCGACTGAAGTCCATGAATCATCGCAATCGCCTGCGCCGTGCAGCAGGTAAAAGACCGGAAATTTGCCCTTGCCGGATTCGTAACCTGGCGGCGTGTAAACGCGCATGCGCCGGAATTTGCCGAGCGCGGTCGAATAGTATGTGACGGCGCTGACGGCTCCATGCGGGACGTTTTTCGTGTCCTGAAATTCGGAGCCGGGAACGTGAACCATGCTCCAGACATTACCGTTGGATTCGCTGACCGAAGGATTGCGCGGGTCAACCGCCGCCACGCCGCCCAGGTCGAACCTGTAGCGGTAGGTTCCGGGTTCGACAGGGCCAATCGTGATTTCCCAAATTCCCTGGTCATTCTTCGTCATGTCCTTGCCCGGTCCCATGCCGGGAATATCCGAACCGGTCAGGCGCACGCTTTCCGCTTTGGGCGCCAGCAGGCGAAAAGTGATTTTGTGGTCCGCCGCCGCTTCCGGCGAAATGACTTGCGGCGGCGAGTTCGGCGCCTGCGCCAGCGCGGGAACTGACAACGCCGCGAATGCGATTGCGGCGACAAAAGCTGCGAACAGTTTCTTGTGCTTCATCTTTGTTCCTCACAGTTTTTTCAACCGAAAGTTGCGATACTCGATCTTCATCGGCGGACCGACATGCACTTGGACTCCCAGCAACCCGTCGAAGCGCTGTTCTTTCGTGTCATCATCAATCACCAGGCTCATAACGTGGCCGTTGAGGATGTGCGTCAGTACGTTGCCGCGAATAATCATGTGATACTGGTTCCAATCCTCCTTTTTCACCCACGCCTGAAGTTCTTTCGCATCACCTAGCGACGCGATGATTTCGCGCTTGCTGCCTTCCGTCGCGTGTGTGACTTGGCCGCGCAAAGCCAGGAAAGTCCGACCGCGTTCCTCGTAGTTCTGCCCCGTCCAGCGATCCTGCCCTTCGATGTCGGCCTGATAACCTTTCATCGCCCAGGGCTGACCAGGCAATTCGACACTGCGATAATTGATCCCGCTGTTGCCTTGCGCCGAGACGCGGTATTCCACCTTCAACTCAAAATCTCGCGTAACGCCGCCGCGCCAGATGATGAAGGAATTCTGCTTGAGAATCGTCTCGGGGGTGACTTCACCCACCAGGCAGCCGTCCTCGACGCGCCAGTACTTCGGATCGCCCTCCCAGCCATTGAGCGTCTTGCCGTCGAAGATTGGCTCAAAGCCGGATTCTTCGCCGCTTGCCGGCACAGGGTATGACTGGGCCGGACGATTGGGTTGCTGTCCGGTCGCGGGCTGCTGCTGGCCCGCGTGCGGCGCCACGCAGATCAAAGATGCAATGAGAAGCGACATCTTCAGTGTTGTTTCCATCAATGTGTCCTTTCTCCATTTAGAAGCGAAGTTTGAAAATCTGAAGCGCATTTTCCCATGTCATTTTTTTGAAGGCGGCGGCTTGGGTGTGTTGTTTGAGGAGCGCCAAAGTTTCTCTGGCGACGCACTTGCCGCGCAGTCGGGCTGCCGCCGGGTTGTTCGCTTGACTGACTCCGCCGCCGTGCCCGTCCTGACAGGAGCAATCGCTACCAAAGACGAGTTTGTTTTGATGACGCGCCAGAAGATCCTTCGTAAATTCGGGGTCGCGCGACAACGCGTTGTTGCCCGAATTGGCCGACAGATCGCCGTACAGATTGGCGTAATCGCCCAGCAGTTTGTCCGTGATGCCGCCGCGTTTGATTGGCCCGGTGGGATAAGCGGCTTCGTTGGCATAGTCGGCGCTGACGTTCGCCCAAAAAGCATCGGCGTGTCCGATGAACTTGGTTTTGGGATACGCCTTGAGCATCGCCTCGAACCGCTTGAAGCCGGCGCTCCAAACGCCTTCGCCCTCGAAATGCGGCACTTCCTGAAAATGCACGAGGATGGGCACGTCCAACTCCGCCGCCAGCGCATACATGCGGCGCAATTCTGGCCCGTCCGCTTCGACATGAAACTTGATTTCGCCCAATCCAATTGCTCCGTCTTTGACCGCCTTGGTCAGCAGTTCCGCCGCCTCGGGCCGCGTGATGTCAGCGCTGGCCGCCCACACGAAACGTTTGGGGTACTTGGCTTGAATGGCTTTTACCTGCTCGCTCGCCGAACTGCGCGCCAATAGCACCGCATGCGTCACGCCGCAGCCGTCCATATGCGTGACGTTCGCATCCAGCCCCTGACGCAAATGCGAGTGGATGTCGAGAACGGGACCACCCCATTCCGGCGACGCAGCCATTTGCATTCGCAGCGTTGAGACGGTGGAGACCGCCGCCGCCAAAAATTGTCTTCGGTTCAGCATAAAACTCGTTCTCCTTTGCTTTCTACGCTGACATCTGACGCAATGAGCGGACGCGCCTACCTGCTCGCACAGGTGAAATTCTCTGCTTTGTTGATGTCGCCCTGACTGTTGTAACGGGCGACTTCGGGATAGACGCACTGTGGGCGCGTGCGGACTGTCTCGCCTTTTTCCACGCGCGAACTATTGATCACGCCAGGCGCGACCCCTTTCTCCAACCACTCCACCAGCGGCGCGAACCAGTCGGCGCGATCACAGCCGACACCGCCCGCGCAATGAAACATGCCAGGAACCATGTAGAGCCGATAAAATTCTTTGGTCTGCAGCACGCCCATCTTTTTCAACACCGCTTCGTAGTAATCCACCGACATCTGTGGATTGACCAGCGCGTCGGCCCAGCCGTGGTAATGAATGATTTTGCCGCCGCGCTTTTTGAGCCTTGAGAGATCGGGATTCGTCGCGTCAATCTCTTTAGAGAACGTGGCCATCTGCGGCGGGTCGGTGTCGAAATTGAATTGTCTCCAATCCCACGCCTTGCCGCGTTGCGGTTCAAAAGCGAGGAAGCGCATAAACGTTTCGCCGAAGATGAGCCCAATTCCGCCGTCGCCGCTAATGCTGCCTTGCCAACCACTGCGCCCGTTGAGCGCGACTTCAGCGCCGAGCGGTTGCCCCGGATAGAGCAACAGGCCTTTTGAATTTCGCACTCCGTCGTAGACTTTCCTCAGGCCTTCAAGTTGCGCTGTAGTGAAACAGTCCTTGCCTTCTACCTCGCCTCCGCACTTCGGCAAATCTTGTAGCGGATCGAAACGGCATTGGCGCGGATCGGTAATCAACCCGTCATGCAGGCCATCCGCGCCATCGCACTTTTTGTAAACAGCGTCGGCCACGAGCGGCAACTTGTCATACGCGATCGCGCCCGGCCCTATCGAGACTGCATGCGCATTCCATATGCCGCGCATCCCTTCATATGATTGCTTTAGCACAGGCGCGCCGATGAGGTAGCCGTCAAAGTCTTCGGGATAACGCTGCGCCTCCATCAGTCCCTGTCGCCCGCCAGTCGAACAGCCGACCCAATAAGAGTACTTCGCGTCGCTGCCGTAATAGCTCTTGATGATTTGCTTGGCCAGTGCCGCAGTGTTGTGGACGGCGAGGTAAGCGTAATCGAGTTTCTTTCGATCGGCATTCGGATTGTCTGGACGGCGTTCAGCAAATGCGCCAAGCGGTTCTTTCGCCGCGTCGTGGCCTGTATCGGTTGTTGCGGTCGCGTAGCCTTTCTGTAAACCCGTATTCATGGGGCCGAGGCTGAGTTGTCCCGCGTAACCGCCGCCACCGACCATATAAAACCGGTCGTTCCAGTTGGTCGGGAGCTTGACGGCGAACTTTGCTTCCGGCCGGATCGTGCCGCGCACGTCGCAATGTTCGGGCGCTTGCGGCGTCGCGGCAACCAGCGTCGCCGCTTCGATTTTGACTTCCGAACCAAAGGAGGCAGAAGCCAGCGCGGCGCATTTCGCGCCGTCGGCAAAGGCTGAATGCCCGCTCAGAGCCGCCATCCCCAAAACCAGGACGGCGAATTTCGCTCGGGTCTTCATGCTCAATCCTCCGCATTCAAGTTGGGCAAGCCGGTCTTTCATCGGAATTGCCTCCTTCACTCGCCAGCCGTTCGGAACAGCCGCGGCGCGAGTTCGTTCAGGTAGCGCCGCCAGTTGATCCAAGTGTGGCCGCCACCGCTGATGTTGAGTTCGTACTTGATTCCATTCTTCTTCAGCAACTCGGCGAGATTCTTTGAGCTTGCGAGCGCGAAGTCTTTGTCGCCGGCGCTGATCGAGAAGAGTTTGATCTGCTTGTTGAGCTTGTCGGCGCCGGCGAGAAACGCCGCGTTGCGCTTCTCGAAATCGGCGTTCGTCTGCGGGTTGACGCCCGCGCTCCAGACGGCGACGTAGGCGAACTGGTCTGGGTGAGTAGTGATGACTCTGGTAGTCTGGCCGCCGCCCATCGAGAGTCCGGCGATCGCGCGGTTGTCGCGCCCTGCGAGCGTTCGATAATTTTTCTCCACAAACGGCACGACATCTTTCATCAGTTCGTTGGTGAATCGCTCCTGTAAAGCTGCTGTCATCGCCGGATCGGGCGGCGCCCCAGG
>Ga0081455_10005348_pt1 | contig 14102 bp, 16 predicted proteins | sample TabmetS3T2R1_FD_70207 | JGI IMG/M metagenome (GOLD analysis project Ga0081455, IMG submission 70207) | Tabebuia heterophylla rhizosphere microbial communities from the University of Puerto Rico - S3T2R1 | ecosystem: Host-associated > Plants > Roots > Rhizosphere ... | reverse complement strand
CGGCCCGCAGCGCGATGACGCGGTGCGAGAGCCCGAGCACCTCGCCCAGCTCGCTTGAGATCAGCAGCACGCCGAGCCCGTCGGCCGCGAGGTTGCGAATGAGGTCGTAGATCGCCCGCTTGGCGCCGACGTCGATCCCGCGCGTCGGCTCGTCCGCGAGCAGCAGCCGCGGGGTACGCACGAGCCACTTCGCCAGCGCCGCCTTCTGCTGGTTGCCGCCCGACAACGACGACACCGGCTGCGACTGCGATGCGTGCCGCGCGTCGACGCTCTGAAGCGTGTCGCGGACGACGCGGTGCTCGCGGCGGCGCTGCAGCACGCCGCGGCGCGTCACCACGCCGAGGTGGGCCATCGTCACGTTCTCGCTCAGCGGCCGCACCATCACGAGCCCCTGGTCCTTGCGGCTCTCTGGCAGCAGCGCGAGCCCTGAGCGGATGCTGCGCCGCGGCGATCGGGTATGCAGCTCGCGGCCCTCGATCGCGACCTCGCCCGCGGCGGGGTCCGCGCCGAAGATCGCCCGCGCGATCTCGGTGCGCCCGCTGCCCACCAGCCCGGCCAGCCCCACGATCTCCCCCGCGCGCACCTCGAAGGAGACGTCGTCGAACGCCGGGGGACGGCTGAGCCCGCGCACCGAGAGCACCACCGGCGCGTCCGGCGGCGGCGGCGTGCGCTCGGGGAAGGCGACGTCGAGCGAGCGGCCGAGCATGGCGGTGACCAGGCTGTCGGTTGTCTCGTCGCGTGCCGGCGCGGTCTTCACATGCCGGCCGTCCTTGAGCACGGTCACCGTGTCGGCGAGCGCGAGCACGTCGCCGAGGACGTGCGAGACGTAGATCACCGTCACCCCGTCCGCGCGCAGCTCGCGGGTGATCTCGAGCAGCCGGTCCGCCTCGTCGCGCGTGAGCGCCGCGGTCGGCTCGTCCATGACGATCAGCCGCGTCTCGCGCACGAGCGCGCGCAGGATCTCGACCTTCTGCTGGTCGGCGGTCCGCAGCGTGCGCACCGGCACCGACGAGCGCTCGCGAAAGCCGATGCGCTCGGCGAGCTCGGCAAAGCGCTCGCGCTGCCGAGCCCGATCGACGAGCCCCCGGCCGCCCATCTCGACGCCGAGGAACACGTTGTCGAGCACCGACAGGTCGGGCGCGAGCGCGAACTCCTGCTCGATGAGCCCGATGCCGTAGCGGATCGCGTCGCGCGGCGAGCGGTACGTGACCCGCTCGCCGTCGACGACGATCTCGCCCGCGTCGGGGGCCACCGCGCCCGCGACGATCTTGCCCAGCGTGGACTTGCCCGCGCCGTTCTCGCCGACGAGCGCGTGGATCTCCCCGGCCGCGACGTCGATGCTCACGCCGTCGAGCGCGACCGCGGCGCCGTAGCGCTTGTGGATGCCGCGTACCGCGCACGCGGCGCCGGCTTTCACCACTCCGGCTTGTACTTGTCGACGTTCTCCGCGTCGACGATCGTGCCGATCGGACTGAGGTCCTTCGTCACGTCGATCGTGGTGTCGCCGACCTTCTGCTTCCGCGCGGCCCTGATCGCCATCAGCATCGCGGCCTTGGCCTCCGTCGCCGGCAGGATCACGGTGTCGCCGAACTGCTTGCCGGCCTTGATCGCGTTGACGCCGACCGCGCTGCCGCCCGCACCCACGGTGATGATGTTGTTCTTGTGGAGGTCGGCGACGACCTTCTCGGTCGCGATCGCCACCGGGTCGGAGTCGTTGACGACGACGTTGATGTCCGGATGGACCTGCAGGAGCTGACGCGCCTGCTGGGCGCCGGTGTCGGGATCGAAGTTCGCCGCAGCCTCGGCGACGACCTTGATGTTCGGGTACTTGGCCTTGACCGTGTCCTTGAACGTCTTGCGCGTGATCGACGCGTAGTCGAAGGCGACCGGCCCGAACAGGTAGATGATCTTGCAGGGGTTCGCGCCCGCCTTCTGGCATGCGCGGTTCGTGAGGTCCGCGATCGCGACGCCGTTGGTCGTCGACAGCGTCACCGCCGTGCCGACGATGCCCGGCACCTGCGGCTCGGTCGTCTGCTTGGGACCGAGCGCGGTGCCCTGCACGACAACCGGGATGCCGGCGTCCATGGCCTGCCGCGCGCACGGGATGAGCGGCGGGCCCGACACGGCCTTGAGGACGAACGCGTCGTACTTCTTGGACGCGATCGCGTCCTGGCAGTTGGCCAGCTCGCGCTGCACGTCGTTGTTCGAGTCGAACGTCGTCACCGACGCGTTGTTCGCGGCCGCGGTCGCCTTGGCGCTCTTGATGATCACCTGCTCGACCGGGTTGGCCTGGATCGCGACGAAGTGCGCGATGTTGACGTGCTTGTTCGCGTTGCCCGACGCGGTACCCGTGGTCGAGGCCTGATCGCCCCCACCGGAGCTGCTTCCGCAGGCCGCGACCCCAGCGATTGCCCCCACCAGCAATGACACGGCTAGAACGTGCCTCACGGTGTTCTCCTCCCGCTGTTCGCATCGCGCACACATGTGCGCAGATCGACCGGCCACGGTACTCCCCGCGAATCGGACCGTCAACGGGCGTTAGGCTTCGATCGCCGCCGTGGCTACCTGGGACGACGTCCGCCGCATCGCCCTCGCGCTGCCCGACACGAGCGAACGGGCCGCGCGCGACCTGTGCCAGTGGCGGGTGAAGGACAAGCTCTTCGTTTGGGAGCGCCCGCTGCGCCGCAGCGACCACGAGGCGCTCGGCGACGCCGCGCCGGACGGACCGATCCTCGGCGCGCGTGTCGAGCACCTCGTGGCCAAGGAGGCGATGCTCGCCGACGACTCGGGCGTCTTCTTCACCACCCCGCACTTCGACGGCTATCCCGCGGTCCTCGTGCGGCTCGAGAAGATCGCGCCCGGGGATCTCGAAGAGGTGATCGTCGAGGCCTGGATGGCCCAGGCGCCAAAGCGCCTGGTCAAGGCCTACCTGGAGACGTCGGGCTGATGCCCATCCGCGCGATACTCGCCGTCGTCCTCATCGCAGCGGTTATCGTCATCGCGGCGGCCGCCGGCTGGTTCGACGACAGGGCGAAGCCGGGGACCAGCGGTCGGGGGACCGTGACGACGCAGGCTCCGTAGCATCGGTGTACGTGGCAGGGGCGGGCGCCTTCGGCATCGACGGCTTCGACTACTCGACGGTCCCCGCCGGGCCGACGACCTACACGCCGGGCGTTGCCGGCACTGGGCCGCCGGTGCTCCTCCTCCACGGCTTCCCGCAGACCCACTACTGCTGGCACCGCGTCGCGCCCGGGCTCGCCGCCGCGCGCACGGTCGTCGTCTGCGACCTGAAGGGCTACGGCGAGAGCCGCGCGCCGCGCGGCGGGCCGCTCGGCGAGGGGTACGGCAACCGCGAGCGCGCGGCCGAGCTCGTCGAGGTGATGGCGCAACTGGGGTTCGATCGCTTCGCCGTCGTCGGGCACGACCGCGGCGGCCGCGTCGCCTACCGGATGGCGCTCGACCACCCCGCGGTCGTCGAACGTCTCGCCGTCCTGAACATCGTCCCCACCGTCGAGCAGTTCGACCGGATGAGCGGCGAGACCGCGATCGAGTACTGGCCGTTCATCTTCCTCGCTCAGCCGCCGCCGTTCGCGGAGCGCATCGTCAGCGCGGGCGCCGAGTACTTCCTGAGCCACACGCTCGACTCGTTCGCCGGCGATCCCGGCGCGATCTCGCCGGAGGCCGCCGCGCGCTACCAGCGCGCCTTCACGCCCGAGGCGATCGCGGGGATCTGCGCCGATTACCGCGCCGCGTTCCACCTCGATCGGGTCCTCGACGACGAGGACCGGCTCGCCCGTCGGCGGATCGCGTGTCCCGTCCTCGTGCACTGGGGCGCCGAGGAGGGCTCCATGTCCGACGGGCCGCTGCCGGTCTGGCGGCGCTGGGCCGAGCGCGTCGAAGGCGGCCCGCTGCCGTCGGGGCACTTCATCCCCGAAGAGGCGCCCGAGCAACTCCTCGCGTCGCTGCGCGGCTTCCTCGCCTGATCCGCCGCGCGCTGTGTGCGCGCCTGCACTGTGGCGGCGTGCGCTGACGCACAGACCGACCGCCGGCGCATCGAAAGGATCGGCACCCCCGCAGTTGGTCCCCTCTCCTAAGGAGGAGAAGAGGTGCCCGAAGCGCTCACGCTCGCGCGGCCGCTCGCGGCATGCCCGAGCCGCACGACGCCGCGCAACCCGCGCCTGTGGGCGCGCACCGTGTGGTTCGGCACCGCGATCGCGCTCAACGCGCTGATCGCGGCGGTGGCGGCGGGTCATGGCGGGGTCGTCGAGCACGCGACCAAGGCGTCGCTCGTGGCGCTGTGCATCGCGGTCGCCGCTCGGCACGACGGCGTCGTGCGCGGGGCGTTTCTCGTCGGGCGTTCGGTCCGGTCCTATCGGCTGCACCTGTTGATCGACCACCTCGGCCAACTGCACCGCGCCATGGCCATGGCCGGGACGGCCTGGTTCGCCGTCGCGGTCGCGACCGCCGGCATGGGCGACCTCAGGCGCGCGGCGGGCGCGGCGGTGCTGGCCATCCTCGCGGCGATGGCGTGGAGCGCGCGCGACGCGGTGCGCGGCGAGCGCCACAACCGCTTCGAGGTCGTCCACCGCTACGGCGGCTGGAGCGCCCTGGCCATCCTCACCGTGCTCGTGCACGGGACCGTCGCCACCGTCCTGTTCCTCCTCCTGATCGCGCTCGTCGTCCACTCCTGGCTCGGCGTCAGGCGCGTGCCCGTCGAGGTGCTCCGCGTGACCGGGCAGGTCATCGTCGTCGCGCTCCCGGGGCGCTGGAAGGCCGGGCAGTTCGCGCGGGTCAGCCGCGAGGGCAGGGAGTGGCATTCCTTCGCCGTCGCCACGACGGGCGCCGAGGGGGACGGGCGCTACTGCCTCGTCATCCGGCGCGCCGGCGACTGGACGGAGCGGCTTGCCCACGACGCCGAGTGCGGGCGGGCGCCCCGCCACCTCTACGTCCGCCGCCTGCGGGGCCACGGGTTCATGCATCACGCGCAGGCCTACCGCCGCGTGCTCGTCGTGGCGACCGGCGCCGGCATTGGCCCCGTGCTCCCCTACCTGCTCGGCCGCCCCTCGGTCGCCATCCGGTGCCTGTGGATCGCGCGCGACCATTGCGCTTCGGTGGGTGAGGACCTCGTGGTCCGTGCGGCGCGCGGCGGCGCGCTGACGCTCGTCGACACCGCGAACGGGCGGCCCGACGTCGCTGGGTACGTCGCGGAGCTCGCGCCGCGATTCGACGCGGTGTTCGTGGTGAGCAACGCCGCCGTGCGCGACCAGGTCGCCCGGGCGTGCCAGGAGCTCGACGTGCCCTGCTACGGCCCGACGTTCGACTCCTGAGGTCTACGAAGCGAACGGACCGCCGATCCCGCCGACGCCGTCGTTGACCTTCTCGCCGCGCAGCGCGTAGATGCACGCGCCGATGAAGGCGAGCAGCGCCACGAAGAGCACGACGCCGGCGGCGATACCGTCGAGGACGAAGAGCCCGAGGACCGCCAGGATCACGACGGGCACGAATGCGGGCCAGCTCCGACGATGATGAGTACGCATTGGGACCCCCCTGTGTGCGGAGCTTCGAGTGTGACGCCGGCGACCCCGCGGAGCAAGAGCGCGCTACGCTCCGGCCCCGCCGATGGCCTACGACGAGCACCTCGCAAATCGGCTCCGCGAGCTCCTCGCCGACGAGGACGGGATCACCGAGAAGAAGATGTTCGGCGGTCTGGCGTTCCTGCAGTACGGGAACATGACGGTCAGCGCGTCGGGCCGCGGCGGACTGCTCGCCCGCATCGATCCCGCGCAGACCGACGCCGCGCTGGCCAAGCCGCACGTGTCGCTCATGGAGATGGGCGGCCGCACGATGGATGGCTGGATCCGCGTCGCTCCCGAGGGGATCAAGACCAAGCGCCAGCTCGAGCCGTGGGTCAAGCGCAGCCTGTCCTACGTCGACACGCTGCCGCCGAAGTGACCCTGCTCCGCCTCGAGGACGCCGAGACGATCACGGCGACCGAGCACCGCGAGATCCTCGTGCTCGTCGAGGTGCCGGAGGTCACCGTGACGTGGTCGCGCTACGGCGCCGGCCAGCGTGGCCCGGATCCACACGTCCACCGCGAGCACGTCGACGCGTTCTACGTCCTGCAGGGCGAGCTCACGTTCATCGTGGGGCCGGATGCGCAGCGCCGGCTGGTCGGGCCGGGCGGCATGGTCGCCGTCCCGGCGAACGTCGTGCACGCGTTCGCCAACGAGAGCGACGCCGACGCCGCCTGGCTGAACATGCACGCGCCCGACACCGGCTTCGCGCACTACCTGCGCGACCTGCGCGAGGGCAGGCGACCGCACTTCGACCAGTTCGAGCCGCCCGAGGACGGCGGCCGCCCGCCCGCTGAGGTGATCGTCACCGACGCTTCGCTCGTCCTGCCGGAGCTCTCGATCGCCGACACCGACGCCGACTCCGGGCGCGGCTACGCGTTCGCGGCCCCGAACGGCGGCGTCGTCGAGATCCTCGCTCCCTCGAGTTCGTAGCGGCGCGGCGGCCAGCCGGGGACGCCGCCCCGGCCGCGTGGCGTGCGGTCCAGCAGCTGCCACGTCCCGTTCGGGCCGTCGGTGCCGCGGTCGTAGCACGAGTACGTGTGGTAGACGACGCCGTCCTCGAGTGCGAACGCGCTCAGGCCGTGCAGCTCCTCGTCGCGCAGGTCGATGTCGGCGTGGCGGGCGGTGCCGAAGTTGAAGCCCGTGCCCGTGCGCCGCCCCTCGTCGGTGAACACCGCGAAGTCGAGGTTGAAGTCGTTGCGGCCGGCCGAGACCCACGGAAACGTCCACCCCATCCGCCGCTTGTACGCGGCGAGCGTCTCGAGCGGGGCGCGCGACACCGCAACGAACGTGACGTCGTGGGTCTCGAGGTACGGGACCGCGGCCGCGAAGTTGTCGCCGGTAAACGTGCACCCGACGCACGCGACGTCATCGCCGGGGCCGTACATGAGGTGGTAGGCGAGCAGCTGTGAGCGGCCGTCGAAGAGCTCAGCCAGTGTGCGCCGGCCGGCGTCGGTATCGAAGACGTACTCCTGGTCGACGCGCACCCACGGCAGCGCCCGGCGCTCGTGTGCGAGCTGGTCGCTGAGCCGTGTGAGCTCCTTCTCGCGCTCGAGCAACGCGACGCGCGCGGCGAGCCACTCGTCGCGCGATCCAACAGCGTGGTTCGTCATGGGAGTCATGACTCGCCCAACGCCGCCGAATCATCGGTCGAGGCGCGCCGGCATCCCGAAATGCTCGAACGCCGCCCACAGCCGCTCCGGGTCCGTGGGCTCGTCGACCCAGCGGTGGTAGGCCTCGGGCTCGGTGGCCTCGATCGCGCGCGCGACGAACGCAGTGACGTCGCTGATCCGGTCGCCGCGGAAGGTGAGGACGTTGAGCGCGAACGGCAGGTAGGCGCCCTCGTCGTCGTCCCATGCGTAGAACGCAAGCGCCGGCTGCCCGTTCGCGTGCGTTGGGATGCCGCGCCATCGCCACGCGCCGGACATCGGCCAGCCCACGAGGAACGTCCGGATCCCCTCCTGCCCGTGGAACCACGAGGCCAGCGGCGGCATCGCGAAGCACGCGTCCTCGGTGAGCATGGAGACGACGGTGTCGACGTCGCCGCGCTCCCAGGCGCCGACGTAGTCCTCCACGAGCGCGGTGAGCTCGTCATCGCCGAGCTGGCGCAGCGTCGCCTGCTGTGACTGGTCGGGCAGCTTGTCGTCGACCGTCTTGCGCGCCCGCTGCAGCGCGCTGTTGACCGACGCGACCGTGGTGTCGAGCGCGTCCCCGACCTCCTTCGCGGAGAACCCGAGCACCTCGCGCAGGATCAGCACCGCGCGCTGGTTGGGCGGCAGGTGCTGCAGCGCGGCGACGAACGCCAGCTCGACGCTCTCGCGCAGCTCGTAGCGCGCGTCGGGCGACGCGAGGCCGTCGGCGAGGCTCTCGTCGGGGTAGGGCTCGACCCACACCGATTCGATGACCGGCTCGCCCGGCCCCACGTGCGGGTCGGTCGCCGGCCCGTAGTCGATCGGCAGCACCCGCTTGGGGCGTTTGGCGATGAGGTTCAGGCAGGTGTTCGTGGCGATCGTGTAGAGCCACGAGCGCAGGGCGCTGCGCCCCTGGAAGCGCTCGAGGCCGCGCCACGCGCGCAGCGACGCGTCCTGCAGCGCGTCCTCGGCGTCGTGGACCGAGCCGAGCATCCGGTAGCAGTGCGCGTGCAGCTCCGCGCGATAGGGCTCGAGCAGCCGCCGGTAGGCGTCCTCGTCGCCCGCCTGGGCCGCTTGCAGCAGCGCACCTTCCGCCATCCCGTCCCTGAGGTTAGGCGTTCTGCTCCTCGCGTACGTTGTCGAGGCTCGCCTTCAGCACCTCCATCAGGTCCGGCGGCGCGGATGGCGACTCCGGCGCCGGCGGCGCCTTGATCGTCTCCCCCGCCGCCTTGTCCTTGATGATCTTGCGCAGCCGTTCGCGGTAGCGGTCCTTGTAGCGGTCGTGATCGAAATCGTCGCCGAGCGCCTCCACGAGCGCGACCGCCTGGTCGACCTTCGCCTTGGCCGGGCGCTTGCGCGGGAGGGCGAGGTCGTCGGTCGGGCGGACCTCCTGCTGGAAGAGCATCGTGGTGAGGGCGAGCACGCCGTCGCGCGAGCGCACGGCGACGAGGTACTCCTTGGTGCGCAGGACGAACTGCCCGACAGCGACCTTCTCCGTGTCGGCGAGCACGTCGACCAGCAGCCGGTAGGCGCGGCGCGGCCCGTCGCCCTCGCCGGTCGGGACCAGGAAGTAGGGGTGGTCGAAGAGGATCGGGTCGATCTCATCGAGCTCGACGAACTCGCGCACGTCGATCGTCCGCGTCTTCTCGGGCTGGGCCGCCGCGAGCTCCTCGTCGGTGAGCATCACGTAGCCGTCGCCGGTGTCGAAGCCATGCGCGATCTCGGAGTAGTCCACCGGCGCGTTCTCCTTGGTGCACACGAAGGAGATGTGCAGCGGCGCGTGTGACTTGCGCTGGATCTGCTGGAAGTGGATGTCGCGATCGCGCGTCGCGGCGACGAGCGCGACCGGCACGTTGACGAGGCCGAAGCTCAGCGCGCCCGACCACAGCGAACGCGGCATCAGCGCTTGCCCTTCTGCAGGCTGGCCTCGAGAGCGGCCATGAGGTCGTCGGACGGCTCGGGCGCCTTGGCCTTCTCGACGTCGATCTCCTCGCCCTTGGCCTTGCGCTTAACGAGGTCGAGCACGCGGTCGCGGTAGGTGTCGCGGTACTTGCCGGGCTTGAACGTCGCCGTGAGCCCGTCGACGAGCTGCTTGGCCATCTTCTGCATGCGCTGGTCGGGCTTGCTGCGCGGCGCCTCGACATCGAGCTTGCGCGGATCGACGAGCGCGTCGGCAAAGCGCATGGTGTGCATCCGCAGCATCCCGTCGGCCTCCATGACCGCCGCGAGCTGCTCGCGCGAGCGCAGCACGACACGCCCGACGCCGACGCGCCCGGTCTTCTTCAGGGCGGCGGCCAGCACCGCGTACGCCTCCTCGCCGCCGTCCTGCGGCGCCAGGTAGTACGGGCGGTCGTACACATCGGGGTCGATCTGGTCGCGCGGCACGAACTGCTCGACGTCGAGCGTCTTGCGCTTGGCGGCCGCGGCGGCCTTGAGCTCGTTGTCCTCGAGGATCACGTACTCGCCCGAACCGACCTCGAAGCCCTTGGCCACGTCCTTGCGGCCGACCTCCTTGCCGTCGGCGTCGACGAGCTGGTGTGCGATCTCCCCACCGTCGGGCTCGTGCAGCTCGCGGAACTGGACCCCCTGCGGGTCGGTGGCGCCGAAGACCTTGACGGGAACGTCGACGCCGGCGAACGAGACCGCGCCGTTCCAGATCGAGCGGGGCACCTCATCGGGATACCCACCCGCTTGCGATAGGAATGCGCCATGCCCGACCCCATGCCACGCCGACCGCAGGCGATGAAGGCGACGCTGAGCAACGACGTCTTCGACGACGCCAACTGGATCGTCGAGCGCAAGCTCGACGGCTACCGCTGCCTCGCGTTCCGCGACGGCGGGTCCGTCGACCTCGAGTCGCGCAACTTCCTCAAGCTCAACGACCGCTACCCCGAGGTCGCCGAGACCCTGGAACAGAGCCAGTGCACGCGTTTCGTCGTCGACGGCGAGATCGTCGGGATGGTGCACGGCAAGTCCAGCTTCGAGGCGCTGCAGCAGCGCGGGCACGACGCGAGCGTCCGCATCGCCTATTACGTCTTCGACGTCCTCTGGCTCGACGGGGTCGACATGCGCGGCATGCCGCTGCGCGAGCGCAAGGCGGCGCTGCGCAAGGCGCTGCGCTTCGACGGCGGCGCCGTGCGCTGGACGCCGCATCGGCACGCGCACGACGGCGAGGCGCACCTGGCCGACGCCTGCCGGCGCGGATGGGAGGGCCTCATCGCCAAGCGCGGCGACAGCATCTATCAGGGCAAGCGGTCCGGCGACTGGCTGAAGTGGAAGTGCTCGGCCGAACAGGAGCTCGTGATCGGCGGATACACGGCGCCGAAGGGAAGCCGCCACGCGTTCGGCGCGCTGCTCGTCGGCTACTACGACGGCGACAAGCTGCGCTACGCCGGCAAGGTCGGCACCGGCTTCAACGAACCGGAACTGCGGACCCTCGGCAAGCGCATGCAGGCGCTGCGGCGCGGCGAGTCGCCGTTCGCCATCGGAGCGCCGAAGGGCCGGGACACGACGTGGATCGAGCCCGAGATCGTCGCGCAGGTCGCCTTCACCGAGTGGACCCGCGACGGCTCGCTGCGCCATCCGCGCTATCTCGGCCTGCGCGACGACAAGCCGGCGCGCGACGTAGTGCGTGAGCGCCCAACCTGAGAGGCGCGCTCTCACCCAGCGTCGGGACTGACAGAATGACGCGATGATCGGGGGCGATCAGCCGGTGGCCGGTTGAGCTCGGCACGCGGCTTCCTGCTGGGGGCGCTGGTCGTCGGCGGCGGTCTAGCGTGGCGCGGGGCCCGGATGCAGCGCCGTCAGCAGCGCCTCGTGCGCGAGCTGAGCGCCACGCGCGAGCAGCTCGACGGCATGCTGGCCAACCTCAGCGAGGCCGTCACCGTCACCGACCACGACCGCCGCATCCGCTACGCCAACCAGGCCGCCGCCGACCTCCTGGGGCACGCGAGCCCGGAGGAGGTCCTCGCCCAGCCGTTGGGGAGCATCGCCGCGCGCTGGGAGTCGACCCTCGAGGACGGCCGTCCGATGCGACCCGAGGACGTCCCGAGCTGGAAGATCGTCCGCGGCCTGCCCGCCGAGCCGCTGCTCATTCGGGTCGTCGACCGCCGTACCGGCGAGCGCCGCTGGCGCCTGGTCAAGGCGTCGCCGTTGCGCAGCCGCGAGGGCGAGCTGCTCGCGGTCAGCGTCATCGAGGACGTCACCGAGGCCAAGGAGGCAGAGCTGCACCAGCGCTTCCTCGCGCAGGCGGGCGAGACGCTCGCCTCGTCGCTGGACTATGAGGAGACGCTGCAGCGCGTCGCGGAGCTGGCCGTGCCGGATCTGGCCGACTGGTGCGTCGTCGACGTCCTCGACGCCGGCGGCCAGCTGGAGTCGGTGGCGATTGCGCACGCCGAACCCGAGAAGGTCTCCTACGCGCGCGAGCTGCGCGCCCGCTACCCGCCCGAACGCGGCGAGCGCGGCCTCTACGGCGTCGTGCAGACCGGAGAGCCGAAGCTCTACGCGGACATCCCGGACGCCATGCTGGAGCAGAGCGTCGCCGACCCCGAGCGGCTCGAGAGGCTGCGCGCGATCGGCATGCGCTCGGTCATGCTCGTGCCGATGGCGGTGGCGGGGCGGGTCCTCGGCACCGTCACGTTCGTCTCGGCCGAAAGCGGCCGCTCGTTCGACGCGGACGACCTCGCGTTCGCCGGTGAGCTGGCCCGGCGCGCCGCGACCGCCGTCGAGAACGCCCGGCTCTACCGCGACCGCGAGCAGACCGCGCGCACGCTGCAGGAGAGCCTGCTGCCCGCGCGCCTGCCGTCGCTGCCCGGCTGGGAGCTCGCGTCTTCGTACACGGCCGGCGACACGACCGCCGAGGTGGGCGGCGACTTCTTCGACGTCGTCGAGCTCGACGAGGGCTTCATGGCGATCATCGGCGACGTCACCGGCCGCGGCGTCGAGGCCGCGGCGCTCACGGCCCTCGCGCGCTACACGCTGGCGACCGCGGCCCGCTTCGACCCGTCGCCGAGCGCCGTCGTGCGGTTGCTCAACGAGGTCCTCGTCGAACGCGCGGGCATCTCGCTGCTCACCGTGGCGTGCGCGTACATCCTCCCCACGCCCGCGGGCGCGACGATGCGGCTGACGAGCGCCGGGCACCCGCTCCCCGTGCTCGCCCGCGCGTGCACGCCGCCGCCGTCGACGGTCGGACCGCGCGGGCTGCTGCTCGGCATGTCCGCCGAAGGACGCTGGAGCGAGCAAGTGATCGAACTCACCCCCGGCGACGCGCTGTTGTTCTACACAGACGGGGTGACCGACACACCGTCCGGCCGAGAGCGCTTCGGTGAGGACCGGCTGCTTGCCGCGATCGCGCAGGCCGCCGGGCCCGTGGGGATGATCAAGTCCGTCCAGAACGCCCTGCGCGACTTCCAGGTCGGCGACGTCGTCGACGACCGGGCGATGCTCGCGCTGCGGCTGGGCAACGTTCCCGGCGCGCACGGCGACGACGAGCGCACGACGCTGCCAGAGGCCTCGGTGATCTGAGCCATGGAGCAGCGCACTGCACCCGAGGTCGAACGGCTCGAACTGCGCACGCAGGCGACGCCCGCCGCGGTGCCCGGCATCCGCCGCGCCGTCGTCGATTTCGCCGAACTGCACGGCGTCGGCGTGCCGCCCGACGTCGCGCTCGCCGTCAGCGAGGCGGTCACGAACACCGTCATCCACGCTTATCGCAACGGCCGCGCCGGCGAGGTCCGGGTGGTGGCGTGCGCCGAGCCCGATCGTCTGGTTGTCGTCGTGCGCGACTACGGCTGCGGGATGAGCCCGCATCCCGACAGCCCGGGGCTCGGGCTCGGGCTGTCGGTCATCGGCCGGCTCTGCACCGAGCTCAACATCGAGCGTCCCGACGAGGGCGGCGGTACGCGGCTGCGCATGTGCTTCGCCGCGTCGTGATCGTCCGCGCGGCGGCGCTGGCCGCGCTTGCGTTCCTCGTCGCCGCGTGCGGCGGCCACCAGCGCATGTCCGATCCGCCGCGCCGTGCGGCGGCGGCGAGCTGCCCGGACGCGGGCCGCTCCGATGTCGACGGCGGGCAGCTGCGGATGCCGTCCGGCGCGCGCGCCGGCGCGACGCCGCTGATCGTCGTCGTCGTCCCGGGCGGCGACGGCGACGCCGACGACCGGCTCGGCGTGACCGCCGCGGCGACTCGCGCCGGCTACGCCGTCCTCTACCCCACCTCGAACGACGGGTTCTGGACGCTCAACCACCGCCAGGGCGACGCGGACGTCGCCGCGGTGCGCGGGCTGCTCGACCGAACGCTCGCGGGCGGCTGCTTCGACCAGCACCGCTTGGCCATCACCGGCGTATCGAACGGCGCCGGCTTCGCTGCGCGCATGGCCTGCGAGCAGCCGGGCCGCTTCGCGGCGGTCGTGCCGGTCGCCGCCGGCTACCGGGCGCTCGATCCCTGCCCGTCGAACGCGCGCGGGTCGTTCCTGGCCATCCACGGCACCGCCGACACCGTCGTCCCGTACAACGGCAAGCGCCCGGACCGGGCGGGCTCGGTGCCGCGCTACACCGCCCGCTGGGCGGCGCGCGACGGCTGCGCCGCGCAGCCGCGGACGACCACGCCGCGCGCTCGCGTCACGCGCTACGTCTACCGCGGCTGCGACGACGGCCTGCGCGTCGAGCTGCTGCGCCTGTCGGGCACCGACCACGGCTGGCCGGGCGCCGGGCCGCCGCGCCCGGCGCACAACCCGTCGGGCGTCAGCGCGACCCGCGAGCTGCTGCGCTTCCTGGAACGCTAACTCCATAGCGTCACGTGCACGGGCGGGCGGAACCGCTCCGCCGGCACCCCGCCCGCGCGGGCGAGCAGCGCCTGGGTCGCCTCGGCCGTGGCGCCGAAGCGCCGCAGGGCCCAGGCGGG
>Ga0081455_10005347_pt1 | contig 14103 bp, 14 predicted proteins | sample TabmetS3T2R1_FD_70207 | JGI IMG/M metagenome (GOLD analysis project Ga0081455, IMG submission 70207) | Tabebuia heterophylla rhizosphere microbial communities from the University of Puerto Rico - S3T2R1 | ecosystem: Host-associated > Plants > Roots > Rhizosphere ... | reverse complement strand
GCAGCCGCGGCGCCCAGCCGGCCGCGCCGGCCGCGAGCACCGAGTCGTCCCCCGCCACACCCGGCGAGCCCGCGACGCCGGCCACCGCACCGACGCCCGCGCTCGCCGACAACCAAACTACCGACGAGGTGCACGCCACACCCGCGGGCAATGGCCCCACGCTCGCCGCGGGTCCCGGCTACAGCATTTCCCGCGGCCAGCACGCGGACGCGGCGCCGCCCGCACCGCAGAACCTCGAAGGCCCGGGCTACAGCATCACGCGCGAAGAACCGGCGCAGCGTCCGGGACAGCGCGGCGCCGAGACCCTCGCCGCGAACGTCGAGCGCCGCAGCGATCCCATCATCTGCCAGGGCGATCGCCTCATGCGCATCGACGGCGAGACGCTCGAGTTCACGGGCGACGCGCTGATCGCCGAGAAAGGCTGCGACCTCTACATCAGCAACGCGCGCATCCGCGCCGGCGGAGTCGGTCTCATCGCGCGCCAGGCGCGCGTGCACATCGTCAACAGCACCATCGGCGGCTCACGCGCATCGTACGAAGCGTCCGAAGGCGCGGAGATCTACGTCGCGAGCTCCACGTTTGCCGGCATCGGCCGCCGCTTCGACTCCGCGTCGATGACCGACCTCGGCGGCAATTCATATTCCGCGCACTGACGGGCCCCGCTCATGACCTACTGCATCGGCGTCCAGGTCGATGACGGCCTCGTGTTCCTGTCGGATTCGCGCACGAATGCCGGCGTCGATCACGTCAGCACGTTCCGCAAGATGATGTTCTTCGAGATGCCGGGGGAGCGCGTACTCGTGCTGCTCTCCGCCGGCAATCTCGCCGTCACGCAATCGGTCTCGGGGCTGCTGCGCGATCGCGTCAAGAGCGCGAAAGGCGGGCTGCTCACCGCGAAAACGATGGCGGACGCGGCGCGTCTCGTGGGCGAGGCGATCCGCGACGTGCATCATCGCGACGCCGAGGCGCTCAACGAGCACGGCATCGAGTTCAACCCCACGTTCATCATCGGCGGCCAGATCGGCGGCGAGCCGCCGCGGTTGTTCCATGTCTACTCCGCCGGGAACTTCATCGAGACGACCGGCGACACGCGCTATTTCCAGATCGGCGAGTCGAAATACGGCAAACCCATCATCGATCGCGTGGTCAAGGCGGACACCTCGCTCGCGGCCGCGGCCAAGTGCGTCCTCATCTCCATGGACTCGACGATTCGCTCGAACCTCTCGGTGGGCATGCCGCTGGACCTCGCCATCGTGCGGACCGACGCGCTCGCGCTCACGTTGCACCGAAGCATCGGCGCGGAAGACGCCTACTTCAAAGTCATCCGCGACGGCTGGGGCGAATCGTTGCGTAACGCGTTCCACGCCCTGCCGGACCCGCCGATCCCCTGACAGGGCGCGTCCTACTACCGAAACTGGGACATGGCACCGTGCGGCCCGCACGTTTTCGCGCGGCGCAGTTTCATTCGAGCGGATTCAGGCGTAGCTTGCCTTCGCATGAGGGAGGGAGACGCAACTCGTCGAATGACGCTGCGCGCTTTGCTCGCGCTCGCCGGGGGCTGCGCCCTGCGCCCCGCGTTCTCCGATCCGAATTTCGGCTCCCGCATCCCGGGTGCCGGTGAAGATCTCTCCGGCGCCCTCGCCGATTCCGAGCCCCTGTTCGCCGCACCCACGCGTCTCGATCGCATCGGTCGCGTGATGACGCACGTCATGGTCAACGGCAAGGGCCCGTTCCGTTTCGTCATCGACACCGGCGCGAGCCGTTGCACGCTCGCGCCGCATCTCGCGCGCGCGCTCAACCTGCAGCCCTCGGTCGGCCGCAACGTCATGCTCAATGGCGTCACCGGGGCGGCGGAAGTCACGACCGTTCCCGTCGACAGCATCGAGATCGGCGCGCTCAAGTTCGAGAACCAGAACCTGCCCGTCATCTTCACGTCGATCATGGGCAATGCCGACGGCATCCTCGGCGTCGCCGGCTTCCACGACCAGCGCATCGACGTCGACTTCAAGCGCGACCGCGTGAGCGTGCTCACGTCGAACGGCAAGCGGCCTCACTACAGCATGGTCACCGCGCGCGCCGTGCGCAACGACAGCGGACTCATGATCGTCGACGTGCGCGTCGGGCGACGCATCAAGGCGAAGGCCGTGATCGACACCGGCGCCGAACGCACGCTCGGCAACCTCGCGTTGCAGACGGCGATGAACAAGAATCGACGGCGACGCGAGCTCGTCCCTGCAGTGGTCCACGGCGCGACGCCCGACATCGCCGACGGCGACGTGCAGGAGATCCGCGAAGCGTCGATCGGCGACATGAAGCTCACGAATCTCGAAGTCATCTTCGCCGATTTCCACGTGTTCAAGCTCTGGGGTCTCGACCAGGAACCCGCGATGCTCATCGGCATGGACATGCTCGGCGTGCTCGATCGCCTCGGCCATCCCGTCGTCGGAAACCATCACCGGAAGCCCGTCGGAGCAGAGTAGGAATAGGTCGCCCGGCTCGGCCTGGACGGTGAACGTGTCCACCTCGACGGTCGCCTCGGTCCCGAGTGCGCGCGTGATCGCGGAGCGCTGCGGGTGCCGCTCGGCCTCCTCGGGGGTCAGAACGCCGCTCTGGACGAGCTCCGCGACGAGGGAGTGATCGGTCGTGAGCTGCTCGAGCTCGCCGCCGCGGAAGAGATATGCGCGCGAGTCCCCGACGTGGCCGAAGCCGACGGTTCCGCTCGGCGCATCGACCAGCGCGGCGGTGACGGTGGTCCCCATGCCCGCGGTCTGCGGGTCGGCGAGCGAGCGCTCCCAGATGCGCTTGTTCGCCTCGGTGATGCGCTCGACCACGCCCTCGAGACCCTGCGTCTCGCTGCCGGCCTCCTCGAGCGCGGTGGCCGCCAGACCGGCGGCGATCTCGCCCGCGCGGGCCCCGCCCATGCCGTCCGCGACCGCGAACAGCGGAGGCTCGCAGATGAACGCGTCCTCGTTCCGGAGCCGGCGGCGGCCCGGATCTGTCACTCCCGCTGCGCGGCCGATCCTCATGGCTCGAAGAGCAGCTCCGTCTGCCCGATGCGGACCACGTCGCCTGGGCTGAGGCGCTCCGCTGCGATCCGACCGCCGTTCACGAAGGTCCCGTTCGTGGAGCCGAGGTCCTCGACCCAGACGCCGTCCGTCCGTGGCTCGATCCGCGCATGCCGGGCGGACGCGAACTCGTCCTCACCGAGCTCGATGACGCTCGAGGACTCGCGGCCGACGACACTCGGCCTCGTGAGCTCGATGGCGCTGCCTGCGTCCAGTCCGGGGCCGTCGAGCACGACGAAGCGGGCGGGCGAAGCCTCCTCGATGCCGTACTCGGCGCGCGCCGCCGCGGCCTCCTGCGCCCCGAGGATGATGCTCTCCTGCGGCGTCTCGCCGATGTCCCGCGTCGCGGTGCGGACGATGTAGAAGATGAACAGGTACAGGAGCACGAGGAAGCCGATCTTGAGCGCGAGGAGCGTCTCGTCCGTCGCGAGTGCGACCTCCGTCATGGCGAGAGTCACGGGACGGAGCGCCCGAAGACGATCTCGGTCGAGCCGAGCGTGATCGTGTCTCCGTCGTGCAAGCGCTCGCGGTCGACGCGCTTGCCGTTCACGGCGGTCCCGTTCGTCGAGCCGAGGTCGACGATCCAGTACGTGGCGTCCTCCTGCCGCAGCTCGGCGTGCCGGCGGGAGACGTTGAGGTCGGCCACGTAGACGTCGCACGACCGCGAGCGGCCGAGGACGACGTTCGGCTGGGTGACCTCCTCCGTCCGGCCGGCGAGCGTGAGGGTGACGACCTCGCGCTCGGCCGGGGCGGGCGGCTCGTCCTCGTCGAGAGGAGGAACCGGTGAGCGGTAGATCATCGTCTGACCGGGCTGGCCGACAGGAAGGTCGGGGACCGGCACCGCGGGCTCGGGCAGGTCCGCGTCCGCGCCCGCATCGGCCGAGACGAGCCGCGTTGCGATCCCGAACTCGCCGACCGCGAGGTCGGAGTCCGCGGTGACGAGCACGCTGGGGGCCGTCAGCAGCGCGTACCGCTCGCGGCGGGCGTGCTCGGCGAGGTACTCCTGGAGCTCGCCGACGAGCGACTCCTCGTAGCCGGCGAACTGCCGCCGGTCCTGCGGCGAGAGGTAGATCGTGTACTCGTTCGGCACGTATACGCGCGACACGGACACCGTGCGGTGGTCGTCCATCTCCTTCGCGAGTTTGCGGGCGAGCTCGATCGGCTGGACGTGCGTCCGGAAAGCGCGCCCGAAGACGCCCTCGAACAGGCCCTCGATCTTGGCTTCGATCGTGCGAAACACGCTCATTGGTGGGTCGCCCACCCGCGCTGAGTCTACCCTCGGCCCCCTGCCGCAATGGCTCCGGCGACGCCCCAGACGAGCGCCACGAGGACGGCGGAGAGGGGGCCGGCGCCCGCCGCGACGACGGCTGCGAGGAGTGCCGCGCCCACCGCGAGAACGCCGTAGCGCGAACGGCTGCGCGCCCACGGCAGGATCACCGCGGCGGCTGCTGCAACCCCGGCGGCGGCGAGTACGAGCGGGGTTGCGGAGAGCGCCGTGAGGAGCGCGAGGACGACCTCGAGCGGCGCATCGCCCGGCGCAATGCTCAGCGGTCGTGCCAGCTCTCCCGCGGGTGGCAGGCCTTCGCCCGCGATTCCCGCTACGAGCGCCGCTGCGAGGACCGCCACGGCCGCCTGCGCGCCACGACGGACGGCGCCTCGCGCAGGCTGCACCGCGAGCGGGACCGCCGCGAGGAGCCCGATCCCGGCGAGCAGCGGGCCGGACACGAACAGCAGGCCGAAGCGCGCGTCGCGCCAGGCCAGGACGAGCCAGGCGAGCGCACAGCCCCCGTACAGGAGCGCCGCGCTCTGCGACACGTTCCCGATCGGGAACACGGGCGCGGCGAGCGCGATCGCGAGACCGAGCCGCGGGTGGAGCCAGGCACCGAGGCCGGCGAGCGCGACGACCGCGGCGGCGAGGCCCGGCGGCCAGAACGGGAGCAGGGTGGCGCCCACGGCCGCGGTGACAGCGGCGAGCCCGACGGGCAGAACGCGGCCGGCGTGGACCCGCGCCTGCGAGGTGGACGAGGCGGCATCCTGCTTCCGCTTCCGTGCCTGCCGCTCCGGCTGTTGGCCGAGCGACGCGCGCAGATCCGACGCCAGGGCCGAAGCGCGCGGCCTGTCCTTGGGGTCGCGGGCGAGCGCGCCGTCGACGGCCGCGAGCAGCCTGCGCGGAAGCTCTCGGCGCTCGACCGCCAGCGGCGGCGCTCCGGCCTCGATCGCCCTCGCGACCTCCTGGAGCGGGACGCCCCAGAACGGATGCCTGCCGGAGAGCGACTCCCAGAGCAGCACGCCGATCGACCAGACGTCGCTCTCGGGCGTCGCCTCCGCGCCCGCGAGCCGCTCCGGCGCGATGTACGCGAGTGTCCCCGGGACGTCGCCGACGGCGGTGAGCGTGTCGGCGCCGTCGAACTGTGCGAGGCCGAAGTCGAGCAGGCGGGCCGCGTTCTCGTCGCGGTCCTCGAGAAGGATGTTCGACGGCTTGACGTCGCGGTGCACGATGCCCATGCGGTGCGCGTGAGCTAGCACATCGAGCACCTGCGCGGCGATCTCGACGGCGTCCTCGTCGCCGATCTCGCCCATGCGCATCGCCTCGCGTAGGGTCCGGCCGGCGACGTACTCGTACGCGATGTAGACGTGGCTCGAGTCGTGGCCGACGTCGTACGCGCGAACGCAGCGCTCGTGGCGGAGCCGCCTCGCAGCGAGGGCCTCGCGCTCCGCGCGCGCGGCGGCCTTGCCCTCGCGCGTGATGATCTTCAGTGCGACCTCGAGCCCCGTCCGCTCGTCACTCGCGAGCCACACGGAGCCCGAGCCGCCGCTCCCGAGAGGGCGGACCGGACGGTAACGGCCGAGGACGAGCTCTCGGGTCGAGGGAATCGCGACGGAGGACACCGGTACCGGCCCTCTTGGCCGCGTCCGTGGAAACTCCTTTAGACGCGCGTTAGCGGCCGTTTGCCCGCCGATGCGCTCCTGTGCCTCGTCTAGAGTGGCCGCAGGTCAGGACTGGTCGGATGACGACGCACGACGAAGACATCCTGGATTTCGACTTCTTCGGCGAGGACGAGCCGCCGTCCTGGGAGGAGCCGAGCGAGCGTCCCCCTGGACCGCCCCGCGACCGTCCTCCGCGTGGGCCCCGCAAGCGCTTGCGCGCCCCCGGCAACCTGACTCCGCTGCTGCGACTGGTCGCGCTGATCGCGCTCGCCATCCTCGTCGTCGTGCTGCTGGCGGTATGGGTGGAGGGATGCACGAGCGACCGCAAGCGCGACGCGTACACCGACTACATGAACGAGATCGGTCAGGTCGGGAACCAGTCCGCGCGCCTGGGCGAGGAGCTGGCGACGACGCTCACGACGCCGGCGCTCAAGCTCGAGGATCTCGACGCACAGCTCGGAGGCTTCGTCCAGACCGCGCAGAACCAGGTCGCACGCGCGCAGGACATCGACGCGCCCGGGCCGATGCACACGGCGCACGAGGGCGCGATCGAGGCTCTCAACTACCGCGCGGCGGGCCTCCAGGGCCTGAAGTCCGCGTTCCAGCAGACGGCCGATGCGACCGACGCCGCGGTTGCCGGCCAGCAGCTCGGCGCACAAATGGACCGCCTCCTCGCGAGCGACGTCATCTGGGCGGACTCCTTCCAGGCGCGTGCGGAGACCATCGTCCAGGACGAGGGGCTCTCCGGGCTCGAAGCGCCTCCCTCCGAGTTCGTGACCTCCGACGACATCGCGACCAGCGAGTCGCTCGCGGCCATCTGGCAGCGGATCCAGGGCGCGTCGGAGGGTGGGACGCCGGCCGGCCTGCACGGCAGCGGGATCGCGTACGTGAAAGCCCTTCCGAGCGACCAGACGCTTTCCACCGACGTGGCGACGGAGATTCTCGTGACCGAGCAGCTCCGCTTCGAGGTCGGCGTCGAGGACACGGGCGACAGCCAGGAAGTCCGGATCAAGGTCACGCTCACGATCCCGAAGACGCCGGAGAACATCGTCCAGACGCAGACGATCGACATCATCGACCCGGGCGAGACGAAGGCGGTGACGTTCCAGGTCGGCGCGCTCGTCCCGTTCGGCGAAGAGGTGTCGGTGAAGGTCGACGTCGACCCCGTCCAGGGCGAGACGAATACGGCCAACAACACGGCCGAGTTCCCGGTCATCTTCTCGCTTTGACGGCGTCGCTCGCGGTTGCCATCGCGGCCGCCGCGGTCGCGGCTGCGGCGCTCATCCTCGTGTTCGTCTTGTGGCGCCGGCTCGCCCGAATCGCGTCCGCGCAGAAGGTGGTGCTCGCGAGCGGGCAGCGTGACCTGCTCGAGTTCGCGGTCGCCCTCCAGGGCCGTATCGACGACCTCCACCGTGTGGTGGACGAGGTCGCGTCCGGCCTCTCGCGCGTCGACCGCCGCGTCGACGGCGCGGTCACGAACACCGCAATCGTCCGCTACGACGCGTACGAGGGCACCGGCGGTCAGCAGTCGGCCTCGGTCGCCCTCCTCGACGCGACGCGCACCGGAGCCGTCGTCACCGCGATCCAGGGCCGCGACTACGCGCGGATCTACGTCAAGGACCTCGATCGCGGCCGCTCGTCGGTTGCGCTGTCACCAGAGGAGCAGGAAGCCGTCGAGCGCGCAATGGCGCGATGATTGCTACGCGGCCGCTGCGGCGTCGACGAGGCCCGGGAGGTACGTGCGCCAGACGTCCGGGATGTGCTCGGTCGTCAGGCGGATGAAGAGGACCGGCGTCGGTGGGCGCGGCGTCGTGCGCAGCGTCATGCTCGTCTCCTCGAGCAGGCGGTCGCCCTTCTGGTGGTTGCACGGGGCGCAGGACGTGACGACGTTCTCCCATACCGACGTGCCGCCGCGCGAGCGTGGAACGACGTGGTCCAGCGTCAGCCGGTTGCCGCCGGTCCCGCAGTAGGCGCACTGCCAGCCGTCCCTCGCGAAGAGGACGCGCCGTGAGATCCGGCGCGTCACGCCGCGCGGGACGCGGACGTACGTCTTCAGGCGGATGACGTTCGGCCGGTCGAAGTTGGTGGTCGACGACCGCAGCGGGCGGTCGTGGCGCTCGAGGATCTCCGCCTTGCCCTTCCACACGAGGACATGCGCGCGGCGCAACGAGCACACGTTCAGGGGCTCGTAGCTTGCATTCAGGACGAGTACCCGCTCCACCGCGCGCGCAGCGTAGCAGCCGTTTCAGCCGTCACCGCTGCGATGTCTAGGCATAACGAGCGCAGTTTCTGCATAATACGCCGATGGCCACAGCTGCGGTCGTCGGCGCCTCCGGGTACGCGGGGCAGGAGACTCTCGACCGGGTGCTCTCGCACCCGGCGCTCGAGCTGTACGCGCTCGGCTCCGACACCCTCGCCGGACAGCCGGCGAACGCGCTCGACCCGCGCCTCGGCCGAAACGGATGGAGCCGCATCCCGCGCTTCATCACGAACGAGGCCGCGCTCGAGAGCGGCGCCGACGTCGTCTTTCTGTGCCTCTCGCACGAGGAGGCGGCCGCCGTGCAGCCCTCCGCACGGAGTGTTGTCGTCGACCTCTCGGGCGCGCATCGTTTCGCCGACGCCGCCGTCTACGACGGGTGGTACGGGTTCACGCACCCGCAGCCGGCGTCGCTCGAGTCGTGGTCGTACGGCCTGCCCGAGGTCAGCCCGCCGGCCGGGCGGCTCGTCGCGAACCCGGGGTGCTACGCGACCGCCGCGCTGCTCGCGCTCGCGCCGATCCGCGACGAGATCGAGCGAGACGGGATCGTGGTCGACGCGAAGTCGGGCACGACGGGCGCCGGGCGAACGCTCAAGGCGAGCTCCCATGCGGGTGCGGTGCTCGAGAACTTCGCGCCGTACCGCGTCGGCGACCATCAGCACGCGCCCGAGATCGCGGCGCTCCTTGGCTTTCCGGTCGCGTTCGTCCCCCACCTGCTGCCGATCCGCCGAGGCCTCGTCGCGACCTGCTACGTGCGCTCGACGGGAGTCGACCTGCGCGCGTTGCTCGAGGACCACTACGCGGAGAGCCACGTCGTCTCGGTGGTTCCCGAGGGCGTCGTGCCCGACCTCGGCCGCGTCCAGCAGACCGACGGCGCCGAGATCGGGGTCTTCGAGGACCGCCTCACGGGCCAGACGGTGATCGTGTGCGCGCTCGACAATCTCGGCAAGGGCGCCGCCGGCCAGGCCGTGCAGAACGTCAACCTCCTCTTCGGCTTCGAGGAAACCACGGGACTGCGGCTCTCCGGGGTGCTCGTCTGATGTCGGTCACCGCCGCGCAGGGGTTCGAAGCGAGTGGCGTCGCCGCAGGGATCCGGCGCTCGTCGCCCGACGTCGCGCTCGTGCGGTCGGTGCCGCGAGCGGTCGGCGGCGCCGTGTGGACGACGAACCGCGTGCTTGCCGCCCCGGTCGAGGTCTCGCGCCGCAATCTCGAGGTCGCCGAGCCGCAGGCGGTCGTGGTCAACTCCGGCGTCGCGAACGCGGCAACCGGAGCTGCAGGTGTGGCGGACGCGGAGCTCACGGCACAGGAGGTCGCGCGGCACCTCGGGCTCGCGCCCGAGGAGGTCGTCGTCCTCTCGACCGGCGTCATCGGCGTCCCGCTGCCGATGGCGAAGCTCCTCCCAGGTGTCGAGGCGGCTGCGTTAACGCTCTCCGGTGAGGGAGGCGACGCGGCCGCCGAGGCGATCCTGACCACCGACAACGGCCCCAAGCAGGCTGTCGTCGAGGGGGATGGCTTCACCGTCGGCGGGATGGCCAAGGGCGCGGGAATGATCCACCCGCGCCTTGCGACCATGCTCGCGGTCGTGACGACGGACTACCCGCTCGAGCCCGGTGAGCCCGTCGAGCTCCTGCGCGCCGCGGTAGACGAGAGCTTCAATCGCATCTCGGTCGACGGCGAGTGCTCGACGAACGACGCGGTGGTGCTGCTCGCGAACGGCGCGAGTCAGATCGAGCGCGACGCCGCCTCCGACGAGCAGTTCGCGGAGGCGCTCCAGCAGGTCTGCGCCGACCTCGCGCGCCAGATCGTCGAGGACGGCGAGGGCGCAACGGTGCTGCTCGAGATCCGCGTCTCGGGCGCTTCCTCCGACGAGGAGGCCGTTGCGGTGGCGCGCAGGATCGCGACGTCCCCGCTCGTGAAGACGGCCGCCTTCGGCCGCGACCCGAACTGGGGGCGGGTGCTTGCGGCGGCCGGCTCCGCGCCCTGGAACGGGGGCTTTGCACGTCTGGATCCGGACCGGCTCACGCTCGCCTTCGACGGGACGAAGGTGTTCGAGCACGGCAAGGCGACCGGAACGACGCCTGCGCTCGACGGCACGGCGGTCGCCATCGACCTCGACCTCGGCCTCGGACATGGCACGGCCGCTTACCTCGCATCCGACCTCACCTACGACTACGTGAAGCTGAACGCGGAGTACACGACGTGACGCGCGTCGTCGTGAAGGTCGGAGGCGCGGTCGCCGCGGGGTCGGCCGACGTCGTCCTCGGGCACGTCGAGGCAGGCAGCGAGGTCGTCGTCGTCCACGGCGCCGGCCCGCAGATCAGCGCCGAGCTCGCACGGCGCGGGATCGCGACCGAGTTCGTGCACGGGCTCCGTGTCACGAGCCCGGAGACCGTCGCCGTCGTGCGCGAGTCGCTCGTCGCCGTCGGTGTCGTCCTCGCAGAGACACTCGGCCCGTCCGCGGTGCCTCTCGTCGGAGACGAGATCGGGCTCCGTGCCCGGCAGCTGCCCGAACTCGGGCTCGTCGGCGAGCCGATTCCCTGCCGCCCGCCGGCGATCGAGCAGGCGCTGGCCGCCGGCCTCATCCCGGTCGTGGCGCCGATCGCCGAGGGGCCGTTGAACGTGAACGCGGACGACGCGGCGAGTGCGCTCGCGATCGGGCTCGGTGCCGACCGGATCGTGTTCGTCACGGACGTCCCCGGCGTCTACGTCGAAGGCGCGCTCGCGGACCGGATCGAGGCCGGTCAGGCCGACCGGATGCTCGCCGAGGGCGCGTTCGAGGGCGGCATCGTGCCGAAGCTCCTCGCGGCCGTGAGGGCCGCGAAGCTCGGGTTGCGGGCGGAGATCGGAGCGACGGAGGTGCTCGCATGAACGGTCTCGAGCGGCTGGTGCCGAACTACGCGCGCATCGACCTCGAGCTCGTCCGAGGCGAGGGAGTGCGCGTCTGGGATGCGGACGGCCGCGAGTACCTCGACTTCGGCGGCGGGATCGCCGTCGTATCGCTCGGCCACTGTCACCCGGCGCCGCTGGCCGCCGCGCACGGCCAGCTCGAGCAGCTCTGGCACGTGTCGAACCTCTACCGAACTGGACCCGCGGAGGCGCTCGCGTCGCTGCTCTCGGAGCGCTTCGGCGGCGCGCAGGCGTTCCTCTGCAACTCGGGCGCCGAGGCAATCGAGGCGGCGCTCAAGTACGCGCGCAAGGCCACCGGGAAGCCGGGCGTCGTCGCGGTCGAGGGGAGCTTCCACGGGCGGACGCTCGGCGCGCTCTCGGCGACCGGCCAGCCGGGGAAGCGGCAGGCGTTCGAGCCGCTCGTGCCCGGGGTGCGCTTCGTGCCGCCGAACGACGTCGACGCGCTCGTCGCGGCGTGCACGGACGACACGGGTCTCGTCCTGCTCGAGCCGATCCTCGGCGAGGGCGGCGTGATCCCGCTCGATCCCGAGTTCGTGTCGGCGGCGGCCGCTCTCGAGGCACTGCTCTGCCTGGACGAGATCCAGACCGGGGTCGGCCGCACAGGCTCGTTCTTCGCGTTCGAGCAGCTGGGCACGCGGCCGGACCTCGTGACGATGGCGAAAGGCCTCGCCAACGGGCTCCCGATCGGCGCGCTGCTCGTCTCCGACGAGGCGGCCGGCGCGTTCGTACCCGGGGACCACGGCTCGACCTTCGGCGGCAACCCGGTCGTGTGCGCGGCGGCCTGTGCAGTGGTCGAGATCGTCGACGACGACCTCCTCGCGAACGTCACGGCGCTCGGTGCCCAACTCGCTGAAGTTCTCAGTTCACTGCCCGGCGTCGTCGAGGTGCGCGGCCGTGGGCTCCTTCTCGGCGCCGTTCTCGACCGCCCGGCGGCGGACGTGGTGACCGCTTGCCGCGAGAGCGGTCTGCTCGTCCTCACGGCCGGGGACGACGTCCTCCGGCTGGCACCGCCGCTCACGATCGGAGAGGCCGAGGTCGAGGGAGCGCTCGCGACGCTGACCGCCGCGCTCGGCGCCATCGCTCCTGTTCTCGCGTAGCCGCATATTCTGCTAAGTTGCCGCATACTATGATGCGCCGAGAACGGCAGACCACGATCCTCGAGCTCGTCCGCGAGCAGGCCCTCTCGACGCAGGCGGAGGTCGCCGCCGCCCTTCGGGAGGTTGGTTACGACGTCGTGCAGACCACGGTGTCGCGCGACATCGCCGACCTCGGCCTCGTCAAGGTGCGCGCTCCCAGCGGCCGGCTCGTCTATGCACCTCCCGGCACGACGGACACCGACCGGCTGCGCGCGCTCGCAGCCGCGACCCGGCGGTACGCGCTCGGGATCGAGGCGGCGGGAGGGCTCGTCGTCCTGACCACGCCCTCGGGCTTCGCAAACGCGCTCGCGCAGGCGATCGACGAGGCAGCGCATCCCGGGATCGCCGGGACCGTTGCCGGCGACAACACGATCCTCGTCATCGCGCGCGACGGAACCTCGGCCGCCACGCTTCGCGACGAGCTCGCCGGCCACGTCCTGGAAGGAGCCGCATGAGCAGAACCGCCGCAGTCGCGTACTCGGGAGGGCTCGATACGAGCTGCATCCTCGCGTGGCTCAAGGAGGACTGGTACGGGTTCGACGAGGTTCTCGCCGTGCTCGTCGACGTCGGGCAGGAGTTCGACCTCGAGGATTCGATCGCGCGCGCGAACGCCGCCGGCGCCGACGACGTCCTCCTCGTCGACCGCAGGGACGCGTTCGCGAACGAGCAGTGCGCACGAGCGATCGTCACGAACGCGCTCTACGAGGGCAAGTACCCGCTCGTCTCCGCCCTCTCGCGGCCCGTGATCGCGCAGGCGGTCGCCGAGATCGCTCTCGAGTCGGGTGCCGAGGCGGTCGTCCACGGCTGCACGGGCAAGGGGAACGACCAGCTCCGCTTCGAGCTCGCGTTCAAGGCGCACTACCCCGGTGTCCACGTCATCGCTCCTCTACGGGATCGCATCTGGACGCGCGACGAGGAGATCGAATACGCGCTCGCCAAGGGCATCCCGGTCACGCAGACGGCGGCCTCGCCGTACTCGATCGACGAGAACCTGTTCGGCCGCGCGATCGAGGCCGGTGTGCTCGAGGACCCGTGGGAGCGCCCGCCGGAGGAGCCCTACGCGCTCACGAGCGACCCGGCGAGCGCGCCGCAGCCGCTCGAGATCGTGCTCGGCTTCGACAGGGGGCTTCCGACGTCGCTCGACGGCGAGGAGCTCTCGCTCGCCGAGCTCATCGGGCGCCTGAACCGGATCGCCGGCGCGTACGGCATCGGCCGGATCGACATGATCGAGAACCGAGCCGTGGGCATCAAGAGCCGCGAGGTGTACGAGGCCCCGGCCGCGATGGTCCTCATCGAGGCGCACTCGGCGCTCGAGGACGCGATCCTCACGCGCGACGAGGCGCGACTGAAGCGGCCGCTCGAGCAGCGGTGGACGGAGATCGTCTACGAGGGCCGCTGGTTCAGCCCGGCACGCGAGGCGATCGACGCCTTCGTCGCGTCGACGCAGGAGCTCGTCACCGGCGAGGTCCGCGTGGAGCTCAGGCCGAACGCTTCCGTCGTCACCGGCCGCAGGTCGCCGCACGCGCTCTACGCCGCGGATCTCGCCTCGTACGGCGCTGCCGACACCTTCCCGCACGACGCGGCCGAGGGCCTCATCAGGATCGCCGCGCTCGAGACCGAGCTGCACGCCGCTCGCACACGCGCCAGAATCGAGGCGTGACCACCTGGTCCGGGCGCGTCGAGGGCGCCCTCGCTCCGGAGGTGTGGGAGTTCCTGCGCGCGGACGACGCGGAGCTCCTCCCGTACGACTGCGAGGCGACAGCTCTTCACGCGCAGCGGCTCGCGCAGGCGGGGATCCTCACGGCGGAGG
>Ga0081455_10005346_pt1 | contig 14103 bp, 13 predicted proteins | sample TabmetS3T2R1_FD_70207 | JGI IMG/M metagenome (GOLD analysis project Ga0081455, IMG submission 70207) | Tabebuia heterophylla rhizosphere microbial communities from the University of Puerto Rico - S3T2R1 | ecosystem: Host-associated > Plants > Roots > Rhizosphere ... | reverse complement strand
TCTCGACGCCGACCACCTGGCGGTGATCTACGACGCGTCGGAGCGCGGCTTCCGCAAGGACATCTATCCCGCCTACAAGGCGCAGCGGCCCGACCCGCCGGAGGAGCTGATCCCGCAGTTCCCGCTGATCCGCGCCACCAGCGAGGCCTTCAACCTGCCGGGCATCGAGGTCGACGGCTTCGAGGCCGACGACATCATCGCCACCTATGCCCGCATGGCGCGCGAGGAGGGCTCCCGCGTCGTCATCGTCTCCTCCGACAAGGACATGATGCAGCTGGTCGGCGACGGCGTGACCATGCTGGACCCGCTGAAGAACAAGCCGATCGACGCCGCCGAGGTGATGGAGAAGTTCGGCGTGATGCCGGACCGGGTGGTCGATGTGCAGTCCCTGGCCGGCGACAGCGTCGACAATGTGCCCGGCGTGCCCGGCATCGGCATCAAGACCGCGGCCCAGCTGATCACCGAGTACGGCGACCTTGACACCCTGCTGGCCCGGGCCGGCGAGATCAAGCAGCCGCAGCGGCGCGAATCCCTGATCCAGTATGCCGAGCAGGCGCGGATCAGCCGCCAGCTGGTGACGCTGCGCAGCGACGCGCCGGTGCCGTTCGGGCTGGAGGGCCTCGTCGCCCGGCCGCCGGCCCGCCCGCGCGCCACCCCGATCCCGCCGCGGATCCCGGGTTCTCCGCGGGGGAGCGCCGGATCCCGCGCTCGGAATCTGCCGAGATCTCCCCGTCACACCAAGGCGGATCGCTGATGGGTCCCTCTCGCCGGCCCGATGACCCCTGGTCGATCGTCCTCCTCGCCGCCGCGATCGTCGCGCTCGCGCTATGGCATCTCCTCTCTCATGCGCACATCCATCCTCATCCGGCCGCGGTCCATCTCGCCTCGCTTATCCCCTTCGCCCTCGGCGCGACCGCGATCGCCTCGGCGCCGGCGACACAACGCATTCTCGCGACCCGCCGCACGCTCGCCTCGCGGCGTACGGTCGCGGTCGTCCCGGCCGACGGTTTCGCGCCGCGACCGGAGACGGTCGCGGCCTTCGCCGCCGGCCTGGCCGAGGCGGGCCGGCGGATCGGGGGCTGGACCGACCGCCCGGCGAGCGCGGTGCGGGTGCGGCTGGCCAACGACGCCGCCGGGCGGTTGGTCTATCTGATCGAGCTGCCCGAGCGTGACCTGTCGAGACTGCGGAGCGCGCTTCGGTCCTACCGCGGGATCGAGGTCCGCGACGCCGCCGAGGTGCTCGGGACCGGAGGGCCGGCGGAGGAGGCCGATCGGTGTGTGGTCCGCGCCGAGCTGATCCTCGCTCGGCCCTCCTTCGAGCCGCTCGCCCGCCTCCCGCTCGACCCCGACCCTTTGGCGTCCTTCGCCGCCGCGCTCGCCGGGGTCAGGCGCGACCGCGGTGTCGAGGCCGAGGTCTGCGTCGACCTCCTTCCCGCTGCGGGCCTACGGGCGGGAAGGCTCCGGCGGCGGATGCGCCGGCAGGCGCGTCGGCGTCATCGACAGACGGGGCCCTCCCTCGGTGAGGTGCTGGGTGGGACGCGGGGGAGCTCGGGTCGCGCCGACCCGCTCGACCTATACGACCGTCGAGCGCTCGGCAAGGGCCTCGAGTCGAAGCTCCGCGAGGGCGCGACCCTGTTCGAGGCGCAGGTGCTCCTCCGCGTCACCGCCCCGGGCAGGGACCTCGCCAAGGGCGTGATGCGAAACCTCAAGGCGGCCTTCGCGCCGACCGAGGACCGCAACCATCTGCGGGTGCACGGTCTGCCGATTCCGGGGCTCTCCTTCCTCGGCTCCGACCTCCCGGGCCGCCGCCGCCGATTCGACCGGCGCCTGGAGACCGGGCTCTTCCGGCCGGCGCGAAGGAACGTCGTCACCACCGCCGAGGTGGCGGGCTTCTTGAAGCCGCCGAGCGTCTCGTGCGAGGTGGAGGAGGTGCTGCGCTCGGGCGCGGTGCTCTCGGCACCGCCGGCCCTGCCGACGTTCACCTCCGAGCGCAAGGACCTGATCCCGATCGGCAGGGTGGCCGGGGAGGACGGCGGCCGGATCGTCGGGGTGCGCGCCGAGGAGAGCTTCTTCACCTACGTCGCCGGGCGCTCGCGCTACGGCAAGACCGAGACGGCGATCGCGATGTTCACCCACCTGGTGCGCTCGGGCCAGGGCGGACTCTTCCTCGACCCCCACGGCGACGCGCTCGGCCGGATCAGGCCCTACCTGACCGAGCCGGAGGTCGCCCGGCGGGTGGTCGAGATCGACCTCGGTCCCGGCGCACCCGACTCGCAGCCGGCATGGAACCTCTTCCGGATGCGAGGCGTCGACCCCGAGGCACGGGTCGACGCGATCGTCGCCGCCTTCGCCGCGGCGGTCGGCTGGGGCGAGCAGTCGACCCGGGCGATCAACCTGACCACCCAGGCCGCGGCGGCGTTGGCGAGGGTCGCCGAGGTGGTGCCGGAGGAGATCGCGCCGACGATCTTCCAGCTGCCGACCCTGCTCACCGACGACGGGTGGCGGGAGACGGTGATCCGGTTCCTGCCGGCCCACTCCCGCCGCTTCTGGACCGACCGCTTCCCGGTCCTCTCGCCGGAGGCGGTGACGCCGGTGACGAACCTCGTCGACCGTCTGCGCACCTCGCGGGCCACCACCGCCCTCTTCGGTCAGAGCGTCGGGACCTTCGGGGTCCGCGAGGCGATGGACCGCGGGCAGATCGTCCTCGCCTGCCCGGGATCCGGCGGGCCGAGGGAGAGGCTCGTCGCCGGGCTCCTCGCCTTCGACCTCCTACACGCCGCCCGCTCGCGGGCCGCGCTAGACCAGAAGAAGCGGAGGCGCTTCGTGGCCGTCTTCGACGAGGTGCAGTCCTATGACGGCGAGAGCCTCGCGGCGCTGCTCGAGCAGTCGGCGAAGTTCGGCCTGCGGGCGATCTTCCTGAACCAGGACCCCGAGCGGCTGCGCCCGGCGACGCTCCATGCGCTCACCACCAACCGCTCCCACCTCCTCGTCTCGGCGCTCAACTCCCACGCCGCGGCGCTGGTCGGTCGCGAGCTCGGCGGCGGGGTGGACCCGGCGGCGCTGACCCGCCTGCCCCGCTACCGGTTCGTCGCCCAGGTCACCGACGGCGGCGAGCTCTCCCGGCCGTTCGCCCTGGGCGGGGTGCGGGTCGAGGACGCGCTCGGGGAGGGGAGCACCGACGAGCCGGAGGCGGCGATCCGGCGTCCGGGTCGCGCGCGCAGGGCGGTCGAGGCGGCCGCCCACCAGGAGACGCTCGACGCCCGCATCCTCGCCGCCCTGGAGGAACGCCGCGGCGAGGGCGGGGCGGAGACGACGGCGGCACCGCAGGACGGGCCGCCGCCCTCGGCGCTCGGGGTCGCGCGGCGGAGGAACGGATGACCTTGGCGAGGCGAGAGATCGGCGAGGCACCCGGCCTGCCCGCGAGGACGATCGAGATCGTCTCCTCGCTCGCCGTCCACCGGGCGCTCTCGGCGCGCCAGATCGGGGCGATCCACCTCCCGGCCGTGAAGGAGCGCTGGGTCCGACGGGTGCTGTCACGGATCGCGGCCGCCGGGCTGATCGACCACACCCGCACCACCGGCGCACCGCAACGGCTCTGGTTCGCGACCGAGGACGGGATCCGGATCGCGGTCGAGGCGGGGGCGCTGCCGCGGGCAACGCGGGCGATGACTGCCGCCGAGGTACGGGGTCCGCTCCAGGCCCACACCGTGGCCGTCAACGAGTCGGCGATCGCCTTCCTGCGTGCGGCGCGGCGGCGCGGCGAGGACTTCGGCCCGCTCGCCTGGCGCCACGAGGTCGCCCATCCCCTGCGGCCCGGTGTACGGGGGCGGCGGGCGCGGGCGGTGATCGCCGACGCGGTCCTCACCTACCTGCGGTTGACCGAGGAGGAGGTGCTGGTCGAGCAGCGCTTCCTCGAGCTCGACCGGGCGACCCTGCCGGTCGACGCGATGGCCACCGAGCTCGCCCGCTACGCGGAGCTCTTCGCCGCGCAGGACAAGGGCCGCGACCCGGTGTGGGTCAGGCGCTATCCCGTCTTCCCGGGGGTGGTGTGCGTCCTCGCCGGTGCCGGGCGGGAGGCGCTCGAACGCCGCCGCGACACCGCCCTCGCACTCTTGCGGGCGAAGCCCGGCCTGACCCGCAGCCCCGAGGTCGGCATCCGCATCTGCCTGCTCGAGGACCTGGTCGCCCGCGGGCCGTTCGAGCCGATCTTCCGTGGCCTGCGTGAGCCCGGCCTCGAGGTCGACTGGCTGGGGGAGGAGGCGCCTTGACGGCGGCCAGGGCTGAGCGGAAGAGAGCAGGGGTCGGCCGGGGGCGCGACCAGGCGGGCGGTCATCACGGACGTCGGTTGGGGCCGGCGAGTCGCCTCCTCGAGGGCGACTGCCTGGAGGTGCTCGGGACGCTCGAGCCCGAGAGCGTCGACGCGATCGTCACCGACCCGCCGTACGGGATCGGCTTCCAGAACGAGCGCTGGGACGGGAAGGCGCTCAGGGAGGTGGCGGCACGCTCCGGCCGCCGGCGTCTGAGCCCAAACGAGGCCTTCGAGGTCTGGTGCCGGCTCTAGGGCGAGGGGTGCCTGCGGGTGATGAAGCCGGGCGCCCACCTCCTCGCCTTCGGATCGCCGCGGACGATCCACCGGCTCGAGTGCGGGGTCGAGGACGCGGGCCTCGAGATCCGCGACCGGCTGATGTGGCTCTACGCCGAGGGGATGCCGAAGTCACGCCACTATCGCGGCGGGAGGGCGACTTCACTGAAGCCAGCCTACGAGCCGATCGTCCTGGCGCGGAAGCCGCTCGAGGGGACGACCGAGGAGACGATCGACCGCTTCGGCACCGGTGCGCTCCACGTCGAGGGCTGCCGGGTCGAGGGCCGCCACCCCGCCAACGTGATCCTCGAGCACGAGCCAGGCTGTGGAGAGGAGGGCTGCCTGTCGGGATGCACCGCGGCGGCCGTCGACACCTGCGCCGCGCGCGCCCATCCCGGTAAGCGGATCGCCCCGAGCCGCTTCCTCTATTGCCCGAAGGCGAGCCGCGCCGAGCGCGACGCCGGCTGCGAGGATCTCCCCGCCCGACGGCTCGATCTCTTCCCGCAGGCCCAGGACAAGGCCCCGGCGCGGGCGCGCAACCCGCACCCGACCCTGAAGCCGCTCGAGCTGATGCGGTGGCTGGTGCGACTGGCGTGTCCGCCGGGCGGTCTCGTCCTCGACCCGACCATGGGTTCGGGAACGACCGGTGCCGCCGCCGCGCTCGAGGGGCGGCGGTTCCTCGGGATCGAGCTCGAGCCCACCTATCTGGAGATCGCCCGCGCCCGGATCGAGCACTGGGGTGAGGGTTCGGTCTGCATCGGCGACGGTGCCCGTCGCCGCCGAGGAGGCGCCCGGACCCAGGCCGGGAGGCGATCCCGGGACGGTTCGCGGCGATGAACCGCGAGCTGGATCCCGACTCGCTTTCGTGCCGGCGCGGAGCTATGGTCCGTGCGCAAGGAAACAGATGACCGGGAGGCGCGCCAACGCCCCCCGGTCGGGCGCCGAAGGACAGAGCTTCGACGCGAAAGTGGAGCCTAGCCGTGAGTGGGGGATCGCCCCGGACCGCGGTGGGCCACCCTGCGCCGCCGCCTCCTTCTCGCCCGAGAGGAGGCGGTGTGATGAAGAGAGGGAACGAGGGCAGATCAGGGCCCGGGGAGTGGCGGCCATGAGCCTCGCGACGCTCGGGCTGTGCCAGCTCGTCCTGGTCGTCGCGTGGACCGTCGGCGGGGTGATCCTGAGGCTTGGAGGCTCGATCCTGATCCTGGCGGGGCTGCTCGGACCAGCCCTGGGCGCAGGCCCCGGCGTGCTCATCCTGGCGGCCGTCGGTGCAGGTGTCTGGGTGCTCGGCCAGGCCCACCATGCTCTGCGCCACGGCACCTACCGCGGGCCGCTCGCGCGCCTCGTCCTCGAAGGCCGGGATCGCCCCGGGGCGGCGCTTCCACAGGAGACAGCCCCGCCGCTCGGTGCGGAGCGACGCCCCGGGCCACGACGTTGCGCCGCGGTCACCGGACTGAGGAGGAGAGGCGGATGACCGCCGTAGGACAGAGGACCCACACGATCATGATCCGGCGCCTGCTCGGCCGGACGCTGGCCGACGACGCCCTCGCAGATGCGGTCGCCGACCTCGTCTTCGAACACGTCGTCGAGGGACGCCTCGGTGTCGAAGAGATGGCCGGTCGCCTCCCCGGCCTGATCGAGGAGACCCTTCAGATCGCCGACGAGGACGACTGGCGGGCTGTCGCCACGCAGTTGATCGCCGAGGCCCGTGAGGTCGACGGGCAATCCGGTCATCCGGGGGCCGACGTGCGGCCGCTGCGCTTCATCGACTGCGACCGTCAGCGCTACTCGGAGCGTGTGCCCGCCGCCGAGGCCGGGGAGTTCCTGATCGGCGATTTCCTCGAGGGCGGGGGGACCGGCGAGGACGGGGAATTCAGGGTGACGCTGATCGAACTCGGACAGGGCGGTCCCTGGGGCCTCCATCCGCACCTAGAGGTGTTCGGCGACGGCAACGCGGCGCTTCGGCGCGCGATCGCTGCCGGGCTCCTGGATTCGTTGGGCCGGGTCGGCAGTCGCGAGGAGTTCGCGTGGCGACTGATCGACCTTGGGTTCTTCGACCGATCCGACCGGCCACTCCCGCCGGTCCGGGTCGAGGGCTGAGACGTCGGCCGCGCCGGAGACCGTCGTCTATGTGCCGACCGGTGGCCATCCTGCGACCGCCGGGATCGCGCGTGGCTCGGCGATCGTCGGGCCGCCCCGAGCTAGGCGGCGATCCTGTCCGGATCTATTTCGAGGGCGGCGTGTACGGGCAGGTCAACATGAGGACGCTCGGCGATCGAGCGCGCCACGCGCACGGACGGCTGGCCGAGGACTACCCGACCACGGCGACCAGGACCGTGCCGCGACAGGCGCTGGTCGCGGTCGGGATCTTCGAGTCGCGGTCGACGCGGATCTTGCTCACGGGTCCTCACTCCGAGGCGGTCGTCGCATCATGGCTCGGGATGATCAGCTTGGACTCAGACGAGCTCGGGTCCACCGCCGCGAACAACCGGGAGCGTCGTCCCGGGACGTGACCCCCGGTCGCTTCAGGAGCCGGACGGGTAGTACCGGCGCCCGTCCTTCTTCACCCGTCCCTCTTTCTCGAGATCTCCGAGGACGCGATAGAGGTAATTCGGTTTGATTTTCAACTTCTTCGCGACCTCGGAGGCGGTGATGCCCGGTGATTTCTCGATCAGTCCGACCGCTTGATCGGCACGCCCGCTGGCACGACGCCGCCGACGTTTCTGTGGGGATTTCGAGGCCGTCGCTTTGGCTTTGCCGCCGCGCGGTCGCCCTGGTCGCCGTTTGGTCGCTTTACCGCCAAGTGCGGCCAGCGCGCGCTCGAGGCGCCGACGCTCCTCGTTCAGCTCGTCGAGGCGCCTGCTGATCAACTCGTGGGCATCATCCAGTACAGCCGTTCCTTTCGGCATCCCGCTCCCTTCGAATCGAGACCGATGTTCGAGGCGGGCAGTCTCTCACCCTCCACGGATATCCGCCGACCTCGACCGGCGACCCATAGGTTCGGTCGGCGAGGAACGTCAGCCCGTCGGAGTCTCGGGACAGGTGTCAACCTCGCGATCCTTGAGCCGTCCGACCATGTCGTCAGGCTTCCGCAAGTTTCGTACAAGACTGCTGATGCCGGACGACTCCCACGACTTCCGTACACGCATGGTCCCGTCGAATGAGACGCGGATGCCGACGCCTGAGCCTGGGGAGGCGATCGTGGTCTGCAAGTACGGCGAGGAGCGCCGCAAGGCTGTGATCCTGCACCCCGACGACTTCGATCTCTTCGAGCGCTATCGGCGGATCTTCGGGCGCGTCCCGTTCGAGTTGAGGCTGACCGAGACCGCGGTCGCGGCGCATCGCCTCGGTGACGGAGACGCAGGCGGCGAACTCGACCTCGTCTCGGTCGGTCGGGCGCTGCCGTGAGTTCCGGGCCGGTCGCCCGAGGCGCGGTGGCCTGGGCGACGGTTACGAGGGCCCTCGGATCCTCGATGCGACGATGGAGTGACGACGGGACCCCTCCGAAGGCGATAGATCCGATCGGCCTAGCCCAAGAGCTCTGTGAACTCGAACCGCCCGTCTGCACGGTTCTCGTCGAGGCGTATCTTCGCCCGGTCGTCCTGCTGCAGGATCGTCCACAGGGGCTCCTGGGGGATGCACTCGCCCTCGCAGTCGTCTCCTTGGACGACCTGTCGGAGCCTCAGCGTGAGCGCGTATGCGCGCAGGAGGAGCCATCGCTGTTCCACCTCCCGAAGCGCCCCGGGAAGTACGGACTCGACCGGGAGGTGGCGGTGGACCTCAACGGTCTGCTGAGGATCGGCTGCGAGGCCCTGCTCCCGCGAGCCGTCGGACGGCTGGACGACAACGAGATGCGGGTAATCGGCGAGCGTCTCGTCGACCATCTGGACGTCGATCTCGAGCCGATCGTCGCCCGGCAGGTGGAGGAGCGGCTGCAGCAGTTGACCGGACCGGAGATGCTGTGAGGCCGATGCCGCGCTTCTCCCTCCACAGCGACGACAACGCGGCGCCTCACCGCTTCGAGGTCTACGAGCTGACCCTCAGCGACGAGGATCTGGTCGAGGACCTCGCCAGCGAGGTACGCGCCCTCTACCTCGACGACGACTTCGACGCCGTCCTGGAACAGGCCGCCACGGACCTCGACGCCGTCAGCGACCCGGACGCGATCCAGGAGCTGATCGTCTCGGCGGCGCAATCGACGATCCCGGAGCCCGCGCAGCGCACCACGCAGCCGTGGCTCGACACCGCGCGCAACGAGCTCGGCGAGGTCATCTGCTACGCCGCGCTGGAGGAGCTCTTCTCCGCAAGCCTGCCCGCCAAGCGGGTCCGCCACAAGGAGGTGCCGCAGCTTCCGAGCCGCGGGATGGACGCCTTCGCCCTCGCCGATGATCCGAGCGCAGCGCATGCGCTGCGCCTCTATCTGTCGGAGACCAAGTCCTCCTCGGACACGGCCAGCCCGCCGCGGGTCGTGGACGAGGTCGACGACAGCCTCCACAAGCAGCTCCTCGCTGCCGTGCGGAACCGGACCAAGGTCACCTCGGAGCTGGCGCGTGCCCTCAAGTACACCGCGGGTGCCGAGCGGGACCGGGTGGCACGGGCGATGATCCTGTGGGGGAAGGCCGAACTGGCGACCACGGTGGTGCCGTTCCTGCTCCGTCCCAAGGATCGCCACGGCGAGGCGGACTTCGGCGCTTTCCACGACGATCCGTCTGCGTTCGATCCGGCGCATGTCGCGTTCTGCCTGGTGCGGATCGACGGAACGATCGAGGCTCTCTCCCAGGATGTCTACCAACGGGCCCGCGCATGACCCCGCCGGTCGATAACCGCATCCCGGTTGAGCAGATCGAGGTCCTGCTCGACGAGTTGGGCGTCACGGGCTTGGTCAAGGCCTCCCATGTCGGCTTTCTCGTCGACTCCCTGATCTCCGGCCGCGACGTCGATCAGGAGCAGGTATCCGAGCTCGAGGCGATCAGCTTGGCCCTGGAGCGGCTGGCGATGCAATCCGAAGGCGACGAGGCCGCGCGTCGGCAGCTCTTCGATGCGGCGTTCATATGCCGGCGCGGGGTCTCGGCCGAGGGGCTCGACCCTCGCGGCTCGATCATCCACCACTTCTGCCTCTGCGTCGACGGGCTGATCGGCGAGCGCTGGGCGGAGCTCGGCATGCTCCTGCGCGAGCGCCGACCCGACGATTACCTGGGAGTGCCGGAGGAGATGAACTGGGGCGATGAGATTCTCCTCCGTGTCTGCCGCGCCTTCGTCCTGCTGTGCCGAAAGGGCGACGGATGGACCGACGTCCAGGCCGCGGCCGAGGAGGTGCGCCAGCTCCGCGGGCTGCAGGGCGAACGCGAGCAGCTCGCCGAGGGGGAGGAGCGCGACAGGGCCGAGGCCGCGCGCCTGATCCTGCGCTACAACCTCGCGAAGATCGTCGACCTCGTCGCCGAGTACACGATCAACGGCACACCCGGCGACGTCACGACCCGTCTACGCCGCCACCGCGCGAACGTCGACGCGATCATCGATCTCGGCGTCGAGAGGGATGCCGACGCCGAGCATGTCGCCGACCTGCTCTGGAGGGGCGCCGGGGCGCTCCTCGGGGCGAGCATCTGGACGCTCGCCCGCCGGGGCCTCGGGGCGAAAGTAGACGAGTTCATCGAACGGCTGGTCGGCCACCAGCAGTCGCCAGTGCTCGAGCTGTGGCCGAGTCAGAGCGGTGCGATCTCACAGAGCCTCCTCGACCCCGCCAAGCGCGCGATCGTCGTCGAGATGCCGACCTCGGCCGGGAAGACCCTCCTGGCCGAGTTCGCGATCGTGCAGGCGCTGGCGCTCTACCCGGACCGGACCGTCGCCTACGTGGTCCCGACCAGGGCCCTCGTCAACCAGATCACCCGCCGGCTGCGCCGCGACATCGAGCCGCTCGGCTTCCCGGTCGAGGCCGCGATCCCGGTTGTCGAGCTCGACCCCAACGAGGACGAGCTGCTCCGGCAGGACGTGAGCGTCCTCGTCGTCACCCCAGAGAAGCTCGATCTACTGATCCGCACCGAGCATCCGGTCGTCGAGCAGCTCTCGCTGACGGTGGCCGACGAGGCCCACAACCTCGGCGCGGACGCGCGCGGCGCCCGCCTCGAGCTGCTGCTCGCGACGTTGCGGCGGGAACGCGCCGACGCACGGTTCCTCCTGCTCACGCCGTTCGTCCCGAACGGTGAACAGCTCGCGCTCTGGCTGGGCGGAGAGGGGGCCGAGGCGACCATCAGCATCGACTGGAAACCGAGCGAGCGGGTGGCGACGCTTGCGCGCTGGAAAAAAATCCGCAACGGGCCCCAGGAGCTCCTCCTTCACACCATCCCGAGCGCACATCACGTCGACCTCAAGACCGAAGTGGACATCAATCTCGGCGACGCCGGGCCAATCGCCGCCGAGCGTGGCGATCGCGGGTCCTCGAAGGAGGCGGTCTCGGCCAGCGCCGCGCTGAAGTTGGCCGAGCGCGGCGGTGTGCTGGCGCTCTGTCGGGGGCGCAAGACGGCCGAGAAGCGCGCCGCCCAGGTCGACGCGACCCGTGAGGTGCGCGCGCACTCGCCCTTCGCCGCATCGGTGATGAACTTCGCCAAGGCCGAGCTCGGCACCGAGCATCCGCTCGCCCGCCACCTCCAGAAGGGCGTGGCGTTCCACCACGCGGGCCTCTCGCATGACCTCCGCTACCTGATCGAGCTGCTGATCGACGAAGGCGAGATCGACATCGTCTGCGGCACCACCACCCTTGCGCAGGGTGTGAACTTCCCGATCGGGAGTGTCATCGTCGAGACGCTCGACAAAGCCGCCGATCGGGGGCGCCAGCCGATGACATTCTCGGAGTTCTGGAACATCGCCGGGCGCGCCGGTCGGGCGATGCGTGATCGCGTAGGTCTGGTCGTCTTCCCGATCACCACCCGCGAACAGGAGGCGAACACGCGGGCGTTCCTGGAGGCCAGCGCCGCGCAGGTCGCCAGCGCCCTGATCGAGGCACTGAACGACGCGGTCGCGAACGCCGAGGACTTCGGGCTCGGCTTCGTTCGTAACAACAAGACCTTCGCGGTCTTCCTGCAGTACCTCACCCACGCTCTGCGGGTCGGAGGTGCCGACGTCGCGGGTGCCCAGATGCAGGACCTCCTGCGATCGAGTCTCGTCTACTTCCAGCTCGAGTCATCGGACCGGCGTGCCGCCGACGACCTGGTCCGGGCCACGAGCCGCTATCTGGAGTCGATCGCCGGGGTCGACCGTGGCTGGCTGGCGCTCGCGGACGGAACCGGATTCAGCCTTCCCTCGGTCGGCTTCATCAGCGCCATGCAGGCCGAGCGAGGCCTTCAGCTCGAGCACCCTGGCGCCTGGACCGAGGGCACCCTCTTCGGCGCCGACGCCCAACCGCTCACCGAGATCATCGACGTCATCGGTCAGATCCCCGAGCTCTCCCTCGGGCACTCCGACGCGGAGGGCTTCAACCCGGCGATCGTCGCTGGCGTCGTCTCGGACTGGGTCTCCGGGCTGACCGTTAGCGAGATCGCCAACCGGCGATTCAGCCACCTGGACCTCGACGACGACGACCGGCTGCGGATGACGAGCCACTATCTGCACTCGAAGCTGGTCGGGCAGGTGCCGTGGGGTGTAGGGGCGCTCCAGCGAGTGACGCTGCTCGAGGAGGGTGCGCTCGAAGAGGTCGGCCACATCCCATCCTTGATCTTCTATGGAGTGCGGTCGAAGGAGGCCGCCCTGCTGCGCATGGCCGGCGTGCCGCGGATCGCCGCCGAGGGTCTAGCGGGTCGCTGGCGGGCGGTCGAGCCGGATACGACGAGCTTTCCCGATCTGCGTCACTGGGTCGACGAGCTGCCGATCGAGGCATGGGATGAGGCGGTCGCCGAGCGCGAGGTGGTGTCAGGCAGCGACGCCCGTACGGTGTGGGCCGCGCTGGCCGGGGTCGAGCAGAACACCTAGTCACCGTCAGGCGTCACCCACGGCTCGACCCGCGGGACCGCCGTTCACGCCGTAGCCGCCGTACTCGGATCGCCCGAGCCATGCCCTTCGCCGGAGAGTGAATGCCACCAGTTCCTCAGCGCTCCGGCGACGATGTAGCTGAACGTCCAGAGCGGCATCGGGGCCTTCTCGCTCGGCCAGGTCGAGTCGTGGTACATCGTCGTGAAGGTCGTCTCGGTCCACGGTGGGGTTCTCTCCAATCGATGGATCGCGGTCATCGAGCGAGGCAGGGGCACGCCGTCATGCAGCATCTCCGAGCGGCGGTCGTAGACCGCAGAGAGATGGTCCCGAAGTCGATCCCAGTCGAGTCGTTCGAATGCCTCGGGCCGCTTCGCCGGGGGATCGGGGGCGAACTCGACGATGAAGTCGAGTACAGCCCGCTTGACCCGTGACTGGGGGGCGATCAGCGCCGCGATCCTTTCCCGCAGTCCCGGCTCGACCACGGCCAGGAGATCGGCCAACTCCGACCAGGTCCGGGACAGCTGGTCGAAACTGCTCTCCCCGGACTTGCCCGCCCAACTCTTGGCGGCGGTCTCCAACGCCGTGATCAGGCGTAGCCAGGAGAGATCCGGGTCGTCGTCGGCGATCCAGATCCCCAGCTGAAAGGCGCGGGCGGCCCGCGCAACCGCGAGCGCCTCCACGGCCGGCAACCGTCGATAACGGTTCAGCCACGAGGCCGCCTCGTCGAAGCGAGCCTCGGCGCTCAGGTGCGGCAGTTGCGGTTGCCCTTGGGGACGCGCCAGCAGCGGAGGCTGGAGATCGAAGGTATATGGCTTCCCCTTCGGGTCCTTATCGGGCTCGAACGATCGCCACATCCCTCCCGAGCGGCAGCGGACGTCGAGGATCAGGCTCAGGAGCGCCGCCATCTCCTCGTCTATCCATCCGCCGTGAAAGGTGCCGTGGACCAGCTTGGACGGGTTCTGCGGGGAGGGCGGCTTGTCGAGTGCCTGCTCGACGCGAAGGGCCAGGACGGGACGCGCCTCGCCGATAGACGGGTGAGCCTGGGCGCCGATCGTGTTCAGCAGTTCGTAGGGCCCGACCCCCTCGGTGATCTCGCCGACCCAGCGGCTGTCGCTGTAGAGGACGTACTCGAGGACCTCGCCCTCCGAGTCGCCCTTGTCGAAGGCGCTCCAGTTGGCCCACGCGGGCGGACCGCCCCTCTCCGTCTCGCCCATCAGGAGTATGCCGCCGTCTGCAGCAGGCGTTCTCGGGAGAGCACCTCATAGATCAGCTCCGGCACGCGCCGCTGTGCTACCTCGAGGATCTCTTCCAGGACCACTGCGAGCGCCGATCCGTCGACGTCGAGGGCGGCGCGCCATCGCGCGGGCTCGTAGCGGGTGAGGCTGGACAACGCGAAGAGCACCGCCCACCAGGTCATCAGTAGATCGATCTCCGAACCGTCCGCGCCCAGGTCCGGCCTCAGAAAGTAGGAGGGGCCGTACGGCGTCGCGACCACGTCGAGGGCCTTGAAACCTCGCCTTCCGTCCTCTTCGACCGGCCAATGCAGGCCGATGCCGAGCCGT
>Ga0081455_10005345_pt1 | contig 14106 bp, 18 predicted proteins | sample TabmetS3T2R1_FD_70207 | JGI IMG/M metagenome (GOLD analysis project Ga0081455, IMG submission 70207) | Tabebuia heterophylla rhizosphere microbial communities from the University of Puerto Rico - S3T2R1 | ecosystem: Host-associated > Plants > Roots > Rhizosphere ... | reverse complement strand
GGCTTCCTGCGGGTCGTGGTCCTCTTCTTGGCGGCCGGCTTCCTGCGGGTCGTGGTCCTCTTCTTGGCGGCCGGCTTCCTGCGCGTCGTGGTCCTCTTTACTGGGCGCCGCCGCTCAGCCTGCATCTCCTCGTCGCCCCCCACCTGGACCTCCTCGAGCGAAGGAGGCTCCGGACGAGGAGAGGGCTCCGCATTTGCCGCCTCCCCGGGGCCTCGCTCCGGCTCGGGAGAACCCATCGGGGGTGTCGGAGGAGGCGTTCCCCCCGGCTCAAACGGCTCCCGCTCAGGCTCCTCGAACGGCTCTCTTCGTTCTTCCCACATCGCGGACTTCCCCTTTCCGCCGTAGCTCCTTACCCTCTCTCTTTCTACAGCCTTCCGGGTCGTGGAGGCACCCCTTTCTGTGAGCTGGCCAAGAAGCACGTGAGCAGCGAACCCTGCCCCGATGGCCGGCGGAGATCCGGGACCAGACCACCCTTCAGGGCCGATCGCCACATCGGGGCATGAGCTGCGATTGACGCGCCTGCGCGGCGCTCTCGGCGGCGACGGCCCACACCTCTTGGGGTGACCTCCCCTCGGGCAAACCGACGGGCAGATTCGGGCTTTCGACGCATTCACCGCAACTCCGACCCTCTCGATATTGACAAGCAAGGGCAGGCAGTGGCGCCTCCTGTGAACCTCACCGGAGGCGCGTGTCTGTCCGGATCCCGCCACGCGGCAGACGAGGACGAGATGCAGATCGTGTATGTGATGGAGGTCATCGATCCCCTCGAGAGACCCATCAGCGCGAGGTATGTCCGACGCTTCACGTATGAAACACGCGAGCAGGCGTGGGCGAAGTACAGCGAGGCGATCCGGTTCGGCTTCGAGGCGTACGTCGAAGAGGTCGGCCGCATGCGCGTCCCGGCCCAGGCGACTGAACGCTTCAGCCGATCATCGGTCGAGGCACTGCGCGCGCCGCGCGGCAGCGTAGCCCGCGAAGAACGCAGTGGTGGCCAGCGCCGTGACCCTGGCGGCGCCGATGCCGTCGCGCTGCCTGGTTCGGCCTAACTCCCGGCTACGTCCGAACCCGAGTCGTCGGCCTTGGCAGCGTGCGGCTGCCCGGCCGCGATGTGCTCGAGGGCGTGCTCCGGTGGCCCGCCGCCGTGTCCGACCGCGACCATCGGCTTGCCGCAGTCGCTCCACGCCGCCTGGCGGATCTCGGCCGCCTCACCCCCGGCCGCGACCGCGCTCACGTAGTCGCCGTGCGTCCAGTTGCCCGGCAGAGAGCCGACGGCCGTCAGATCGCACGATCCAGCTTCGTGGAACCGCTCGATAGGCCCACCGTGGACGCCGGCGTCCTCCTCCTTCGCCATGGCGTTGTCGGGCCGACCAGGAGGTCCACCTGAGGGCGACCCGCTTCCCCCAAGGACAGCGGCGGCGGCGACCCCCGAAACAACCACGACGAGGGTGACCACGAGCGCTGGAACGTTTCGCCTCACGCAAGCCTCCTTCGGGCGCTCCTCCGACAAGAGTGGGCAGTGGCCTCCGCAAGGTCAATCGACCGATCGGCCCTGGCCGGGACCGGATGATGTAGGTCGCCGTGCCAACGTGCGGGACGACCTTGACGCTGTCCGCTCATCACCTTCGGTCCCCGCGTGGTCAGGCCTTGACGGCGTGGAACCCCGATAGGGCGATGCGGAAGGTCGTACCGCGACTCTCAACGCTCTCGACCTCGATCGACCCGCCGTGAGCGTCAACGATCGCCTTCGCGATGGACAATCCGAGGCCCGTCCCGCCGTTCCGTCGCGATCGGTCCGACCCGATCTTCGAGAAGCGTTCGAAGATCCCGGGGAGGTCATCGGCACGGATCCCCCTGCCCTCGTCCGAGATCTCGAGGACGAGGACGTCCCGGTCTCCTCGACAGCCGACGCGGATCGCGCTTCCCTCGTCCGTCGCGTTCACCGCGTTCTCCATCAACGCGTCGAGGGCGGTCTCCAGGCGTTCCCGATCTGCGCGGATCGTTCCCTCGGCCGTGACCTGAACCTGCCACGCGCGCACCGCCGTCGGGCTCCATCGGCGCATGAGTCCGACGACGAGCGGCTCGACTTCGATCTCAGCGGTGGAGAGGAAGGCCGGATCCTCGGCGGCCGTCAGGATCAACAGGCGCTCCGAGAGCTTCGAGAGGCGTCCGAGCTCGTCGAGGACGACCCCGGCATCCTTGGCGACCTGTCCGTCCACGCCCGAGTCGCGGATCAGCTCGGCATGGCCGCGAGCGACCGTGATCGGCGTCCGCAGCTCGTGCGAGGCGTCGCGAACGAAGGCGCGCTGGCCCTCGACCAGCCGGTGCTCGGACTCGGCGTGCCGCCTCGCCTCCCCGATCGCCGACTGCCTGCGGTGCGCGTGCCAGACCATGGCGAGGAACATCGCCGCCATGAGTGGGACCTCCGCAAGCTCGTCGAGTCGTTCGCTGCCGCGCGTAACCGTCCACGCGAGTGCGGCACCCGTGACGGCCATCACCACGACGAGCAGGATCATCGTGGTGTGAAGCCGCCACAGCCGGAACCCGTAGACAAGGGTCAGACTGACCCACACGAAGTGGAACGGGATCGTCTCCCAGTCGGTGAGCATCACGATGACCGCGACGTTTGCCGCGGCGAAGATCCCCCAGGCGACCTCGACCGAGTGCCTACGGAGCGTCGAACCGATACCCGACATTTCGCACCGTTTCGATCACGTCCGCCCCGAGCTTCGCACGGAGCCGCCCGACGCACACGTCCACGACGTTGCTCCCTGGATCGAACGAGTACCCCCATACATCGGCGAGCAGGCGCTGACGCGTGCAGACGTCGCCGTCCCTGCGCATCAGATACTCGAGCAGCAGGAACTCCCGCTCGCTTAGGGGAACGGGACCGGTGCCCGCCTCCGCGACCCGACGTGTCAGATCGAGCGTCACCCCTCGCAGGCGGAGCACCCGCTGGTCGGGACCCGAAGCCGGCTGTCGAAGTCGCGCCCGGATCCGCGCGACCAGCTCCGCGAGCGAGAAGGGTTTCGACACGTAGTCCGAGGCGCCGAACTCGAGGCAGCGCACCTTGGTCTCGACGTCCGACAGCGCCGATAGGACCAAGACGCGCTGGTTCGGGCGCGACTCCATGAGCTCCTGGAGGACCGTCACGCCGTCGATGCTCGGAAGCAGCAGGTCCAGCACGACCAGTTCGTACCCCCCGGTCCTGGCCAGCTCGAGACCGCGGGCGCCGTCCGCCGCGCCATCGACCTGGAAGCCCTCCGCCGACAGGGCGCGCGAGACGAAGCCGACGATCATCGGCTCGTCGTCGACGACCAGGACACGCGACACGAGTCGAATGCTAGGCCTGAATGCATCGGCCGAGCGACCGTTCGTGACGAAGCCGTCATCCGAGCACCGTAGGGCGCATGAGCGGGGAGTGACGGTTCGATGACGCAGGCGTCATGGGACCCCCGACGTCTGAACGGTGTGCCTACAGTCACCGCGGCAAGGGTTCGTCCCACGGAGCATGGGTGACGCCCGAAAGGAGGCACCGGTGACCCGGCATGTACGACGGTGGCTGGCCGTTCCGATGATCCTGGGGCTCGCCTTCGTAACGGCGAGCTGCGGTGGCGACGACGAGGGCGAGGTCAGCGCGACGCTCGCGGACTTCTCGGTCACGCTGGACTCGAGCAGCGCACCGGCGGGAGAAGTGACCTTCGACGTCAGCAACGACGCCGAGCAAACCCACGAGTTCGTCGTATTCCAGACCGACCTCCCCCAGGATCAGCTGCCGACGAACGAGGACGGCGATGTCGACGAGGAGGGCGACGGTGTCACGCTCGTCGACGAGATAGAGGACATCGAGGGCGGCAGCTCGGAGTCGCTGACGGTGAACCTGGACGCCGGCAGCTACGTGCTGATCTGCAACCTCCCCGGCCACTACAAGCAGGGGATGCACGCGAGCTTCAGCGCGAGCTAGGTTCCCGATTCGATTGATCCAGACGCGGTCGAGCGCCATCACCCGGTACCCGTCCAGCCAGAACCCATCGACCTCCGCCGTTGACGCGTCGCTCCTCTCGGTAGAAATCGTTCGAATCCCTTCGGAAGGCGCGTCAGAGGGCTGACATCATGTCGGCGTGGGCAGTCGGATCCTGATCCAGGCCCCCATCGACTCGAGCGGGGCCGGCCGGGGAGAGGAGCATGCGCCGTCGGCGCTCGTCGCGGCCGGACTGCTCGAGCAGATCGACGTCCAAGTGGTGGTCGAGTCCGACGCGCGGATCCGCGACTCGTCGCGCGATCCGGCGACCGGCGTGATCGGCGCGAACCAGATCCGACGCGCGGCCGAGGCCATCGAGAGCGACGTCCGCTCCGCACTCGAGGGCGGCGGCACGCCGCTCGTGGTCGGTGGAGACTGCACGTTGCTCCTGGGCGTGTTCCTCGGCGTTGCTCGGGGAACCGGTCTGTGGTTCGTCGACGGGCACGCCGACTTCTTCGACGGGGAGACCTCGCCGACGGGCGAGGCGGCCGACATGGATCTGGCGGTCCTCACCGGCCACGGCCCACCGGGCCTGCTCCCGGGCGCCGACCCGCTCGTGGCCCCCGCCGCCGTTGCGTTGCTCGGTCACCGGCCCGACAAGCTCGGGCCGGACACGGCAACTGAGAATGCCAGGATCGATCCCGACATCTTCGCGCTGACCTCCGTCCAGATCCGCAAGCTGGGGGCGCGCTCGGTGGGCGAGGACGTGGCGGGCAGGTCGTCCGGACCGGCCTGGCTCCACGTGGACCTGGACGTGCTCGACGAGCGCGTCCTGCCGGCGGTCAGCTATCCCCAATCGCTCGGCCTGGACTGGCGAGAGCTCGTCGAGCTCGTCAGACCGCTCGCCGCCTCGCCGGATCTGGTGGGCGTGTCGGTGGCCGACCTGAACCCCGACCTCGACCAGGACGGCCAGCATGCGCGCCGAACGGTGGACGCGCTCGCGGAGATCCTCGGCTAGGGCCACGCCTCGCCCAGTGCCTCCTCTCATGGGGTTGGCTTGGGGGGCGGCTAGCTCGGTGGTCAGGTTCCGAGCGGAACACCGATCTCCCATTCGTGGCCGAACGGGTCGACGATCCGGCCCACCCGCCAGCCGTGCTCGTCGCCCACAGGCGACGTTTCGGTCGCACCGGCGGCCACCGCTCGCCGGTGGACCGTCTCGGGGTCATCGACCACCAGCAGCGTCCGGCTGGTGGCCCCATCGATCGAGCGCGGACTGAGACGCTTCATCGTCGATGACGCGGCTGCCACCCAGAACGCCGCCTCGTCAACGCCGAGTTGGGCAACGATGTCGTCCCCCTCGCCCACACGATGAAGGACGGTCGCACCGAACGCCGCTTCGTAGAACGTGAGCGCATCGTGCGGACGGTCGACCCATAGTTCTGGCTGAAGGCTTGTCATCTCAGCTCCCTCAAGAGTCCATCACGCGGGGCGAGTTCGCTGTCATGAAACCCTCCCTGTGTGATCGATGCCATCCTCATACCGGTTCGTAATCGAGCATCACGACCCCGCCATCGAACGCTCGCGTGTCCGCCAGCCTGAGACGCAGGGGCTCGTCCGGCGCGGCGAAGAGCGGCTTGCCCGTCCCCAGGACGACCGGAGCCAGCATCACTCGGTGCCGATCGACCAGCCCCAGCCGTGTCAGGGTCGAGCGAAGCTCGGGTCCGCAGATCAAGAGCAGGTCTCGGCCCGGCTCCTGCTTCAGCGCCGAGATCCGTCCGGGCACGTCGTCGTTGATCACGATGGTCCGGCCATCCACGTCGCCGAGCGTCGTCGAGACGACGATCCGGTACATCTTTCCGAAGATCTCGGCGAATTCGACATCAAACTCCGAGACGGATGGTTGGTTCGGATCGAGGCCATCCCAGTACGACACGAACAGGTCGTAGACGTTCCGTCCGAAGACGATGCCGTCCGCAGAGGCGAAGTACTCGTTGGCGAACCGCATGAGCTGATCGTCGATAGGGGCCCAGTTCAGGTCACCGCCACGATCCGCGATGAAGCCGTCGAGCGACGTGAACATGTATGACACGAGCTTTCTCATCGATCACTCCTCCCATCCGTGGCTCCGGATCGTCGACCGGTCGGACCAGCGTGCGAGGTCCTTCGACGAACGACATCATCGCTGGGTGACACGTCAAAGAACGATGGGGATCGCGGAGAGCTCAATGCGAGGTACGTGCGCCGAGGAAAGAGCGGTCGCCGATCCACAGAGCCGGGGGTGCGGCGAGCAGCACGGCGAGCGCGTCCAGGCGGGGCGCATACGCGGCCCGCTTCTCCGTGAAGGACTCGAACGCGTCCTCCACCGGCCGGATCGAGAAGCCGTCGTCCTTCATGTCGTCCATGACGTCCTCGAACTCGTCTCGCTGGATCACCGCCTCTCGCTCCGTGAGCCGGAGATAGTAGAAGAGGTCCTCCACGGCGTGGACCCCGGTCCCGTACAGGAGCTTCGCGCGCTCGTCGGGCTCGCCTTCGACCGTCGTGAGGATGAGCGTGGCCGCGTCCAGCACCGAGCCGAGCGCCGTCACCCACGACGTGTTGTCGTGGGGCGAGCGGAACAGGACCAGGATGGGATAGGACATGTGCGTCTCCAGGACATCGGCCACCCAGCGCTCCCACTCGGTGAACAGCTCGCGCAGCGCCGGGGCGACACCGGCGCTGCCCATCCGGTGGAGCAGCTCCGGCCCCGAGGGAGGCGATCCCGCTCGCGCATCGAGCAACAGCACGCCGACCTCCCGCCGATTGAAGGCTTGGTAGAGCACCGGGAGGTACGCGATCACGACCGCGAACAGGCCGAGGCCGGTCGCTCCCTCCAGGACCACGATGGCCCGGGTCCATCCGGTCGCGAGGCCGCCGCCGATCCCGAGGGTGAACAGCGATGATCCGCTCAGGTACATGGCCTCCGCAAAGGAGCCGTCGCCCCCCATCCCGTCGGCGAACGCAGGGCTCCACAAGATCAACGCGTACCCGAGCAGGGCCAGGAACCCCCAGGCGACCAACTGCACGAAGAACAGGAACGGCGCGGCGGTCGCCAGGACCCGTTCGCGCGCCTGCACCGTCTTCCGGCGAACGCCGATCCAACGCCACGGACGCCAGAGGGTCCGGATCAGGATCCGACTCGGGCGGATCCGGCCGCGTGCCGCCCGAGGCGTGACCAGGGTTCGAAAGACATCGAGGAGCGTCCACAGCAGGATCAGGATCCCGGCGGGAAGTGCGAGCCACCGCATGGCGCCAGCCTACCCAGGCGACTCGGCCGCGGATCGGAATGATCGAGGAGGGTCTTTCCGCTTCACGCTTGGCCGTGACGTCCCACGACCCGACCGGGTTGGATGTTCGCCCCGGGCCGGGTAGATCGGGCTGTCGGGGTCGCGAGGTGCCGTCAGGTCGAGGGGGAGTTCCGCGGCGCCCCTCGGCTCGATCGCGTGCATGATCGGACGGGTCGAGTCGGTCAGCCAGTCGCCCTCGGGTTCCATGCGAAGGGACCCGGGGTTCGCCCCGATCGGCCTGAGGTTCAAGCGTGCTCGCCACGGGTCCGCCTTCGATAGGCGATCACCGCGAGGCCGATCAACAGCGTCGACGCGAACAGGGTCAGACTGGCGAGCGCGTTGAGCGACGGGAGCGGACCCCGGCGCGCCGATGAGTAGATGAGGATCGGTACGGTCTGGGTGCCCGCGCCCACCGACAGTTGCTGGGAGATGACGAAGTTGTCGATGGAGGCGGCGAACACGATCGCCGCGCTCGCGAAGATCGCGGGGGCGAGCAGCGGGAGCAGGACCCGCCTCAGCGACTCCAACGGCGAGGCGCCGAGGTCCATCGCGGCCTCCTCGTATTCCTTGCCGATCGAGATCAGGCGGGCGCGAACCACGATCACCGGATAGGCCATCATGAACATCGACAGGCCCATCACCTGGGCCGTGAACCCCGGCCCGATACCCTTGGCCAGCTGCACGAAGAACAGGAAGAGGGCCACGCCGACGGCAATCTCGGGCGTGATGAAGGAGAACAGCATCACGAAGTTCGCCGTGCCCGACCCACGACCGTGCCACCGGTCGAGCGCGAGGGCGAACGCCACGCCAAGCGGCACGGCGATGAGCACGGTGAGGGTCGCGAGCTTGAGGCTCTGGGCGAGCGCCGAGCGCAGGACGGGGTCGTCCCAGACCGAGCTCACGTTGCCCACGTACCACTGTGTCGAGAACCCTTGCCACGATGTCAACGAGCGCGTGGCGTTGAACGAGAAGAGCACGGCGATCGCGACCGGCAGCAGCGTCCAGGCCATGTAGGCGATCGCGACGACCCACAGGAACCGCGCCCGGCCCCACGGGTTGCGCAGCCACCATCCCAGCCTGCGGGCCAGAGAGGCTCGACGCGCTTCGGGCAGTTCGATCGCTGCGCTCACGCTCCGAGCAGCTCCTGGGCGCGCTGCGTGGCGCGCAGGTAGTACAGCATCGGCACGATCAGCAGGCCGAGCAGGATCAGCACGAGCGACGCCCCCGTCTGGACCAGCGAGCTCTGGATCGATGTCTGGATCAGGTTGCCGATCATCGCGGTGTTGCGGGTCCCCGCGAGCAGCGTCGTCGTGAAGTAGTCGCCGAACATCGGCAGGGCGACGATCACGAGGCCGGCGAGGATGCCCTGGCGCGAGAGCGGGAGGGTGATACGGCGGAACGACTCGATCGCGCCGGCGCCCAGGTCCCGTCCGGCCTCGATGGTGGAGGCTGGGATGCGGTCGAGCGTGGCGAACAGCGGCAGGATCATGTACGGGACATAGCCGTACGTGAGTCCCAGGATCACCGTGAGGGGCTTGCCGGAAAGCCACGCGATCGGTTCATCGATCAGCCCGATTGCCGCGAGGATCCGGTTCACGTACCCGCTGGGTTGGAGAAGGTTGATCCACGCGAGCATCCGCATCATGTAGGAGATCCAGAACGGCGCGATGAAGAGGACGAGGAACAGGGTTCGGTAGCGGCCCGCGTATCGCGCGATGAAGTACGCGACCGGATACCCGATCAGCAAGCAGAGGAGGCTGGCGACCGCGACGAACACCAGCGTGTGCACGAAGGCGTTCTGGTAGATCGATCCGGAGGAGAAGATCTGCGAGACCAGATCTCGGAACGGGACAAAGTCCCATTTCAGCGGGTCGTACACCGGCGTGGGGGTCAGGAAGATCGGGTCGAGGTCGCCGAAGGCGATCGCGACGATCACGTAGAACGGCACGACGAACAGCAGGATCAGCCAGATCGCCGCGGGCCCCGCGAACGACGGCCAGAACCATCCCGGGAACCACGCCCCTCTCGGGCCGGAGTCCGCCACCTCAGGCACGACGCCCGGGCTCCCGCTCCGGTCAGACGCCGCCTGTGACCTCCTGGTAGATCTGCTGCCACAGCTGGTTCGTGGCCGGCGCGAGCTCGAGCTCTCGGACCGCGTTCGGCAGGTTGAAGTCGTCCTCGGTGAGCAGGGTGTTGGCCAGGTTCTTCGGCACGATCCCGTCAGAGACCGCCTTGTCGTTGTCGAACTGGACGATCGGGGGTTGGAACCCCTCATAGCTGTAGTTCGTGATCGCGTGGTCGGGTTCGAGCAGGAAGTCGATCATCGCGTGCGCAAGGACGGGGTTCTTGGCACCCTTGGGGATCGCGAACACGTCGTTGGTGAGGATCCCCTGCAGATCCGGATGGGTCGCGGCAGGCCACGCGTAGCTGTACTGGGTGATCTTCTGCCCCTTGGGGAGGTAGTACTGGTAGTAAGAGACCTGGCCGGACCAGGTCATGTGGACCTCGAACGACCCGAGCTCGTTGTAGTCCACGTGGTCGAACTTCCAGTTCATCGAGTCCACGCCTTCGAGCAGCATCTGCTTGGCCTGATCGAGCACCGCCGACTCCGCGGTGTTGACATCCGCGTTCATCCGCAGCAGCGCGGCCGCGATCGTGTCGCGAGCACCATTCAGCAGGTGGGTCTGCCCCGCGAACCGTTTGTCCCAGAAGATGTCGTACGGATTGTCGAGCTGCGATGGATCGTCAACGAGGTCGTTGCGGTACCCGATCCCTGTCGTGTACACGGTGTAGGGCACCGTGTAGCTGGAGTCCACGTCGTAGAGGGGACTCTGCAGCGTCGGCCAAACATTGTCGAAGTTGGGGATGTAGCTCTTGTTGAGGGGCTGGATCAGCCCCCCGAACGCGAGCTTGCCCACGTTCTCCGGTGTGACCGAGACGACGATGTCGAAGTCCGAGCCCTGCGACTGCATCTTCGACACCATCTCCTCGGGCGTGTCGAAGACCGTGTACTCGATGTCGGCGCCGTATTGCTCGGTGAACTGATTCAGGACCTTCTTCCAGATGTAGTCGTTATAGCCGAAGATCTGGAGCGGCCCGCTCTCGGGGTCGAGCCCGTCCGCGATCGCCGGGTTGTCGTCGGTGACCGGGATCGTGACGGGATTGTCGGGTCGAGCCAGTTGGAGCCCGGTCGCACCAGTCGCGCCGGTCTCCCCTCCACCGGCGGTCGGCTCGTTGGACCCGCACGCGGCAAGGATCGCGGCCAGGCTGGGAAGAGCGATACCGGCGGCGGTAGCTCGTTGCAGGAAGTCACGGCGAGTGAGCGCGCGCCTCTTCGGATGCTGGACCATGCTGCGCCTCCTGTCTGGTCCTCCGGGGAACGCTACCCCCAACGTGCCCGACGTGCAGATGGGGTCGTCGACGGGAGCCGCCGGGGTGGTCCCGGTCGGTCAGAAGATGAACTCATGTCACGCTTGACCGTGCCGAGTGTGTCCGCCCAGATCCTTGAGGGACCGATGGTTCTCGCGTGGGCGGCAAGGCGTAGGCTCCGGCCGTGGACGTCCCCGACTACGTCGAGCAGCTACGACGTGACGGCGATCGCTTGGCGACGGTCGCCTCGTTCACCGATCCGGGCGCGCGGGTGCCGACCTGCCCCGACTGGGCGCTTCGCGATCTGGTTCATCACGTTGGAGGCGTACACCGATGGGCGACCGGGTTCGTCCGCGGTGCCGGACGCCAGCCGCCCGACGGCGACCTCGAGCGATTCGTCGGGGGCTGGCCCGAGGACGCCGAGCTGGTGGCGTGGTTCGCGGACGGCCACCGAGCTCTCGTGGAGGCGCTCGTATCGGCTCCGGCCGATCTGGAGACCTGGACCTTCCTCGAGGCTCCCACGCCGCTCGTCTTCTGGGCGCGCCGTCAGGCCCACGAGACCGCGATCCATCGGGTCGACGCGGAGAGGGCCGGTGGCGATGTCACCGGGTTCCCGTCCGGTTTCGGGGTGGACGGCATCGATGAGCTCCTGCTCCGCTTCGCGAACCGCCCCGGCCGAACGCTGCCGGCGGTCGGGACGACGCGGTCGATGGTCGTGCGAGCGAGGGATGAGCCCCGGAGCTGGCGCGTGACGTTCGCGCCGTCGGGCTTCCAGATCGAGGCCGATCCGATCGACGACGACGCGGAGCTCCTCGTGACGGGCGACGCCTCGGATCTCTACGTGTTGCTGTGGAACCGGCGAGACCCGGCCGGATCGGAGATGGACGGAGAATCCGACCTGCTCGATCTTTGGCGAGAGACCGCGCAGATTAGGTGGAGCTGAAGATCGCCCAGCTCACGCGGTTCTCTTCCGCCACGGCTTCGCCCACGCGTCGACCGCCAGCAGTTGCCACGGAGGGGCCCTGACGTTCGTGACTCGACTGATCGAGCCGGGCTCAGACGCAGGAGCAGTGCACGTCGGCTTGCTGGCACGCGGCGCACCGCAGCGTGCAGTACCGATCAGACCCGGCATGCAGGTGGTGCTCATCGTGTTCGCGGGCGACCGATCCGCAGATCGCACACTTCCAGCCGTCCGCTTGGCCGCCGCACTTCGCGCAGAGCAGCGTCGCCTCCACCGCCATCATTCGCTCCGCGCCGATAGCACCCCGCGCAACGCCCAGAGCGCGCCGACGGCGAAGATCGCCGTCGCCAGGTAGATCAGCCCGAGGTGGCCGAGCGTGTCGAGGTTGTTCGGGTAGTGATCGGGGAGCGCAACCAGCAGTCCCAGAACCGGGGCCACCGTCGCGCCCACCCACGCCCACAGCTCGCCGCGCCGGACGCCGTAGGCCACGAGGAACAGGACTGCCACGCCCGTCGCCGCGATGAATCCCGAGACCGCGATGTGCAGGTGCCCGATGTAGTGATACAGGGACGGGCTGAAGTCCCGGATCGCGTCCCTCCCCACGTCAACCTGCGCCGGGCCGATGCCCAGCTCCAGGAAGGCGTCAGTGAAGTTGCGGATGAAGAAGATCACCGCATAGCCGATGAACCCGACCGCCGCGATCCCCATCAGCCACGAGCCCCACCTGAGGTCTCGCTCCGCCGTCGCCGATCGCGAATCCTGTGCCGTGATGGTCGCCATGACCGATCACCTCCTCCACTGGGCTAAGACGCCTGCTCTCCCTCGACCATTGCCTGTCCGAGGTGATGCAATGAGTTCGCCCCTTCCGACGTCTAACCCTTGGAAAGGCAACGCGTGTCGCATCGAGCGGAGATGGACCGGATCGCAACCCGGGATCGGACGAAGGAGGCCTACCAGGAGCTCGTCCATCAGGAGCTCCCGGGGCTCTACTCTCTGGCGCGCCGGCTGGAGCGAGATGGTGCGGAGGACCTGGTGCAAGAGGCGTTGCTGCAGGGGTACCGGGCGTTCTGGAGCCTGAAGCAGCAGGCGGCCGGCGGCCGGTGGCTGAAGACGATCCTCGTGAACGTCTTCCGCGACGAGCTCCGGAAGCGTGGCCGCCACGTCGAGGAGGTCGCCGTCGGGGATCTCGAGGACTTCTCTCTGTACCGCACGTTGATCGACGAGGATCCGCTCCCGTATTCCGACTCGCTCCACACCGATTTCCTCGGCGCGTTCGATCGCGACGACCTGCGGGAGGTGCTGCTCCGCATGCCAGAGATCTACCGGGCTCCGCTCGTGCTCCGGTACATGGACGGCTTCTCGACGAAGGAGATCGCCCGGCTCCTCGACGCTCCGGTCGGGACGATCCTCGCCCGACTCCACCGAGGCCGGAACCTCTTCGAGCGGACGATGTGGGCCTACGCCGAGGAGAACAAGCTGATCAGCATGGGAGACGACGATGGGTGAGACGACGGCCGCGATCCCTTGCTCGGAGGCGGTCCGGCAGCTCTGGGGCTACCTAGACCACGCGATCGCGCCGGAGGATCAGGAGAGGGTCGAGCACCACCTCTCGTTCTGCCGTCGGTGCTGCGGTGAGCTCGAGTTCGCCAAGGAGATCCGGGGGTTCCTGGCGGCGGGCTCGTCCGACGAGGTCCCCCCGCAGGTGAAGGAACGGCTGGAACGATTCGTGGAGGAGCTGTAGCCGTGGCCAAGGACCTGATGTACCAGGACGAGATCCGGGACGCGGTCCGCGACGCCTACGGCTCGATCGCGAGCGGTGCCGGCGAGGTCGTCGCGTCGATGCTCTACAGCGAGGAAGACCTCGCGGAGCTGCCCGCGGGCGCGCGCGACTGGGCTCTCGGGGTCGGCAACCCTGTCCGATACGCGTTCCTCCAGCCTGGCGAGGTCGTCCTCGACGTCGGGTCCGGCGGCGGGATCGACACGATCCTGGCCGCGCGTCGCGTCGGACCCACCGGGAGGGCGATCGGCCTCGACATCGTAGAGGCGATGATCGACCGAGCTCGCGCGAACGCCGCGAACGCCGGGGTTGAGGGGTGGACCGAGTTCCTGCTGGGGGAGATGGAGCAGGTTCCGCTGCCGGATGCCTCCGCCGACGTCGTGATCTCGAACGGGGTGCTGAACCTCTCGGCGCGCAAGAGCCGTGCGCTCGCCGAGATCTTCCGCGTCCTGAAGCCCGGCGGACGGATCGCGCTCGCCGACCTCACCGTGGAGGGCGATCTCCCGCCGGAGATCGCGAACGACCAGAGCGCCTGGGCCGGCTGAGTGGCGGGCGCGCTGGCGGAGCGTGTCTTCGCCGAGAAGCTCGGGAGAGCCGGGTTCGCGGACGTGTGGGTCGGCGGCCACAGACCGACCAGCATCGACGAGGCGTCGCAGTACCCGCTGTTCACCGACGAGGTGATTGAGCAGATGCGCCGGGCGCTCCCGCCGGAGCAGCA
>Ga0081455_10005344_pt1 | contig 14106 bp, 11 predicted proteins | sample TabmetS3T2R1_FD_70207 | JGI IMG/M metagenome (GOLD analysis project Ga0081455, IMG submission 70207) | Tabebuia heterophylla rhizosphere microbial communities from the University of Puerto Rico - S3T2R1 | ecosystem: Host-associated > Plants > Roots > Rhizosphere ... | reverse complement strand
CCACGACAGCCTCTCGTCGATGGAACCCAGGTGCAGGTTTACGGCACAGTTACAGTTTTCGAAGCGCGCGGGCAATATCAGCTCAATGTCCAGATTCTTCAGCCCCGCGGAGTCGGTCTTCTGCAGGCAAAATTCGAGGCACTCAAGCGCAAACTTGAAGCGGAAGGATTATTTGCGCCTGAACGCAAGAGGCCATTGCCGAAATTTCCGCGCCGAATCGGAATCGTGACCTCGGCAAGCGGTGCAGCGATTCGGGATATGCTGAATGTATTACGCCGGCGTGCGCCGTGGTTGCAAATTTTGGTCAGCCCAGTCCGTGTGCAGGGAACCGGCGCTTCACAAGAGATCGCTGTCGCCATCCGTGAACTGGCTTTGCCTAACGAGGCGTTTGCGCCTCTCGACGTGATTGTGGTCACGCGCGGCGGCGGGAGTATCGAAGATTTGTGGGAGTTCAACGAAGAGATTGTTGCTCGCGCAATATTCAATTCCGGAGTGCCAGTTGTCTCGGCGGTCGGTCACGAAATCGATTTTACGATTTGTGATTTCGTTGCCGACTTGCGCGCGCCCACTCCGAGCGCCGCTGCAGAATTGATCGTTCCCGATATCCTCGATCTTCAACGACACCTCGACGCTTGCACGCGTGCGCTCTCGCGCCAGTTGGTAAGCCGGGTCCGCGACGCCCAACAGCGCCTCGATCACACGCGCGAGACCTTGCGGCGTTGTCTGGCACACAGGATCGACAGTTACAAACGCGGCGTCCTTCACATTATTCGTGCGTTGCAACCCCGAAAGCTTTCGGGAGAGCTCTTGATGCGGCGCAATCGTTTCGCGGATTTGCAGCGGCGCCTGATTGCTTCCCCGGCCCGATTATTGGAGAACGCGAGATACCATTTCGAGCGGATCCAAGGAATGCTGCGGGTTTTAGGTCCAGACGCGACGTTACGCCGGGGCTATAGCATCACAACGAACGAGCGCGGAAAAATCATCCGAACAATCTCGGCAGTTCGATCAAAAATGAAGATTCGCACTCGCGTAAGCGACGGCGAATTCGGCTCAGAGATACCGTAAGGCCCGGAAGCTATCATGCCTTCCATGGCATTGGAGTTAATAGTGGCTTCCAAGTCCGGGCTGTTCTGATGTTCCCGGGGTATAAATTGGTCGGTTATAAACAGGTGTTTCAGGCAACCCTCTTTGTTGAGTGCGCTTCTCGGTATCGACAACAGTCTCCGAATAGGGAGTATTGGCAGCGCACCCGCAAAGCAATCCCGCCACGAGTACACTTAGTAGGAAATGGACCTTCATCGTTTGATTCCTCGTCATTGCATAGCTCAGCCTGAGACGACAATCAAGCGAAGCACGTTTGAGGCGCAGGCACGCAGCATATTACAGTCACGATCCTTTAGACCGAAACACTCTTTGCTAATTATTCACGATGCCTGGCGCCGCCGGCTTACTTAGTTCCAGCTTTGCGCTGACTTGCTGCAGTCCCGCCGCAAGCGAGTCAATCTGCTTCTGCTGGCGCGCAATGATCGCTCCCTGCTCCTGCACTTTTTGGTATGCCTTGAGAAATTCGTTAAGCAGCATCGCATTTACCTGGTCGTAGCGTACGCTGTACGGTTTTCCGTCCCTGTCGCGCACGACCAAGTCAGGATTAATCTTTTCCACGTCCTCGGCCACCAATCCAAATTGCTCTCTGCGCTCGGGGTCGATGTCCTTTTTGTAACGATACGTGACTGGTTTGAGTGAAAAGAGTGCTTCGCTCGCAGCATCCATGGGTTGAATATCTTCCTTGAACCGCTTCGAAGAGGTGCTCGTGCCAAGCTTGTTGTTTGCATTAATGAAAACCTGGGTTCCGCTTGCAGACGTTTGGCTGAAGATACTCGCGATGTAGCAGGCGTTGTTCTCACCAGCAACGCCGGGCACACCGAGGCCAATATACACATTGCCTGAACCGGTGGTCTGGTTGAAACCGGCTGCCTCTCCCAAGGCGGTGTTCTGCCCGCCGGTGCTGTTCTGAAACAGTGCAGTGTCCCCGACGGCTGTGTTGTCGCTGCCAGTGCTATTGAGCCGAAGCGCATTGTATCCGTTGGCCGTGTTGTGTGTACCAGCGTCATTGTTTGTAAGCGCGCTAAATCCAGTCGCTGTATTGAATCCCCCATCGACGTTGCTAGTTAGGGCACCATCGCCGAGAGCTGTGTTCACCAGACCGACGGTGTTGGCGGAAAGCGCTTTGCGACCCACGGCAGTGTTGCCGGCGCCGGCAGTGTTAGCCGAGAGGGCATCAGCACCGATTGCAGTGTTACCGTCCGCATTGTTTAAGAAGAGCGCGCCCGCACCGACAGCCGTGTTGTCGCTCCCGGTAGTATTACTAAGCAGCGCCGCATTGCCATTGGCGGTGTTACGGGTTCCTTCGGTGTTACTGTAAAGCGCGCTGTCGCCGGTAGCGGTGTTCCGCTCGCCGGTGGTGTTAAAGAAAAGTGTGTAAGATCCGTTGGCCGTGTTGAAGTCACCTTCGGTATTACTGAAAAGAGCGAAGGCTCCAGTGCCTGTGTTTTCTTCACCGGTTGTATTGCTTAAAAGGGCTCCGGCGCCAATGGCCGTACTGCTGTTCGCGGTGTCTACAAGAAGCGTCCCGGCGCCAACACCTGTATTGAAACTTCCGGTCGTGACGCTCAAAAGCGAATACAAACCAACTGCCGTATTGTAATTGCCGGTCGTGAGACTTGAGAGTGCGTTTGTCCCCGCTGCGGTGTTGCCTCCGGGATATCCTCCATCAGGCGGCGGATTGAGCGCCTGCGCTTTTGGCACAAGCTCCATGTAGATGAATGATACTATAACAAGCATTGCTCTCGCGGTGGTTCTCATAGGCGCAAAGTGTGGGAAAACTTTCGCCTGCTTGTCAATCAAACTCGCCGCAGATGCGAGACTCAGGTCAAGCACCAACGTCAGTCAGTTTTTTCGTGTGTGCCAACAACGAGGTGTTCGTCGTCCGGCTTCGGCAACTTCACCGATCGTTCATTGCGGCCTGGGGGCTTGGTTTGTTCAATTCCAGCTGTGCGCTCACTTTCTGTAGCCCCGCAGTCAGCGCGTCAATTTGCTGTTGCTGACGCGCGATGGTCGCTTCCTGTTCCTCGTTCTTCCTGTGTTCCTTGAGGAACTCGTTAAGCAACATCGCGTTCACTTCTTCGTAGCGTACCGAGTATACCTGGCCGTCACGATCCAGAACCACCAGGGCAGGACTCACTTTCGCGACTTCTTCGGCCACCAATCCGAATTGCGGGATTCCTTTGGCGTCGTTCTTATAGCGGAAGGTGACGGGTTTGAGCGCGAAGATAGCTTCGCTCACTTTATCCATCGGTTTGATGTCCTTTTTGAACCGCGCGGAGGAGACACCGGTCGCAAGATGGCCATCGGGGGCGATGCGAAGAGGAATGCTCGCTGCGTCGTTCACACCGAAGGCACCCGCAATGAAAGTCGCGGTGTGTAGTGCAGAGTCACCGAGACGGATCGTGTTTGCTTCGCCGGCAAAACCCGAGTTACCGATGTCAATATTGTTATCGCCGGTGGTAAGAAGGCTCCCGGCGCTGACGCCTAAGCCAATGTTGCTATTGCCCGTCGTATTGTTTTGGAGTGCACCGCCACCGACGGCCGTGTTGCCATTGGCGATGTTGGATTGCAGCGCGAAAATACCGTTGGCAGTGTTGGCAATGCCAGAGACGTTGCTAGCCAGCGCAGCGCCACCGGTAGCGGTGTTGAAGATGCCGTCCTGGTTGTTAAAAAGCGCGTCAGACCCCATGGCCGTGTTGCCGCCGCCGGTGGTGTTATTAAACAGCGCGGTAAAACCGGTAGCCGTATTATCCGTGCCGATGGTGTTGTTAAACATCGACCCAGCACCACTTGCCGTATTGTTGTCGCCGTCGGTATTGCTCAACAGCGCGGCGGCTCCAACTGCGGTGTTGTTGTTTGCCATGGCGTTTCCGGTTGAATCGTTATTTAAGAGTGCGCCGGAACCAACGGCGGTGTTCTGGTTACCATCGATGTTGCTAAGGAGCGTGCCAGCGCCAACTGCGGTATTGGAGTCGGCCAAGTTGTTTCCAGTCGAATCATTATTCGATAGGGCGCCGTCGCCGACGGCTGTGTTTTGACCCGCGTGTTGATTCAAAGAAAGCGCTGAACTACCGACGGCGCTGTTGGAATTTCCGTCAACATTGTTTTGTAATGTGCGGTTCCCAAGAGCCGTATTGTCTGCGCCCGTTGTATTGATAAACAGCGCAAATGCGCCATCGGCAGTGTTAAAACCGCCCGTGGTGTTGCTAAAGAGCGCTGCAGCGCCCGTGGCCGTATTTTCGTTCGCCGTGTTGCTAAGCAGCGCGCCAGCGCCGTCAGCTGTATTAAAACTGCCGGTCTGAAGGCTGAGAAGCGAAAGGAAACCAACCGCGTTGTTGTAAAAACCGCTGCTAAGGCTTAAGAGGGCGCTGTCCCCTTCAGCAGTGTTTCCTCCGGGATAGCCACCATCCGGAGGCGGATTAACGCCTTGCGCTTTGGGCAAGAGCACAAAACCGCCCAGCGCCAATGTTACGAAAAATAGTGAGGTCGCTTTCCTAAGTTCTATCAGTGGGTTCATTTGGTTCTTCCTTTCGTTTTCCCGCAAGGTTGATTCTGCAACTGCGAACCCTGAAAGAGGCGATGAGCCTAGCGGGCGAAGGCCCTCCGCCTGATTCACATCCGTTCTAACGACGCCGAGTTTCAGAAAAATCTCGCCTGCTTGTCAAGCTACCTTGCCAAAGGACAGACTGCAGATTCAGCTCAACTCCTACGCTGGCAGCGCGGCCAGCGACCACGTAACGGACCCTTTGTCGTTTAACCGCTAGCGTCGTTAGGGGTGACACTGAATGAGATGAGCGTTCACATGCCTTTTCGCGTTTGAATTGAAATCGACAGTCTTAAGTTGACCAGGATCATGCGCGAGAACAAAGGATCCTTAGTGTTAGAACGTAAATTTCGAATTGTCGCAGCCCGGTGAATACCCAGTCCACGAGTAGAAAAGTTCAGATGATTCTCAACGGCAAAGGAGCCGTGAATGAAGCGATCCGAACTGCAGTTGTCAGGCAGCGAGAAGCTGGGCATGGCATCGACGTACGAGTGACCTGGGAAAAGGGGGACGCGCGGCGCTTTGCGTCCGAAGCAGGTGAAGTCGATTTGCTGATCGCTGCTGGCGGGGACGGTACGTTGAACGAGGTGGTTAACGGTCTAATGGATCTTTCGATTGAGGAGCGGCCCGTTTTGGGCGTCGTCCCGCTGGGAACCGCAAATGATTTCGCTACCGGATGCGGCATTCCGCGCGATCCGAAGAAGGCTCTGGCGCTTTCTCTGGAAGGCGAAGCGGTCGCAATCGACGTAGGTAAGGCCAATGAGTATTGGTTCCTAAACGCAGCGACCGCTGGGTTTGGCGCCCAGGTCACAGCGACGACATCACCAGACCTCAAGCGCCTGCTTGGGCCCACTGCCTACACCGTGATGGGAGCAATTTTGGCAATGAACGTTCATCAATATCACGGCAGACTGATCTTGCCGGGCCGCGAAATCACTGGCAGCGGTCCAGTAGCGATCATCGGCAATGGACGACAGACTGGCGGCGGCGTTCAAGTCGCTCCTCGAGCACGCATCGATGATGGTTTGCTCGACGTGCTCGTGATTCGCCACATTCCGGCGACCGCATTGCTCACTGCTGCGCGTGAGTTGCAACAGTTTTCACCGGAGGGAGAATATATCTCCTATTGGCAAACTCCCTGGGTTGAGGTCCATTCCGAAGAGCTTATGCCCGTCAATCTGGATGGTGAGCCCGTACAGTTTTCGAGCGTGCGATACGAAGCGGTACCGAATGCGATTCGGCTCGTTGCTCCGCCGAATTGTCCTCTACTATCCGCGACGGAAGAGTCGCGATTCAAATCACCTCTCCCGCTTAAACGCCAGAGTCGCAAGCGGCGGCAAGTTTATAAGGATTGAATGTTCTCTACCCATCCAGGGAACATCCTGGGTGTGGACACCGCCGAAATTTCCTACATTACTGCCGCCGTACGTTTCGGCGTCTGTGTTGATTATCTCGGGGTAATAACCAGGCTCCGGCACGCCAAGGCGGTAATCGTAGCGCACCATCGGTGTCGCGTTCACGATAAACACCATTACGTCGCCATCGTGCGATTTTCTCAGAAATGAGACCACGCTGTTATCGGCATCGTGAAAATCGATCCAATCAAATCCTTCGTAAGTATCGTCGAGTTGCCAAAGCGCCGGTTCGCTTTTGTAAATGTAATTGAGATGTTGCACCAGGCGGCGCAGACCATCGTGTCGAGGAAGGTTAACGAGTTGCCAGTCAAGACTCACGTCGTGGTTCCATTCGTTTCCCTGGCCGAATTCGCCGCCCATGAAGACTAGTTTCTTGCCGGGATGTCCGTACATCCACGCGAGAAACATTCGGAGATTTGCAAACTTCTGCCAGTCATCGCCGGGCATCTTGGATAGCAGCGAACGCTTGCCATACACCACTTCGTCGTGGCTAAGCACCAAAACGAAATTCTCCTGGAACGCGTACAGCAGCGAGAATGTGATATTGCCGTGATGATAACGGCGATAAATCGGGTCGAGACTCATGTATTGCAGAAAATCGTGCATCCATCCCATGTTCCATTTGAACCCGAACCCGAGCCCGCCCAGATAAGTCGGCCGCGATACGCCCGGCCACGCAGTCGATTCCTCGGCAATGGTCATGACTCCGGGGAAACGCTCGTAACAAACTTCGTTGAACCGTTTCAGGAAATAAATGGCGTCGAGGTTCTCGCGGCCACCGTAAACATTCGGGATCCATTGGCCGGGTTTCCGCGAATAGTCGAGGTAAAGCATCGAAGCCACGGCGTCCACGCGCAGCCCATCAATGTGATATTTGTCGAGCCAGAAAAGCGCATTGCCGATGAGGAAATTGCGTACTTCATTGCGGCCAAAATTGAAAATGAGCGTGCCCCAATCCTGATGCTCGCCCTGGCGCGGATCCATATGTTCGTAAAGATCGGTGCCATCAAATTCGGCGAGCGCGTGCGCATCTTTTGGAAAATGAGCAGGTACCCAATCCATGATCACGCCGATGCCTGCCTGATGACATTTATCGATGAAATAACGAAATTCGTCGGGCGTACCGAACCTGCTGGTGGGCGCGTAATAATTGGTGACCTGATACCCCCAGGAACCTTCAAAGGGATGCTCGGCAACCGGCAATAACTCAATATGGGTGTAGCCCATTTCCAGTACATATGGCAGCAGCGTCTCGACGAGCTCGAGATAACTGAGATGACGATTTCCCTCTTCAGCTTTGCGCCGCCACGAGCCCAAGTGAACTTCGTAGATGCTGATGGGACTTCTCGGCCAATTGCGCGTACGGCGCGATTCCACCCACGCGCCATCGTTCCAGGCGTAACGTTCCAGATCGTACACCATGGACGCAGTCGATTTGCCGTGCTGATTGAAGAACGCGAACGGATCGCTCTTGAGAAGCTCCGCGCCGGTCTGAGTACGGATCTCGAACTTGTAGTGCGCGCCTTGCTTGATGCCCGGCAAAAATAATTCCCACACGCCGCTGCCGATGAGTCTGCGCATGGGATTGACCCGGCCATCCCAATCGTTGAAATCGCCAACGACACTGACGCGTTGCGCGTTTGGGGCCCACACTGCGAAATAGACGCCCGCTGCATCGCCGATGGTACGCACATGCGCACCAAGCTTGTCGTAAATCTTCCAATGCTGTCCTTCGGCGAAAAGATGCAGATCCACTTCGCCCATAATCGCGCCATACTGATAGGGATCGCGCGTCAGGCAATGCGATCCGTCCCACGCGGTAACTCGCAGGTGGTAGGGAATATCACGAGTGGCGTTTCGGACAGTGGCGCAAAAGAAACCGTCCTGCTGAATTTTCTGCGCTGTAATTGGTTCTTCCGGATGTTGATCCAGGACGATCTCAATCTTGCGGGCGTCAGGACGAAAGACACGAATCTCCAAATCGTCCCCTATCCTGTGTGGACCTAGCACTCGAAAGGGGTCGGAATGCGTCCCGGCGACAAAGCGGCTCACTTCGTCAGCCGGCAGTCCGGCGATTTCGAAAGGTTCCATGGTTGCTCGTTTGGGCGTTGAAGGCTTGAACCGTTAAAGCGTTAATCTATTGGACCTTCGGACGCTTCAAATCTTCATCGCATCGTGCTTCAACGTTCTCTTCCATCGCTTCAATCCCTCATCGTTTCAACGAAACGTTTTGATCGTGTTCACTGTTGTGACTTTTCATTTACCCGATCCAACCATTTTGCTGCAGCCCATTTCAGTTTGGAAAAGTCTGGGTCGGACACAATATTATCGAATGTTTATGGTCAGACGCGCTACTGCGCGCGCTTTCGCGCCGCACCTCTCCAGCGCTCTGATCGCCTGTGCACTAACGGCTGCGATCCTTTGCGGCGGCAGATTGCTGGCAATTCATCTCGAAGAGCGCACTATCCATTCGACCGCTCCGAGAGATTTCTTTATTAAGAATCAGGGGTTGGCGTTTGAACGCGCTGCGGCGCGTGCCCCGGACGTTTTGCTTCTCTATGGCAGCTCGGAATTAATCGATCCGATTCCCAACAGGGCTTCCGATTTCTTCCGCAAGGAACCGACTGGATTTGAGGTGTGTCCGGTTGGAAAAGGAGGCACCACTTCTCTAATTATATTGCAAAAGCTCGGCGCGCTTGGCTCTGAGTTGCATGGACGGAAAATTGCGATCTCGCTATCACCGAGCTCATTTCTCACACCTGACGTCAGACCCGACTTTTACGCTGGAAACTTCTCGTTGTTTGCGGCAACTGGCACGCTTTTTGGCAATGCTCTCGACTTGAACCTCAAGACTGAGATAGCAAAACGAATGCTTCAGTTTCCAGACACGCTCGGAAACGACGGACTGCTGCGGCTCGCTGCCAGGTGCCTCGCTGCGGGCCATCCTTTGCACCACGCCGCCTTGATGGCCATTTGGCCGCTAGGAAAACTGCAAAACGTGATACTCGATCTGCAGGACCACTTCGAAGCGCTCGTTTACATTTTGGGCCGGGGCAAACCGGTCCCGAACTGGTTGCGACCGCTTGTTCTGCAAAGGACACACCTCAATAAGAGCAGCAGTGCCGGTCGAGAGGCCGTGACGCCTCAGTCACCCGATACGATTCATCCGACCAGAGACGCGGCATTTCGCGCGCGCGTAGCGACTGCCGCGGAGTGGATTGATTTGGAATTGCTGTTTCGCACACTCGCTGAGCTCCGTGTCCGGCCACTTATTCTAAGCATGCCGATCGATGATTATATTGCACCCGGCGTTTCACGATCGGCTCACGAAGTCTATTACGATAGAATGCGCGAACTCACACAGCGGTATCACTTTCCACTTGTCGAATTTGAAGATCATGATGCCGATACGATGTTTTTGATTGCCCGTCGGGAACATCCTACGCCCAAAGGATGGATGTATTATAATCGAGCGCTCGATAACTTCTTTCATAAGAACAAATGAGCAGCCAAAAAGATCACATCGAACTAAGTGCCGTAGAAGATCATGATGGGATATTGACCATTCGTGGAGGCGGCGCTCAAAGGAATTGGAATGGCATTCACTACAAGCAAGGCATGTCTGCGAAGAATGTCGGCACTAAGAATCTGTCCGCGAACATTGCAACCATCCCCCCCGGCGGCGTTGCATACGCCCACATTCATGTCGATTTCGAAGTGATTCTTTACATCATCGAAGGACGAGTGCGTCACGAGTTCGGTGCCGGGCTCAAACAGGCGATCGAGAACGAGGCGGGCGATTTCATCTACATCAAACCCGGCGTTCCCCACGAAGTCTTCAACATGAGCAAAACCGAGGCCGTCGTCGCCTTTGTTGCGCGCTCCTCCGCCGATGAGTGGGACAACATTATTCCATACGATCGCAATCAGTCCGATGGGGAATAAAGGAATATGCACAGCGGGACTGACGAATTGACGGAACGAGAGCGACTTTTGGAACGGGACGCAGAATGGGCCGCGGTCGCTTCCGACGGACGGGACGTGGACCGGATCCTCTCCTACTGGACAGATGACGCGGTTGTTTTACCGCCGGGCTTCGCACCAGTGATTGGAAAGGCGAGATTGCGCGAATATGTCGAGAATTGCTTCGGAATTCCTGGATTTAAGATCACGTGGAAATCGACCGACGTGAAGTTTTCACCTGATCTGAACCTTGCCTACATGTTCGGTGAGAACACTGTGACCGTAGGAGGACCAGATGGGAAACCCTTTATGACAAAAGGCCGCGCTATAGCGATCTGGCGACGTGAACCCGATGGAATGTGGCGGTGCGCTGTTGATATCTGGAACGACGCGCCGCAAATAGAGATCTCGCCTTAGTGTTCATCCCGCGTTGGGCGTTTCTTCTAGGATAACTTCATGCCAAAGCACCTTGTCATTAGCACTAGCGGCAACCCTGATAGCAACAGCCGCCGAATGGGTCGCGTTGCGTTTACGCATCTGCAGAAAAAAGAAGCCGATTGCGACTGGATCGATATTCGTGAAATGGATCTGCCGCTCTGCGATGCAGACAAATGTTATGGGATGCCTGGTTCAAAAAAATTAAGCGCGGCCATTGAACGCGCCGACGGCATCCTCATCGCTGCGCCGGTTTATAATTACGATGTCGCCGCGGCGACCAAGAATATGATCGAGCTCACAGGAAGCGCATGGGAAGACAAAATCGTCGGTTTCCTTTGCGCGGCCGGAGGCCATGCGAGCTATATGTCAGTGATGGCGTACGCGAACAGCCTCATGCTCGATTTCCGCTGCGTCATCATTCCGCGTTTCGCGTTTGCCACATCCCATGCTTTCGACGGCGAGCACATCAGCGACAAGAAAATTACCGAGCGAATCAAACAGGTCGCTGAGGAACTCGTTCGCTTCACCAAAGCGCTTCGCACTTAGCGTTTGCTCGAATGTGGTAACTCAAAAATATCCGTAGGCTCAGCAAAGCCGCACCGGCGATAGAGCGATTTACTTCCAGAAGTTGCCCAGAGAATAATCGCGTCAGTCCCTCGAGCACGACACCACGATAGCGCTGTATTCAACAATCTCTCGCCGAGTCCCTGGCGTCGCATTTCAGGAACAACGTAAAAGTTCGTTACGTAGGCGTGATGCTCCGGTTCGTCGTGAATTGGGTTTGGGACTTTCTCAAACAACTGGACGCAAACGTGGCCGAGCAATCGATCGCCATCGTCGAGCACCCAACAGCGCCACGGAGAAGACCCGGAGCGAAAACGCTTCTTCATCCATGATGTACACCTGCGCAGAAATCGAGATTTGGATTCAATTGCGGATTCATTTTCAACGCGGAATCGATAGCGAAGGTCGGCGAGAGCACCGGAATCAGCTGATCTTGCCAAGCGGATCCGGACCCGAGCCATCGATAGATGATACGTGATTGATCGCCTGTTGCTATCTGCGCTACGCCATCACTTCGGGCGTGGATCGACCAGGTCTTGATCAGGTGGACGAATTCCAGCACGCAAATTCGTCACCGCCTGTATGAGGATCCGCGCAGCGTTGCGCGTCTCTTCGAACATGGCCTCATCGCGATCAAGCTCATCATGACTCACAGCATAAGGTTTGTAATATCCAATGTAGCGATCGAATACGGCGGTTTCGCCGGCAGGAAACAAATTCATATCGCACAGCCAATCGTGCATTGCGCGGCGCACGGAATCAGCGCCCTCGGTATCGCCGTGCACGACCACGGCGAATGTTCGCCCGCCCAAGTGACGCGGATAATTCCAACCCTTGAGCTCCAGCGCCTTTGCCTCCTCCGGGTTCTTGCCGTGGGTCGAGGTTGGATCCGGATTTCCGCCGTCGGCACAGACCAAACGGTCCATCATTAGCTTGAGCGTGCTGGGAACCTGATACCAATGCACAGGCGTAACGATCAGGACGCCGTGTGCTGCCACCCACCGCGGATAAATCTCATTCATCCAATCCTGCGACTGGCCAAGATAATGGTTCGGATAACAACTGCACGGCCAATGACAGAGAGGCATCGCCGTGGAGACGCATGCTTTGCACGGGTAAATCACGCGTCCGTATTCAGCCACCATGACGCTGAGGTCGAGAAAGTCCACTCCAAAGCGCGGTGCAGCATCGATGATCTCGCGCGCACTCTGCGCCAAACGAAACGTCTTCGACATTTCACTTGGACACGTCTGGTCGGTGCGCGGGGAAGCGCAGATCAGCAAGACGCGCGATACAGCATCAGGCGATTCCTGCCGTTTCTGGGCGTCGATGATTGCCTGCCGCGCGGCCAGCCATTCGACCGATAGTTCGTACTCAGGATCAGCGAAACCCGGTCCGGCTTTGCGCGTGCGAGACGATTTGCGCTCATCCTCATACGCCTCCCACGCGATCTCCGCGATTGCATTGAGCTCACCATTCTTTGACGCAAAGGCAGGATCATAGAAACGCTCGCGCCAACGTTTCAGATATTCTTCCTTCGTTAACTTTGTTGGCGTTTGGCCAGTGCGCACTTTAGGCAACGCCGGTAAAGGATCCGAGTTCATATCGCAGAATCTGAACCCGCGTAGTCGAACACGCGATCACAATTCGCGGCTAGGAATTCATGTTTCCTTGTCGCTCCGTTCCACCTTTGTCAGGATCGCAACATGAAGCATCTTGTGCTGGCTTGCCTTCTTCCGATGACGTTAACCGCCCAGACCATGCAGCAGCTCACCGAACAATTGGGCAAGACCGTCCTTTACGGCGACATCGCGCTTTCGCCCGACGGCACGCATGTCGCATGGGTGCAGTCGACCGCCGCATCGACATCAAAACAAACCTGCATTCGCGAGACGGCTGGAAAACCGCCAGCGACACCAATTAAAATCCCAATCGGCGGCAGCAAACGGACCGATTTCGATCCCGCCTGGGCACCCGATTCCAAGACACTAGCAGTCTTTTCCAGCGCCGATGAGGGAGGGCAGCGCCAACTCTGGATTGTGAAACCCGACGGTTCCGATCCCAAAAAAATTACGGACCTCAGTGGATATGCCGCGCGGCCCCGTTGGTCACACGATGGGAAACAGATTGCGTTTCTTTACATTGAAGGCGCGGGTGGAGGCGGCCCGCTCATGGCCGCGCCAACAACGACTGGCGTGATCGACACTGCAATTCATAATCAACGGATCGCTCTTCTCGACGTTACCAATGGACGGTTGCGCCAGGTTTCCCCCGAAAATCTTCACATCTACGCTTTCGATTGGTCGCCAGACGACAAGATGTTCGTTGCCACGGCGGCGCCGGGTCCTGGAGATAACAATTGGTGGATCGCACAAATTTACACGATCAACATTGCAAACGGTAGCGCTACATCGATCTACAAACCTTCTCTTCAAGTTGCTGTTCCGCATTGGTCGCCTGATGGCAAGTCGATTGCCTTTATCGAAGGCTTGATGAGTGACGAAGGATTTCATGGCGGAGATCTTCTTACAATCTCAGCCGATGGTCGCGACCTGACGAACCGCACGCAAGACCGCAAAAGCTCTGTTAGTTCGCTTTTTTGGCCAACGCCGGACCGGATTCTTTTCACTGAAATAGTTGGCGGTGGTGGAGCGATTTCGGAATTGACCGTTGCCAACAACTCCGTCCGTACCATCTGGAAAGGTCCGGATGCGCTTCACGCTTTTGGGAATTTCCCTGACTTTGCCGTGTCCAAAGATGGCAAGTTTGCTGCTGCAGACCGCAGCACATTTGAAACGCCGCCTGAGATCTGGGTAGGACCGATTGGTGAATGGCGGCAGCTAACAAATAATAACTCGGCGTTATCAGCGAGCTGGGGCAAAGCCGAGAGCCTTGAGTGGACGAACGAAGGATTGAACATACAAGGCTGGCTTCTGAATCCGGTGAAAGTCGAGCCGGGCAAAAAATATCCGATGGTGGTTCTCATCCATGGCGGACCTTCAAGCGCAGTGACGCCGGACTGGCCGGCCGGCTTTGGAATGTCGAGGGCCATTATCGCCGCTCTATCATCACGTG
>Ga0081455_10005343_pt1 | contig 14107 bp, 19 predicted proteins | sample TabmetS3T2R1_FD_70207 | JGI IMG/M metagenome (GOLD analysis project Ga0081455, IMG submission 70207) | Tabebuia heterophylla rhizosphere microbial communities from the University of Puerto Rico - S3T2R1 | ecosystem: Host-associated > Plants > Roots > Rhizosphere ... | reverse complement strand
GACGCGCCTCTTTCAGGTCCAGCGGCTGCACGTACCGATCGGGCCAGCAGTACTCCGGTGGTGCCTGGATGAACAGTGGACCGCCCGCGGTAAAGAGCTCGTAGATGTCGTCGATCGCCTCACAGGTGCGAGAGGCGAACGTCATGGACGTCTCTACGTCCTTACGCCGGGCGTAGACATCGCTCGGGCGCTCGCGGTGAAGAATGTCGAACAGAGAGACATCCCCCCGCCGAGTCTCGTCACCGAACGCCACCATCGAGACGCCGGGCTGGAAGGCACATGAGCCATCCGGAGGCGACGACGGGTCGGGGCAGAAGTCCACGGCGATGTTCGCCCACGGCCGCGCGGGGTCCTTGAACCAGACCAGTCCAGTGCTCGTGATGGTGACTGGGCCGGCAGTCTGTGTGGGGGCCGTGCTGGGCGTCGTGGCAGCAGCGTCGGTGTAACCCACCGCCGTGTACGTGATCGGCACGTTCAGCGGTGCTTCGAAGTCGTAGATGATGCTCTGTTCGAGCAGGAGGTTGAGCGGGTTGCCGCCGCGTACGAACTCGTCGTGCACCACACCATCGAGGGTGTAGTGGCGCTGGACGATGGCGCTCAGTTCGGTGCCCGGGCCAACGGTGCGGAAGTTGACGTTGAGGAGTACACCAGCCTGGTCCGTGAGGACGGTTGCCGTCAGCGACATTACCGCCTCATCCCTCGGGCCAGGACCCGGTCACGCTGCTGGTTTCTCTGCTCAACGATGGACTCGATGTAGTCATCGACCACGCGGTTACCGATCATCACAGTGACGTTGCTCTGCGGGAGGAACTGAGGCGGCACCAGGCTCTTGGCGGTATCTCTGCTGGCAGCAATCTGCGCTGCGTGGCTGACTGGAGGGAGTGGAGACCCAGAGCCGAAAGTCAGGGTCTTCTGAAGCGCCCTGTCCACAGAGCTCCGCTGGCTCAGCATCCCCTTGGCGAAGTCGTCGATCATCTTGGCGCCGGAGAACGACGTGTACCCGTGACCAGAGAGCGGACCCTTCTTGGCCGGCGAGAACGGGAAGTAGTCACGGGCAGCCTTGGCCACCGAGGCGGCGGCAGTCCTTACCTTGCTAAGCATCGACAGGATGCCGTCGATGAAGCCACGGATGAGGGACTGGCCAGACCCGTAAAGTGTTGTCTTGACCGCGCCGAGAGCGGTCTTCACGCCACCAGGGATGCTCTTCACCTTGGTGATGATGTCGGAGATTTTTTTCACCATGCCGGCTATGAACCGCTGGAATCCGTTGGTGGCAATGGTGTGCAGGGTGTCTCCAAGAGGACCGAGAGCAGACTTCACCTGGCCGGGGAACTTAGTGATCGTGTCCTTAGCGGTAGTGATCTTCTCACCGATCTTGACGGCGAACTTGCCGAAATCGGTGATCGACAGGTTGGTGGCAGAGCTGATTTTCGACGCGAGATCCTTGATGATCTCGATGAACGAGTTGACACCGTCGCTGACGTCAGTGAAGAACTTGACGATCTTCGGACCGTTCTCCCGCAGGAAGTCGATCTCTTGTCTCGACTGCTTCACGAAGAACGCGAGTGTGGAGAACGCGAAGGAGAGGGTCTGCGCGATGATCGGAGCGAGTTCCCGGATGATGACCGCCGACTCAGACAAGATTGTCTTGAAGTCCTGGATGGACCCCTTGTCGGTGACCGCCTTGATGACCTCAACGACAAGCTCACCCATAGCTTCGGCGACGTCACCGAGGTCCGGTGCGATCTCTTGTAGGACCGGAATGAACTCATTCATCGACCCGATCAGGGGAGCGAAGAACCTCCCCTGGACCATGGTCTGGATGTCGCTGAGGACAGGAAGCAGACCGGTAGTGAACTCTTCAGCGACCACCTGAGCTGACGGAGCCAGCCCCTTGAACGACTCCTTGATCTGCTCCTTGTCTCCCGAGATGAGTGCAGACACAGCCTCGGGGAATCCCTTGAACGCAACAGCTGCCACAGCAGCACCGACACCGAGACCGGAGATAGCTCCGATAAGGAGGGTCGCGATCAGAGCGCCAGCGCCGACAATGCCGGCACCCGCCGTTCCCTGAAAGGCTAGCCGAAACGCACGAGAGAAGGTGTTAGCAGAGTCGTCGCCCGCACGACGTGCAGCCGGGGTGAGCAGTCGACGGATCCGGTCCTCATCAATGTCGGTCCGGACATTCACCGTGAGGTGGATCGTGTTGAGCAGCGCTTGCATGCGCTCCAGCTCACGGAGTACCTGAGCGTCGTTGAACTCCATAATCGCTTCAACATCAAGCGTCGGGAGCTCTCGCTCGATCCGACCGATGTTGGATCGCAGACTTCCGGTGTCGAGATCCCCCAGCGTCACCCTGAGCTGGATGGGGTCGATAGCCCGCGCGAGCAGATCTACGTCTCGGTTGATGTCGCGGCGCGTGGTGCTCAGCGAGTGGGTGTCCAGCTCAGCACGCAGCTGAATCGGATCGAGGCTGCGCTCGACTGCGTCAATGATCCGCTCAAGGTCGCGGCTCATCTGCGCCTCTACCCCGGAGGTATCGGCGATCACCTGGACGAACGCTTGAGACGGCATGACCCTAGCTTACCCGCCCACCCTCAAGCCCGGCATCGACCGAGCCATCTGAACCATGGATTCGAAGGAGGACCCTTCATCGGCCTCATCTTCTGAAGCCTCAGGGGGCGGAGCTGAGAAGCGCGTCGTCCACTTCAATACCTCTTTGTCGTCCCCGAGACTGGACAAGGCCAACGAGTGCGTAGCGCTGCACCACGCGGCGAACGTCATTGATCGGGGATCGATGCCCTTGAGCAGCAGCCGGCCAAAGAACTCGCCATGGTTGGCCTCAGCCAAACCGACAAGACGCGTTGCTTCCCACCAAGAGAAGCCCGACATCTTGGCTATAGCTGAGAGCGCGCCCCGTCTGATGTCCTCCAGCGTGACGCGCTCGTTCTCCAGCAGTCGATACAGCCTGTCGGTGGCCATGGGGGACAGCATCCCTGGGATGATCCCAGCCACGGTATCGCCCTGACTGACGACGTACAGCCAACGACCAGCCTCGGCGTGAGCAATGGTGAACTCGTACGCACCGATGTTCACCGTGATCGGGTCACCGAAGACCGCAGTGAAGAAGTTACTCTCCGCCATCGGAGGCAGCCTCTTCGGTGGCGTCCTCCCACTCGTGCTCAAGTACGGAGCCGAGGAGGTTTCCGTAGTCGTCCAACTCGGCGGCGCCAATGAGCATCTGCTGTTCAAGCCACGTCCAGTCGGAGGGCTTCACCATCAGAGACTCAAGGATGGTGAAGAACCGGACGAGACCACCTGACATGGCTTCAACCCCACCGGAGCGCATCTGCGCTTGGATGAGAGCGAATGCAGCACCCTGGCCCGAGGTCGGGCGGTACATGTTGAGCTTCTTGGACTTGAAGGCGAACGTCGCCTTGTCCCTCTGATTGCGTCCCATGGTCTTAGTCTATGCCTCCCTCTCGGTAGCGCCACCCGCGAGATCGCGAGACTTCACGCAGAGCACGACGCAGGAACGAGCGGGCTCGGGTGCCGGGGTGATTCACTGACTTTACGTAGATCGTGCGTCCGTGCCACCGGAACTTCAGTGCTTGACCGTTGCGGGCACGGATCTTGTGAGGGCGCGTACCCAGCTCCACGTACGGCGCGTACTCCACGTTGGTAGAGATCGTGGCCATCGGGTCACCAGAGGAGTTGACCCGGTTCTTGATCGAACTACGAAGCCTTCCGGTGTCGACGGGAGCGAGCACCTTCGCTCGGTTCTGCACCTGCCGGCTTCCCGTCCGAACCTCCTGTTCGGCTGCTGCTCTCGCCGCTCTCTGGATGTCCGTCCTGTTCGCCTGGAATCGTGCCATCGTATCCGTCCAGTTCGGTGATCTTCATGTAGCCCTTGGCGACGAGAGCCTTGAGCCTCGGAGTCATGTCGGTAACGGCGATGTCACCGACCCGAACTCCCTCGAACGACACTACGGCGATCACCTTCACGCGCTCAGCCATTGCAGTCCCCACAGTCGGTCGACACAGTGACCGTCATCTTGCCACCGATACACCCGCCCTGCCCGTCGATCGGCGACCACTCACCCTCAAAGAGGAGGGCGCCGGGATCGAGCAAGGAGACCATGCAGCACACCGCACGACGCATCGACGCAGCGTCTTCATCGACCTGGAGGAACACGGCAGTCCACTGATCACACGTGGCTCCAGCGGACTCATCACCGAAGGGCAGACACCTGATCGCGCCAAGCTCGAACTCGATGGCACGACCGAGCGTGCCGCAGTTGTCCACTGTCGTGTCCTGTGAGGGGAACTGCTTTGACGGATAGATCCGGACGACCCGGACCCATGCCATACCCGAGCAGCACTCGTCCTCGTTGGTGCCGATCGAGAACGGGACTTCACCAACGCGGAAGCAGATCTTCTCATCCGGTGGCGGATTGGGTCCGTCCTGAAGTGCCTGATCGAAACAGGAGAGAAGTTGGGCAGCGAGTTCCGATACGAACGTCATGACGTCGTGATCCTCGGGTAGTTCACGTCACCGGAGTAGACGCGCGGTCGCTGCTGAATCTTGGACGGGTTCACCGCACGGATCCACTGGTCGACCTGTGGGACACCGGTGAGCCCGTCGTTCAGTTCGTCCGTCGGATCCGCCAGCGAGACTTCCACACCCTGACGAGTGAGCGACGACAGATTGCCAGGAAGCTTGCAGCCTGTGGTGCAACTCTTGGCGAAGTCACATGCGAGGAGTCCCGCCGCAATCTGGCCGGCGACCGGTACAGGGATACCCCTCTGATAGGTGACAAGGAACGTGTTCTCGTCGTCCGGGGCGATGCCGGAGAGGTTGAAGTCCTGGCACTCGGGCCAGCACTCACCGTCCTGACGGACGAGAAGGTGATCGTTGTCGACGCGGTAAGCGGCGGGATCGATCGTAACCCCATCGACGACCACCTCAGATACCGAGGCGACAGGTCCGGGAAGCCAGACCTCACAACGCGGCTTGCAGGAGCAGCCGCCGACACAGCCGCAGTTACGCCACACACCGGACTGGTCGACGAACGGGAACCATCCTCCGGCCGCAGCAGCGTTTCCCCCATCGAGGGTGACAGGCCACGTCATGTAGCCACCAGCGAAGTTGCATGTGGATCCACAGGGCCGCACGGTGATCGTGCACTGGCCGAACTGACGACCGGTGAGCGCCCACAGGATGTTGGTCGCCCACGCGGTCGCGTCCTCTTGGAGCTGTGGATCGAGAGTGCCCCAGTCGGGGCAGCAGTTCGTGTTGATCGGCCACAGGCACGGTTCCGCCTGAAGCGACAGTACGGATGGCACTGAAAGTGCCTGATTGATGACCGGCATAGCCCTATGTTAGCTGTACCGATATCGCAGGCGAGTTGATCGTTCCAGCGATGCCCCCGAACGAGGCTGGCAGCGCTCCCGACACCGTGTCCCGGTAGTAGGCGTTGAGATTACCGGCAATGGTGGGACTGGTCTCTGAGACGATCGGGTCCCAGGTGTCCCGAGACGTGAGCCCCAGGTTGAGTACGCCGCCCTGTCTGGCTATCACGGCGTAGTACAGGACAGGGCGTAGCGATGTGGACAGGCCGGTAAGGGACCGGATGCCGGTGACCCCGACTGTGACCGTTCCGTAATCTGCCACGAGCGTAGTCGGGACGACCCCGTCGGACGCGTAGATCCCGAAACGGATGTTCCCGCCGACGAGAGCGAGCGTGACGTTGGCAGCCATCCCCGTCAGTGTGCAGGATCGACCGGGCCAGAAAGGGAGTGCGAACAGTCGGTCCGCCGGGAAGTTGGCTGAACCCTGGTTTCCGTACGGAGGCAGGGTGTGCCACGCGGCGGACCGGACGACAGGCACATTCCCTTCGGGCCCGATCGTAAGGGGGATTCCCGAGTTTCCGTCTGATCCCCGAAACTGAGCGAGGTCGGTTCGGTACCACGTGTCGCCGGCAGATGGAGAAGCTGGTGTGGCGGTGAGACCGACAAGCCGAAGGAGATCCTTGAATCGGTGCGCCATTACGGCACCCGGATGACGAGGACCCTGAAGGTGTTGGTTGCGGGCGCCACGGAGAAGGTGATGTCCACAGAGTTCGCGCCGTTGGTGGACGTTCCTACTCCGACGATGTCCCCAGAAGAGATCTCCTGCACCTGAACCATGATGTCGGTGGTGCCGAGGCTGTGGACGACGTTGTACGTCGTAGCCACGCCATCACCGATGGTGGCCGCGAACCCGATATCGGTGGACGCAGTGAGCTGGGCGAGAGTGACGTAGTCCTGAGCGAGGAGAGCGTCTGCCGCATCCCTCACCCGGGACTGGTTCATGTCGATGTTGTCGAAGAACGGGACAGGCATGGCGCTACCTCCGAAGCGTCGCGGTACCAGACTGGGGCGTCCCGAAGTTGATCGTGAGACTGTTCAGCGATGTGAACTGAACGTCGACACCCGGCACGTACTGACCGCCGATGACGACGGACACATCCGGGTTGGCGTTGAGGTTGTGATTGATCATCCATGAGACGGAGGCAACGGCTTGCACATGCTGGTAGACCTCATGCCAGACATCGGGAATCACTCCGTCTCCGTCGATGGAGACAGGGTGACTTTGCCCAGCGATGAAGATCCAATAGTCCCCCGGTGCGGCGTAGAAGGAGAGCACGCCAGCAACCGACGTAGTCACCGGGTTAGGCTGCGGAATCGTCTCCGCCGCATCCTGCCAGAGTGTGGCGAGAACGTTGATGTGGCGAGGAAAGACCCTCGCCTGGATAGACGCTGCTAGAGCCCCCGTCGGGTACCAGAACGTATCCTGGTACAGCGCTGCCATCACACGCCCTGGAAGGCGTAGAACAGCGTCTCGTTCATGTAGATGGTGCCATCGGCGCACACCCTGAAGTAGGTATCGCCACCATGCGGCAGAAGAGAGATCAAGGTACCAGGGTCAAGGGCACCGAGCGTCTCCCAGTTTTCCAACGTGTCCCATACGCATCCGAGCATGAGAACTCCCCGTACACGAAGAAGGGACATGGCATATGCCACGTCCCAACTCCGATGATACTGCCTGTTACGCGAGAGCGGTACAACCACACACAGCGGCAGGCGGGGCAACCGTGACCTGCTCGAAGTGAAGGTGGTCGTTGGCGCCGATGGGGGTGAGAAGCGTTTCGGGCGTGCCCGACACAGCGTCTCGGCGGACCAGGTAGGACGCCGGTCCGGTGCCCCACGGAGAGCCGGCACGGGTCACGGCGTTCAGGGTGAGCTGAAGTCCGTCATTCTCGAACGACCAGTCGCCCACGGTGCCCTGTCCGACGAACGGGAAGAGCCAGTAGCCGTAGGCGCGCTCAGCCGCTACCGTGCAGGACTGCCCGGTGATGTTCGACCAGATCTCCAGCGCGAAGTTCGCGGTGCACAGATCCTGGCCGGACTGCCGGAAGCCGACAGCTTCAGGGGTAGGGGTGTCGTCGTTCAGAACGAGGGCGTCACCAGTGATGATGTTCCAGACGTCGGGGTCGACGTTGCAGAACACCATCTCCAGCTCGTCCCACTTGAACTGAGGACAGGTGCGGTCGGTGATGCACAGCTCACCGTTCGCGTTGACGATCTCGATCTCGTCCGGGTCACGGTAGACCGGGGAGACCCCGACCGATACGAATCCGGACGTCGTGACGACCGAGCACGCACCGACAACCGGAGTGCCACAAGCATCGAGTCGCGTGAGGCGCATACGGGCGCCCCGCGCCATGGTGGAACAGATGGTCACTGCTCCTCCTCCACTTCCTTCTTAGGGCGCCCACGTCGGGGCTTGGGCTTGGTGAAGAGGTCTGCCAGGTACGGCGGAACCAGCAACTCGGGGGAAGGCTGCTGGGACCGCACGTGCGAGGAGTGCTCGGCAAGGGCGAGGAGAGCGCGGATAGTTTCCTTCTCCTCCCCCTTGGCCGGCACGATCTCAATCCAGTCTCGCACGATCACACCGCCGTCGGAGCGGTAGCAACCGCAGGAGCAGCGACCGGGACCTGAACCGCGAACGTCTCGGGGCAGTCCCACGTGAACGCGTAGGCACGTTCCGCGATGGCTTCCCACTGATTGTTGACCCGGTCCAGGATGCCGTCCGACGGGAACGTCACGATCGGCGTCCGGCGGATGTCAACCTGCGACGTCATGAACGCCCACACAAACCCGTCCGCCGGAGGAACCTCAAGCGGGCCAGTAATCCCATACCCGGCGCCGAACGAGACTGCCGTACCGAGGTTGGTACGCCAGACGCCTGCGTCGTTGTGAAGGATGTTCGAGTAGGCGAGCGCCGCGTACGCCCGCTGATTGATGTGGATCACACCCTGGTACCCGTACGCGGCACCGTAGGCGAGGGCCTCAAGCGCAGCGATAGCCGCTCCTGCACCGTCCGCCGTGGGAATGGTGGCGGTGGCACTGGAAGACACCAGGGTCGGGGTGTGCGTGCCGAGACCGTCGCCGTTCCAGATGACGGATTCCAGGACGGTCTGTTCGCCCGAGATGAGCTGCTGCCGTACGGCCGCGTCCATCTCCTGGTAGGTACGTCCGACCGTGCCGCAGTGCTTCTTCGCGATGACGCGGAACGGAGCCGCGTTCATCAGGTCGGAGCCTTCGACAAACGGCTTCGTGGGCTGCGAGACACAGGTGTCGTCGTAGGCGTTGGCACCGCCGCAGTGGTCGGTAAGGAAGCTGTAGCCAGCGCCCCACAGACGTGCGACGTCCTCGGACCCGGAGACGTCCGTAACGCGGGCAGCGTTGAAGATGCCGTAGCGGAGAGTCGTTACCGGGGGCGCGTCAACGAGGGGCTGAACGAGCCCTGCGATTGCCGACATCGTCCCTCCTTCCTAAGAGCCAGGCTCCGGGGGACGCTCCGGAGCCTGGCAGTCAGAGGGTTACGGCGCGTCGGTGCAGTCGACCGACGTTGCACCGGTGATACCGCCGACGCAACCGACGAAGGAGTACTGACGCAGACCAGGGCACGGGTAGACAGGCGCAAAGCCCTCTTCCGCGAACAGGCGCGTGAACTCGTTGGTAGCGAGAGACGCGGCGTCGTAGACGTTGGTGAGGGTCACCACATCCTGTCGGGCAACCGCAACCGAACCGGCCGGGTAGGACAGGAAGCTCACGGCCGTAGCCGGGAAGGTCGTCATGTACGCCGGGGTGCCGTCACCACCCGGGAGGGTTGCGACCGGAGCACCGCCTGTGATCAGGCCATCCTGGTAGCCACGGACGAACTGAGGACGGATGTTGCGGACTGAGAACAGCGACGCAATCTGAGAGTCGGACACGGCAAGCATGTCGACTCCGTTACGGCGCGACAGGTCGGCCCGAACCTGAGCCAGGATCCACGCGGGGTAGACCTGCTCTACAGTGGCCGTGAGCGGCATGCCCTCGCGATACCGGGTGTCGACGGCAGCGAGCTCAGCTGCGGCGAGCATCTGCGACGTGAACGAGTCTCCGTCCGGGTCGCCGCCGGAGAACGCGGTCGTGGCGCCCGCACGGGTCACCATGTCCGCGATGATGAGACGGTTCATCTCCTGCGCGTTGGCCTCAATGAGGCCATCCACCCAGTTGTTCACGAGCTCCGGGTAGCCAGCAGCCTGAAGGAAGCTGACGCGGATGCAGAGCGCGAGGACGTCCAGGCGACGGTTCTCGAAGGTGGGGCAGGGGATCTCGGAGCACGTCTTCGCGGTGTCGGTGATGACCTGCGCCTCGGTCAGGAAGTTAGAGCCACCGCCAGCGGCGACGGCGTTCGCGTAGATGTCGGCGAACGACGGGTCGTCGGTGTAGTTGAGGCCACCACGACGAACAGTGATCGTCGGAAGGTCCAGCATGCCAACGCCGGTTCCCCACAGACGACAGACGTCGTAGCGGTTCTCCGACGGAGCACACCAGCCAGCAGCAGCCGTCAGGCTGGACTTGCCGTCGTCGATGCTCTTCTGCCAGGTCTTGGCCAGAGAACCGCCACTGAGGCGACCCTCGGAGCGCGCGTGCTGGAGAACCTTGTACCCGTCCTCCGGGCGGTCCACGGTGAACTCCGAGCCACGGTCACGCTTGAACTGAGCGATGGCGTGACGCGTACCGGCACCGCCGCCGACGCGGCCGTACTGCTGGACCGACTTGATCAGGGCCTCGGAGACCTCAGAGAAGCCCTCGAACTCGTCACCCGCGCGCTTGCCCGTGTGGGAAGCACCGTCAGCGGAGACCAGGATGGAGAACTCGCGGTTGATCTCACGCTTGGCTGGCATGGCTGGGGTGGTCTTGGCCAGCTCGGCGACGGACGGGACCGCGACCGGCTCATCCGACTTCTGCACGGCGGTCGGCTCGACAACCGGGGTCTCGGCGACGGGCTTGGTGGCGAACTTGTCGCGGGCCGCGCTCAGCTCGGCGGAGCGCTGCTCACGCTTAGTGATCTCAGCCTGGACAGAGTCGACGCGGGAGGCGAGCTCGGACAGCTCTTCAACCTCGCCGTCGGCGAACTCAGACTTGGCGCTCAGTTCGGCGCCGCGTTCCTGGATGCGGGTGTACTCGGTCGACAGCTCGTCGTCCGACAGAGCAGCCGCGTCGAACGGCTGCGGGGTCTCGCTCATGGCGACTACCTCTCTAGGTCAGTCTTGCTCATCATCTTGCGATCATGAAGGCGGCCCGCAGCCAATCCCTTCGTTTCGAAGGTTAGCACGCGTAGATTCAAAAGCCCTGGTGACAGCCCTTGACATACCCTGTCCACGGCCTCACTGTGTGAGCCATGACGTATCGAGCGATGGACTACCACTACCCGGCTCCCACATGGCACTACTGCGCACCGATGCCTCAATACACCGTGCACAAGATGCCGGCGAACCACGTGCTGCACCTGCTGCTCACGCTGTTCACCGCAGGCTTCTGGGCTCCGGTGTGGATCATCTGCGCGATTGTCGGACGGACCGAAGTGCGCCGCAACTACTGAGAAGAGCCCCGGTTTCCCGAGGCTCTTCACTACGCGGTGACCGGGTTGGACGCGGCGAGCACCTGCCGTATCTTTACCGTCTGCCCAGATGCAGCAGCCGCAACGCGTGCCTCAACCCTTGAGGCGTATACCTTCTTCGTGCCGTCCTCGAACGTCACTTCTATGTTGTACATCTTGCTTACGCCACTACTGCCGCAGGCGCATCCCATGTTCAGCGTCCCTTCTTCAGCGCCCATGCAAGCTTCGCCTTGGCAGCCTCGGCCTGCCTCTTCTGCGACAGCTTAGCGACGTCCGCCGGAGTCGGGACGGACGACTTGGGCTGGACGAACTCAGCCTTCCGCACAGGAGCGAACTGACCGATCAGCGTGTGCTGAACGTCGTTGGCGAACTTCACCTTGGCCCGAGGGATGGGAAAGCCGGGAACGTTGACCGCGTGAGCGGCGATCAGCTCCAGGTTCCCACCGATGCGCCTCCAGTCTCCGGAGATCGGCGAGCGCTGAAGAGCGGAGACCGAGTCGTGAGCGACACCCGGGACGATGCGACCGGACACCCAGATGCCGTGCTCGTCCTCGCCAGCGAAGACAGCGGCAACTGCGGTTCCCACGTTGTCGTAGTGGTCGGCCGCAGCCACGAAACCAGCGTTCGGTTCAGCGTGCCCGCCACCGATGGTGAGCTTGCCGACGGGGACGTCTACGCCCTCAGCAGTCTTCTCCGCACCGGTCAGGAAGTAGGCGTACTCCGACGGAGACGACGGCGGGGTCACACAGCCGGGCAGGCCGACGTGGCAGGTACCCCAGGTAGCGATGTGTCCGAACACGCGTCCGTCCTCACCGATGGTGATCGGGGTTGGTCCCTGAAGATGCGGGTTCTGGAACCACGCGAGCGGCGGAAGTTCGGCAGCAGACGCGGCCAGGGACATCGACTCCCAAGGCGGGGTACGGTCCAGCCGGCGGTAGATGCCGCCGAGGACGCTCTTCATCGACGCCTGATCGGACGCGGGGACGTTCGAGCCGCCTCGGGATCCCTGGAGGGACGCGGCAGCAGCGAACACCGCGCGAGGGATGATCGTGAGAGTGCCGTCGATGACGTCGGCGATCGGGAACCCGTAGGTGGTCTTGTTGCTCGGGTCACCGTCGGAGTTCTTGTAGAGGAACGCCCTCGCGTACTTGCCGCTGATGTCGTCGCCGGCCCAGTCACCGATGCGTCGCTGAGCGGCACCGGAGTCCCACTGACGCGCTGCGTCGGCGATCGGCATGCCCGACCACCCGGAGGTACGCACAGCCGCCGTGAGCGCCATCGTGTCGGCGGCAGCCATCTGAATGGAGACTTCGGCGAACGCCGGGATCGGAACCAGTGTGGCGCCAGCGATGCGCCCGTCAGTGACGACGATGCGCTCCTGATCGTCCATCTGGTAGTTGATGTCGTCCAGGTCGACGGACGGGCCGATGACTCCGGACTCAATCAGCGTGCGCGCCTCGGCAGCCTCGGGGACATCGAGTAGCGTGCCCGACGCCATGACCGAGTCGTGGCTGTAGTCGATGTGCTCGATACGGCCGACGATGACGGAGCCTCCGTGGCCGTCCTCAGTGCGACGCTGCCACATGAGGGGAAGCGGGAGGTCGCGGTTGGTGATGCCGCCGGGGGCGAGGATGCGTCCGTCACCGGTAGGCGTCCCCATGCGGGCGAGGACAGCTGTCCACTGGTCGGCCATTGTCATTCTCCTGTCAGGTTCTGCCTGTCGGTGAAGTCGATCTCTTCCCCGGCTACCACGTCCAGCATCGAGCACCGACATTGAATCGTCTCTTGCGGTGCGTTCGCGGTTGGGTCACCTGGGAACATGAGGCGTACACCGCCAACGATAAAGGGTTCCATCAGCGGCTGTCGTTGACCGTCTGCGATCCTGTGGGTGGGCCGCGTCCGCGTGTCGTGCGTGGCAATCCATTCCTTCTGGGGGTTGGCGTCGCCCTCCTCCCGAGCACGCCGCACAGCCCCCGAGAACGCGCCCGCATTGGTAGCGCCGACAGCCTCTGTGCGCGCCACGACGACCGCGCGATTCGGCCAGAAGTCAGATCCTGTAGCAGTCAGTCGCTCTTCCACCTGCCGGGCAATGTCGGGCACTGACAAGCCGTCGTCCACGCCGTTGCTGACGATCCGGGTGATCATCGCGTACGTCTCGGTCGGCAGGTTCCGCATGCGAGCGGTGACGTCCTGAAGGTAGCGCTGTACGAACGGATCATCGGACGGCATGTCGTCGCCAGTAACCAGCTTGTACGGGTTGGCCATGGATTCGCGCACCGCCGGGATCATGTTCTCCCCGACAAGCGCGGTCCAGTACGACGTGTCGGGCAGGTACGCCGGCTGAGGAGGGATGGTGCCGCCGGAGTCCCGGTAGGACTGCATGACCTGCGTCCGTGAGCGATTGAGGAACGGCAGCAGCGCTCGCCAGAAGCCGTTTCGAATCCTGTCTTCAGCCCTGGCGATAATCGAATTGTTGCGTTCTCTACGCGGATCTACAGGGCCAGCCACCGACGCAACTCCTCGCGGTCGTGCGGACGCTGCTTGATCAACCGGTCGCGACAATATGAACGAAGCTTCATCTCAAGCGACTCTGGATCGACACCGAACGTGGGCGCGGTGACCGACACGAACTGGAAACTTCCTTCCATCACTGCCTCTGTGTCGACCGCCTTAATCACCGTGTGCAGATCATGCTTCGCAATGTGGCCATGCTGTCCTCGGTGCTCCCGAGTGAGCAGCCGGCCTCCAGCGCGGGACAGGGCGTCCCACACCATCAGTTCGGCAGCAGCCACAAGCCCTTCATCCGAACCCTGCGATTCCTGCGCCTGCGTCGGTCGCTCGGGTGTCGCGTCGATCTGCTCCGGCTGAGGTGGCGTCTCAATCGCGGGAGTCGACGACGTGGTGCCCGAGTCGAGTTCATCGAGACCAAGGATCCTGCGGATGCCCGGATCTGCCAGGAGCGTGGTGTCGCGCTCTACGAGCCGCTGGACGTACCGCTTGTCTGCCTCTTCATCGGTCGGGATGTCGTCGTCAGGCACGCCAGCCTCAGTGCGCAGTGCCTCATCCGAGATGAGGATGCGGTCCCACAGCTGCGTCATCTCCTCGACT
>Ga0081455_10005342_pt1 | contig 14107 bp, 7 predicted proteins | sample TabmetS3T2R1_FD_70207 | JGI IMG/M metagenome (GOLD analysis project Ga0081455, IMG submission 70207) | Tabebuia heterophylla rhizosphere microbial communities from the University of Puerto Rico - S3T2R1 | ecosystem: Host-associated > Plants > Roots > Rhizosphere ... | reverse complement strand
CAGCCGCCCGTGCAGGATTCCGCGGTCACGAGCTTGAGGCCGTCGTCGCGCATGCGCGCTGCGACTTCGCGGGCCAGCGCTCCCAGCGCGCCATCGGTGGGGACCATCACGCGGGCGATTCTCGCACGCGGGTATCGTCACGGCGAATCGGAAGGCCTGCGATGCGCTGTCGGCGCGCGCTATGAACCCTCGTGTCGAGGACCCGTAGGTGCTGCGGTCGGCGCTCTGCAATGCACGGCCATGCGCTCGCGCACGAGGCGCAGGCCGTACTCCTCATCGAGCTGCGAGAGATGCCCGGAGCTCCGAACCCGATCCGCCGCCTCGAGCACCGCGCGATAGTCCCGGCAGGCGAGCTGTGTCTGCCCGGCGTCGGCGCGCACGTCGGCCAGCATCGTCAGCACGATCACGTAGTCGCGCGCGGCGCTCCTGTTGGTGGGCTCGTCCAGCCACAGTCGGTGACGCGCGTCGACCGAGCTTTCGAGGATGGCGGTCGATTCGGAATATCGATGCAGTTGTGCCAACGACTGCGCGTACGCATTCGAGACGATGTCCTGACCGCGCGCGAGCTCGCGGTCATCGGGCTCCAGCATGACGAGCTGCGCGTACAGCGCGCGTCCCTGTGCGAGGATGGCTTCCGCTTCGGCGCCGCGATTGAGCTCGAGCAACGTCGTGCCGAGTTGCCAGCTCGACACGCCGAGCGCGCGGGCCACCGCCATGTCCCGGGGCAACGCGGCGGCGGTGTCCGACATGTATCTGTGCAGGTCGCGATAGACACGTTCGGCCGCGGCAGCATCTCCTCCGTAGTAGATGCTCTCGGCGAGGATGTTGATCAACCGGAAGCGCTGGAGAATGGCCGCACGATTGGCCGGCGTCGCCGCAGGCGGCGCAGCCGAGGCATCGAGTGCGCGGCGCGCGACGCGCTCGGCTTCCGCGTACTTGCCCTGCCACTGCAGCGTCGCGGACTCCTCGACGGCGATGTCACGGCGCAGGTCCGCGACCTGCGGGTCTCGTGTCGACGCCGGTCCCGTTGCATCGAGCAACTTCAGGCTCGCATCCAGCGCGCGCTGCGCGGCAATGAAGTCCTGGTCGACGAAGGCCGCGATCTTCGCGCGCGCGAGCGCGACGCGTGCGAGAACCAATGCGCGGCTCACGCGATCGTCGCCATCGGCGGGCAATGCGCGCGCCAGCGTCTCGGCCTTGTCGAGATTTGCGCGCGCCTGCGGTATCTGTCGCAAGCTCGCGGTGCCGGGATCTCCTTGAACTTGCGCCAGGCGACGCAATCCCTCGATCACTTCGAGGCGGACCGCCATCGGCGCCCGGGGATCGTGCGCCAGCCGGTCGAGATATCGCTGACCCGCCGCCGCGATGTCACCGCGCAGCGCGAGCGCGCGCGGCGTGCCTTCGAGCCGATCGTAGATGTCGAACAGCACGAAGTGGGAGAGCTCACGCGCATCCGCGAACCGCTGATCTGCACGCTCACGCGCCGATCGTGCACGCTCATACAGCACGGCGAGCGCGACGGCCGCGATCAACAATACCATTGCGCTGATGATTCCCGTCGTCATCGCGAGCCGATGGCGTGAGAAGAGTTTTCCCAGAACGTAGCGCCAGCCGCCGCGATGCGCATCGACCGGGCGATGATCGAGCCAACGGCTCAGGTCGTCGCGCAGGGCTTCGATCGATTGGTAGCGGACCTCCACGTTTTTGGCCCGCGCGCGCAGCGCAATGGCACGCAGATCGGCGGGCGGCCGTGGCGATCGTTCGAGCAGCTCTTCGAGCATCACACCGAGCGAAAACACGTCGTCCGCCGTCGTCGCCACCTCGCCGGCGCGCCGTGCGGGACTCGAGTACTCGGGCGTGAGGCCGAGCGGTGCCGCCTCGCCAGCCGCATTCGCGACGCGCGCCACGCCGAAGTCGAGCAGCTTCACGCTTCCATCGTCGGTCACGATGACGTTGCTGGGTTTGATGTCGGCGTGCACGACGAGGCGCGAATGCGCGTAGCGCAGCGCCGTGCATATCTGCATGAACAGCTGCATCGTGGCAACGAGTGTGAGCTTCTCCTCGCGCGCGTACTGCGCGATGTCGCGCCCGGCCACGAGCTCCATGACGAAATAGGAATTCCCGTCTTCGGTCACGCCGCCGTCGAATAGCTGCGCGATATTGCGATGTTGCAGCCGCGCGAGGATCTGGCGTTCGCGCGCGAACTGTTCGCCGGCCAGGCTCGAGGAAAGCGCGCGCCGCATGAGCTTGATGGCCACCGCCTGCTCGAACACGCCGTCGCTGCGATCCGCGGCGAACACGCGACCCATGCCGCCGCGTCCCAGCAGTCGCCCGATGCGGTACGGCCCGATGCGCGCGGGCGGCGGCCCATCGAACTCCGCGACCGCCATGGGCAGCGCGGTCGGCAGATTGTGGCTGACGGTGTCGGTCGCGTTCAAGAGATCGAGCGCTTCGCGCAGCAGCGCCCGATCGCCCGGCGTCTTCCCAAGTAGATAGTCTTCACGCGTTTCCGCGGGCCGCTCGAGCGCGGCTTCCACGAGCTCGATGACGAGGCGTTCGCGCACGACGTCCATCCCGGGCTCCGCGCGCGTCTGCGTCACTGCCGCGGGGCGACGCCCGCCGCCTGCTGGATGTCGCGCAACAACCAGGCACGCGCCACGTCCCACTGGCGCTTCACGGTCGCCGCCGAAATGTCCAGCACGTCGGCGGTCTCCTCGATCGTGAGTCCGACGAAGAAGCGCAATTCCACGAGGCGGGCACGCTCGGGAAAGATCGTGCCCAGGCGCCGCAGGGACAGATCGAGCTTCTCCAGGTCGAGATCGATCGTCGCGACGCCGTCCTGGAACAGCGTGGTGATGATGGCGGGCAGCTGACGCTTGTCGGCGCGGAAGCGACGGACTTCATCGAGCAACGCCTGGCGCATCACGGTGGCCGCCGTAGCGAGGAAGTGAGCGCGATCCTGCCAATTAATGAGGTCGAGCTTGAGGATCCGTATCGCTGCCTCGTTCGCAAGCTCGGTCGGTTGCAGATGAAATGCGGCGGCATCGCCCGCGAGCATGCGTCGCGCCAGCCGTCGCAGCTCCGCGTAGCACATCTCGAGCAGACGATCGCGTGCCGGCGCGACACCATCTCGTGTCTCACGCCAGAGGACGGCTGCCTCGGACGACGGTTCCGCGTGACTCATGCCGCTGGATGCCCATGGGCGATCGCGTGCGAAGGCGCCACGGGATTCTCGTGACGCGGAGGATCGGGATCTGCGGCGAACACGCGCTATGCTCTTTTTCGCGGAGGTCTGCGAAGGGATGCGAATTCTTCGCGATATCCTAGCAGCGGTGTGCGGCGCACCGCCCCGAACGCAGTTCAAATAATCAACATGCGCGTCGCGGCTCCCGGCAGCGCCGCCGTCGAGAATTTTTACAAACGAAATGACCACACACTCACGCCGGCGGTTCATCGGAAGCCTGGGAGCACTCACGGGGGCGTCGTGCGCCATGGCGCACTCCGAAAGGCCATTGCTCGACACGGCGCTCGTGCGGGATGACGCCGGACGACTCCTGGCGCCTGCGTACGTCGATGGACATGGACCGCTTAGCTTCCTCGTCGATACCGGCGCGAGCCATTGCGCCGTGTCGCGCGCCCTGGCGACGCGGCTGTCACTGCCGTTCGCGGATTCCGGGGAAATCTCCATCAGCGGCACCGCGGGCCGCTCGATCTCGCGCGCCGTGCTCGCGGCGTCGTTCGAGGTGGGATCGCTGCGAATGGAACGGCTGCAGATGCCGGTCGTCGAGCCGACGCTCGCGGAATCCGGCGTCGTGGGCGCCAATGCGCTCCTCGACAAGCAGTTGAGCGTCGATTTCACCGAGCGTCGCCTGGGTCTCACGTTCGCCACGGGCTCATCCACACGTCAGGCGGCGACGAGCGCGCCTCTACAGCAACGGGATGGCGGCCTGTTGCTGGTCACCGGGACCGTCGACGCGATCGGTTGCCAATTCATCGTCGATACCGGTGCGCAAGCCACGATCGGCAACCTGGCGCTGGCGCGCCGTCTCGGTGTCGACGCGACCCCGGAACCCGATCCGGTGATCGTGCGCGCTCCCGGCACCGGCATCGTCACTGCGCGTCCGAGATCCGCGGCGTCGATCGGCATCGGCACAGGCGTGACGACGAATCTGGCCATCGCCTGCGCCGACCTCCCGGTCTTCTCGAACCTGCAGCTCGCCGGGGAGCCTGCAGCGCTCCTCGGCATGGACTTCTTCGCCCTTCTGTCGCGCTTCGTCATCGACTATCGCCGTTCGCGGCTGTCTATCTACCGCTGATCAGCGATGCGGCAGGAAGACCGGAGACCCCACCACCACCTGCCCCGTCTCCTGGTTGACCACCACGAACAGGATCGGCGTCGGGAGATTCAATCCGAGCGATTGATAAACCGAGTTGAACCCGTCGGCATACGAGATCGACGCACACAGCGGGCCCGGATCGATCAGGCACTCGGAGACTTCCGCGCGCCGCGCCGGGGTCTGATACACGTTGTCGAGCTCGTCGCGGATCCGCTGGGTGGCATCTTCCAGTTCGTGTACCTGGTCTTTCGCCTGTTCGTGGAAGTCCTCGAGCGCATCATGGAGCTCGTCGAGATTTTTCGCCTTGGTGACACCCTGCGCGCTCGAGCTGAGCCCGCCGAGCGCCTTGATCTTCTCGATCACGTCCGCGAACGCGTTGTACAGCTCCGGCCCGACGATCATCACCTTGTTGAGCGACGGATGGGCGCCGTTGAGGCCGATGCCTTCGATCGCGCTGTTTTCCGCGCCGAAGAGATTGATCGACAGTGACGCACCCGTGGTCACCGTCAGATCGCCGGCGTGCAGCTCGGCCTTGATGTGATGCGCGGCCACGAGGATCGCGGCACCGCCGATCGCACTGGTCGCAGCGGCCTGGTAGAACTTGCGCACGGTGTATCCACCGCCGACCGCGTCGACCGCCGCCTGCACGGCGATCGTCGTGAGCTGCTCGGCGAGCGTTGAATACAGGTACACATCGCCGCCGCCGCCAACCGGTCGCACGGAGGATGCGAAGCGCTGCGCAGGATCGAAGCGCAGCGAATCGACGCCCGGGGTCGTGAAGTTGCCGACCAGTGCGGGGAACGGTCGGATCCTCGCGGGCATGCCGAACGCGCGGGCCACATCGTCGACGAGCGCATCCATCGCCCGCGGCACGCGCTGTGCCAGCAGTTCCGCGTAGTCTCCTTTCGCATCGACGATTCCGTATTCGCCGGGCGTGACCGAACGCAGCCGCTCGGCGCGCGCATTGAAGGTGCGGAACAGATTCACGATCTGCGCGTACGGCGTGCGAGGGTCGCGCAATGCCGCCTCGATGCCGTCGAGATCGTCGTTCGCATCGCGCAGGATCTGCTTGTTGAGCACGTCATTCGCGGTCTGCGCGACACCGAAGCCCGCCATGTCACCCACCGCAGGCGGGAAGCCGTCCTCCGTCACGACCGGCACGGCGAGGCTGAGCCGGTCGATGTCGAATGCGCGCCACGTGTTCACCCACGCGGTCATGCGTGCCGTCATCGTCGTCGTGTCACCGGCGAGGCGCGCCGCATTCGCCTGTGCCAGGAGATCGTCCATCGCGACCAGCGTCGATTCGAACTGCGCGAACAGTGCGAGCTGGGTCGGCCTGGCGGCGGTATTCGCCTGCACGACGACGAACTCCGCGATCGCGGTTCGGCCGCTGCTCGTCACCGTCAGGCGGTAACGCCCGCGCGTGTTCGTCGCGGGATGAATGGCAGCCGCAGCAACGGCCGGCAGCGGACCGGACGCAGCAGAGATCGCCGTCACAGCGAAAGTCGCGGCCGGCGTCCCGACGGCGTGACCTTCGACATCGGTTTCGACCAGCGTGAACGGAATGGTCTCGTTCGCCGGCGTCATCGAACGCGACAACTGCAGATCGAGACCCGTGCCCGCGGAGACGACGAGTGCGAGCGGGCCCGGCACCACTTCGCTGCCGGCCGTGATCGACTGCGACACTACGACACCGGCTTCGACCGTATCGTCGAATGCTCGCGTGATCGAGGGTGCGAAGCCGAGCGCCGTCAACGCGGCCGATGCGGCGCTGTCGAAGCGCCCGACGAGATTCGGTACGAGCACCGGCGCCGCGCCTTTGGACACGGTGAGCAGGATGGTCGCTCCCTGCGGTTGCGAGCTCTCGGCCGACGGCGATTGCGCGAGCACCGTGCCGATGGGTTGCCCGCTGAACTGTTCCTGCACGATCGACCCGTTCAGGAGCGCGTCGCCGAGCGTCCGGACCGCCGCGGACTTCGTGTTGCCGACGACATCGGGCACGGAGACCGGCGGCGACGTCGTCACGTTGACCACGAACGACTGCGTGGCCTGTGCGCCGAACGAATCCGTCGCAGCGAGCACCACCGTCACGTGACCGTAGTCGCAGGCTCCGCCGTACGAGCCGCAGGGACCGGTGTCGAAGCGCACCGCGCCCGTGGCGGCGTCGATGTGCACCCAGTCCGGCGCATTCAGGATCGAGTACGTGATGTGATCGCCCGCGTCCGGGTCGGTGGCAGCCATCGCGTATAGATAGTCCTCGGTGCTGCTCGCCTGGATGGCGGTCGGCGGACGCGAGGTGATGACCGGCGGCTCGTTGTCGGGTGCCAGCGTCAGGAACACGTGCGCCGACGCCGAGGTCGCCGCCCCGTTGCTCACGGTGTACTCGAACGACGTGCCGGAGGTTTCTCGCGCATCGCGAATCGTGCCGAGCTGCCGCGGATTGCGGAAGCTGCGGTCGACCGCGGCGTTGTAGACCACATGTCCCAAATCGTCCACGTCGCCCATCCGGTACTGCGACTGCGCAAAGCTCTTCCCGGCCGGCAGCCAATCGTTGTTGGCCGCGGTGAGCACAAAGGAGCCGATCCCGCCCAGGGTGCCATTGCCCTGCGCGAAGGAAACGATGTCCGCGTGACCATCGTTGTTCCAGTCCGCGACGAACGTCATGCGCTGCGCCGCCGCGTTTGCGATGCGTTGGCCGGCGTCGAAATTCACCTTCGCCTGACCCGTGCGTCCATCGAGAATGTGCACGCCGAAGAGCGACGAGACGACCACCTCTTTCACACCATCGCCATCGAGATCGTAGACCTGGACGTTGGTGTTGCTGGACTGGCGATATTCCCGATACGGCGCCGGATTCACCGTGCTGTCCGGCAGGACGAAACTCCACTTGAGAACACCCTCGGTGCTCATCGCGTGCACCATGGCGTTCGCGACGATCAGGAACTCGGGCACGCCGTCGCCGTCGACGTCGGCGATCGTCATGAAGCCCGACATGCCCGCCGGCCGCAAAGGGATGCGTCGCTGCTCGACGCCATTCGCGTCGTAGATGATGAAACCGGAGAAGCCGGGAAGCGGCTCGCCGTTGTAAGGGCCGAAGCCGTCACGAACGTGGAACTGGATCACCTCCGCGCGTCCATCGCCATCGAGATCTGCAACCGCGACCTGAGCGGGCTCGGCGCTGGTCTGCCACGCCAGCGTCCATTCGCCGTTCACGAGACGCCACACGTCGCTGCCGGAGATGATCTCGACCTGGCCGTCGCCGTCGAGATCGGCCGTGAATGGCGCCTGGAAGGTGCCATTGAACGGACCCGCGCCGACGAGGCCGGATCCATCGAAGTGTCCGGCCGGTGCACGCAGGACCTGCTGCACACTGCCATCCGTTGTCGAAAGAATGAACGTCGCGCGGCAGCCCTGGCCCATGTCGGCATCGGCTCCAGTAGCTAGAGCACACCCGTAGTTGTGCCAGGCGAGCGGTCCCTCCGGTGTCGGCGACAGCGTCTGTCCCGCATCCGGCAGGATGGCTCGGCGGAAGAGGATGACGGGCTGCGAGCCCGGCGTGAGGCGTGCCACGGCCGGAGAGATGCGCGCGAACATGTCGTACGCGATCGGCGCAGGATCCGGCGGGCAATAACCGTTGCCGTAAAAGCACGCGATCGCTTCGTAGTGTTTTGTCGCGCTCGGCGCGACCCACTTGGTATGACCATTGTGGTCCGCCGCAACCATGCGGCTGTTGCCCGACCCGCCGCCGCATTCCGTCGAAAACACGTATTCCAGCTGGCCGTCGTCGTCGATGTCGGCGAGCACGCGATGGGTCTGTCCGGCGAGCCAGTCGGCGCAGCCTTCGAAGCCCGCGCGATCGGCATTCCAGAGAATCGATCCGTCGCGGCCGCTGATCGCGGTGTGGCTCTGGTTGAGCCAGTCATAGACGAGATCGGGATAACCATCGCCGTTCAGATCGCCGACAACCGGCTCGGTGTAGAGGTCATTGATGTAGATGCTGGTGGTCAGCGGCCGCGACGTCACCGCGAAGGAAGGACGTGGATCGGCCGCGGGCGCGAGATACGTGAAACTGCCGTTCGCATTGAAGGCGGACAGCGTGCCGAGCGCCGGTTCGGTACCGCGGATCGCCTGCAGCGGAGCTCCTTCCGCATCAGCATCGTTCGCAAGAACGCCCGGCGGGGAGATGGCGAGAGTCGCGCCGAATTTCACGCGATAGCTGTCGTCGTGCGCAGCCGGCACCGACACCGCGCCGACGGTTATCTTGAACATGCCCGCGGCGGCGGCTCCCTCCGGATCGTGCACGCGAACTTTCACGAAGAAAACGCCGGCCCGGGTGGCATGCCAGTGCAGCGTGCTGCCGGCGAGGGTCATGCCCGCAGGCGCATCGAGCAACTCGAAGACCAGCGCGTCGCCGTCGGCATCGGTGGCGCCCAGCGTCTTGCTGTAGTTAGTCCCCGCGCCGACCGCGTCGTCGCCGAGCGCCGCAAACGCCGGTGCGCGGTTCGTGGCGACGACCGTGACGTGGAAAGTGGTCGTGTCGGACAGGCCGCCGGCGTCACGCACGGACAACGTGAAGACATGTGGGCCGACCTGGGCTGTCGTGGGCGTCCAGGTGAGTTGCCCGGGTTCGCTCAAGGTCGCGCCGCCCGGGCCTTCGTCGATGAGCAACGTGAGCGAATCGCCCGGATCGGAATCGCTGACGCCGATGCGCAGCGACAACCGGGCTCCGACGGCGATCGTCCGATCCGGAATCGCGAGCAGGCTGGGTGCGGTGTTCTTCGCGGCCGTCACGACGATGCTGACGTCATCGGTGCCCGCGACTGCGCCGTCGTCGGCGGTGAGACGGAATCCGTAGGTACCCGGCACCGGCAGGTAAGCCGACGCGTTCACGGGTCCCGTCACATCGAGCGTCGCGCTCGCAGGGCCGGAAATCTGGGACCACGTGCTCGTCAGGTGAGCGGGAGCCGGCAAGCCGTCGTCGCTCACGCTGCCGGCGAGTGTTGCCGTCGCGACTGCCCCGTCGTACGAGAGCTCGATGATCTGGTCTGCGCCGGCATTCACCACCGGAGCGGCGTTGGATGCCGCGGCGACCGTCACGGTGACCGTGGCGTTCGCCGTCAGCGAGCCATCCGTCACCGCGTAGCCAAAACTGGCGGTTCCCGTGAATCCCGCCGTGGGTGTGAAGCGCAGGCGGCCGGCAATACTCGTGACGCTGCCGCCTGTTGCAGGTTGTGTGAAGCTCGCGATCGCAAGCGTCGTGGCGCCATCCGGATCGCTGTCGTTGGCGAGAACGTCGATATCGATCGCGATGCCCGCGGGCGTCGCGGCGACGTCGTTCACGGCGACGGGGGGCCGATTCACCGGCAGCGGCACGCTCACGACCGCCGTGTCCGGAACGCTGCTCGCGAAGCCGTCGTTGACGATGAGCTGGCCGACGTAGAGGCCGGCGACGTCGGGTACGAATCCCGCGACCGGCGTGTCGACGGCGTTCAGCACCGCGTTGCTGCCGCTCGGCTGCGACGCCCACGTCCACGAGAAGCTCAATCCATCCTGGTCGGTGTCCGACGAGGCGCTGCCGTCGAATTGCGTCGCCGCGCCGGTCGCGCCCGCATGATCGGGACCCGCATCGGCGACGGGGGCGGAATTTTCCGTGCTGATGGTGACTTCATCCGGACTGCTCGCGAGCCGGGTGTCGGATACCACGAGACGAAACGTATAGCTGCCGGCCCGATCGAGCCGCAGGTTCGGATTCGCGGAGTCCGCGGCATTGAGCACTGCAGTGCTGCCGTCGGGGGCGGAGGCGATCGTCCACGCGTAGGTCAGCGCATCGAAATCCGGATCGGACGAGCCCGAGCCGTCGAGCGTGACGAGGCTGCCGCGTGCCACCGTGCGATCCGCACCGGCACGCGCGATCGGCGTGGAATTGAGCGTGGAGATGCGCACTTCATCGAATGCGCTGTCGACGCGACCGTCGTTGACGACGAGGCGCAGCACGAACGTACCGCCGCGATCCGCCGTGAACGCCGGCATCCCGGCGGTGCTCGACGAAAGCACGGCAGTGCTGCCGGCGGGACGTGAAATCATCGTCCACGAGTACGTGAGTGAGTCGCCATCGGCATCGGTCGACGCCGTGCCGTTCAACGTGACCTGGTCACCGGTGCGAACTGTCTGGTCTGGCCCGGCGTTCGCGACCGGCGGCGTGTTCGCCGTGGTACCCCGAACGGTCCAGGACAGCCTGGCGGGATCGAAGGGAATGCGACGGTCCTGGCGGAGCGTGAATGTATCGGAGCTGAGAAACGTGCTGCCTGCCGCGACATTGCCAAGACTGACGTCGGCATCGACCAGCGTGGTCGCAGCCGCGGAGCTCGTCACTCTCGCGCTTGCGTTGGTGAGCGCCCCACCCTGGTTGACCACGGTGATGCGGTACGTGAAATCGGTGAGATAGCTCGAATAGCGTTGACTCGAGACGAGGACGAGATCCGTGACGTACGCGGGCGGCGTCTGTGCACCGGCCGTGCCGAAAGCGACGAGGCAGACAAGAACGACGCTCGCACGGCCGATCCACGAGCGCGCAGCATTACACATGGGCGTCGCCCTGCGTGCACGCGCGACGTCTTTGCATCCACGAGATCGTCACGAGTCCTGCGATCAGCAGCAGCAGCGACGACGGCTCGGGAACCGATGTCGAGGCGGACGCCCGGATCGTCAGGCCGGATTCCAGCGTGGTGAAGGATTCCGGCTCGATGATGTCGAAACGCTGCGAGCCGGGCGTGCCGCTCGCCAGCCAGTCGAACACGATCGAGAAACCGCCGAGCGATTGTCCCGCCGGAATGCCTCCATTCGTTGCCAGCAGATCGAAGAAGCCGTCATCCGGCAACAGCGGATCCGGCTGCGCGATGAAGCCGGTCCATCCGGCCGGCGTGATGAGTGCATCCAGATTGAAATAGTCGCCGAGACCAAAGTAGACGGTGAATTCGCCGAGAGTGCTGCCCAGGGTGTCGTTGTCGAGGGTGTAGTCGTAGCGCCAGGTGTCGCCATCGAGTTGCGTCACTTCGTATGTAATGGCAGTGGCGGCGGCGTGCCCCGATACGAGCAACGAGGCAAGCCCCGCGAATAAATGCCACCGCAACCCGCGCATGCCGCCCGTCCGGGAATTCGACCGACTGTTCATTTGCCTGCCCTCGCGGCGTCGAGCGCCGATTGTTCTGATCGGCAGCGCGTACGGCTGCCTCTGATTGACTAGGCGTAACGGCGGGGAAGTCGGCTCAAATTATTTTTGGCCCGGCCTGCGGACCCTGGGAAGCCGGTATCCGTCGGGTCGCCAATTGGCCAATAATCGCGCATCGCCTGACGACGCCGACCCGGATTTCGTTTCGAATGAGCACACCGGAAACCAGCCAGCACACGCCGATGATGCAGCAGTACCTGCGCATCAAGGCCGAGCACCCGACCACGCTCGTGTTCTATCGCATGGGCGACTTCTACGAGCTGTTCTACGACGACGCGCGCCGCGCCGCGAAACTCATCGACATCACGCTCACCTCGCGCGGCCAGTCGGCGGGCGAGCCGATCCCCATGGCGGGCGTGCCGTTCCACGCGGTCGACACCTATCTCGCGCGGCTCGTGCGCAAGGGAGAGTCGGTCGCCATCTGCGAGCAGATCGGCGATCCCGCGAAGTCGAAGGGACCCGTCGAGCGCCAGGTGGTCCGCGTCGTGACACCCGGCACGGTGACCGACGACGCGCTGCTCGAGCAGCGCCGGGAAACCTTGTTAGGCGCCGTGGTGCGCGGCGCCTCGCCCGAAGGCGCGCGCTTCGGACTCGCCTGGCTCGACCTCGCGGCGGGCCGCTTCACGGTGCTCGAAGCCGACGGCGCCGCCGCGTTGGAAGCGGAGCTCGAGCGGTTGAAGCCCGCGGAGCTGCTGGTGCCCGAAGACCAGTCGCGCCAGCTCGGCGAGATCACGCTCGGCGCGCAGCGCATGCGGCCGCCCTGGCACTTCGAGCTCTCGAGCGCGTCGCGCCTGTTGACGGATCAACTCGGTACGCTCGACCTGCGCGGCTTCGGCGCCGACGACCTGCCGCTCGCGATCCGTGCCGCGGGCGCATTGCTCCAGTACGTGCGCGAGACGCAGAAGACCGCGCTGCCGCACATCTCGAGCCTCGGCGTCGAGGAACGCGGCGACACGCTGCAGATCGACGCCGCGACACGCCGCAATCTCGAGATCGACGCGTCGCTGTCGGGCCAGGACTCCGCGACGCTGTTTGCGTTGCTCGACTCCACGGCGACGCCGATGGGCTCGCGCGCGCTGCGGCGCTGGATCAACCGGCCGCTCACGAACCAGCAGGAGCTGCGACGGCGCTACCAGGCCATCGGCCTGCTGGTCGATGCGCGCCGCTTCGAAGGCTTACGCGAACCGCTGCGTGCGGTCGGCGACGTCGAGCGCATCCTGAGCCGCGTGGCGCTGCGCAGCGCGCGGCCGCGCGATCTCACGGCGTTGCGCGCGTCGCTCGCGGCGCTGCCCGCGCTGCGCACCACGCTCATGCGGCTCGAAGCGCCGCTGCTCGTCGAGCTCACGAGCGCGGTGAGCGAGCACGTCGACGTCGTCGACCTGCTCCAGCACGCCATCGCCGAAGAGCCCTCCGTGAGCTTGCGCGACGGCGACGTCATCGCGCCGGGGTACGACGCCACGCTCGACGAGCTGCGCCAGATCTCGACGAACACCGACGAGTTCCTGCTGGACCTCGAAAGGCGCGAACGCGAGCGTTCGGGCCTGTCGTCGCTCAAGCTCGCCTACAACCGCGTCTCCGGGTTCTATATAGAAGTGTCGCGGTCGCAGGCGGACGCCGTGCCGAAAGAATATATCCGCCGGCAGACGGTGAAGAACGCCGAGCGCTTCATCACGCCCGAGCTCAAGGGCTTCGAGGACAAGGTGCTCGGTGCGCGCGACAAGTCGCTCGCACGCGAACGCGAGCTCTACGAAGACCTGCTCACGCAGCTCATCGACCGCCTGGCCGCGATGCAGGCCACGGCGAACGCGCTCGCCGCGCTCGATGCGCTCGCGGCATTCGCCGAGCGCGCGACGCATCTCGGCGCCACGGTGTCGCCGATCCGCGACGCCGGCGGCGATCCGCGCGCCATACCGCTCTTGCTGTGCGCAGGTCTGCGTACGCTGTCGATGGCGCCGGCACTCGTCGGCGATGCGAAGCTCGCGGTCGCGGCGGTCGATCTTCGTTCCGGCGCGAAACTCGACGCATGGCCGAACTGAAACCGGCGCGCGAACGTGCTTCGACCGTCGGCGCCTACAAGGCGGTGCTGAAGCGCGTTCTCGAAACGCGGCCGTCAGGGACACGTCATCGCCTGGCGATCGCGCTGGGCAAGAATCGCTCGTTCATCTCCCAGATCGCCAATCCCGTGTACGCGGTGCCGATCCCCGTCCAGCATCTCGAGACGATCTTCGAGATCTGTCACTTCACCGCCGTCGATCGGCGCGAGTTCCTGGCGGCTTACGCGGAAGCGCATCCGCGGCGGATCGAGGTGGTCAGAAAGCCCGTCGGCGCACGCAAGCTCGTTCTCACTCTGCCCGATCTGGGCGACGCGCGTCGTAACCGTCTGCTCGACGAAACGCTCGCCGAGATCGCGCGCAAGCTGGCGCGATTCGGCGAGGAGGACTGATTCCGGAGGAGCGCGATGAAAAAGCTCATCAACACGCCGGACCTGGTGCTGACCGAGAGTCTCGACGGATTCGGTGCGGCCCACGCCGATATCATCTTG
>Ga0081455_10005341_pt1 | contig 14109 bp, 13 predicted proteins | sample TabmetS3T2R1_FD_70207 | JGI IMG/M metagenome (GOLD analysis project Ga0081455, IMG submission 70207) | Tabebuia heterophylla rhizosphere microbial communities from the University of Puerto Rico - S3T2R1 | ecosystem: Host-associated > Plants > Roots > Rhizosphere ... | reverse complement strand
GACCGTGCCCGAGCGCCTGCGGCCATTCGTGCTGGAACCCGCCAGCCGCGCCCGGCGGGCATGGAACCGGGAGCCCGACCGCATCGACATGGTGCGGACACGGTCGCAAATCCACGACGGCAAGAAGATCACGCTGAATTATCGCGACGAACATGGCCGCGACAGCCAGCGCACGATCTGGCCGATCGCGGTCGGCTATCACGAGGCGGTGCGGATCCTGGCGGCGTGGTGCGAGCTGCGGAAGGATTTTCGCAGTTTCCGCACCGACCGCGTCGTCGACGCAGTCTATCACGACGAAAAATACCCTGAACGGCGCGACATCCTGCGGGCGAAATGGCGGCGCAGCCTGGTCTGGGAAGCGCCGAAAGATACCTGAGGGCCGCTGGCCGGGGCCGTCATTCCGGGCTAAACGCTGTTCATGCAAGGAATCGCCGCCGATAGCCAAAGTCCCTGCCAGGCCTGCGGCGCCTGCTGCAGCTACTCGCGGAACTGGCCGCGCTTTACCATCGAGGACGATGCGGCGCTCGACCTGATCCCGGAACGGTTCGTCAACGAACGGCTGTCGGGCATGCGCTGCGAGGGCGACCGTTGTTCGGCGCTATCAGGCAAGGTCGGCGAGGCGACGTCGTGCATGGTCTACGCGGTGCGGCCCGAAGTGTGCCGCACCTGCATGCCGGGCGACGTCGAATGCGCGATGGCGCGAAAGCGGCACGGATTGCCGATTCTTCCCGTCATCTCTGCCTAGAACGGTAGCCCGGATGGAGCCAGCGGGTCGCGCGAATGCGCGCCCGATGACAGGCTCCGCGTAATCCGGGAACGCTTTAGCCGCGTGCAGGAAAGCCCCGGGTTGCGCTGCGCTTCACCGGGCTACGTGCGTCAGGCCGTCACCACTTCCGCAAAATCTTCCTCGTCGATCTCGTCGTCGATCGGCTTGAAGGTCGAGAGCGGCTTGGTCGAGAGGGTGATCGGCTTGCGGCCATTTTGGGAGGACGACGAGGCGGAACGCGCGGCGGGTTCGCGCGACAGCGCATAGAGCGTGGAACCGACCCGGCCGCCGAAATGGATCAGCTCGCGTTCGGTGCAGCTCGCGGCGATGGCCAGGGCCAGCGCGTGCAGATGGCTGCGGCGGTAGCAGAACAGCGCCAGCATGGCGCGGACCTCGGACGAAACGCTGTCCACCAGCAGCGGCAGGCCGTGCGCATTGGCGCGATACATCTCGCCCAGAAGCTCGTCGCGGACTGGACAGAAATCATTCTCGAAGGCTTCGCGGCTTGAAAACATTGCGGGTTCTCCCTTTTCGGAAGATGCCGCGCAATTCTCTAATGAAGGGTTAACCACGCTAGCCAGTAGTGTTCCGGGGGACTTTCCAATCACGACTGAAGCGGAATCGACACATGATTCGTAGCCGAAGCGGAGGCGGCGTTTTCCGATGTCGAAGGATGATTGAGGAGCGCGACCGCGCCGAACGCGGGATCAGTTCGCCGCCATGAAGATCGCCAGGCCGAAACCGGTGAGATGGTGCAGCGCCTGGTCGACGCCGATCAGCGTCCAGAACCACGGATGCTCGTTCTCCTGCGTCACGCCGAAGCGGGAGGCGATGATCCCCTTGAGACGGTCGACGATCAGGTGAATGAAGAAATCGATAAAGGCGACGAACCAGAAGCGCGGCGCCACGATGAGGATCAGCACCAGCGACACCGCCAGGTGCACGAGGCAATGCGCCAATAGCGGCATGGCCCAGCCGGTCTTCTGATCCTTGCCGATCGCCATCCAGGAAGTTTGCAGCATGAAGTCGGCAATGACGTGCTTCACGGTTAGAAGCAGCATCCATCCTACCAGCGCACCTACCGGGACCGAGGACGACATCGAAGGAAACAACAAAGCTGACGCCCTTTGCTGGGACTGACGAGGTGGCGAAAAAACCGGGGCCTAGGCTGTCAGCGCAATGTTTTTTTCAAACCCGGACTATTCGAACGTTATCTTTATTTATGACATCTCCCGGGCCGGAATGCACCTCTTGGTAGTCCAAAAATCGCACGGTGTGGCGGAACTGCGATACTGCGGCAACGGCGCGCAGCGGACCCATATGGGTAAGGTTACCTGCCAGCGCGGTTTGCAATCCCATAGGAGCGGGCTATCATTGCCGGGCGGGCAAAATTATCGTTCTTTTCTAAGTATTTACGAATTCATTCGGACGGCTTGCCGCGCTGCGACACGTCCCCTGCCCCGGGTTACGAGCCATGAGTGCTGAAGCCCCAACGCCGCATCCGAAAATGCCGCATCGCCGCTCGCGGACGGTCAAGAGCAACCGGGCCCAGATCCTGCTGTTTTCCATCCTGACGCTGGTCCTCACCGCCGCCGTGGTCTGGGGCGGCCGGACCCTGCTGCGCAATTCCGAGACGCTGGTATTTGCGGTCGGCGATAACAACGGCCCCGAGGCGCGCTTCGCCGCCCGCCTGGCGACGGTGCTGAAAAATAATTCCTCGCGGCTGCGGCTCAAGATCGTGCCGAACGGCGACAATACCAGGGCGTTGTCGCAGTTCGACCGCAAGGAAGCCAACCTTGCGATATTGCGCACCGACGCCAGGATACCGCCCCGCGCGCGGGCACTGGCGATCCTCGAACACGACCTGCTTCTCCTGATCAGCCCGAGCGGCAAGAAGATCAAGACCATCGCGGATCTGAAGAAAAAGAAGATCGCGGTCATCGCCGACAGCGAGAGCGGGGCTGCGCTGGTGCGCAACATTCTCGAATTGTCGGATACGCCGGACGCGGCGACGCGGGTGCAGATGGCGCCGCCGGGCCAGACCTTCAACCAGCTTTTCTCCGCGGGCTTCGGCGCCGTGATCAAGATCGCCCACGCCTCACAGATCGTAAAGGACAAGAGCTACGAGCAATATGCCAGACGCGGCGGCTTCACGCTGAATGCCATCGAGTCGGCGAAGACGATCGCGCGGAAATATCCGGCGATGTCGGAGGAAACGGTGGCGACCGGAATGCTGTCCGCCTCCCCCGCCCTCCCTGCGGAAGACGTCGACACGATCGGGCTCGAATGGCTGCTGGTCGCGCAGTCCAAGCTCTCGACCACGACGGTCGGCGACCTGGCGCGGATCATCTACGAGAACAAGGCCGAGCTCGCGCTGCCCGACGGTTTTGCCTCCAAGATCGAGCCGGCGGCGACCGACAAGGACGCCTTCATCGTGGCGCATCCGGGCGCCGCCGAATACATCAATGATGAAACCAAGTCGTTCGTCGAGCGCTACAGCGACCTGATGTATGTCGCACTCGCCGCGCTCAGCATCATCGGCACGATCTTTGCCGCCATCTATGCCAAGATTACCCGGGTCGCGCCGGAAAAGGCCAGCCAGCTCGCAACCGCCATTCTCGATGTCGGCGAGCGCATGGAATACGCCAACTCGCTGGACGCGCTCGACGAGCTGCAGGACGAGCTGGAAACGATCCTGCGCGGCGTGGTGATCGGCTTGCGCGACGGCACCATCAGTAGCGACGGGCTTGATACCTTCAAGCTCGGCTATGAATTCGTGCGCGACGAGATCGGCCTGCGCCGCGAACATCTCAAGCGCCACGCCGCGCAGGATGAGAAGGTCGTGGTCGTGAAGACTGCGCAAAGCGCGTAGCGAGCTCTTGTAGGGTGGGCAAAGCGCAGCGTGCCCACCATCTATCCATGCCGGGGGCTCGAATGGTGGGCACGCTTCGCTTTGCCCACCCTACGAAACTGCTTCGACCTAAATCGGACACGGCAAGATGATCGAAGCAAGTTTAATGTTGCCCTTCATCGGTCCGAGGGACGGCGTATCTATTCTTGTGAGCATTGTTGGCGAGGTCCGATAACGGCGAGAGAGCGATGTCCTTGAGGTCTGTTACCGAAAAGATTGATAATATTGTCTTCAGCTCTGTCGCAGCTATTTGCCTGTTGATCTGGGCGATCACCGGCTTTCCTCTCGTCATCGAGATAGCAATGACGGCAGTGTCTGTGATCGTCATTTATTTCTTTTTGCGATGGATGGAGTCTCGACATTGATGAAAGACGCTGCATTCATCCCTGCGAGCTTTCGACCCAGCCGGAAAGCACAGGCAAAGCGAAATGAATTGACTGATACTGCATCCAAGTCGAGCAATCGGACTATTGCAGCAGATGTCGGCCTTGGCCCGTAGCGGTCATCCCAACGGACATTGCTCATTGCGGCTTCTGTGCCGGGGCCACGCACGGCCCACGACACAACCTCTCGCTTTGATGGTCGGCCGCTTGATTGCCAACTCCGCCATTACGAGACGCTGGCAGAGAAATAATACTTCGAAAGACAGGGCACAGCCTGGGGTCCAAAGGGCGTGCACCCGCGCCAATTTTGGTCCCAGGCGCGGAGAATATCGCCCCCCTCTGCGGGCGGCACCGCCCGCACGGCATTCGCCGGGTTATCCGCTAGATCGTGGAACTCAGCACCAGCGGCACCGTCCCCAGCGCGCGCAGCAGCCGCCGCACCCCGCGCAACCACCGCAGCCACGCCAAACTCGGCAGCCACGGCAACCACCGCAACCTCTGCAGCCCCGGCACCCCCGAACAACAACGACGGCCAATTGCATGTCGCTGCCAACGTTTTCCTTATCGAAGAGATGGAAAGTGGCGAGACTGACGTCGGCCATTTCCTCTTCACCAAGAACGAAGCGATGATTGGGCGAGATGTAGTCAGATTGCGGGCTATCAGCAGCGGGTGTCGTGGTTGCGGATGCGCTTCCCGCTAGCGAAAGACCCAGTCCGGCCAGCGCCGTCACCGCGGCGGTCTTGGTTGTGCGCTCCTGCTTCGCAGTTTGATCTACCCGTGGCATGGTCGCATCCTTCGCAAGTTTGTTGTGAAAGGCAGCTGATCGTCGAAAGTGCGCGTCTACGTCCAAGAATGCGACGCGGCGCATACAGTTCCCCTTCGCGCGAGGCTTTTTATCGCTTTCGAAAATCGCGAATACGATCAGTAACCTGCGGCGGCCCGCAAAGGCTGATTTATTCCGAAGCCACCCCAACACTGTTTCATTACTTGGATCTCTTTTGGTAGATCCCCGAGAACGATACGTTCGCGCCGCCGCAATGAAGATTGTCGCCGACAACCAGAAACTTTCCGACGAGATGCATGGTGACCTGGCAGTCGAGTTCGTCCGTCCCGTCGCCAAAGCTGATGGTTTGGGCGGCAGGTTTTGCTTCGTAGTCGAGCTCCCCTGTATGGGCACGGCTGCCCGAACCCCATGTCGCTTCGCCCTTAATAGCCAGCTTACCAGGCTCTTTCGCTTTCGTGATGCGAATGAAATTGTCGTAGCCGCGCCATTCGCCCAGCCAATCCCGTTCCGTCGGTGGTCGGATGCCCTCCTGCCACGCAAGGCTGTCGGTCTCGATCCAGCCTACCGTTTCGGTGCCCTTGCGAGGTTGAAACCAGCTGCATGCGAACTTGCCTAACGTCCGAGAAACGATGACTTCATCGTTCCGAACGACATAGCTGTTCAGACGGCAGGTTCGGTCGTCTGGGCAACGCTCGTTACCATCGCCATGGAAATGGATCCTGTCGCCGGCCGCGCCCCTGATCTTCGCCAGCCTGTAGTCCTTGCTCTCGCGTGGAAAGAAACCGTTCCGACAAACGTTGTCGGGGTTGCCCTTCAGCTGGGCGGACACGGGGGACGTCAGTAGGAGGCTCCACGAGAGGAGCCCGAACACAGCAAGTCGTATCATTGGGTTGCCATCGTCGATTATTTTCCACGTGAAATAGCGCCGCGTGATTACGAGGTGGCTCCTTGCGCGCGACACGCTTGGACAGCGCTGTTACCCGGTATGAGCCTGGAAGTAGCATCGGACCTGCCAGCCCTCCTTTTGCCCACCCTATGTCTTTTCAGCCGAAAGCCCCACATACAAGCCGGCCGTCGCCCGCGCGCGGATCTCCGCGATCTTGCGTTTGAGCGCGGACTGCCGCGGATCGGGCAGCGCGGCGGCGCGCGCTTCGGTCACCGCGCCGGCGAGATCCGATAGAGCCAGCACGCCGTCGAAGGTCGGCTTGGCGAGACCGTCGATGATCGCGTTCCAGTCCGCCATGCCCTGGCGGTAGACGTCGCCATAACCCTCGATCATGGTCGCGGTCTGGATGATCGCGGGCGCCGCCTGCGGCTGCTTGGTCAGGCTGCGGTCGATCATGTGCAGCCAGCGCTCGACCCAGACCCGCTCCTTGGCGTAGCGGACCGAAAACAGCCGCCATCGCCGCAAGCCCGCCTCCATCTTGAGGCGGCGAATGCCGTACCGGCTCGCCGTGCTGAAGCGAATGGAGACGCGCTTCTGCGCCCAGCCCAGCCATTCCAGCGCATCGATGAGGTATTCGGAGATGATGGCAGGAAGCGCGCCGATCAACTCCTCGACCCGGAATTTCTTGACATCGACGGAGCCAGCCGAACGGCCCTGCAGTTCGGCGAGCTTGAGCTGCGCGATCCGGATCGGGTCCTGATAGCTCATGCGCAGCGCCATCAGCCGCGCAATCTCGCCAAGCATCGCGTCGTCGACGCCTCGCTTGCCGATGAACCGCTGCAGCCGGTCGACATAGAGCCGGGCATAGCTCGGGCCCTGATAGTCGATGAGCAGATGGATGGCCTCGCTCGCCACCGCCATCACCGGCTCCGACAGCCCCTCAGGCAGGAACGGCACGGTGTCGTCATCATCCTCGCCGATGAAGTCGGCGAACAGATAACGCAGCGACGACAGGAACCCGCGGTCTGTCACTCTCCCTGCTCCGGCCTCTACGCAGGCTTCGGCTCGGCGGCGGACGCCAGATGCTGGGCCAGCCGCTTTTCCGCCGCGTCCAGGTTCTGGAACAGGCGGGCGCTGGAGAGACGGAGGAAGTAAAAGCCGAACGCGGGGTTTTGCACGTAAAGCTCCTCGACCTTGGTGTAGCTGACGCTCAGGATGAGGCCGCTCTCGACGCACTCCAGCGTCTGGGTCCGCGTGTTCGATGGCGACAGCATGCCGAGCTCACCGACGATGGCGCCGACCGGCAGCACGATGCCCGATTCGACCAGCTTGAACCTGCCGCTGACGATATAGAGCATGTCCTCGGCTTTCTCGTCCTTGTAGAACAGGATCTCGCCGGCCGTGCAATTGCGCTCGGTCATGAACGGCTTCAGCCATTCCATCGACAGGTCGCTGTTGACCGATTTCTTCACGTCGCGCACCAGCTGCAGCATCTGATGCAGGCGGTAGGAGTTGACGAACAGCATGACCGCCTGCACGCCCATCACCAGATAATTGTGGGTCGGGATCGCCGTGACGATCAGGACGACGTTGGCGAGGATGCCGAAGACCCGCAACGGGATCATGGTCTTCATCGTGGTGGTGGCGACCACGAAGATCGACGCGAATAGCGCGCCGGCCGTACCTGCGTGTTGTGCCAGATGAGACGTATCCATTGGATGCCAACCAATTGCTTCGGAGAGTGAATTTTTGTCGCGATTCTGCTGCGGCGCTGCCATGGTAACGGCGCGGGGCCCTTTTGGTATACGAAGAAAAAGCGACGTTTTGTCGGGATTCTCACTATTCCGGGGTAAAATTCGCTTCTCCCAAGCTCCGGGGCTGCGCCCCGAACCGGCCGGCCCTGGCGCAGCCGTCGTTGACGGCCTCCCCGCAGGCGGGCACTTTGCGTCCCGTTGGTCACGCCGCGGCCTGACCGTTATCCAGCTTTCATTGCACGCATCAGGTCCTCCTCCTCCGATGTCCAAGCGGCTCGTTCTCTCGGCACTGGCTCAGCTCACCGCCAAGACGGCCGGCCGCAACATGACCAAGGCGGCCTATATCGCGCTGGCCGCCGGCATCGCTGCGATGGTGGTGCTGACGGTGGCGCCCGCCTACGAGGCGGCGCACCATTGGGTCGATGCCGTGCTGTGGGCGTGCCTCGTCTATTTCGTGTTCGAGTGGGCGGTGCGGCTGCGCCACATGGCAGGGCAAGGGCGGCTGTGGCTCTACGTCTCCTCCAGCAGCGGGGTGGTCGACGCGATCGGCGCCCTTGCGGTGCCGATTGCGCTGGTTGCGGGCGTCGAGCACCGGACGGCGTGGCTGCTCAGCATCCTCTGGGTGCTCAAGGTCGTGCCGGGCATTCCGGGGTTGCGGCAATTGCGGCGCGTGCTGGTGCTGGAATCCGGGCCGCTGCTCAGCGTGCTCGTGATCTTCCTGATGGTGGTATTTCTGGCTTCCGTCGCCGAATATTTCCTAGAGCGCGACGTGCAGCCGGCAACCTTCGGCAGCGTGCCGGCGGCGCTATGGTGGGCGGTGGTGACGCTGACCACGACCGGTTATGGCGATGTGGTGCCGATCACCCCGCTCGGCCGCATGGTCGCGGCGCTGGTGATGATCTCGGGTCTCGGCGTGTTCGGACTGTGGACCGGCATTCTCGCCACCGGCTTTGCCGCCGAGACCCGCCGCGATAATTTCCTGAAGACGTGGGAGACCGTCAGCAAGGTGCCGTTCTTCGCGACGCTCGGTCCATCCGCGATTGCCGACGTCACCCACATGCTGCGGACGATGGACCTGCCGGCGCGCACCCAGATCATCCGCAAGGGACAGAAAGGCGACTGCATGTATTTCATCGCCGCCGGCGAAGCCGAGGTCGAGCTGCCCGGCAAGAAGGTAGCGCTCGGCGAGGGCGCGTTCTTCGGCGAGATGGCGCTGCTCGGCAACAGCGTGCGCGGCGCTGATGTCACGACCACCAAGGTGACGCGGCTGTTGGTGCTCGACCTCGTGGACTTTCGCCTGCTGATGGCGCGGCATCCTGATCTGGCCGAGACCATCGACGCCGAGGCCAAACGGCGCGCGCAAGAGAATCAATAGTCAAAACCAACAAGAACAATGGAGAGAACGATGTCCGACGTAGCCGACGCGGCGAGCGCGCCGATCCTCGAAATCAACGGCGCGCGTGCCACCATCCGTCTCAACCGGCCGCAACACATGAACCGGCTGCAGAGCGAGGATCTCGGCGATCTCTTAAAGCTGTTCGACCGGATCGAGGCCGACCCTGCGATCCGCGTGCTGGTGCTGACCGGCACCGGCCGCGCCTTCAGCTCCGGCTACGATCTCAATTCGGTGGCGGATCGCGCGACCAGCGAGAACGAACAGCCGAGCGCGGGATCGGCGTTCGAGGTCGTCGTCAACCGGCTGGAGGATCTCGGCGTGCCGACGATCTGCCGGATCAACGGCGGCGTCTATGGCGGCTCGACCGATCTGGCGCTGGCCTGCGATTTCCGCATCGGCGTCGATACCGCGGAGATGTTCATGCCGGCGGCGCGGTTCGGGCTGCATTATTACAAGAGCGGCATCGAACGCTACGTCTCGCGGCTCGGCGTCGACAACGCAAAGATGCTGTTTCTCACTGCGCAGAAAATCACCGCGCCGGAGATGCTGCGGATCGGCTATCTCACCGCCATGGTGCCTCTGGAAATGCTGGATGAGGAAGTCGACAAGCTCGCCGCCATCCTGGCCTGCAACGCGCCGCTGGCGATGCGCGGCATGAAGCGCGCCATCAACGAATTCGCGCGCGGCAAGCTCGACGAGGAAGCCGCCAACCTGCGCCACCGCGAGAGCATGCGCGGCGCCGAGATCAGGGAAGGCGTTAGAGCGCTGGCGGAAAAGCGTCCGCCGAAATTCTGAAGAAGCTCAGGCCCGCCTGGTCCGCATCGCCCGGACCTGCTTGATCGCGGGATCGCGCGCCAGCACCTGGTAGCGCGGGCTGTCGACGGCATAGATCGCGACGCGCCCTTCGGCATCGGCATGCACGCCCCAGCCGAAGCGCTTGCCGAGGCCCGATGCGCGCAGGCACGCCTGCCCCCTCGCGAAGAATTCGTCGCGGGCGAGGCTTTTCTCCTTCTTCGTCGCCTTCGCGCCGAGCTGCCGGCCGGGAGCGGAGGTCGCGAACACCACATCATCCGAAGTGTATTTGTAGGGCGCTTCCGAAATCATCTGGTACTGAAGGCCGGCCACGGTCGGATTCCCCGCGCGCGTCGGCGGCTGTTCGCCTGACCGCGCGGGACAATCTTCCGCGACCTGGATGAAGGTGTCGAAACAGTTGGTGGTGTGCACTGTCTTTGTCATCCAGGAACCCAAATCGTCTTGATGCCGCGTCTTCTTGATGCCGCCTCACCCGCCGCTTGCTGCGGCGTGCTGCGCCGCCATCTCATCATCGGCGGCGCTGATCCGCTTGAACGCGGGACGCGACGTGATGCGATCGGCATAGGCCTTGAATACGTCGTTTCCGGGCACGAGGCCAAACATCATCGTCCAACTGAACGCCACGCCCCAGAGGATATCGGCGGCCGTGATGCGGTCTCCGAGCAGATAAGGGCCTTTCGAAAGCTGCGCCTCCAATACGCCGAGCATGGTCTCGTAATCGGAATAGGGCGAGTGCGACACCGGCGCCGGTTCGCGCTTCATGAACCGGTCGATCAGGGCCGGCTCGAAGGAGGATCCATAATAGGCGATCCAGCGCAGATAAGGTCCGCGCTGCCGATCGTCGAGCGCGGGCGTCAGCCCTGCCTTCGGAAACAGGTCGGCGAGATAGGTGTTGATGGCGACCTGTTCGGTCACCAGCGACCCGCGATGGCGGATCGCCGGAACCTTGCCCAGCGGGTTGATGGCGAGATAGGCCGGCAGGCGCTGCTCGCCCGCCTTCATGTTGAGGACATGGAGATCATATGGCGCGCCGAGTTCCTCCAGCAGCACCCGCGTGCCCGTGGCGCGGCTCTGCGGTGAATAATAAAGCGTGATGCGGTTCTCAGCGGTCATTGGCAGTCTCCTTTTTGAAGCCGACAGGCAACGGAGCTTCTATGCCGGACCATACCTGACATCCTGTGTCAGGTATGCTTTAAGGAGCCATGCGCGCGAGCCGGCTGCTTTCGATCCTCACCACCCTGCAGGCGCGGGGACAGATCACCGCGCCTGAACTCGCCGAAGCTTGCGAGGTTTCGGTGCGCACGATCTATCGCGACATCGATGCGCTGGCCGCCGCCGGCGTCCCTGTTTATGCCGAGCGCGGCGCGGAGGGCGGCTATCGCCTGCTCGACGGCTATCGCGTGCGGCTGAACGGATTGTCGCAACCGGAAGCCGAGGCGCTGTTCATGACGGGACTGCCGGGTCCCGCGGCTGCGCTCGGCCTCGACGCCGCAATGATGGCGGCGCAGACCAAGCTGATGGCGGCGCTGCCCGCCAATCTGCGTCCGAACGCCGGGCGGATGCAGGAGCGCTTTCATCTCGATACCCCCGGCTGGTTCGGCGAGGCCGAGCAGCCGAAACATCTGCGCGCCATTGCCGCTGCGCTGCTGCGCGAGAGCCTGATCGAAATCCGCTACCAGAGCTGGCGGGCGGAGAAGCGCCGCCGCGTCGCGCCGCTCGGTCTCGTGCTGAAGGGCGGAAGCTGGTATCTCGCCGGAGGCGTCGACGGCAGCGTGCGCACCTACCGCGTGGCGCGCGTTCTCGATTGCAATGTGCTGGACGAAGGCTTCGTCCGGCCGACTGATTTCGATCTCCCCGCCTATTGGCAGGCCGCGACGCTGCGGCTCGAAGCCGAGATGCATCCGAACGCCGCCACCGTGCGGCTGTCGCCGTTCGGCGTCAAACTGCTCAACGCCTTGAGTCAGCCTTACGTGCGGACGCGCACCCATATCGAGGAGACGGCCGATGCAGACGGCTGGCGCATCGCCACCGTGCCGATCGGGAAAACGGTGTGGCATGCCGCGGCCGAACTGCTGCGCCTCGGTGCGGAAGCCGAGGTGCTGGCGCCGGCGGAGCTGCGCGACAAGATGGCCGAAATGACGCAAGAGATGGCCGCGCGCTACCGATGTCCGGATAGAAAAAATTTACGAAGATCCCGTTCCGCGAAACATTCCTGAAACACGATTCTTCGCTTCGCGCATGAACGCAAGCCGTTGCCGGCCCGACTGATGGGCAGGGACGCAACAACGGCCTCGTGCCAAAGAATTGGAGAAATTGAGTATGTTTCGCAAGATTACCCTCGGACTGATTGCCGCCGCCTCCCTCACCTTTGCCGCAGCGGCGCCCGCATCCGCAGGGGGCTTTCATCACCATCACTGGGGCCACCATTGGGGCCATGGTTACGGCTGGGGTCCCGCCATCGGCGTCGGCTTCGGTGGCGTCTATGTCGACACCGGCCTGAACGGCTGCCTGCAGCAGCGCTGGGTCGAAACCCGCCGCGGCATGCGCCTGCGCACCGTGAACGTCTGCGCCTACTGATCGAACCGCGTTAGTCACGAAAGATCCCGGCCGCGAGAGCGAGCCGGGATTTTTCCGCGTGCCTGATGCGTTGACCCCTGCCCGCTGCAGCCATATTGTAGCGCCTGCGGTGCAAGCCGCGCCCGGGCCCGCGGGAAGGGTTGAACCCACTTGCAGCTTTCGAGCGATATCTAGAGCCTTTGTGCAGCCGGTATTGCGGGCCGTCGGCGATGTCATGCACGGAGGTATCCGATGAACCGATCGCCCGATCGATTGAATCTCGATCATCTGAAGAAGCAAGCCAAGCAATTGATCCGCCTCTATCGAAGCCGCGATCCGGCGGCGATGGCGCGGCTGCGCGGCGCACTGCCGGTGGCGGCCGGCCGCAGCGACGACGATATGGCTTCCCTCGAACTTCGCCTGCACGACGCGCAATCATGCCTCGCGCGCGAGCATGGCTTTGCCTCCTGGCCCGACCTGAAGCAATACGTCGAGGTGCAGATGGCGGCACGCGACAAGCGCGACGCTCGCATTCTGCATTGGGCCCAACTTCTTTATTCCGGCGATGTCAGCGGCACGGTCAACCGCGCTAACCCGCGCGTCGCGCTGCGTATCCTGGCTGACGATCCCGAAATGATCGCAGGCGATCCTTATCTCGCCTGCGCGATTGGTGACGAAGGCACGCTGCGGCAGGCAACAGCGGCCGATCCTGCATGGGTCAACCGTCCCGGCGGCCCGCTGCGATTGCCGCCGCTGTTCGCGGTCGCGCATTCGAGCCTGTTACGCGCAGACGAATTTCGCCAGCGCCTGCACGCCTGCGCGCGATTGCTGATCGCTGGTGGTGCCGACGTCAATCAGCACATCCACAGCCGCTGGCCGCCGGGCTCGCTGGCCGAGCCGGACCAACGCTGCCCGCTCTCGACGCTCTATGGCGCCGCCGGCAGCAACCATGATCCGGCGCTGACGAAATTGCTGCTCGACGCCGGCGCCAATCCCAATGACGGTGAGTCGCTCTATCACTCGCTGGAAAATCCGGCCTGCACGCGCCTGCTGCTGGAGCACGGCGCGCGCATCGCCGGGAGCAATGCGATCTACCGCTCGATCGACCTCGAGGACGATAGCGCGCTGAAACTGCTGCTGGAGCATGGCGGCGATCCGAACGAGCCGGCGCTGAATGCGCCGCTGACCGATTGGGACTCTCCCCTGGCCTGGGCGATCTATCGGCGGCGGCCACATCATGGGAGGGCACTGCTGGAAGCTGGCGCCGATCCGACGCGCCCGACCGCTGCCGGCGTCAGTCCCTACCGGCTGGCACTGCAGTTCGGACTTACCGATGCCGCGGCGCTGCTGCGCGGGCCGGCTGGCGAGCCTGACATCTCCGACGAAGAGCGCTTCGTCGCTGCATGTGCGCGCGGCGATGAAACTGAAGCGCGCGCGATTCAGGCCCGGCGGCCCGACCTGCCGGCCTCATTGTTGCCGACGCAGTTGCGACTATTGCCCGACATGGCCGCGGCCGGCGCCGATGATGTCGTGAAGCTGATGGTCACGCTCGGCTGGCCGATTGCCGTGCGCGGCGGCGACTGGGATGCATCTGCGCTCAACCAAGCGGTATTCCGTGGCAATGCCGGCCTGACGCGCTTCCTGCTCGAACACGGCGCTGAGTGGACCGAGCGGCATGGCTTCGGCGACAATGCCTGCGGCACGCTGTCGTGGGCGTCCCTCAACGAGCCAGTCGAAGGCGGCGACTGGGTCGGCTGTGCACGCGCACTGCGCGACCGTGGCATGCCCGGCGCGACTGAAATCCCCGATGATCCCGACTGGGTGATGGTGGCGGGAATCAGGAAGCGGTTTTCGGACGA
>Ga0081455_10005340_pt1 | contig 14111 bp, 15 predicted proteins | sample TabmetS3T2R1_FD_70207 | JGI IMG/M metagenome (GOLD analysis project Ga0081455, IMG submission 70207) | Tabebuia heterophylla rhizosphere microbial communities from the University of Puerto Rico - S3T2R1 | ecosystem: Host-associated > Plants > Roots > Rhizosphere ... | reverse complement strand
CAAACGCCGCGCCGCGACTTGCCCATTTTTTGGCGAATACAGCGCCCGACTGCTCCGACACGTTTACGAATTTCCCATCCACCTGCCTCAGCAGCAACAGCGGCTGAAGATATTCCAAATGCGGCTGCATCTTCTCTATGTTGTCCATCACGTGGCTATTCGCAAAGAATAGATCTTTGCGGCCATCGTTGTCGTAGTCGAAAATACGCATTCCCCACCCGGCAAACAAGCGGGTAAGGCCGCCCAACCGCGAGATAGTCGTGTCGTAGTTGAAAGTACTGTCACCATTGCTTCTGAAATACGCGTAGGTCTCGTTTGAGAGCGCCGTTGTGACGATATCGGGGTTTCCGTCATCGTTTACGTCGGCCGCGTCCGTCCCCATTCCAGCGAAAACCTTCCCTTCGTCGGTAAATCCAACGCCGGCCGCGAGTCCGTTCTCGCTAAACGTGCCGTCGCCGTTATTGACGAAGAGAAATTGTTGAAACGAATCGTTGGCAACGCTAATATCTACGAGCCCGTCGTGATTGAAATCCGCGAAGGCTATGCCGAGCCCTTTGCCCGGCCTCCCGGCGATATGGCTCTTCGCGCTGACATCGCTAAAAGTGCCGTCGCCGTTGTTGTGAAAAAGATAGTTCGAAATGGGCGGGAAATTGTCGGGATGGCAGTAAGAACGTCCGCCTTCCGCGCGCGAGCCGCAAAATTTGTTTTTGGAAAAATTCCAATCCAGGTAGCGGCAGATAAAGAGGTCCAATTTGCCGTCGTTATCGTAATCGAAAAATCCGGCACTCGATGTCCAGCCTTCGGCGCGCAGACCGGCTTTTTGTGTAACGTCGGTGAAGGCGCCATTTCCGTTGTTGTGATAAAGAAGCACGCCTCCGTAGTTTGTGACCAGCAAGTCTTCGAATCCGTCGTTATCGAAATCTCCTACCGCTACGCCCATACCGTAGCCGCTTCCGCGCACTCCGGCTTTTTCGGTTACGTCCGTGAACGTGCCGTTGCGGTTGTTATGGTAGAGCCTGTTCCAGAATTCGGGTGCAGATTTATCCAGCGTTTCACCGCCTTGCTGACCGACGCGAATTCTGGCGCCATTTACGAGAAAGACATCGGGCCAGCCGTCGTTGTCGTAATCGAAAATAGCGACGCCGCCGGTCATGGTCTCGATCAAATATTTTTCGGGCGTCGCCGAATTATTGTGCTTAAAATGAATGCCGCTCGAAGACGAAATGTCCGCATAGCTCACGCGCACACTTTCCGCTGCGCGCAAGAAAAGGCATGAAACCACAAGCGCGGCCGCCAGGACAAAATTCGCCGGTGTTGGGAACCGATTGGGCCGTCGCGTTGATCTCATGTGCTTACAGCTAACCACTCTAGTGAACTAGAATAGACTTGGCTTTTTATTAGGGTGCCATTTTCCATGCAGAATACCGGTAGGCAAACCACGGGAATTGCCGGCCTCGATGACCTGCTCGGTGGCGGATTGCCTACAAACCGCCTCTATGTGGTGGAGGGTAATCCCGGCAGCGGCAAAACCACGCTGGCTTTACAGTTTTTGCGTGAGGGTGTGCGGCTTGGGCAAAAAGGGCTGTACGTCACTCTTTCGGAAACGCTAGAGGAGTTGACCGATGTTGCGACATCGCATGATTGGAAACTGGATGGGATCGATCTACTCGAACTGGACTCTCTTTCGGCAAGACTCGAGGAAGAAGCTAACTATACGGTCTACCATCCTTCGGATGTGGAACTGGGAGAAACCATCAAACGCATTCGCGCGGAAATCGAGCGGCTGAACCCGGAGCGAGTGGCGCTCGATTCGGTCTCGGAACTGAAAATTCTGTCCCAGACGAGTGTGCGATATAGGCGCGAGATACTCGGCCTCAAGCAGTTTTTCGCGGGCCGTAAATGCACAGTGCTTGTGCTGGACGATCGCACTGCGCGCGAAGACGAACAACAATTGCAGAGCATCGCTCATGGCGTCTTGCGGATGGAGCGTGAGGAACGTGAGTATGGGAGTACAAGGCGACAACTTCGGATCATCAAGATGCGGGGTGTGCGTTTCCAGGATGGCCGGCATGATTTCGTGATCCGAACCGGCGGCATTGAGCTCTATCCACGATTATCGGCGGGCGACGCACCGCTTATGCCTCACGGAGGATCCGCCGAAAGCGGTAGCGCAGAACTGGACGCCTTGTTGCGAGGTGGTCTGGACCGTGGATCAAGCACGCTTCTACTCGGCCCAGCAGGCTGTGGAAAGACCACCTTGTGCTCGCATTACTTGTTGGCAGCGCTGAAAAGGGGCGAGTGTGTCGTTTCTTATCTGTTTGAGGAGAGCCGGGAGACGTTCCTTAAACGGGCGGCGGGCTTCAATATGGATTTCGAGCCATACATCGCGTCCGGACAGTTCGATCTCGTGCAAATAAACATCGCAGATTTGTCGCCAGGCGAATTTTCATCGCGCGTCCAGCGGGCGGTAGAGCGCAATAAGGCCGCATTTGTGGTGATCGATAGCCTGAACGGCTACCTCAACGGTATGCCCAGCGAACGTTTTTTGCTGATCCATATGCATGAGCTCCTCAGTTTCCTGGGCAACAAGGGCGTTGTAACGCTATTAACGATCGCGCAACACGGCATGTTGGGAGGTACGGTGCAGTCCCCTATTGACGTCAGTTTTCTTGCCGACACGGTAATCCTGTTGCGCTTTTTTGAATCGGCCGGCAGTGTGCGACAGGCGATCTCGGTCGTCAAGAAGCGACGGGGTGCGCATGAGCGCACGCTTCGCGAGATGAAGATCGGATCGTCGGGAATGCAGATAGGGGAAGTGCTGAATGATTTTGAGGGTGTCCTCACCGGCGTTCCCCGTTATCACGGCAAGGACACCCGCTTATTGGGCGGGGGAAATGAGTCGTAAATGTACCGGCGAAGCGCCATCGAAATGCGAGTGGTCATCCTCGCGCCGATCGGACGCGACGCCGCGCTGGTTTCTGACACTTTAGCGGCACTGCAAATCGAGACGGCGATTGCCACAGAGCGAAGAGATTTCCTCCGCATGCTCGCGGAAGGTGCCGGTTGTGCGATCATCACCGACGAGGCACTCACCCCGGAAACCATTCCGGACCTCATGCACTGGTTGGCTTCGCAGCCGGCATGGTCGGACCCGCCTTTTATTAATTTGACTTCTGGCGGCAGGGCGACGCGAGAAAGCCATCAACGCGCGCAAGAAATTCAGTTGCTTGGGAATTTTACGCTTATCGAACGGCCCGCGCGCCCGGACACGATACAGAGCGCTGTGCGTTCGGCGCTGCGAGCCCGTATGCGACAGTACGAAATTCGCAGCCGACAGGAGGAATTGCTTCGAGCGAACGCGGATCTGGAGCAATTTGCACATTCCGCAAGCCACGATCTTAAGGAGCCGATTAGAAGTATCGGCATATACAGCGAGCTTCTGGCAAACGACTATGAAAAAGCACTTGATGGGAAAGGTCGTGAGTTCCTTGCTCTCATACGGTCCTCAGTCCGACGCATGGATGAACTATTGACCGATCTACTCGCCTACGCTCACGCCTCCGCCATTGCAGAGGAGGAGTTCGAGCCGGCGCAGGCGCAGCGGGCTGTGGACGCGGCACTTGAAAATCTATCGGGCGCGATTCGGGAAAGCGGCGCGGAAATTACTATAGGCGAAATGCCTCGAGTCAGAATGCGTGAAACTCATCTTTCACAGATATTCCAGAATCTGATTGGAAACGCCATAAAATACCGCCGCAAAGATAACCGGCTTGCCATTGAGCTCTCGGCCCAAAAAACTGGGCGGTATTGGACGTTTCGCGTTGCCGACAATGGGATCGGAATAGCCGCTGAATATAAAGAGACTATTTTCGGCATTTTCAAACGCCTGCATTCGCATCGCGAATATTCCGGCACCGGCATGGGATTGGCGATATGCCAACGAATCGTCGAGAGGTATCGGGGGCGCATCTCGGTCGAGTCAGAGTTGGGAAAAGGATCTACTTTTTGGTTCACGGTTCCCGAATGAGCGACCTATCAAACATTGCGACGGCCACAAACATGCCTCTTGACCCATGTATGGCGAAAACGCTGCTGTAAGTGTGCAGGAATCTGCAGATTTTGCTGATGGCGTGATTTTTTTCACCATTCACCGGGGAGACGTGATCTATGAAGATGGCGGGGATTTTTCTAGTTGCTGTTGGTTTGGCAATTATTATTTGGGGCGCATTCGGTTTCAAGACCCGAGAAAAGGTCGTGGATGTCGGGCCGATTCACGCGACGAAAGACAAGGAACACAACGTGCCATATGGACCGATCGCTGGGGCGGTGGTTGCGTTAGGCGGTGTGGTCCTCTTAGTCAAAGGCAAAGGCTAAAGCTAGAGCGGCTCCAAAGAAAACGGTTTGGCCATCGTGTTGGCGGCGCGCGAAAAACGCGAAAATAATCAGATGGCTTCAAACCGACTCGATCGCACGCCTAAGGCCAATGAAGGGAGGAGCGCAGCGCCAATTGACGATGCTCTGGCCAGTCGTGTGAGAGCAGCCCTTGGCCGGCACACCGTCGATGTGGAGGAAAAAAGGATGTTCGGCGGCATCGCTTTCATGGTTCAAGGAAAGATGTGTGTCAGCGCCCGTCGAGACCGAATCATGTGCCGGATCGACCCGGCAAAGCACGACTCAGCAGTGGAACGTAAAGGTTGCCGGACGGTGGTAATGAAGGGACGGGAGTACCGAGGATACGTGCACGTCGACGCGGATGTCGTGAAGTCTCAACGCGATCTTGACTATTGGATTGATTTGTCGCTGGACTACAACGGGAAGGCAAAGGCATCATCGCGAAAGCGGTAAATGCAATTAGTTCGCGAAGCGCTCGAAGCGATACGCCAGCTCCGGGCCGTCTGAGCCCTCGTAAGCCAGTTGTGCAACCAGCAGAGAGAACGGTTCGATGTAGCGAGCGGCCGACAACGAGCCCATGTCCACCGGATTAAAACCTATATCGCGGATTAAACGCGCAGCCTTCTTCTTTGCCACTTCGTTGTCTCCGCAATAAACCAGGTCCGGCGGCGATTTCTTTTCGCGCTTCTCGAACACCGAAAACAGCACTTCGCTCGGAACGGTGCTGAAGGCCGACACGATGTGCGCGTCCGGAACCTTCACGGCCAAGGCTTCGGCGCCCGAAGTGGTGAGCCCGATCACCAGGTGGCTGTCGTCTTTGCTCATGGGCAGGGAGCATGTCAACAGAACCTTACCTGACAGCGTGCCGGCCTGGGCCAAGACATCATCGAAGCGCGTCCAGTGGACGGCGAGTAACAGCGCATCGGCATCGCGCGCCGCTTCGGCCGGGGTTCCCGCATGCGCCTTGGCTCCCGCATCCTTCGCTAACCGCTCCAGCTTTTGGTGACTGCGCGAGTAGCTAAAAACCACATCATGGCCCGCTCGAGCGAATATTGTCCCGAGCTTACCGCCAATCAATCCGGAGCCAAGAATGCCAATACGCATATTTTCACTCTATGCGTTGAGCGTTTATAGATTGGCTTGTTGCTAAATGAACCTGCTAGAGAGCACCCAAGAACGCGACCAAGTCCGATTCTTCCTCCGCGGTAAGTACTAATCTAAACCGGGTCTCATAGAAATGCACGGCATCCAACAGCGTCCGGGCAGAGCCATTGTGAAAATAAGGAGCGCGCGCGGAAAGCCCTCGCAGAATCGGGCCTTTAATCTTCCCGACGTGATCAAATTGACCATCTATCAACGCCTGCCCAAGATCGGTGGTTGTCTTGCAGTTGTTTGTGACCCCGCCGGTCGCCGGATCCATTTTGCACACTGTGATCGTAGGCAAATAGCTGACGTCGAGCCCACCGAGACTTACAGAAGCATTCAGCGGATTCGGGTCGCCGGTCCCTATATTCAGCGGAGTCGGAAAGGAATGATTACCTACGTTCGGTGTATCGTGACACGTGCCGCACGTGCCTTGTAAGGAGGGAATGCCGCCAGCAACCAAGCCACCGGCCGCGACATCATCATTGATGCCCGCGACGCCAGTAATATTGATGGGCTTAGAGTTGAAGATCGCCTGTCCGCGGGCAATCGCCGCGCGACCGTCATTTCTTGGTTGCGATGCCCACGCGTCGAACATGTCGAAGATGGAAGCGCTGAACTGGCCGTCGCCCGGCGTGACGAGCCCTCCCGGCTGCTCAAATTGCTGCAGCAGAAAATGAACGCTTGAATTGATGCTAATGAAGAACGGCTGTTTCGGAAGCGAATTCGGGCCGCCGTGAGCGCCTTTGGCGTTCAGCAATCCCGCGCGATGATCAAAGGACTGCGCTGTCGATAAAGCCATTTCGAAATCTACGATCTGCTGCTGTTCCGCTGCCGTCGGTCTGGTCCCATCGCCCTGCGCATGTTGAATCGTGGCACTTGCTGCCTGATGAGCCAGATCCTGCTCGAGCGAGTCGGGATAGTTCGAGTATTGAATCTTAGTTGTGCCGGTCGCGGGCGAAGACTCCCGACCGTCAAACATAACCGCGCTCAAGAAACGGAGATTGGTTGTCGGCAGCGGCCGGCGATACATCGAAATCACATCGGAGTCGCTGCAACCATACGGATTGTTCACGCTGATCACTTGATAGTTGGCTGTGGCCGGCACGGCGATGGCGACGCGGATAAGTCCGCGCGTTCGCAACAGACTGTAGGCAGCTTTCCTGCCGCCGAGAGTCGAGACGTCGATGTCATGATCGCAATTGGAGCCGTCGACTGTACGGAAGATCGGGTCCCGTCCCTGTGTCAACAGAAATCTCAACTCGATGTTTGCAGCGGAAACGGACATACCATCGCTCGGCTGATGACAGGTATTGCAGGCGCGGCCATTCGTGCCTAGACTTTGAAAAAACGGTCCGGTCAGATCGATTCTGCCGGTCGAACTGAGCGTTTGAGAGGCCCCAGTCGGATTTGGGAAGAAGATGCCGTTGGGGATGAAGGTGATAAAGGGAATCTCGTGCCCGCTCATTGCAAACACAGCGATCAAAAGGGTGGTAAGGGTAGCGGCAGATAGAGAGATACGTGGCAACCGAAGCATTGTGAATTTCTTGTTCTACCGGTTAAATCGGAAACCGCAGATGAAAGACGACAGGGAAGTAGGAGATTTAGTACTTCCGATGCCAACGACAGATCGCTAGATTACCCGTTGTTGGAGAAGGCGACGGTTTTCCGATGGGCGTCCGAGGAGCTATGGAAAAACGCGCCGTACGCTGTGGGCAGGTGACGGTGGTGAGCCGCTTTGTCCTGACACCGACGATGAGTGGATTGTCTAATCTTTATATTCCAGAACATCTCCAGGCTGGCATTGGAGAGCCTTGCAGATTGCTTCCAACGTCGATAGCCGGATCGCTTTTGCCTTGCCGTTTTTTAAGACGGAGATATTGGCCATCGTGATGCCGACCTTCTCGGCCAGCTCGGTGACGCTCATCTTCCGCTTGGCCAGCATTACGTCGATGTTAATGATGATCGGCATGCTGATTTCGGTTTATACTGTCAAGTCGTTCTCGGACTTCAGCTCTACCGCGCTCTGCAAGGTTCTTTCAAATACCGCCGCGGCGGTGGCGACAACTGAAGAGATGAACATCAGTAGAAGCCCCATCATGACCCCGCCGGCGATGTCATCCTCACTCCGCCTCACGAGGAAGAAGTAGGCTTCTGCTCCTACGAGAAAACCGACGAGAGACAGCGCGCAGTACTTGATCGTCCGCAATGCTTTGACTGAGCGTTGCGAGAAGACTTCACCTCTTCCTACATATGCCAGAAGCTTGAATGCCTGGTAGAGTGCAACGAAAAATGCAATGGACGCGGTGTACGCATACGCCAAAAATGGATCGTTGAAGTAAATCTGAAAGAGGGTGGCGTGCGCGTTCCTGCCTTCGACGTGTGGTTCCCAAAGCAGAAGAGCAAGAGAAGCAATGCCAATGAGGACGATGACCGCTTGGAGAAATATGGTTGAGCCTTTCCTCATAGCAGCCATTTTGACGCTCTATTTATCGTATGTCAATACATATTGATTGTAAAACGATAGATTGCCTGGTTTAGAGCTACGCGGCGGTCAGTCAACGGAAAACTGAGCCTCGGTACAATCCATTGGTCCTCGAAATCCACCACGCGAGTTGGATCGAGCCAGCAGTTCTGGGCGTGCTCGGAGAGCTTGGCATCGGTCTATGCAACATCGACCCGCTGTTTTTCGTCGGTCACAGCCAGCGCTACGATCGGGGCTTACGGCTCAAGGATTGTTACTGTATTGACAAAATTGATCTTTTGGGTGCCGCTTTCTTCCTGCTTCCTTCGCGGTTTCAAAATTTTCTGACTAGCCGGTTGCACCCAGCACACCTCATGAGAATACAGACAACGCCTGCATTGATAGCGACCATGCATAGGCCACATGGGCTCATCGTGAAAAGCTCGACACCACAGGGCCCTGATTTTGTCAACCAAGTTTAGCGATTTTCCAATCAGCATGATATTTCAAGCTTAGAAGCGTTATGCCCTAAATTGAAATCCGTCGACGGGAGCTAAGGTGTTCCAGAACGGACGGTACGAGAGCGTTCATCCACCCTGGTTGAGTGTCCAAAACGCCGATCGATGATTCATTCAAACCGAGCCATCACCCGAGCATAGCCGCGGAAAACGGTTGAGCGATGCACACCTAAAACGGGTTGCGGCACTTTACCTTCAACAATTCACGGAATCGAAGTAACGACGCCGAGACCTATACGCTGCGAAACTCGAAAGACCCTAGCACGTTCGGGGTTGCATTCGTCGCAGTTGCCGAGGAAGTTCTGGAACCATCCGGCTGACAGAAATTCGTTGCGATTGCCCGCCCGGGCTGTAGCTTTGCCGCAATACTCGTTGAGCGCGATTACGTCATCTTAGGCGGCTCCGCGCCATAGATCGCGCCGACCGTTTAGTGATTAGAAAGACTGCGACGAGCGCGATTCCGAGCAGCCCATAACTCGCTGGCTCCGGCATGCCAGCTTCTCCTGAAAGCCCGGGCAACGTTGCCAGGAAGACCGTGTCTTGGCCACCCGATGCATTCGCCGCGGAGAATCCCGCACCGATGGCCGTTGTCGCGGCGAACGCGACATTCGCTTCTGCCAAATCGCTTGAGCCAATTTGGAAAACAAACCCCGAGTTGCCAACACCTGGCTGAGTTGGGATCAAGGTGATGGGTGTGGGGATATTCGCAGTGAAAAGCGCCGTGTTTGAGTTTCCATAGAAGGAAATCTCAAATTGATTCAGAGTAATACTATTCCCACTCGGTTCCGATGCATTGAAGACGAACCGCAAATCAGCAGCGCTCGTAATTCCGGCTGGAACCGGCTGAGTTGTCGAGCTGTTCTTGATTTTTCCATCAACCGCAATACCGCAATTCGTCGTAGCATTCCCGAGCCCGATACAACCAGCCTCGGAGTTGGTTTGACCGTTGGCGGTCTGAAGCGTGATAAGCGTGCTAACGTTTCCAAATCCGGTACCGTTAATTGCCACTTCGAAAGGTGTGGACGGGATGAGGTCTGCTAGGGCCGCTGACATGAAATAAAAGAATCCCAAGAGAAATAAACAGAATTTAAGAAACATAACCATAGACCTTCGAAGGCAATCGCCTTCCATTTCGTTAGAGCTAATTTTCTTCGGATCCGTAGACCGACAATCAAAGCGGATTGCGGCATAGCCGTTCTATTACCGGTACCCCTGAGTGCGCCTTAACCCCGTAATTGTTCGTGCGGAGCCGGAAAGTAAATCCTGTAAAGTAAATCCTTTGACGAAGCAAACAAGAGTCCAAACAGAGAGGTCAATGGGCATCTGACCGTCCGTTAGGATTTTTTGGAGGAGAACCATCTTGGCCTCCGGGCATAGCCGTAACTATAATCCGCCCGCACTCAAACACTCGCGAGGAGGGCCGTAAATTCCGCTGTGAACCATGGGTTGCGATCAATGGATCAGATAACACTTGCCGTGCAGAATTCCGTTCATCGGTCGTGTTTTCTGCCGATCTAACTTATCCACTTTGCGCTGTACTTAGATTTGCCGTGATGCGGCATCGTGGTCACGTTATGTGGGGTGTCTACCTGTTTCCCTCTGCAATGATGATGTAACTCATGCGTGGGCTCGGTGGAAATCGGTCTGATCAGTATCGCTTCTCATTGTGCGGGCGGAACTCGCGCTAATATTTGGTTGTCCCGGCAACGGCAAAACAATATTAAAAATGCTGCCCTTTGCCAGGGTGCTTTCGAGCCAGATCCTGCCTTCCATCAATCGCATCAATTCCCCTGAAATTGTCAGGCCCAGACCGGTCCCACCAAATTGCCGTGTTGTGGAACCATCGGCTTGGGTGAAAGCTTCGAAAATTGCTTCTTGTTTGTCTGGTGCAACACCGCAACCCGTATCCAGTATTGCAATATGCAATTCGGGAATCCCGCCGCTCATTTCTTTCACTGCTGTAACGTGAACGCGACCGCAGTCAGTGAATTTGATCGCGTTGTGAATCAGATTTGTGAGCACCTGCCGAAGCCGAAGAGGATCGCCAAACATAGTCTCTGGCAACGACGGATCAATTTCAACCACCATTGTCAGATTCTTCCGCTCCGCTTCGAGACTAAGATTCTTTACACAACTCTCAATGCAATCTCGCACACGAAATGGCCTCACTTCGATAGTTAATTTACGTGCTTCTATCTTTGAGAAATCCAAGACATCGTTGATGACTTGTAGTAGCGATTCGGCGGAGACCTCAATACCTTCTAGGTAGTCTCGAATCTCCGGCGAGCAATCCGCCGTCAAGGCTAAATGAGTCAATCCGAGCACGCCGTGCATAGGTGTTCTGATTTCGTGACTCATCTTGGCCAAGAATTCTCCTTTCGCCAAGTTGGCGGTCTCGGCCGCTTGCTTGGCTCTTTCTAATTCCTTCGTTCGCTCTGCAACACGGACTTCCAATTCGTGCTGTTGCTGTCGCAATCGATCGGCACTATCGAGCAACGCCTGTTGTAGCCTGGCGCGCATCTCGTTCTCTTGTTCCAGAGCTGCATTTGACTCAGCAAGCTCATCTGCTCTTGTGCCCAGAAGTGTTTGCTCGTATGCTCTGTCCCAATAGGATCGATTGAGAATTCGGCTCTGCCAAATTAAAAAAGCGAGGAACAGTGCGGACAAAGTGGCTATCGGCTTACCGAGTCTGTCGTTGAGAAAAGCCTCCACGAAAATAGACGGAATAAGCAGCCCGAGTAAATAGCAAGTGATGAGTCCAAGTCGAGAACTAAAGGCTGTGATGGCGCCCGAAGTGATACCCGTCGTACAAACCAGAAGGAGAAGAGAGGGTGGACTGTCTAGATGATATAGCTGCAATGTGACCGCCAGAAATGCGCCCCAGATGAGGCCAGATATTGTCAGCAGCCCAAAAAGGACGCGTCGCCAGACGCTGCCAACTTCTAAGGAGACACTCGGAGAATAAACAATTAAGAGCCGCGCGCCGCTCGCGACTGTGATCAGGGTAGAGAACCCAAAAAAGACCATGGGATGGTCTGATGGATAGCTGGTTGAACAGTATGTGACCAGCACGAAACCAATGTAGGGCCAAATGCCCGGCCGGAAGACCCTTCGAACTTCAGCATCGCACCACTCTTTGGATAACTTTGCCTGGGATACCCAATTGGTTCTGTTGTGGTGCGGGCGTTCCCGTAACACTGCGTCAGATATCTCTTGTACTGCGGCGGTATTCCTTTACCAGTACTGGTGATTCTACAACAACTGAAGCAATACCGCGTTATCAGTGTTTACTCATTTGCGACTCCACCCGTCACCTGGAGGCTGGGGGTGTGGCAATAGCTGTTAAGAGTTCGAGATTCCTCACGTGCCGCCCGATCCTGCCCACGCGGCGATCGATCAATGCTCGTCTTGAAAGTCCGGTGAGCTTCACAAATTCTGCCAACGGGCATTCTTGAGCCCTGGGCAGGATCGTCGTCTGCTACTCATTGTCGCGTGGGGCCGAACACTCAGCGTAGACATCATCTGTCGAGTAAATCGTTCCGGCTTCGAGGTCAGCAGGAGGAAATCTTTAAATTGGACTTGCCCCCATTTTTGGCACAAAAAATTAAGGCTCAAAATTCATCGAATGGAGAATTTGAGTCATGGGGTTATCGCGTCGAAAGTTCACGAAAGAGTTCAAGATTGCCGCGCTGCGGCGGTTAGATGCGGGTGTGGCGATCGCAGCAGTGGCGCGATCGTGTGAGATTAGTCCAAGCTTGCTGCATCGCTGGCGGCGAGATTTTCAACAGTCGCCGGAACAGGCGTTCCCCGGCTTAGGCAAGAGAAGAGCAGAGGAAAACCGGTTAGCCGAGTTGGAGCGGAAAATCGGCCAACAGGCGTTGGAGATCGATTTTTGAAACGCTGCTTGCAGCGCATCGAAGAACAGCGGATGCTGCAGGCGTTGAGTGGAAAGCCGCTATTTACCGGCAGGTCCGGCAAGAAATGAGTGCCAACGAGCTGGCGATTGAACGCATGTGTGTGCTGGCGGGCGTAAGCCGAAGAGGCTTTTGCCGTTTCGATCCCGATGCGAAACCTGCCAGGCGCGATATGGATCTGCGGGATGCGATACAACGAATCGCCCTCGAGATGCCGAGCTATGGGCGGCCGCGGATCACCGCCGAGTTAAGGCGGCGTGGCTGGGTGGTGAACCCCAAGCGGGTTCACCGTATCATGCGCGAAGAATAATCCACTACGAAAACCCTTTACCTTCCCCGGCAGAGCGATTGCTCACTTCAACTCGTCTCATTCAGCCCGGTTTTCCGTTGGCATCCTGGAACTTTTCGGCCTCACAACGAGCTTTTCCATCGGCTCTAACCGAACGAGACCATTGAAAACACACAGCTAGCGGCCTTCCAGCCGCCGTGCCAACCGCTCACCTGAAACGGCTCTATCGAAAAACGCCCCGGCTCCGACTTTGTTCTCTTGCTCAGCGATATCCGCCGGGGCGCGTTTTGGCTTTGAAACCAGGTTACCTCCAACTGAGACCGCAGCAGCTTTGGACAGAGGTCTCAATGTCATGGAACTTGACTTGAATGTCACTTCGCGAGGACTGACGCTAGGGTGGGGCGAGAGTTACGTCACTGCTGGAGGAGAGCAGAATGAACAATTGCAGAATGAGAGGATGAGAGGCCATCTAGGCCCCTCACAATTTGTCCGTACGAACTTCCTTAAACGATGGGCGAGTGCAAGGTCGATTGTGCCAGCGTCAAACGCCGGACGCAAAGGCGCGCGCAACGAGCTAATTCTTTCCCATCGCTTCCTTCAGATGCTTCGCACAAGCTTCTGCCGCCGTCTGTCGACCGTGCAAAGTATTCTTTTTGTTCACTGCATATGCGAAGACGACCTCTCCGTTCTTGAGATTTACCAGTTTGACACTGGCTTGATCATCGGAATGGATCTGTCCCATTAGGGCAACCTTTGCCCATCCCGGCTTTTGGTGGTCGGAAATTCCGGACAATTCGTAATCGGCGCTTTCCTTCGTCGTTACGACTGTCACAGGTACGTGTTTTTTCTCCAATGCAGCTGCCAGATAGGTATCAAAGCCGTTTGGCGCTTCGATATAAATCTTTGCCCCCGGAGGGACTGTCTTCTCCTGTGGGAGAGCACTGAAGGAGAAGATTGAACACACTAAGCCAAAGCCGAGGATAATTCTCCGCATGTATTGTAAGTGGCCAAACACGTAATTCTCTCTCAAGGCGAACCGCTCAATGGAATATAACGCCACATAACCGCGGCTGAGCCGAACATGCGTAAATGCCGCGGCGTTCAAGGACGAGTAAATGCATTGCAGCCGACACGCGAGTTCGGTGGCAACAGATGCGCCGAGCGACTCGCGATTGCTCTTACCTCACGATCACCCGATCCTGGGAGGCCATTTATCTCGTTGCTGGCGTTGGCTACGGAGACGCACATATACTGGTTCTGGCTCCGCTTCCTTTTCCTTGATCTCAAGCGGCGCTGTCACCTCATCCACCGGCTTCCCATCCTCTGCTGCTGCTTCTATCCAGGCAAGCCACTGCTCATCGGCCCAGGCGACGAGCTGACAACAGCTATGG
>Ga0081455_10005339_pt1 | contig 14112 bp, 17 predicted proteins | sample TabmetS3T2R1_FD_70207 | JGI IMG/M metagenome (GOLD analysis project Ga0081455, IMG submission 70207) | Tabebuia heterophylla rhizosphere microbial communities from the University of Puerto Rico - S3T2R1 | ecosystem: Host-associated > Plants > Roots > Rhizosphere ... | reverse complement strand
GATGGGCCATTTCGCGGCAATTGAATTAACTTTAAGCACCAAAACGGCTTGACCCTCAGCAGCTGCCGCCTGCGGCACGCGAAACGCTTTCTTCAACCGACGTAATGCGCACCCGCGCGACGCCGCTATCGATCAATCCCAATCTGCTCGGCCGCGCCACGACTAAGATCGAGCATCATTCCTGCGGCGGAGGGCCCGCGATCGTTGACTCGCACCGTGACGCTCAGCCCGTTGGTCAGGTTCTCGACGACGACGTTGGTGAAGGGAGCGTTCGGTGGGCGGCGGTCAGGTCGCCGGCGCATATGCCTCTTCAGCAGGCGGTAGGGTTCCGTGCCCAATCCTTTGTCAAATGTCGCCCAATCCTTGCCCTTTTCGACGTATACTGTAAGAGTAGTGTTCATTTTGGGACACTAGGGAAACACTCAAGGAAGGACTCAGGACCAATTTCAATGCCGAACAAGAAGAAGACCCCAGAGAAACAGGAGAGCCAACAGCTCTCTTCTGGCGCCTACACGCCTTCGGGCCGGGAGCCCATGACCGGCGCCCAGGCCTCTTATCTCAGGATGCTTGCCGATGAGGTGCGGGAGCCGGGCGCTTTCGATCAGGGCCTGAGCAAGCGGGAAGCCTCACGGCGTATCGACGCCTTGATGGAACGGCTAAGGCTCGGCGATCTACCGCCGCATACGGATTAGGATTGCCCCGGCGCGCTGGGCTGACGCGTTGGCGATAGCGCAAGGATGTGGCCATGGCCCGGTTGGGTTCGGCCGGTTTCCTCCGGATCGCCGCTGGTCTGCTTGTGGTTCAAGCTTGGCTCGTTGCGGATGCGGGACATACCGCGATGGCTCTCACGCTCTCCTCTTCAGCCTTCACGCCGGGCGGCAAGATCCCGTCGAAATATACTTGTGAGGGCGACGACGTCTCGCCTCCGCTCGCCTTCGAGGGCGCCCCTGAAGGGACCAAGAGCTTCGCGCTTATCGTCGACGACCCCGATGCGCCGGACCCGAAGGCGCCGAAGCGCGTGTGGGTGCATTGGGTCGTCTATAACCTTCCGCCCGAAACCACGACTCTGCCCGAGAATGCGAGCGCGGCTGGACTTCCGAAGGGAGCCGTCACCGGCGTCAACGATTCAAAACACACCTCATATGACGGCCCGTGCCCGCCGATTGGGCGGCACCGCTACTTCCACAAACTCTATGCGCTCGACAGCACGCTCCCGGCCAAGACCCTCACCAAGGCCGACATCGAGGGCGCTATCAAAGGCCATGTTCTCGCCCAAGCCGAGCTGATGGGCACGTATCAGAAGGGCGATCCGTAGCAGCGGTCGGGGTGCGGAGAGGGAATTGAGCCCGACAGGTTTCATCCTTGCTTTGGGAGGAATGTTTCTGTGCGTGTTTGCCGCGAACAGACTCGCCGTGTGGAAGGGCAGGTCGGCACTTGCGTGGATGTGGGCGACGGCGCTGCTTGGGCCCTTTCCGCTGATAGTTCTGGCGCTGCTTCCAAAACTTTCCGTGGATCGAGATCGTTCACTCTAGACAAGTCCCATTCCCGCCCTTGACTGCGGTGCGGGCATCGGCACAGTGAGCCCATGCGCAAACTCTCCTCGCTTCCTTCCCTCTACATTCCGATCCTCACCCTGACTGTGACGGTGCTGCTCGCGCCGAACGCGTTCGCCGCCTGTCAAAGTCCGACGGCCTTCGGCGGCTGGCTGCAAGGCTTCAAGAAAGAGGCGATTGCACAAGGGATCTCGCCGAATGTCGTGTCCGAGGCGCTTGATGGCCTGACCTACGACCCATCCGTCATCGCCAAGGATCGCGGCCAGGGGGTGTTCGCGCAAAGCTTCCTCCAGTTCTCGGGCCGCATGGTCTCGAGCAATCGCCTCAGCGTGGGTGCGTCATTGCTCAAAAAGAACGCGGCGACGTTCGCGAGAATTCAGCAGCAATACGGCGTGCCAGGTCCCGTCCTCGTCGGCTTCTGGGGACTCGAGACCGATTTCGGCAAGGTGATGGGCAACATGAATACGCTTCGGTCGCTCGCCACGCTCGCCTTCGATTGCCGGCGCCCCGACGAGTTCCGCGAGCAACTGATGGATGCGCTCCGCGTCATTCAGAGGGGAGACTTGACGCCCGGCGAGATGCGGGGACCTTGGGCGGGGGAGGTTGGCCAGTTCCAATTCGTGCCCAGCGTCTATTTCAAATACGCCGTCGACTTCGACGGCGACGGCGTGCGCAACCTGATCAGCAACACGCCTGATGCGTTGGCCTCGGCGGCGAATTATCTCGACGGGCTCGGTTGGAAGGCCGGGCAGCCGTGGCTCGAGGAGGTGCGCGTTCCGAACGATCTTCCCTGGGACCAAGCCGACGTCACGATCAGGAAGCCGCGCTCGTTTTGGGCCCAGCAGGGCGTGACCTATACTAATGGCAAGCCGATTCCCGCCGACAACGTGCCAGTCGGGCTTCATCTGCCAATGGGGCGCAATGGGCCGGCGTTCCTGACCTATCCGAACTTCGATGTCTATCTCGAATGGAACAAGTCGTTGGTCTACTCCACCACGGCCGGTTATTACGCGACGCGGCTGGCCGGTGCGCCTCCGCTCGGCCGCGGCAACGCGCCCGTCGAGACCTTGAGCCTGCCGGAGCTCAAGGAGCTTCAGCAACTTCTGGCCAAGCGCGGTTTCGACGTCGGCAAGATCGACGGGGTGATCGGCGCGAGCTCGCGCGACGCGATCCGCACCATGCAGATCAAGTACGGACTTCCTGCCGACGGTTATCCGAGCGCCGAGCTCCTCGACCGTCTCCGCAGCGGCTAAAGCGTTCCGAAGCCGGAAAACGCGCCATAGGCGGCGGCTATCGCATCCATTGGACAACGGTATTTCCGCAAAAGCCGGGGTTTTTGTTTCATCGGGCTACGCTCGATCCTACGAGCATCAACTGAAACGACGGAGTAGCTCCTGATGATAACAAAAACCGCCACCCTCTCGCTTGCTCTTGCCGGCGCGCTCGCCACCGCGCTCGGCAGCGTCTCAGCTCCGGCCAACGCCGAGTCTGGCGACAAAGAGAAATGCTACGGTGTCGCGCTGAAGGGCGAGAACGACTGCGCCGCTGGGCCTGGCACGACTTGCGCCGCCACCAACAAGGTCGACTATAACGGCGCATCCTGGAAGCTCGTGCCGAAGGGCACTTGCACCACGATCCAGACGCCGTTCGGCCCTGGCTCGCTCGAGCCCATCAAGCGGCCGAGCTAAAAGCTTGATCCAAGCGGAAAAGGGCCGGCCCCGCCGGCCCGACACCGCACAGATGGAGCTAACGGCATGACCCCATACAATGAGACGCTAGCCTCGCTCGATGCGGCGAGCGTTGGCGTCGGCTTCAAGCCCGAGCACATGGAAGACGCGCTAGCCGGCGGACACGGGCTCAGCTTCTTCGAGGTGCATGCCGAGAATTACATGGGGGAGGGCGGTCCGCCGCATCGGCAGCTCGCCGAGCTCCGTGCGCGCTATCCCTTGTCGCTGCACGGGGTCGCGCTGTCCATCGGAGGCGCGGGCCCGCTCGATCGCGAGCACCTGGCGCGCCTCAAGCGCCTGATCGACCGCTACGAGCCTGCCTTGTTCTCGGAGCATCTCGCTTGGTCCACGCATGAAGGCGTCTATTTCAACGACCTGTTACCGCTTCCTTACAACGAAAACACGCTTGCGCAAGTTTGCGTCCACATCGATGAGGTGCAGGAGACGCTCGGCCGTACCATGCTGCTCGAGAATCCCTCCACCTATGTCGCGTTCGAAGAGTCGACCATGAGCGAGGTCGAGTTCCTGCGCGCGATCGCCAAGCGCACCGGATGCGGGCTCCTGCTCGACGTGAACAATGTCTATGTGTCCGCGGTCAATCATGGCTTCGAGCCGATGGCGTATCTCGACGCCTTCCCGGTCGAGCATGTCGGAGAGATCCATCTTGCGGGCTTTGCCGAAGATCGCGACGACCTCGATGCTCCACTTCTGATCGACGCCCATGGCACGCCGGTATCGGACGTCGTTTGGTTGCTGTACCGCCGCACGCTTGCCCGCATCGGCCCGCGCCCGACGTTGATCGAGTGGGACAATGACGTGCCGCCATTCGCCGTGCTGGCAAGCGAGGCGGCGCGCGGGCAGGCGGCGATGGCCGACGAGATCAGGCGGCGCGAGCGGCATGCCCACGAATTGCGATGCCGCGACCTTCCGGCCACGTTTGCGCCACGCTATTCAGGGAGACTCCATGTTCACGGATGTGCAAGCTGAAATTGCTGCCGCGCTGCTTTCGACCGCGACACCGGTTCCCGCTGCCATCAAGGGCGCGGCGCGGGGCCGGGCCGAGCGGCGCTTCGCCGTCTATCGCAATACTGTCGCAGCAAGCCTGATCGAAGCGCTGGCCGCACGCTTCCCGGTGGTCGCGCGGCTGGTTGGCGCGGATTTCTTCCGGGCCATGGCGCGAGCCTACGTGGCGAAGGAACCGCCACGTTCGCCGCTGCTCTTCCAATACGGCGAGAGCTTTCCAGCGTTCATCACAGGGTTCGCTCCGGCGGCCCCGCTTCCCTATCTCGCCGATGTGGCCCGGCTCGAATTTGCGCGCGGCCTCGCCTATCACGCCGCCGATGCCGACCCGCTTGCGGCCTCTGCCTTTGCCGCCCTCGACAAGGGGCGCCTCGCGGAATTCGCCGTGCGGCTGCATCCTTCCGTGTTCATCGTGTCCTCGGACCATCCCATCTTTTCCATCTGGCTCGCGCACCAGTCGCAATCGGTGCTGCCGATCTCGCATCGCGCCGCCGAGTCGGCGCTGGTAGCAAGACCCTTCCTCGACGTCGAGACGCGGCGGCTCGCGCCGGGTACCGACACGTTCCTGACCGCGCTCAAGTCCGGATCGACCATCGGCGAGGCGGTTGCGGCAGGCGCTCATGCCTCGTCGAGCTTCAACGCCGCCGAGGCGCTCGCCACGCTGATTGGTGCCAATATCGCAATCGGGCTCGGGACTTAGCTCGGCGCGCTAGGCGGCCTCGACATTCCCCATCAGCGAGAAGAAACCCTCGGCCAGGGTGGGATGAATGAACATGGCGTTCTCGAACAGCGTGTAGGGGGCGTCAGCCATCATCAACGCCATCAGGATCTGCACCAGCTCGCCTCCGTCGGGACCAAGGATCGTCGCACCAAGGATGCGATCGTTGTCCGCGTTGATGACGATCTTCATGAGGCCTGCGGTCTCGGAACGTTCGATGGCGCGCGCCACGTAAGACATCGGCAGGCTGCCGATCTTCAGGCGATGGCCTTTGGCCCTCGCGTCGCGCTCGGTGAGGCCGATGCGGCCAAGCTCAGGGTCGGTGTAGAGCGCGTAGGGAACCATGCGGTTGTCGATGGTGCGGTCCTTGCCGTTCACCAGATTGTCGAAGATCACGAGGTAGTCGTCGTAGGAGACATGGGTGAAGGCAGGGCCGCCCTTCACATCGCCGAGCACCCAGATGCCTGGGACGTTGGTCTCGAGCTTGCCATTGTGCTGAATGAAGCCGGCCTTGTCGGTTGCGACGCCCGCCTTGTCGAGGCCGAGATCATCCGAATTCGGAACCTGACCGATCGACATCAGCAGGTGGCTGCCGTTCAGCGTCTCGGTGCTCCCGTCCTTCTTCTCGATCGCGACCTCCAACCCGTCTTTGGTCTTGGCGACCTTGGTGGTCTTCGCTCCGAGGTGAAAGCGCATGCCCTCGGCTTCGAGCGCTTCCTTCAAGCTTTCCGAGACCTCGGGGTCCTCGCGCGGGATGACCTGGTCCGACAGCTCGATGACGCTGACCTCGCTGCCGAGCCGGCGGAACATCTGGCCGAACTCGAGCCCAAGATAGTTGCCGCCGAGCGCGATGAGGTGGGCGGGGACTTCTTTCAAGTCCATGATGTTGCGATTGGTCAGAACCTCGACCTGGTCGAGACCGGGGATGGGAATGATGCGGGGCCGTGTTCCAGTGTTGATGAAGATCTTATCCCCGGTGAGCGTCTCGCCGTTCACCTCGACGGTATGCGGGCCGGTGAAGCGGCCATGCCCGCGAAAGAGCGTGAGGTTCGAGCTGCTGTCGACCTGATCCTGCACGCCGCTCCGAAACGACTCGACGACCTCGTTCTTGCGGGCGACGACCTCGGCCATGTTCACCTTGATCTTGCCCGGGTGTACGCCGAACTCAGGCGCGACCTTGGCGTAGTGAGCAATGCGGGCGCTCGAGATCATGGTCTTGGTGGGCGTGCAGCCGTAATTGATGCAGGACCCGCCGAGATCGCCCTTCTCGATCAAGGCAACAGACCACCCTTGCTCGGCGAGATTGGTGGCGAGCGGGACGCCGCCCTGGCCTGACCCGATGACGATCGCGTCGAATTTCTTCATTGCTCCCTCCAGATCATCGCTCAACGCGCCGGCATGGCCGCCGGCTGCACGCGGCCCCACACGAGATGATCGAGCGAGATCGCGCCCGGCCCGCGCGCGACGATCAGCAGCAGAAGTGCGAGCCAAAGGATGTGGTCGGGCCAGCCGTCGGGATAGACGAAGAGCTGGATCACCAGCGTCATGATCATGAGTCCCAGCGCGGAGAGCCGCGAGGCCAATCCCACGATGAGCAGCACAGGAAAGACATGCTCGGCGATGGTCGACAGATAAGCGGCGAGATCCGGCGGCAGCAGCGGCACCTTGTACTCCTCGCGGAACAGAAAGAAGGTGTTCTCCTTGATGTGGAGGAAGCCCTCGACCTTGGTCTGGCCGGAGCGCCAGAACACGCTCGCCACGGCGAAACGCGCAACAAGCGCCACGAGGCTGTAGGGGATGCGCTCGGCAAGGCGCCGTCCGGCTTCGAGCCAATTGATGAGGGTGGACATTTCCTGATCTCTCCTTTTCGGCGGCCCGCCGCCATCTGGCGGCTCGCTTAGCCCGAATTCTGCCGCTGCTAACAAAGCCCGAACCGATCCAAGGCGGAAATGCTGATCAATAATCGACACCATAGCCGGTCGCTATTGGACCTTGCGCGTTTCGACAGGCCATATCGGAGGCTCTAGAGGAGCGCCCTCGAGCGCAGGCAGAGGAAGCCAAAAAATGCCGAATTTGGAAGCGAAAGGCCGTCCCGCCGCCCCCCCGCACGTGGTTTTCATCGGCGCCGGCTTTGGCGGCCTCTCCGCCGCCAAGGAGTTCGCCGGCAGCGCCCTCGCCGTGACCCTGATCGACCGGCACAACTACCATCGGTTCCAGCCGCTCCTCTACCAAGTCGCGACGGCGGGGCTTGCGCCCTCGGATATCGCCTCTCCCGTGCGCGGCAATCTCCGCCATGCGCCCAACGTCAATGCCGTGCTGGCCAAGGTATCCGGCGTCGATGTCGAGCGTGGCGAGGTCATCGCCGAAGGGAAGCGCTTTCCCTTCGACCATCACATCGTGGCGCGGCCCGACCAGACGCCCACGCCGCCGCCGCTCTTGCGCAGCGCCGGGTGAGTTGGCCGCGCCATGGACCATCGATTTGTGGCGTCCCCAAGCGGACACGCGCGGGACTTGCGGCACGAGAGATTGCGCCGCGCCGGCGGCAAAGGAGCCAATGTATGACCACTCCGGCCTTCGCCACCGTCGAAGAGGCGTTCCGCTATTGCCGCGACATGGACGCGTCACTGAGCGAGAGGCTCGACGCGTTCAGCTTCGCCACGCAGTACTTGATCCCAGGCTACCAAGAGGCCGTGGACCGAATGGTGAAGCGTCTGAAGCAATACGACGCGGGTCGAGCAGCGCCCAAGCCCGGCGAGCCAATGCCGCCTTTCGCCATGCCCGACGAGGAGGGGCATATGGTGACCCTCGACGATCTGTTGCGCGAAGGGCCGCTCGCGATGACGTTTCATCGCGGCCACTGGTGCCCCTATTGCCGCATCAGCACAAGGGCGCTCGCCGAAGCGCAAGACCGCATCGAGTCGGGCGGCGCTCATCTCGCGGCAATCATGCCCGAGCGGCAAGAATTTGCCGCTAAGTTCAAGGCCGAGGGCGAGGTGCGCTATCCCGTCCTCACCGACATCGACAACGGCTACGCCTTGTCTCTCAACCTCGCGGTTTGGGTGGGCGACGAAATGCAGAAGATCCTCGACTCCGGCGGCCGGAGGGTCGCGGAGTACCAGGGCAACCAAGCTTGGGTGATGCCGATTCCGGCGACCTTCGTGGTCGGCGAGGACGGGATCATCACGGCCCGCTTCATCGACCCCGATTACCGCAAACGCATGGCCATCGAGGACCTGCTCAAGGCGCTAAAAAGCGCGCAATCTCAAGGGGGTCTGGACCAAGAACCCCGAGGGCGCTAGGCGATCGCGGCTGTTCATTGCAAGCGCCGGATGCTATGGAAATGGGTCGGGTTAGCATGGGGAATTCCAGTTCCTTGCAGGAGTCTATCCGGGTGCTTTGGCGCCGGGCCCGAGGACTGTGTGAATGAACGGGAAACCGCTGTCAGTGCTGTTGGAAGAAGCCTTCGTCCAGTGCCGCGACATGGACGCGTCGCTCGCGGAGAGGCTGCAGGCCTTTGCCGACGCGGTGAGACGGCTCGGTCCGAATTTCCAGGATGCCGTGGATGATTTGGTGGCGCGGCTCAAGGAGCATGACGTCGGCGAGAATGCGCCGAAGCCCGGCGAGACGATGCCGAACTTCGTCCTGCCCGACCAGAGGGGTCACCTTGTCAGCCTTGACAACCTGCTCGAGCAGGGCCCCGTCGCAGTGACGTTCCATCGCGGACACTGGTGCCCCTATTGCCGCATCAACACGCGCGCGCTGGCAGAGGCGCAAGACCAGATCGCAGCGGAGGGCGGACAGGTCGCCGCCATCATGCCGGACCGCGAGCATTTCACCGCCGGGCTCAAGGCCGAGTCCGACGCGCCGTTTCCGATCCTGACCGACTTCGACAATGGTTACGCGCTCTCCCTTAACCTCGCTTTTTGGGTTGGAGCCGAAATGCAGGATCTCATGTCGCGCGCCGGCTGGGACGTATCGCGCTCGCAGGGGAGCGACACCTGGCTGCTCCCGGTGCCCGCCACCTTCGTGGTCGGCACCGACGGCGAGGTGAAGGCACGCTTCGTCGATCCCGACTACCGCAAACGCATGACCATCGAGGATTTGCTATCCGCGCTTAGGACTGCGCACTAGGCGGCAAGGCGCGACCAATCATAGGCGCGCAGCATCTTCATCATCGCCGACGCGACCGCCGTGCGCTGCCGGCCGGCGACGCCATAGAGATGCACGGTGCGCTTGAGCTCGAAATTCTCCACCCCGAGTCGCACTAATGTCGGCGGGCTTTGCGTGCTGCGCGGGACGAGTGCCACGCCCACCCCCACCTCGAGCAAGGAGATCAGATCGCCGTCGGCGCTCACCTCATGGAAGCGGGTTACGTCGAACTCGCGCCCGCGCAAAAGGTCGAGCAGCTCTGCTGTCGTCTCGCAATAGGTGCGGATCATCAGCCGCTCCTGCCTGAGATCATCGAGCGTGACTGAGGGTCGGTCGGCGAAGGCGTGCATGGAGTTGACGAACAGCTGAAAGTCCTCGCTGAATAGCGGCCAGCTGTCGAGCCGCTCCCACTCATCGCCGATCTGGGCGGCGATGCCGAGTTCCACGTCGCCGCGCTTGAGATATTCGAGCACCTCGCTGCCGGTGCCGCGCAGAAGCTTCAATTCAAGGCCGTCGAACAGCTTGCCGAGCTCGACCACGTGCGGCGTGACGAGGGATGGATCGATGGTGCGCGACAGCGCGAGCCTGAGCGAGCCGACCTCGCCCTTCTTGATGGCGGTGGCAAGCGAGCGGGCGCTGATGGCGCTGTCGTAGCATTGCTTGAGCAACGGCAGCATGCGGTGGCCAAGCTCGGTTAACTGCGCCTGGGGGCGCTCGCGGCGGAACAGGTCGCCACCCAATTCACCCTCGAGCTGCCGGATGGCGCGGGTGAGGGAGGGCTGCGCGACATTGCACTCCTCGGCGGCGCGCGTGAAATTGAGCGCCCGCGCCACGGCGAGGAAGTAGCGGACCTGATGCATTTCCATGGGAGATGCGCCCCGCTGCCCTAATCTATGTCTGAAGCCGGCAAACGGCGCCACCGGGACGCAACACGCGCCTCGTTAACCGGACCAAACTGAGTCTGGCCTGGGTACAAGCGATGCTGATGGTCCATCGACTCGGAAATTCTGGGTTCGCGCCTTTTGTTGTCCGAGTTGTACGATTGATGACGCTTTGCCGTCGAGATCATTTGAAGCTCGTGCCCATTTTTTGATTGGGCGTGATTCTCGTGCTGAAGAAGCTGAAAACTAAGGCTTTTCAGCCTTTGGTGCGTGCGGCTTAGCCATAGCAGTCCCCTATCGAGTCCGTAGCCAACGGGCATTTCCCGTCAAGGGCGTGGCCCGGGCAAGATCGGGCCAGGAAACGAGACCCCCTCCGACGCGCTCCTTGTCGTCGGCCAACCGAGGAGTACCCAGGTCATGAATATCGCCATGACGGAACGCGGCCTTTCTACCGCGAAGCCACTCAAGGACAAGGTGTCCTTGGTCACCGGCTCGACCAGCGGGATCGGCCTCGGCATTGCCCGGGCCCTGGCCGCGGCCGGCTCTCCGGTCGTCCTTAACGGCTTTGGCAAGCCCGACGAGATCAAGGCTACCCAGCAGGCCATTACGTCGGAGTTCGGCGTTCCGGTGGCCTATTCGGCCGCCGACATGTCGGATCCCGCCTCGATCGAAGAGATGATCAAGATGGCGCTCGAAAGGTTCGGCAGCGTCGACATCCTCGTCAACAATGCCGGTATCCAACACGTAGCGCCGCTGCAGGAGTTTCCGGTCGCCAAATGGAACGCCATCATCGCCATCAATCTGAGCTCGGCGTTCCACACCACGCGGCTCGTGCTGCCCTCGATGATCGCCAAGAAATGGGGCCGCATCATTAATCTCGCTTCGGCGCATGGGCTCGTAGGATCAGCCTTCAAGTCGGCCTACGTGGCGGCAAAACACGGCATGCTCGGCCTGACCAAGGTGACCGCGCTCGAGACGGCAGAGATGGGCATCACCTGCAATGCGATCTGCCCGGGTTACGTCTATACGCCGCTGGTCGAGGCGCAGATTGACGGCCAGGCCAAGGCCCACGGCATTGCGCGCGAGCAGGTGATCCGTGACGTGTTGCTCGCGCAGCAGCCGAACAAGCGCTTCGCCACCACCGACGAGCTCGGCGGCATTGCCGTGTTTCTTTGCTCGGAGGCCGCAACCTCGATCACCGGCGCCGCCATTCCAGTCGACGGCGGCTGGACCGCGCATTGAGCGAAAACACTACGACGCCGGGAGGAGCGACCATGATGACCAAAGACAAGAAGCGGAGCCCGCTCGAAGCGGTCAACGAGATCCGCAACAACAATAACGGCCAGGTCGTGCTCGTGCTGCAAGGCGGCGGCGCGCTGGGCGCCTACCAGGGCGGCGTTTACCAGGCGCTGCATGAAGCAGGCATCGAGCCCGACTGGATCATCGGCACCTCGATCGGCGCCATCAACGCGAGCATCATCACCGGCAACAAGCCCGAGGACCGTCTTGCCACGCTCCAGGAGTTCTGGCGCCGGGTGGAGCGGTCGACGTTCTGGGGAGTGTTTCCGGCGTGGACCGGCGTCGCCGACGCGCTGACCGTCTGGACGACGCTTGCCAAAGGCATCCCCGGCTTCTTCGAGACCAATATCAAGGCGTTCCTCGGCGCCCACGTGCCGCTCGGCGCCGACCACGCCGGCTACTACTCGACCGAGCCGTTGCGCAAGACGCTTGAGGAGCTCGTCGATTTCAACCGCATCAATCAAGGCCATCCAAGGCTGACGGTGGGCGCCGCGCATGTGCGCTCGAGCATGATGCGCTATTTCGATTCCAAGGAGATGGAGCTGTCTCCCAGTCACGTCATGGCGTCGGGCGCGCTGCCACCCGCTTTTCCGGCCGTGCGCATCGACGGAGAGCTTTATTGGGACGGCGGCATTCTCTCCAATACGCCCACCGAGCGCATCTTCGACGATACGCCGCGCCGCAACTCGCTCATCTTCGCGGTCCATCTCTGGCACCCGACCGGAGAGGAGCCGGAGACCATCTGGCAAATCCTCAATCGGCAAAAGGACATTCAATATTCGAGCCGGATCGCGAGCCACATCGTGCGGCAGCGCGAGACCCATAAGCTACGCCACGTCATCACCCAGCTTCTCGAATATGTGCCGGAAGAGGAGAAGAACGATCCGCTCTACAAGGAGCTCGCCGGCTACCATTGCGACACCCGCATGCATGTGGTGCGGCTGCTCAGTCCAAGGCTTAGCAACGAGAACCACACCAAGGACATCGATTTCACGCCATCGGGCATTCGAAACCGGTGGGAGGCCGGCTACGCCGACACCATGCGTGCGCTCGAGCATCAGCCTTGGATCGGCGAGTTCGGATTGCTTGACGGCGTCATACTGCACGAGCCGCAACCGGGCGCGGAGCCTGCCGCAGAGATCGAGCCCAAAGGGTCGGCTCCCCGGGAAGACAGCGCATCACACAAGCTCGCGGCCGAATGAAGGGGAGGCGGTCATGGGCACATGCACGGGTATCTCGGCGATCCAGCTTCTCGCAATGGCCTCCACGTTCCTGCTCGCTGTGCTCTGGCTCGATGCGTTCTGGGTGAAGATCCCGGAGCAGATGCATCAAGGCGACGTCCCGGGCGCGTTGCGCAAGCGGAACTGGCTCAACGCTTTCGTGGCGCTCGGCGCCGCCGGCGCCGCGATTCTGCTTTTGATGTGGGTCGGCACCTGCACCAACGGCACGCTATAGGCCTGCGCCCGCCACGAACTGCGGAACCTGCCGAACCGGAACTGCCGCAAGGCTGAAGGCCTACGCCCCTGTCGCGACTACGCCAAGGCGGTCACGAGCGCCAAAACGGCCACGAGGAGCGTGATCGAGGGGATCCACCAACTCGAAGCCGGAAGCTGAAGCCTCTCCCGTTCTGTATCCAAATTATGCAACGTCATCTCAGCACACCTTGTCTCGAAAACGCCGAAGCCTGTCCGACGTTCCGGCTTAGAAATTGATTTTTCTGAAGCAAAAGAAAAAGCCCGGCTTTGGCCGAGCTCTTCCTACGCAATACGCTGAGCTTCCAATACGAGGAGCCGGTCGTGCGCCGGGGCTAATGCGCGGCCTGAAGTTCGCGCCCAACGTGACCGTCCCGGCTTTGGCCGAGGCAACCTCGAGGCTTCCAACGGGGCCTAGGAGATGCCGGAAGCGCCGCGGCCCGCGACCAAGCCTACTTGATCGAGGTAACCGGCGGGGGCGCCGGCATCTCGCTGACATAGGCCTGCTGGCTGTGGTGATAGAAGCAGCCGCCCAAGGCCAAAGACGCGGCGATGGCGGCGAGAGCTACGATGGTGCGCATGACTGGATCCCTCTACTTGCACTGTCACTCGACTGGTACGCGATACTTCGCCCATCAGACCGTGATCCGCTTAGAAAAGGGTTAATGCGCGCGCCATTTTAGGACCCCCTTTGCGCATCCGTCCTGCAAAAGCAAGAAGTCCGGCGCGGGGGGCCGGACTCCTCAAACTCGGTCCAAGGCGGGGGGAAGGCCTCGGACCCCGAAACGGACGCGGCGCCCCAAGCCTGCGTTCGCTGATCGAGAGGCGCCGGAGTGGAGGGGAGACGACCCACTCAACGTCTGCTCCACTCAAGAGGGAACTTAGCCCCGGTTCACCGCCCACTCTTTGCGCTGGATCAAACAGGTGGGGCTCAGCGGGCCATGGACGCGGGCGCCATCGACGCTGGCGCCATCGGCGTGTGGAGGAAAACCGCGAGCAGGGCGGCGACGATGAGCGAGACCGCGATGCCGCCGACGCAGGCGGTCCAGCCGAACATGTCGAAGATCACGCCGAGCACCGCGCTGCCGACCAGGCCGCCGAAGAAATAGCAGGCGAGATAGAGCCCGCTCGCCGAGCCGCGGTCGGACATGGCCGCGCGGCCGACGAAGCCGGTGGCGCAGGCCTGGGCGAAGAACGTCCCGACCCCGACCAATACCATGCCGATCAGCACCGCCGGCAGGCTCGACAGGATCAGTAGCGGCAGCCCAGCCGCCGCGACCAGAAGGGCACTCC
>Ga0081455_10005338_pt1 | contig 14112 bp, 11 predicted proteins | sample TabmetS3T2R1_FD_70207 | JGI IMG/M metagenome (GOLD analysis project Ga0081455, IMG submission 70207) | Tabebuia heterophylla rhizosphere microbial communities from the University of Puerto Rico - S3T2R1 | ecosystem: Host-associated > Plants > Roots > Rhizosphere ... | reverse complement strand
GTACTCGGCCACCACCCGCCCGTCGGCCGGCCACGCGAGCCGGCCGCGAAGAGCCGCGAACCCGCTGCCGGACACCCCCGGCGAATCGCCCGGGGCCGGCCGAGCCGGCCGGCTCGGCGTCGGCGCCTTGGCCACCGCACGCCGCTGCTTCTCCTGCAGGTCCCGGATGAAGGCCTCGAGCCGCCTGGTGGCCTCGGACAGCTCGCCCACCATGCGGTCGTGATACGCGCGCTCGTCCTGGATGCGCGACAGCAGGGCACGCCGCTTGGCGGCTTCCTGGTCGACCTCGAGCCGCTCCCGCTCGGCGTCCGACCGGAGCGAGACCAGCTCCTTGCCGCGCGCCTCGAGGCGACTCTTCCGGTCCGCCATCGCATCGGAAGTGACACGATACTCTCGAATGAGACGGGCGTCCACAGTGGCCAGGGTGGTCAGGTGGCGCAGCTGGACCGCCTGGGTGACCGGATCGTCGCCCGAGAGCACGATCGGCAGCACTCCGCCCAGGGCCTGCAGCTTGTAGAGCGCGCGCAGCCGTCGCCCGAGCACCTCCTCCTGCCCGGAGCGCCGAGCCTGCAGCCGACCGATCTCCGCCTGCAGTTCGCCGATGTCGGACTGGGCTCGGCGCATCCGGCCGTCCAGGGTGGCCACCTGCTTGCGCTTCGACGTGAGCCGCTCGTCGATGGCCTCGAGCTCGCTGAGCACGCTGGCCTCGCGCTTGCGCGCGTCGGCCGCCTTCTGACGCTCTTCCTTGAGCCGCTTCTGGGTGTGCTGCAGATCGCGCTGCTTGTCGCCGACCTCGGCGGTGGATTCGCGCCGGGCCTGGGCATGAGCGGCAGTGGGCAGGAGCAGCGCGGGCGCCAGCACGAGCGCCCAGCCGAGCCGATGCGCGCGCATCACGCCTGGACCCGCCCGCGGGCGAGCATGCCGCCGAGCGCCCCCAGCATGGTGCCGGCCGCGATGAGCGCCAGGGCCTGCCACGGCGACAGGAAGAGCACGCGCTCCAGGCCGATCGTCACCGGCAGGAGGGGCTCCAGGCGGGGCACCGCGAGCGCGTAGGCGATCTCGAGCGTGGCCAGTGCCACGATGGCCGCCACGAGCCCCTGGGCCATGCCCTGCAGCAGCCGGGGCCAGCGGATCACCCGCTCGGTCGCGCCCACCAGGCGCATGATCTCCATCTCGTCGCGCCGCAGGTGAAGAACCAGCGTGGTCGCGGTGGTGACGGTGAGGATCGCGGCCACCGCCAGCACCGCCCCGACCACCAGGCCCACGCCCTGGAACAGGCGCCGAAACTGGGCGAGCCCGTCGATCCACTGGCTGCCGGTCTGCACCTCGTCGACTTCAGGCAGCGCGACCAGCCGCTCCGCCAGGGCGCGCGTGCCCTCGGGGGTGGCGAGCGCCGCGTCCGGGGTCACCTCGACCGAGGCCGGCAACGGGTTGCGCGGCAGGTTGTCGGCCACGTCGGCCTGGCTACCGAGCGATCGCTTGAGCACCTGCAGGGCGTCCGCCTTGGAGACGAAGCGCAGGCGCTGGATCCCGCCCACCGCTTCGATCTTCTGGAGGAGGTCGTCAACCTTGGCCTCGGACGGCTCGTCTTTCAGGTACACGATGACGCGGACGCGGTCGCCCCACTGATTGATCGCGCGTCCGAGATTGACCGAGAGGAGCCAGAACCCGCCGAGCGCGGTGAGCGAGAGCGCGATGAGGAGGATGGCGCTGACCCCGACCCGCCCGGCCCGCCGCAGGTCGCGCATCGCCTCGTTGAAGATGAAGCTCAGCATGAGGCCGCCCCGGGTTTGCGGTGAGGGCGGCCAGCGCGACTTCGCTTCATCTTCAACATGGCTGAGCCATGTTGACCGTGGGCCATCTCGGTCGCGGCTGCCCGCGCAGGTCTTATCAACCCTCGTCCTTTACGAGGCGGCCGCCTTCGAGGCGGAGGGTGCGGCGCTTGAGCTGCGGAACCAGACGGGCCTGGTGCGTCGCGAAGACCACGGTGGTGCCCCGGCTCCAGATGTCTTTCACCAGCCCGATGATCTCAGCCGCCATCTCCTCGTCCAGGTTGCCGGTGGGCTCGTCGGCGAGCAGCAGCCCGGGGGACTTGACGATCGCGCGGGCCAGCGACGCCCGCTGGGCCTCGCCCTGCGAGAGCTGGTGGGGAAACGCCTGGGCCCGGGCCGACAGCCCGACCGCCTTCAAGGCCGCGAAGGCCCTGGGGGTGATGTCGCGACGGGCGACGCCCAGGACGCGCAGCACGAACGCCACGTTCTCGAACACGCTGCGCCCGGCCAGGAGCTTGGAGTCCTGGAACACGACGCCGATCGAGCGACGCAGTCGCGGGACCTCGGAGTGGCGCAGCGCGGTGACGTCGAATCCGGCGACCTCGATGTCTCCGTCGGAGGGCGTCTCCGCCCGGTAGAGCATGCGCAGCAGGGTGGTCTTCCCGGCTCCGCTGGCCCCGGTGAGGACCGCGAACTCTCCTTTGGAGATGTTGAACGAGATACCGCTGAGGGCGGCCACCCGGGAGGGCCCGGCTCCGAAGACCTTCGACACGTGCTGCAGCCGAATCATGGACTGCGTTCCATCTTACCTAACTATTCAAACTTTCGGTAGTTTCTCCATCAGCAGCCGGTTCACCACGCCGGGATTCGCCTTGCCCTGGGTCGCCTTCATGACCTGCCCCACCAGAAAGCCCAGGGCGGCCTTCTTCCCGGCCCGGTAGTCCTCGACGACCTTGGCGTTCGCGGCCAGCACGGCATCCACCGCGGCGCCCAGCGCACCCTCGTCGGCCACCTGGGTCAGCCCTTCCCGGCGCACGATCGCATCGGCCGGCTCGCCCGAGCGCAGCATCTTCTCGAACACGTCCTTGGCGATCTTGCCGCTGATGGTGCCGTCATCGATCAGGCGAAGCAGGCCGATCAGGTGTCCGGGCGGGATGGGGCACGCCGCCACCGCGCGATCGTCGTCGGCCGGCACCTCCCGCAGCAGCTCGTTCAGCACCCAGTTCGCCACCGCCTTCGGCTTGCCGGCGCCGCGCGCAGCCTCCTCGAAGTAGTCGGCGAGCCCGCGGCCCTGGGTCAGGATGTCGGCCTCGTAGGCCGAGAGCGCGTAGCTCTGCTCGAAGCGGGCGCGGCGCGCCGCCGGCAGCTCGGGAAGGCGCGCCCGCATCGCCTCGATCCAGGCCGGCTGCACGTCGAGGGGCGGCAGGTCCGGCTCCGGGAAGTACCGGTAGTCGTGCGCGAACTCCTTGGACCGCATGGAGACGGTGACCCCGCGGTCCGGATCCCACAGGCGCGTCTCCTGCACGATGCGCTCGCCGGCTTCGAGCGCGCGGGTCTGCCGGCGGATCTCGTAGTCGAGCGCGTCGCGCACGTTGCGGAACGAGTTCATGTTCTTGATCTCGACCTTGGTGCCGTACTCGGACTGCCCGACCGGCCGCAGCGAGACGTTGGCGTCACAGCGCAGGGAGCCTTCTTCCATGTTGCCGTCGCACACGCGCAGATAGACCAGGATGGCCCGGAGCGCCTTCAAATAGGCCGCCGCCTCGTCCGGGGTGCGCAGATCGGGCTTGGAGACGATCTCCATCAGCGGCACACCGGCGCGGTTGAAGTCGACGTGACTCGCCTGCGCCGTCTCGAGCGCGCCCTCGTGGAGGAGCTTGCCCACGTCCTCCTCGAGGTGCAGGCGCTGGATGCCGACGTCACGCGCGCCGCCGGCGGCGTCGAGGAGGAGATGGCCGTGCTCGGCCAGCGGCTCCTCGTACTGGCTGATCTGGTAGTTCTTCGGCATGTCCGGGTAGTAGTAGTGCTTGCGCGCGAACCGGTTGTGCGCGTTGACCTGGCAGCCGATGGCGAGCGCGGTCATGATGCCGAACTCGATCGCGCGCCGGTTGATCACGGGCAGCGAGCCGGGCATGCCCTGGCACACCGGGCACGTCTGGGTGTTGGGCTCGGCGCCGAACGACGCACGACAGCCGCAGAACATCTTGGTGCGCGTGGCGAGCTGCGCGTGGACTTCGAGACCGATGACCGGCTCCCAGGACGTGGTCATGCGAGCGGAGGCTTTCGGCTGTGCCAGGTGGTGACCTGCTGGTAGGCGTAGGCCGCGCGCAGCAGCAGCGCCTCGTCGAAGGCGCGCCCGATGAGCTGCAGCCCGATCGGCAGCCCGGTCTGGGTGAAGCCGCCCGGGATGGAGAGGCCGGGCAGACCCGCCAGGTTCACCGGGATCGTGAAGATATCGTTCAGGTACATCTGGATCGGGTCTTCCTTCTCGCCCATCTTGAACGCCACGCCGGGGGTGGTCGGCGCGACGATCAGGTCCACCCGCTCGAAGGCCTGCTGGAAATCGCGCCGCACCAGGGTACGCACCTTCAGGGCCTGGCCGTAGTAGGCGTCGTAGTAGCCGGCGGAGAGCGCGTAGGTACCGAGCATCACGCGACGCTTCACTTCGGTGCCGAAGCCGGCCGCGCGCGTCTTGCTGTACATGTCGATGACGTCGCGGGCGCCTGGGACGCGCAGCCCGTACTTGACGCCATCGTAGCGGGCCAGGTTGGACGAGGCCTCGGCGGGCGCGATCACGTAGTAGGCGGCCAGCCCGTACTCGGTGTGCGGCAACGACACCGGCTCGGTGCGGGCGCCCAGCTTTTCCAGCGCGCCGATCGCGGTGCGCACCGCCTGCTCCACCTCCGGATCCATCCCGTCGATGAAGTACTCGGCGGGCACGCCGAGCCGCAGGCCGTCGATGCCCTCCCGGAGGGACGCCGCGTAGTCCGGCACCGGCACGTCGACCGAGGTGGAATCCATCGGATCCACGCCCGCGATGGCTTGCAGCATGAGCGCGGCGTCCAGGGCGTCCTTGGCGAACGGGCCGATCTGGTCGAGCGACGAAGCGAAGGCGATCAGCCCGTAGCGCGAGACGCGCCCGTACGTCGGCTTCATGCCCAGGACGCCGGAGAAGGCGGCGGGCTGCCGGATCGAGCCGCCGGTGTCCGTGCCGAGCGTGAGCGCGGCCATGTCGGCCGCCACCGCCGCGGAGGCGCCGCCCGACGAGCCGCCCGGCACCCGCGCCAGATCCCACGGGTTGCGCGTGGTGAAGTAGGCGGAGTGCTCGGTGGAGGAGCCCATGGCGAACTCGTCCATGTTGAGCTTGCCGAGCAGGATCGCGCCCGCCGCGAAGAGCCGCGCGACCACGGTGGCGTCGTAGGGCGGGACGAAGCGATCGAGGATCTTCGAGCCGCAGGTAGAGCGGATCCCCCGCGTGCACAGCACGTCCTTGAGCGCGATCGGCACGCCGTCGAGCGGGCCGCGCGGCGTCCCGGCCCGGAAGCGAGCATCCGCCTCCGCGGCGGCGCGCAGGGCCTCCTCGCGGGTGACGGTGAGGAAGGCGCGCACCTGGGGGTCGAGCGCGTCGATGCGGGCGAGGTAGTCGGTGACCGCGGCGGTCGGGGTGGCCTCGCCACGGCGGTACCGCCCGGCCAGCTCGTGAGCGGTCAGCGACGCCAGCGTGCTCATCCGCGCTTCGCCCTACTCCTCGATGATCCGGGGGACGCGGAACAGCTCGCGGTGGCGGTCGGGGGCGTTGGCCAGCATGTCGTCCCGGGGCAGCGAGGGCACCTCGGTGTCGTCCCGCATGACGTTGGTGAGCGGCACCGCGTGCGACGTGGGCTCGACTTCGGCGGTGTCGAGGACGCGCAGCTTGTCGATGTAGGAGAGGATGCCGTCCAGCTCGCTGCGCATCCGCTCCTTCTCGTCGCCCGACAGCTCGAGCCGGGCCAGACGGGCCACGTGCTCGACCTGCTCGAGCGAGATTCGGGGACGGCCCGTCATATCTCCTCCAGGTGCGCGTACTGCAGCGAGAGCCGCTTGCGCCCCACGCTCGCGAAGTGCACGGTGGCGATCACGTCGCTGCCCTCGCGCTCCATGCCCACCAGCAGCCCCTCGCCCCAGCGGGCGTGACGGAGGCGCGCCCCGAGACGGAACGGGAAGTCGTCGCCGGCCTCCGCCTCGGCGGGGACGGGCCCCGCGTGGGGCATCGGCTCGGGCCGCCGCGCGTTCAGCAGCTGCAGCTGCTCCTCCGGGATCTCCAGGAGGAAGCGCGAGGGCTCCGCGACCCCGTAGCCCTGGATCCGGCGGTGCAGCGCATACGAGAGGAACAGGCGCTCCTGCGCCCGGGTGATGCCCACGTAGCACAGGCGCCGCTCCTCTTCCAGCTCCTCGGGCTCGAGCATCGAGCGCGAGTGCGGGAAGACGCCCTCCTCCAAGCCGGTGAGGAACACCACCGGGAACTCGAGCCCCTTGGCCGAGTGCAGCGTCATCAGCGTCACGCCGCCGGATTCGGCGTCGATCTCGTCGGTGTCGGCGACCAGCGCGACCGAGTCGAGGAACGCCTCGAGCGTCACCGGCTCGGGGCCCTGCGCCGGCTGGGTGGCGATGAACTCCTCGGAGGCGGATATCAGCTCCTCCAGGTTCTCGAGCCGCGCCTCCGCTTCGGCGGTGCGCTCCGCCTTGAGGGCGTCGCGGTAGCCCGAGGCTGCGCACACCTCGTCGATGAGCGCGGGCACCGCCAGCGCGCTCCGCCGCTCGGCGAGTCGCGCGATCAGCCGCGCGAAGTCTTCCAGGGCCCGACGGGGCTTGCCCGCGATGTCGGGCGGGATCATCGCGCACAGGGCGAGCAGCGAGCCGCCCGTCGCGCGGGCCGCGTCGGCGAGGCGGTCCAGCGTGGCCTTGCCGATGCCGCGGGCCGGCGCGGCCACCGCCCGCCGGAAGGCCACGTCGTCGAAGGGATTCGCGACCAGGCGCAGATAGGCGATCACGTCCTTGATCTCGCGGCGCTCGTAGAACCGCACGCCGCCCACGATCAGGTACGGGATGCCGGCCCGGCGCAGCGCGTCCTCGAGCACGCGGGACTGCGCATTGGTGCGATAGAACACCGCGACGTCGCGGTAGTCGCGCCCCTCGCGGTGCAGGGCTCGGATCTTCTGGGCCACGAAGGCGGATTCTTCGTTCTCGTCCCAAGCCCGGTACACCTCTGCGCGGTCGCCCTCGTGCTTCTCGGTCCAGAGGCGCTTGTCCTTGCGCGCCACGTTGTTGACGATGACGGCGGAAGCGATGTCGAGGATGCGCCTGGTCGAGCGGTAGTTCTGCTCCAGGGCGACCACGCGGCAGTCCGGGTAGTCCTGCTCGAAGTCGAGGATGTTGCGGAGGTCGGCGCCGCGCCAGCGGTAGACCGATTGGTCGGGATCCCCCACCACGCACAGGTTCCGGTGCTCCTCGGTCAGGAGCTGCACGATGCGGTACTGGGCGCGGTTGGTGTCCTGGTACTCGTCCACCAGCACGTGCGTCCACACGTTCCGGTACCAGCGGAGCGCTTCCGGGACCGTCTCGAGCAGGCGCACCACCCGCAGGAGCAGATCGTCGAAGTCGAGCGCGCCCGCGGCCCGCAGCTTGTCCTCGTAGAGCCGGTAGAGCGAGGCGATGCGCTCCTCCCGCGGGGTGCGGGCCAGCTGCTCCACGTCCTCGGGGCCCAGCATCTGATTCTTGCAGTGGCTGATGCGGTGGACGACCGTGCTCGGGGTGAGCGTCCGCTCGTCGAAGTCCAGCTCGCGCAGCGCCTCCTTCACCAGGCTCTGCCGGTCGTCCTCGTCGTAGATCACGAACGACGGCCGGAGCCCGGCCTGCACCGCGCGCTCGCGCAGGACGCGCACGCAGGCGGCGTGGAAGGTGGCGATGATCGGCGGGCGGATGCCGGCCGGCAGCAGCAGGTCCTCCACCCGGCGCCGCATCTCCTCCGCCGCCTTGTTGGTGAACGTCACCGCCAGGACGTGGCGCGGGTGCACGCCCTCGACCGCGAGCAGATAGGCGATCCGGTGGGCGATCACGCGGGTCTTGCCGCTCCCCGCCCCGGCCAGCACGAGCACCGGCCCCTTCGTGGTGGTGACCGCGTCGCGCTGCGGAGGATTCAGACGGGCGAGGAGGCTTTCTGCGGTCACTGCGGGATGCGGCATGGGAACAAACGATACCACAGGGGGTAGACCACCGCGGCGTGACGGCTACGGGGCCGTGAAGGCTATCGGGACGTGAGGGCTACCGGAACTTCCTTTTCAAATGCGCTCGGCTCGCCTGCGGCGGCCCCTCGCCAAGCCACTGCCCAGGACAACCGTCCGGGGTCGACGCGACGCTACTCGACCGTGACCGACTTCGCGAGGTTGCGGGGCTGATCGACGTCGCGTCCGAGGCGGACCGCGACGTGATAGGCGAGCAGCTGCATCGGGATCGACAGCAACATCGGCGTCAGCAGGTCGCCGGCCACCGGCACCGGCAGCATCACGTCCGACTTGGCGGTCAGCTCGCGATCGCCCTCGTGGCCGACGGCGATCACGCGCCCGTCGCGGGCGCGCACCTCCTCGATGTTGCCCATCATGCGGTCGTACGAAGCATCGCGCGGGGCCAGCGCGATCACCGGGAAGCCGTCCTCCAGCAGCGCGATCGGCCCGTGCTTCATCTCGCCGGCCGGATAGCCCTCCGCGTGCACGTAGGACAGCTCCTTGAGCTTGAGCGCGCCTTCCAGCGCCAGCGGATAGCTGATGCCGCGGCCGAGGAAGAGGAAGTTCTTGTGCCGCGAGACGTCGCGGGCCAGATCGGCCACCGCGTTCTCCATCTCGAGCGTTTGCTCCATGAGCCGCGGCAGCTCGAGCAGGCCCTGGATGTGCTTGCGCCCGTCTTCCGCATTCAGCGCCCCGCGCCGGCGGCCCAGCCAGAGGGCCAGCAGGTAGCACGCGACCAGGGTGGCGGTGAAGGTCTTCGAGGACGCGACGCCGATCTCGGGGCCGGCGTGGGTGTAGAGCGTCCCGGTGGCCTCACGCGACAGCGCCGAGCCAACCACGTTGGTGATGCCCACGATCGGTGCGCCCTTGGCCCGGGCCGCCTTGACGGCCCCGAGAGTATCGGCGGTCTCGCCGGACTGCGAGAGCGCGATCACCAGGGTCTCGGGGCCGAGCACCGAATCGCGATAGCGGAACTCCGAGCCCAGGTCCACCTCGGAGGCGATGCCGGTCAGGCGCTCCAGCATGAAGCGACCGACGATGGCCGCGTGGTACGACGTGCCGCACGCCACCAGGACTATTCTCTGGATGCCGGCCGTGACGTCGGGATCGAGCTGCACGTCGGGCAGCACTACCGTGCCGCCCTCCGGCTGCACGCGTCCCCGCATGGTGTCGGCGGCGGCCCGCGGCTGCTCGTAGATCTCCTTGAGCATGAAGTGCCGGTAGCCGCCCTTCTCGGCCAGGATCGGATCCCACAGGATCCGCGACGGAGCCCGCTGCACCGGGGCGCCGTCGAGCTGGCTGATCTCGACGCCGCGGCGGGTGACCACCGCCACGTCCTCGTCCTCCAGCACCACCACATCGCGCGTGTGCGACAGGATGGCCGGGATGTCGGAAGCCAGGTAGGTCTCGTTCTCCCCGAGGCCGACCACCACGCTGCCCGCGCCCAGCTTGGCCGCCACCAGCCGGTCGGGCATGCGCCGGTGGAGCACCACGATCGCGTAGGAGCCGCGCAGCTCGCGCAGCGCACGGCGCACCGCCTCGTCCAGACGCGGGGTGTCGTGCAAGTGGCGCTCGATCAGGTGGGCGATGACCTCGGTGTCGGTCTCCGACTTGAAGGCGTGGCCTTCCGCCTGCAGACGCTCCTTGATGGGCAGGTAGTTCTCGATGATGCCATTGTGCACCACCACCAGATCGCCGGAGCCGTCGGTGTGCGGGTGCGCGTTCTCGTCGGTGGGCCGGCCGTGGGTGGCCCAGCGGGTGTGGCCGAGTCCGATGCGGCCCTCGATCGGCTTCTCGCGCAGCAGGCCTTCCAGCACCTTGATCCGGCCGGCGGCCCGGCGGATCTGCAGGCCGGCGGGGCCGATGACCGCCGCGCCCGCCGAGTCGTACCCGCGGTACTCGAGCCGCTTGAGCCCCTCGAGCACGACGTCGATCGCACTCTTGTCCCCGACGTAGCCGACGATCCCGCACATGACGCTACTCCTGGTGCTTGGGGGCCTTCGTCTTCTGCTTCCGCGCGACCCAGCCCTCGCGCGTCTCCTGGCGGCCGCGCGCCACCGCCAGCGCGCCGGGCGGCACGCTCTTGGTGATCACCGAGCCGGCCGCCACGTAGGCCCCCTCGCCGATGGTCAGCGGCGCCACCAGGCTCGAGTTGGTGCCCACGAACACCGAGTCCGCGATCACCGTCTCGTGCTTGGCCACGCCGTCGTAGTTGCAGGTGATCGTGCCCGCGCCGATGTTCACGCCGTCGCCCATGGTGGTGTCGCCGATGTAGGAGAGATGCGGCACCTTGGAGCCACGGCCGATGCGCGACTTCTTGAGCTCCACGAAGTTGCCGATCTTGGCCTTGGCCCCGACGCGGCTGGCCGGGCGCAGATGGCAGAAGGGACCGAGCTGCGCGTCCTCCTCCACGGTGGATTCGCTGAGCACGCAGTACGGCTTGAGCAGCACGCGATCGCCGATGGTGGTATCCGACACGTGGCAGCCCGCGCTCACCACGCACTCGGCGCCCACCGTGGTGCGGCCTTGCAGGATCACCCCCGGATGGAGCACGGTGTCGGCGCCGATGGTCACCGTGTCGTCCACGTAGGTGCTGGCCGGGTCGATCACGGTGACGCCGGCCATCATCAGCCGATCGAGAATGCGGCGGCGCATGATCGCGCCCAGCTCGGCCATCTGCTTGCGGTCGTTCACGCCCAGGCACTCGCTCGGATCCTCGGTGATCACCGCCTCCAGCGGCTGACCCTGGCGGTGCAGGATGCCGATCACGTCGGTCAGGTAGTACTCGTGCTGCTGGTTGTCCGGGGTGACCTGGGCCAGCGCGGGCCAGAAGCGGGCGGCGTCGAAGCAGTACACGCTGGTGCCGATCTCGCGAATGGCGCGCTGGGCCGCGGTGGCATCGCGGTGCTCGACGATGCCCACCGGCCGGCCCCGCTCGCGGACCACGCGGCCGTAGCCGGCGGGGTCGGGCACTTCGGCGGTCAGGAGCGTTGCGGCCGCACCGGTCTGCACGTGGTGATCGACCAGCCGCTGAAGGCTCGCCGCCGAGAGCAGCGGGCCGTCCCCGGGCAGCACCAGGACGGGGCCGGGCGCATCGCCGCAGGCCACGTGGGCCTGGAGCACCGCGTGACCGGTGCCGAGGCGCTCCTTCTGCTCGACGAACGCCACGCCGGCCGCGGGATCGATCGCCGCCCTCACGTCGTCGGCGCTCCGTCCGACCACGAGCACGATCCGGGCCCCGACGGCGCGGGCCGCGTCGACCGGATAGGCGATCAACGGGCGGCCGCAGAGAGAGTGGAGGACCTTGGGGCGAGCCGAGCGCATGCGCTTGGCCTCGCCGGCGGCGAGAATGACGGCGGTGAGCTGAGCCATGATGCCAACAATCGTAGCACGCGGCATGCCACGCACTGCGGTCGGCGCCGCGGCGCGAAGCAGAGCAGAGCCTCCTGTCCCGGCGCGATGTTCTCGGCCGGGCGGCTGCGCGAGGAAGCGCCGGTCAGCGCGCCCTGTTGCGGAGATGAGACAGGATCCGGGTCATCCTGTCGGGCAGAGGACACGAAAACTGCGCTGGCGCGCCGGTCGAGGGGTGCACGAAGGCCAGCGAGGCGGCGTGCAAGGCGACGCCACCCAGCTGCTCGAGCAGCGTGGTCAGGATCGGATCGCCCCCGGGCCCCGCGCGGCGGGCCCGGTAGGTGTCATCGCCGAGCAGCGGGTGGCCGAGCGCGGCCAGGTGGACGCGGATCTGGTGGGTGCGGCCGGTCTCCAGCCGACATTCGAGGAACGTGACCGCCGCTGCGCCGGTGCCGAAGCGCTCGAGCACCCGGTAGTGCGTCACCGCTCGCTTGCCCCGGCCCTCGTGCACGACGGCCATGCGGATGCGGGAGCGCGGGTCCCGGCCGATGGGCGCGTCGATCTTGCCCTGGTCGCGGCGCAGCGCGCCCTGGGCCAGGCAGAGGTAGCGCCGGGTGACCGTGCGGCGCGCGAGCTGGGCGGTGAGCGAATCGTAGGCCGCCTGGGTCTTCGCGAGCACGATCAGCCCCGAGGTGCCCTTGTCGAGCCGGTGCACGATGCCGGGGCGGCGCGGGCTGCCGATGCCGGCCATCTCGGGCGCGTGCGCCAGCGCCGCCGCGGCCAGCGTGCCGACGAGTCGCCCCGCTCCGGGATGGGTCACCATGCCGACGGGCTTGTCCACCACCAGCACGTCCCGATCCTCGAACACCACGGTGAGCGCCACGGGCTCGGGGGCGAGCCCCTCGCGGGGAGCCGGCGGCATGGCGACCTCGACGCGCTCGCCCTCGCGGATCCGGTGCCCGGCCTTCACCGCCCGGCCATCGATCCGCACGCGCCCGTCCTCGATGAGCGCTTTGACGCGCATCCGGGAAAGGGCGCCGAGCCGCCCCGCAAGCCAGCTATCGAGCCGGGCGCCGCCTTCACCGGGGCCCACCGATCCCGTCCACGGACGATCCGGGGACGTGTCCTCCATCTGGCCCGGCCGCAGGCTCAGCGGGGCGGCGACGGGGCCCTCAACATCTGCAAGGCGAGCAGCGCCACGCCGACGCTGATGGCGGAGTCGGCCACGTTGAAGGCGGGCCAGTGGTACCCGCGCCAGTAGAAGTCGAGGAAGTCGACCACCGCCCCGAAGCGGGCACGGTCGATCAGGTTGCCGACTGCGCCGCCGAAGATCATCCCCAGGGCGAGCGGCGTGAGTCGCCCGCCCCCGGGCAGCATTCGCAGCCCGACCATGGCCAGGATGGCGAGCGCGCCGATGGACAGGAGCGCCACCAGCCACCGCCAGCCGGCGGGCATGCCGGCGAGCATCCCGAAGGCGAGGCCCGGGTTCATGACGAGCGTCAGGGAGAAGAACGAGTCCAGTACCGGCCGCGGAATCCCGGGCGGCAGGCGGTGCAGCGCCCAGTACTTGGTGACCTGGTCGAGAATCAGGACCGCGAGCGCGGTGCCGGTGGCGGCGGTCACCGGGGGAGCGCGATCACGACGGGCGTGCAGCGCTCGCAGAGGGTCGGATGCGCGGCGTCCTCGCCGACCCGGGCGCTCCAGGTCCAGCAGCGCTCGCACTTCTTCCAGCCCAGCGCCTTCGCGGGCACCACCGCGAGCGCGAGGCCGGGGATCTCCGCGCTCTCGAAGGCGATGGCCTGGCCGGCGGGCGGGGCGCCGGCGAGACCGACGGGCGTCCACAGGATGGCGGAACCCACCGGCATCGGCCGTTCGCGGTATGCGCCTCCGGCCGGGGTGAGGCTTACGCCGGTCGGCGGCGAGGCCTCCGCGACACGATCGAGAGCGAAGTTGCCCTGGTCGGCATCCATCGCCGTAACGCATAGCAACTTCCTCGCCGCGGCAACGAGGGTCTTTGGGACCTCGGCCCCTGTCGTAAGTCCATTGTCATGAGGAGGTTGCGGATCGATACCGCCCTGGCGCCGCGAGCCGACCGGAACGCCTACACCGTTGCGATACCCGACCAGCTTCAAAACTGTTACTGAACTGAAACACCCCCAAAAAGGCTCGTTTAGGGGCAGTCGGTCTTCCCGGGCGCCGCGCGGGGCGGCACGGACTGCGAGAGCGGCGCGCCGACGAGCAGCTCGCCGCCCACGATGTCCGCGAGGGGCCCGGCCAGCGCCGGCTCGGTCGCGCCGTCGAGGTAGAAGCGCAGCGTGCCGTTCGGGAAGGGTCGCTCGCCCTCGCCGGCCCACGTGGCCCAGAGGCGCACGACCGCGCCTGGGCCGTGCGCGTTCAGCAGGACGTGCTCGACGCGGCCGTCGACGGCGTCGTCGCGCAGCCAGTGGTTGCGGTCGTCGTTCGCGTACCAGCCGGGCCGGTCGGGCGCGACGGTCGCAGGATCGGTCGACGAGGCCTCGCGGCAGACGTAGGCCGGCTCGGGCCAGCGCGCGAGGGCGCCGCGGTCGGTCATCTCGGCCAGCAGCGACTCGAGCGTGACCTCCGGCTGCGCGACCGCGGGCGCGCGATCGGCCGGCCGCGAGGTGCAGGCCGCGAGCAGCAGCGCGCAGCCGCCCGCGCGCCGCGCGAGGCTCACCAGCACGGACGCGCGGCGGCCGTCGGCGGGCACG
>Ga0081455_10005337_pt1 | contig 14114 bp, 11 predicted proteins | sample TabmetS3T2R1_FD_70207 | JGI IMG/M metagenome (GOLD analysis project Ga0081455, IMG submission 70207) | Tabebuia heterophylla rhizosphere microbial communities from the University of Puerto Rico - S3T2R1 | ecosystem: Host-associated > Plants > Roots > Rhizosphere ... | reverse complement strand
CACCGTCTCCAGCGCCAACCAGCAGCCGGTCCCGATCGCCAGCGTGGCGAAGGTGATGACCGCCTACGTCCTGCTCGAGCACTACCCGCTGAGTGCGGGCGACAGCGGCCGGCGATTCGTGGTCCGTCAGCGCGATGTCGTGGACACCGAGACGAGGCGCCGCGAGGGTCAGTCGATCGTCGCTGTCCGCGCCGGCGAGCAGCTCACCGAGCGCGATGCGCTGATGGTCGAGATCGACCAGCTAAAGAGTCAGCTGCTGTGGGCTGAGGTCGAGTGCGGCTCCAATCACGGGAACGGCGCGTGCCTACGTCGCGAGCGCACTGGCAAGTGCAACTGCACTGCCGGCGAGCAACTCCGCGAGTTGCTCGAGGCAGCGGAAGTCGTGCGAGCGAGGTTTGGCGACAGCGTGGAGAGCGACATCCTATTCGCCGAACTCGACGTCGCGATCGCGAAGGTAAAGGTGCGGCCGTCCAGTTTGTGACAGCCGTGGCGACGTGCAGCGCTTCAATGATCGGCACCGGGCAATGCGCACGATGATGACGTCGTTCTCGATGCGGAAGATGATGCGCCAATCGCCGGATGCGGTAGTGCCCCTTCAAGTCGCCTCGGAGGGCTTTGGCGCCCCAGACGTGCGGCCACGAGCGCCGCTGTCAGCGGCGGGCCGCGTGTGCGCGTCCGGCGGTGATCTTGCCGAGGACTCGACGGCGCGCGACTCATGCCGCGACCGACTCGCTGACACCCCGCGTATCTGGATACATCAGCGCGCGAATCGAGCGGCCTATCTCGGGTCGCACGCGCCGGGGGTTGCGCCTGTCACCGACGCGAACCACCCATGCAACGCAGTGAAACTTCAACTGAATCAGTAGCGGGGTGGACGGGGCTCGAACCCGCGGCCTCCGGCGTGACAGGCCGGCGTTATAACCAGCTTAACTACCACCCCAAACAGAGGAGGAGCCTTGTAGCGCACGGCCTCCGGCGTGTCAAAGCCGAAGTTGCTCAACCCAAGCCATCCCTCGCCGCCGCAATCGCCGCCAACGCAGCACGCGCCTTGCTGACGCACTCGTCGTACTCCGCATCAGGCTTGCTCGCCTCGACGATACCCGCACCCGCCTGCACCGTGAGCTCTCCCGCCTGCTCCACGACAGTTCGAATCGCGATCGCAAAATCCATGTTGCCGTCGAAGCCGAGATAACCGACCGCACCACCGTAGACGTTGCGCACCGTGGGCTCCTGCGCCTCGATGATCTGCATCGCTCGCACCTTCGGCGCACCACTGAGCGTACCTGCCGGGAACGTCGCACGCAGGACGTCGATCGCATCGCGCCCCGGCGCGAGCTCACCGTGCACGTTCGAGGTGATGTGCATGACGTGCGAATAGCGCTCGCACACCATGCGCTCGGTCACGCGCACCGTGCCCGGTTTCGAAATGCGCCCGATGTCGTTGCGGCCCAGATCCACCAGCATCACGTGCTCGGCGACTTCCTTTGGATCGTCGAACAACTCGCGTTCGATGCGCGCGTCGTCCGCGGCGTCGAGCCCGCGCGGGCGCGTGCCGGCGATCGGGCGCAGTTCGGCGCGGCCGTGTTCCAAACGCACCATGACTTCGGGACTCGCGCCAGCGATCTGCAGCTGCCCGAAGCGCAAGAAATACATGTACGGCGACGGGTTGATCACGCGCAGCGCCCGATAGACGTCGAACGGATCGACGCCGGCGCTCGGCGTTCGCAGGCGTTGGCTGAGCACGACCTGAAAGATGTCGCCGGCCCGGATGTACTCCTTGCATTGCTCCACCGCGCGACAGAAACCAGGGCGGTCGAACGACGACGCCGGCAACGTCCAGGCCATGTCTTTGCGCGGAAACGGCATGGGCCGAATGCGCGCGGGTTGCATCAGGCGCGCCTGAGCGCGATCGATGCGCGCCACGGCTGCCGCGTACGTGTCTTGGAGATCCTCGTGATCATCGATGCGCGCAGGCACGACCACGCGAATCGAGTGGCGCAGGTTGTCGAAGATCAGCACGGTGCCGGCGATCGAGAACGTGAACAGCGGTTCGCTTGCCACACGCGCGGCATGCTGGCCGTTGATCGTGGGCTCGAAGCTGCGCGACGCGTCGTAACTGACGAAGCCGACTGCTCCGCCCCAAAAGCGCGGCAACGACGGTTGCGGGGCTGGCCGGTAACCCTCCAACGTGTCGCGCAGCGCCTGCCAAGGGTCGCTCACCATGCGCACCCGCAAGCCATCCGCGCGCAGCTCCTCGTAGCGATCCGGCAGGCCGCGCACGATCAGATCGGGCTCGAAGCCCACGAAGCTGTAGCGGGCCCATTTCTCGCCACCGACCACGCTTTCGAGCAGATAACTACCGAGCCCGTCCCCGACGCTGGCGTACGCCACTACGGGTGTCATGGAGTCGGCCAAAAGCTCGCGAGAGACGGGCACCACACTGCCCTGCTTCGCAAGCGCCACGAACTCTTCGAAGCTAGGCTCGATTCGGCGCATCCGATCCACGACGTATCACCCCCAGGCTGGCATCGCCAAGGGGCAGGCAGCGAAGCAGCATCGCGATGCCGTTCAGGTGCGTTTGTGCTAAGGCAGCGCCCGAGGACAGACCGACATCATGAGCGAGCCCCAACTCAACCAAGTGGACCCCGAAATCGCCGACCTGATTCGCAAGGAGGCCCAGCGCCAGCACGACAAGGTGCGGCTGATCCCGAGCGAGAACTACGCGTCGCGTGCGGTGCTCGAGGCCACTGGCTCCGTGCTTTCCAACAAGTACAGCGAGGGTTATCCGGGCAAGCGCTACTACGAGGGCCAGCAGTACATCGACCAGGTCGAGACGCTCGCCATCGAGCGCCTCAAACGGCTATTCGGCGTGGACCACGTCAATGTGCAGTGTTACTCCGGTTCGCCCGCGAACTTCGCCGTGTACTTCGCGTTTTGCAAACCCGGCGATCCCATCGTGGGCATGGGGCTGCCGAGTGGCGGTCACCTCACGCACGGCTGGAACGTGTCCGTGACCGGCACGTATTTCAAATCGCATCAGTACGGCGTGCGCCGCGATGACCAGCGCATCGACTTCGACGAGGTCGCCCGGCTGGCGCGTGAACACAAACCCAAGCTGCTGTGGTGCGGCGGCACGGCGTATCCGCGCATCATCGACTACGCGAAGTTCGCGGAAATCGCGCGCGAGGTCGGCGCGATCCTGGTCGCCGACATCGCGCACATCTCGGGCCTGATCGCCGGCGGCGCGCATCCGTCGCCGCTCGGCAAGGCCGAGATCATCACCAGTACCACGCACAAGACGCTGCGCGGCCCGCGCGGCGGCATGATCCTGTGCGACGACAAGCACCGCGCCGCGATCGACAAGGCGGTGTTCCCCGGCTTGCAAGGCGGACCACACAACGGCACGACCGCCGCCATTGCCGTGGCCGCCAAGGAAGCCAGCACCGACAGCTTCAAGAAGTACGCGCACGCCGTGGTGGAGAACGCCAAAGCCATGGCCGAGACGCTGCTCTCACGCGGCATCAGCTTGGTCACCGGCGGCACCGAGAATCACCTGCTGCTCGCCGACCTCACGCCCAAGCAAGTGCCCGGGAAAGTCGCCGCCAAGGCGCTCGATCGCGCCGGAATCGTGTGCAACTACAACTCGATCCCGTTCGATCCCAGAAAACCCTTCGACCCGAGCGGCATCCGCCTCGGCACGCCCGCGATCACCAGCCGCGGCATGGGTGTGGGCGAGATGAAGATCATCGCGAACTTCATCGCGGACGTGGTCGAGCAACCGGGCGACGAGAAACTGATCGAGCGCATCGCGGGCCAGGTCCGCGAGCTGTGCGGCAAGTTCCCCGCTCCCGGCCTGCAGCTGTAAGCGTCAGGCGCTCGTGCTGTCGTGGGGGTCCCGCCCACCCTCACCCACCCACCTGAGGGCCGAAATGTTGACGGCTCCCCGTCTCGCGCTCGAAGATCGAGTTATGGCTGCTGAGGTGCGCAGCGCAGATCGGGCTCGAGGTACGCAGCGCGTTCTTGGCGTGTTGTGCATGCTCGCGGCGTGTCTGGTCGCAGGTGTCGCGCTGTTGCCGGAGCCCGAGGCGCATGCCGCCATCGGCGTGCAAGTGCAAGTCGCCGGAGTCGCGGTCGATCTCAACGTGGATCCGGGGCAGACCGCGACGCGCATGGCCCGGCACTTTCTGGAGCAAACGATCGAGCTCGAAGCCGCGGGCATGACCCAAACCATCACGCGCGAAAGTCTCGGCGTGCGCGTCGATCGCGAGCACTTGACCGAGTTGCTGACGCAGGCCGCCGATAGCAGCTCGCCGCTGCGCCGCGTGCACGCCGAAGCCATGGGCCGCCGGCCGCTCGCATTGCCCATGCCCGCAGCGCTCGATCCGGCGCGCGCGACCCCATTCGTGCTCAGGCTCAAAGATGCGATCGACCGCCCTGCCATCGAACCGCACATCGATCCGCGCAAACAGCTGGTGTTTGCCGCGCAGCCGGGTTTGCAACTCGATGTCTACGGTACATTCGAGCGCATCGAACAAGCGTTGCGCGTGGGTACGCCCCGCATCGAAGCTGCGCTGGCCTCGATCCCAACGCAGCAGCCGACCAGCGAGTTCGACGGCCTGGATCTGCACGCCGTGCTGGGCGAGTTCGAAACGCGCTACAACCGCGCCAGCATCTCCGACGATCGCACGCACAACCTCAAAACTGCGGCGCAGAAGATCGACGGCTACGTGCTCGCGCCCGGAGCCACGTTCGACTTCAACACGATCGTCGGTAGTCGCACGACCAGCCATGGTTTCCGCCCCGCGCCGGTCATCGCCGACGGCGAACTGGTGGACGGCATGGGCGGCGGAACGTGTCAGGTAGCGAGCACGCTGCACGCCGCAGTGCTGTTCGCCGGCTTGCCCATTCTCGCGCGCTCGCCGCACTCGCGGCCGAGCTTCTACATCAAGCTCGGGCTCGACGCGACGGTCGTGGATGGCGCCCAGAACTTTCGTTTCAAGAACGATCGCGCCTACCCGATCGTGCTCGGGGTGCGCGTCGAGGACGGTCGCGTGTACGCGAGCTTGCACGGCCCCAAGCGCGACCACACCGTCACGTTCATCCGCCACATCGACGCTAGCCTGCCCTTCGAAGAGCGCGTGGTCTTCGACCCGACCTTGCCGTCCGGCTTACGCGTGTTGAGCCAGCGCGGCGTGCCTGGCTTCAAGATCACGCGCTTTCGGATCGTCACCGACGATACCAGCCACGTCAGCGTGCGCGAGCGCAGCGAGGATAGTTACCCGCCGACGCCGCAACTCTGGCGCGTCGGAATCGGACGCGAGCCTGGGCCGGGCTTCGAGCGCCCGCGCAACGACCCGCATCCCGAGTACGTAGCGGACGAATTCCTGCAAATGACGCAAACCGAGTCCGGGACCTACGACGTGACCCGCGACAGCGGACGCACGGGCAGTTACGGTTGGATCGCGCGCGAAGGCTTGCTAGTTCACAAGCCGTGATCGAGCGCCTGCAACCATGAGCGTACGCGACAAGCATGTGCTGGTAGCCGTCTGCGGCGGCATCGCTGCGTTCAAAGCCGTGGAACTGGTGCGCGAACTCGGCCGGCGCGGCGCCAAGGTCAAAGTCGCCATGACGCCGAACGCGACGCGCTTCGTCGGCCCGATCACGTTCACCGGCATCACGGGCGAGCCTGCGATCACGGATCTCTGGGATGCGAGTTACGCCGGCGAAATCCACGTAGCGCTCGCCGATTGGGCCGACGCCTTGGTGATCGCACCCGCCACCGCGAACGTGCTCGCCCGCGCCGCGCATGGCCTCGCGGACGACGTGGTGCTGGCCTGTTTCGCCTGCGCCGATTGTCCGGTGCTGATGGCGCCGGCGATGCACGAGCGCATGTGGCGCCGGCCCAGCACCCAGCGCAACCTGGAGCGCCTGAAAGCCGACGGTGTGCGCACGGTCGGGCCCGTCGAGGGCGCGCTCGCGAACGGACGCGTGGGCATGGGGCGCATGGCCGAGCCGGCGCAAATCGCCGACGCGTTGGTGCAGCTGATGGCGTCGGCCAGCGATTTCGCCGGCAACACCATCGTGATCAGCGCCGGTCCCACGCTCGAAGACATCGACCCGGTGCGCTACATCAGCAACCGCAGTAGCGGGCGCATGGGTTACGCCCTGGCGAGCGTCGCGCGCTCACGCGGCGCGCGCGTCGTGCTCGTGACGGGGCCGACCGCGCTCGCTCCACCCGATGGCGTGGAAGTCGTGAACGTGCGCAGCGCGCTCGACATGCAAGCTGCGATCGTTGGCACCCTGAAGCAAGCCGACGTGGTGATCATGACGGCCGCGGTCGCAGATTATCGTCCCGCCCAAGCGCGCGCGCAGAAGATCAAAAAACAGGGCGACAGCATGCAGCTCGAGCTGATCAAGAACCCGGACATCCTGGCCGAGCTCGGACACAAGCGCAGCGGCAAGCGCCCGGTGCTGGTCGGCTTCGCGATGGAAACCGAAGACGTCGCAGCCTACGGCCGCAAAAAGCTGCTCGACAAACGCGTCGATTTGGTCGTCGCGAACGAGGCGCGCGTAGCGTTCGGCGGTGACGATACCCAGGCCACGCTGGTCTCGCAGGCAGAGGACGACGCGCTGCCGCCGATGTCGAAGATCGAACTCGCGCAGCGCATCCTCGATCGCGTGCGCGCGTTGCTGCCGCGCTCGCGTTCGCTCAAAGAAAGTCGACGGGCCCGGCTCCTTCGCGGACCAAGACCGGTTCGTCCCCGGAAAGGTCGATCACGGTCGAAGGCGTGAGACCGACGCCCTCGGCGTCGAGAACCAGCTCGAGTTCCGGAAAGCGCTGCTCGATTTCGGCGGGATCGATCAGGAACTCACCGTCGACCGACGCGCTAGTCGACACCAGCGGCCGGCCCAACGCGTGCGTCAGCGCCAACGTCACTGGATGGCTCGGAACGCGCACGCCCACGGTCTTGCGTTTCATACGCAACAGCCGCGGCACCTCTTTGGTCGCCGTCAAGATGAACGTGTATGGCCCCGGCAACAGCCGCCGCATCACACGGTAGGCGGCGTCGCTCACGAGCGCGTAGCGTGCAATATCGGCCAAGTCGGGACACACGAACGACAGCAGTTGGTGATGCGACATGCCTTTCATGCGATACATCGCCTCCACGCCGCGCTTGCTCAGCAAATCGCAGCCCAGGCCGTACACCGAGTCCGTGGGGTACGCGATCACGCCGCCGCGCTCGAGCGCAGACAGGGCGTGAGCGATCTTGCGAGGTTCCGGATGGCGGGCGTTGACGTGAATCTGCATGGAACAGCGGTCGTGACGAGGGCGCCCGCCGTGGCTCGGGTGCGCGGCGGCTGAGCCGCGACCGGGAGCCAGTCACTCGGGCGCGAGACTAGTGCACGGGCTGCGCGCAGGGGTCAAGCGCTGCCGATGCCTGCGAATGGGGTTGAAAGCGCACCGGGAATTAGACAATTTGCTGCGCCTGACGGTTTAGGTCGTAACAAGAGCACCCTGCATGAGTGACGCTTCCTCTGGTCCGTTTCTGGTTTTGACTGCCATCTGCGACGCCTCGGCGCGCCCAGCTGCGATTACGCTCGGGCACGGCGACGCCATGGAACGCGCGCTCAACGCTGCCGCGGGCCAAGAAACCGAGGGCATAGACCTCGTGGAATTGCCGATCGCTCCCGCCGCATTCGCTGCGCTGCGCAAGCATCTCGGCTACAACGATGGCACGGTCACCGTCTACGATTTGTTCCCGCTTTCCTCGAAGCTCGAAGCGCGCTACCGCAACATCGCCGGCCAGTTCCTCGCGGCCGAAGCGTTGTGGACCCTCGAAGAACAGGGCTTGTTGTCGGGCGTACCGTTCACAGTGAATTTCGAGCTCCCGCGCGGTTGGGACAAGGACCCCAAGAAGCTCCACGCGCGCTTGGTGGAAGAACACGCGCTCGAACTCGGCGACCGCGCAGTCCAGATTTTCAAAGACATCAAGACGGCCTGGAACGCTTCCGCGACCGTGGCCGCGTAACCCCGTTCGTCGCGACGAGCTGGAGCGACTTGCGCTGCGTCACCCAGGCGCTACCGGCCACGGCGAAGCGCCAGGCCACAGCCTGGTGCGCCGGGCTCGCGTAGCCGATACCCACGCGCGGACCCCGCAAGATGCCGCCAGGCGCCGGTGCATCCAACACGCATAGGCCGTCACGCGCGAACAGCGGAGCGCCGGACAAAGACGCGTCGAGCGCGAGCGCAGCCCCGACTTTACCCGGCCCGGTCAGCAGCGCCGGCCCTCGCAAACCTCCACGCCGCGCCTCGATCAAGGCGTGTCCCGCGACAGGCTCGCAGGCGCGAATCAGCACGGCAGCACCCTCCCCGGTCGCGTTCGTGACCAGGTTCAGCATCTGGTGCATGCCGTAGCAGAGATACACGTAGGCGTGCCCGGGCGGCCCCCACATTGGCGCATTGCGCGGCGTTAGGCCCATGCGGCAGTGGCTCGCGGTATCGTCCGGATGGCAATAGGCTTCGACTTCCGTGATGCGCAACAGGACCTCGCCGCGACACAGCAGTTTGCCGAGCAACGCCTCGGCTACCAGCAGCGCATCGCGCGCATAGAAGGCTTGCGGCAACACACGCGCCGTGTGGTGCAGTGAATCCTCCAAGCCTCGCGCAACGGGAATCCGCATGGACTTCGAGCCCAATGCATACGCTGCGCGCGCAGCAACTGGCAATCCTCGATCGCCCGCTCCGACTGTTTAGATCGCCGGCTCTGCGAACCGCGCCAGGCCGTCGCGGAGCAAGCTCTGAACCCGCGTCGGCGCGTTGTATACGGCGTACAGGCCCCCGCAAATCCGCCGCGCGCGCTCGCGCTGCGCGCGCTGCGCGTCGAAGTTCGGCGGAAACAACCCGCGTACGAACGCATTTTCTACGAGGTCCAACACGACGTGAATGCGTGTCTCGCGGCTCGTGTTGCGCAAGCGATGCGGAAACGCGAAGTCACCGAACCAAAACTCACCGGGTTGCCAACGACAATCTTCATGGCAGAGCTGCATCAGCACGCCGCGGTTCGTGACCACCGGAATGTGCACGCGCACGACGCCGCGATCGAGTTCGTGGTCGCGGTGCCAGAAGATGTCGGCGCCCGGCGCCAGCTGCATGATCCGCACGCGCTGTTTTTCGCACGCGAGTTGATCGAGCACGTGAGCCAGGTACGGCGTACTCTGCAATGCCTTGGTTGGTTCGAACGTGCCTTCGAAGCTGCCGATTTCCTCGGGCTGTCCATTGGCGGTCATGAGCCCCACGCCGGCCCACCCCCCGTTGTGATACGCGCGATGATTCTGCGCCGCCGCATGCGCCGACAGCGCCCGCTCCACATCATCGCGCAGGCGCGCGCGATCGAACGTCAGACGCAGTCGGCAAGTGAGTGGAACTTGCAGCACGCGCGCAGCGACTTGCCAAGGATAAGCATGGCCGAGTTTCATCTGCGGACGCTAGCAGCGTGTAGGCAAGTGGGATGTGAACGGCACCACGTTTGAAGCGTTATCGCACCGCGGTGGCCTGCACGTTTGAGCAACCACAGAATTGGGACACGCACCTCGCGTGCTCGTTGCGTCAGTCAGCAATCAATCTGAACGAGTCTTGATCCTGATCCTCTGTTATGCCGGCCGATGGGAAGCTCTCGTCCGTATCGATGGGCTTGGTAGGAGCTTTGAGCCACGAGAGGGCCCCTTTGCTAAGCATCAGGAGTTCGTAACCGACCCAGAGCGTTGATGACGTTTGCGCGGTAATCAGAGGACAACGTCCTAACAGGGCCGTGGGATACAGCAGAAAAATCGCAAGCTGAAACCACTTCAACTGTTTGCGTACCGCATAGGCGAACAGCGTGACCGTCACGACGCCGAACAAGGAGTGGCAACCAGAGATCACCAACTGCACCTGATTGTTAGTCGGGGCGACACATATCGTGCCGCAATGCAGCACAGACAGGACAACCGCAATTCCGGTGAGTGCCTGTGTGGTCTTACGATTGATCCAGCGCTGGGCATTCAGTTGCCACCAGAGACTAATGCTCATGGCGGCATATATGACGTCGCAGGCGATCAGACCGGCACCGGAAAACGTCACCTTTCCCGTCAGAAACATCCCGAGAATGTGAGTCGGACCATAACAGGAGCTGGCCAACGCCCAGCCTTCCATATAGTCGAGCCCGTCTTGTGCTCGGAATCTTTGAAACGCCCGCAGCGATACGCCGAAATTGGCCGCGCATAAGAACACGACCAGCGCCAGCGTGTGAGTGGGCTGCTCAGTCGACTTCCACCACGCGAGTGCCAAACCTGCCTGCATCCACAGGTACTGACCAGCAATAGTTAGGTCATGGAATAGTCGGTGAGGATCCTTACTGTAGTAGATACAGATCCCACCTGCGATGAAGGCTGCGCCTGCGAGTATTCGTTGTTTCAGCGACAGATTTGGACCTTTCGGCCCCTCGTCCACCGGCATGCACGCCCCTCTCGCGGGTACTGCGATGTAAGTCAAACTTACCGGGTGCGTGCCGTTCCGCAAGGTGGCTGTGCAAGGATTCTGCATCGGCAGCGAAAGTTACTTTGCTCGCTGCCTTACCGAGCGCGCACCAGAATTACTGACGTAGCCAAAGTCAATGGCAGAGCATTGCCTAGGTCACCCTCTGGCCGAACCACTCTTAAGCTGCCACCCCCGACAGGTTGAGCTTGCTGAGCACACGCGCGAAGCGCGAATCGCTTCTCAAGTCATCCATGCGAGGGTCGACGGCGACATACGCCATCCACAGGTCCTGCGCCGCGCATGCATTCTCGAGCGCAGCAAACGCGCGGCCGTGATCGCCCAGCGCAGCGTGTACCGATGCGACATGGAAGGACGCGAGCATGCCCCGAGGTGCCGAACACGCTTGAGCAAGCAGCTGCTGTGCTTGTCCGCGTTCTCCGGCCAATGCCGCTGCGCGTGCCTGAGCCGCAAGGGTGAGACTGGTGGGTCCCTCGACGCAGTTGATTGCGTCCCGCTGCTTCTGGAGCGCGTCATGAAAGCGGCGCTGCGCTTCGTAGATAAGCCCGAGTTGATAGTGGGCGTACCAGAAATCGGGGTGTTCTTCGAGCGCGCGAAGACACAGCTGCTCCGCGTCGTCATAAGCCCTGGCCCAATATTGGATGGCCGCGCGATGGACGTCGACGCTGCGCGAACGATCTGCGCTGCGCGCCTGCTCGATCTCGCGCGCGGCGTCGGCGAGCTGGCAGGTTGCCGCGAGGTGCAAGGCAAACCAGTGGTGGCCGACACCATAGCCGGGCGCGTGGTCGAGGCACGTGTGGAACGCCTGTTCTGCTTCTGACCAACGATGCTGGAACAGCCCGCGCACGAACCCAAAGGTCGCGTGGGGCTCGGCCAGCTGGCGATCAAAGTCCAGCGCGCGTTGCGCTGCGAGTATTGCCTTGTCGGCGGCGGCCTGGGGCGCCATCCACCAGTAAGCCCCTAGGACAGCGTAAGTATCTGCGAGAAACGAATATGCGCGGGCATAACGCGGTTCGCGTTTGAGCGCGCGATTCACGCAATCCCGTGCACGCAGTACGGCTTCGGGCTCACGCCTGTTCCAGCGCTCGAGACCTTCGTAGTAGTCCCGTTCTGCCTCGATGGCTGGCTTGTCCAAGACCTCGAGTTTCCCGCAGGGATCCTCGAAGACATAGCCCTGGCCTTCGACCGTGCGAATCCAGACCCCCGTTAGGTCAATTGTCGCGCCCGCGTCGGCGATCCCCAAGGCCTTGCGCAATTCGCAGACCGCCCTGTTGACTGTGTTGTCGACGGCGCCGACCCCGCAGGCTTTCGTCAACTGCTCCTTCTTCACCAGGTGCCCGCAGTTCTCGATCAGCAGCAGCAGCACCTGCGCGTGCGGCAGCCGCAGCGCCACGGGGGTCGTCTCTCGATACAGGAGCTCACCGTCGAAGCGAAACCGACCGAACAGGTACCAGCGCCTTCCCATCGTCCACCTCCCCAGCAGAAGAATGGCATCACAACGTCAGAGCGGGCTGCACCCTCCCGCGGGTATTACCCATGCATGACCTTCACCCACGCCTACCGTATTACCAGCGCAGCTGTCGAGGCCGAACGAACGCGAATCGAAAGCGACCTGTCGCGCGTCGATATGGCTCGCATCCTCAGCCTAGGAGAGCGGCCAGCGGGCACGCTCGGTCCGCGCGACGTGCGACTCCGAATAAGCTGTGAAGTCCATTTCCTGACGACCGCGATGACCAGCCCTTCTTCGATGCGAGCCGAACCATGCCAACAATCGAACTTCGACGAAGTATGCAGAGCCTGAGCAGCGCTACGAGCCAGTGCTCCGCCGAATTCTCACAGCCTGCAACTCGCGAGCATATTCCATGCTTCGTACAGGCGCAGCTGCACGAAGGCGTGCTGTCACTGCGCTATGCAGCACATGCCGGCAACGCGACCGGGATCAACGGCGACTCACTGCTGTTCAGCCTCATGAAGCGCCTTGCACAAGACGGCGGCGAAGCCTTTGAGCCTCCCCAAATCCGGCTGCAACTGGAAAGCTACGTAGGAGATCAGCCCGACACCAACTGTCACCTTATAGTCGAGGCCCTCACGAGCTTCGACTTGCCCGTCGCTCGAGCGCTGAGCTGCGCGCACCTCGACAATGTCGCGCTGTCGCGCGGTTACGCAGCGAGCGAGCTCAATCTCGACGCCCACGGACACGGGCACCTCTCGTACACCCCCCTGGAGGCGGCGCGACGCATGCGTGCCGACTTCGGACTGTGACTACGGAACTTCTCGCGAATCCCGGCATCCTTGCCGAACCCACGCTCGAGCTGTCGCAACTGACTGTCTCGGGTGTGGCGCACGGTGCGTCGGCCCGACACGTGCCGCGGGAGAAAGTGGTCGAAGTGCACAGAGCACCCTCCATTGCGAGCATTCGCACTAGCAATCTGCCGCATGCAGCGCGCGGGCAGCATCTCGAGTACTTTGATTCGCAGGGAACCTCGGTCGCGCTGGAGCGGATCGTCGACGAAGTTCTGCGCGAGGGCGGGACACTGCACCTTGCGGACGACGCGAGCGTACGCGTATGGGGTGGACGCGTTGCGCGCTTCTCGCTCTACGGCAACTCGTTGCGTGCGTTCGCTGAACTCAAGAATGAGCGCGACATGCTGGACCACTTTGGTTCTCCCGATCGCCTGTTGCGACTCGAGGCCGACGGTGATCTCATGACGCACGACGCCTACTACGCGCGCTGTCGCAAATGGATACGCTGGGATCACAGGAGCTGTGCCCTATCGGTTGTCACGTTAGGCGGTAGCGCATTCGATCTCCACGCCGGGCGCTACGGTGGCATCGTGCGGCACGAATGCGCACTGCCGACCAAGACCAACGCACGCAATGATCCTACGCCTCAGCTGATCTTTCGCGATCGCACGGGTCGAACACTCGCGGAAGCCGATCTGCCGGACGACAGCCAACGCGTGCGTTGGGAACTCGTGGGTGCGGATGACGTCTCGCCCCAGGCGCGCTTGCTTCATGAGCAAGGCAGACTTGCGGGAAGCAACGGAGATCACTCCAAAGCATTGCGTCTGTTCGAAGCCGCGCACACGCTTGCGCCGAACTGGCCGTATCCCGTGTATGACGCCGCATTCACGCACCTGCTCGCAGATTCGAGCGAGCGCGCCCTCGCGCGCTACACCCAAGTCGATCTGCTCGCGCCGCGCGGCTTTTTTCTCGCGAAAACAGCATTGCATCTACTGCGGCGTGAACTCGATCGAGAGCTGGCGACGGGGACGACGCGTGCGATGCTGGTGCTCGAGTGGCAAACCGATGCCGACCGCGACCAGCTCCTGGGCCAGCTCTTGAGCCGTCACCCCGATCTCGGCCCTGCTTGGGTGGTGTGTGTTGCTCGCGCGCGCAATCCCGCTTCACGCGCCTATGCCATCGAGTGTGGACTGCAAGCCCGCTGTGACGCCGAAACGCTGGGCCGGCTCCAGATCGACAAGGCCGTCGATCTTCACCAGCATGGAAGGCAACAATCGGCTATCGAACTGCTGGCTCGAGTGGCACTCGATCCGGATACCACGCTGAGGAATGAGGT